>Ga0209039_10000339_pt1 | contig 45459 bp, 39 predicted proteins | sample BogFormECP12_OM1_FD_188238 | JGI IMG/M metagenome (GOLD analysis project Ga0209039, IMG submission 188238) | Bog forest soil microbial communities from Calvert Island, British Columbia, Canada - ECP12_OM1 (SPAdes) (version 2) | ecosystem: Environmental > Aquatic > Freshwater > Wetlands > Bog ...
GTTAATTTTCGTCCCCATATCGTCGATCTTCTCAAAAACAAGATGGCTGCCCTTTTGTCAGACTCGCCGGTAGCTCAATTTATTCAGCAATTTCATGAGCTTTTTTGCATTAACCACTGGCTGCTTCGGCACCCTGGCTCACCTGGGGCTGGCGCCCGTAGATATTGTCCAGGACGGCATTAGAAAGCCAGGAAATAATGATACCATTTAAATCATGATGGTTGATATATGGGTAGCATGACTACGAACCTGGCGCCCTTCGAATAATCTCCTTGTATTCGGTCTTCCACCCAAAATTGACCCTCATAGTCATCTACCAGCATTTTAATCAGGCATAAACCTAGACCTTTACCTCGGACCCTGGATTCCGTAAGATTTAATCGCTCAAATAATGTGCTTTTTAGATCATCCGATATGCCAGGACCATTATCCTGGACTATTATCCTGCAATAATCATTGTCATGGTCGACGACTTTGCTGGACTTAATATCTATAGTAAGAGGACCGGTGGAATGTTTAATCGCATTTCCGACTAAGTTGATGAATGCATCGTTTAGTAATTCATTTGCGATCACAAAACATTGAGTTTCCGGAACATAATTGATCACCACATCTCTTCTGGGGATATTCGAATATTGGTCTTTTACCTTTTCAAGTATTTCCCCGACGTCGATTATTTCCGGTTTATATGCACCGGATCTTTCTCTCTGGATCTTTCTAACATTACTTATTAAATTAGCGATATTTTTTAAAGATTCAATAGGTCTAGAGATCAATAATTGATCGTCTTTCTCTAATTTTCCATTAATATTTAATTTATCTAAAGCCATCTCTAAATATCCGTAGGCGATTTGATTCATATTATTTATATCATGACCCATCAGGTCAACGTATAGTTCAGCTTGATTTTTCGCAGCTTTTAACGTATCGTTTGTGTGTACATTATCGGTAATGTCCTCAAAGATCGCTACATAATTCGATATTTTTCCATCGGATCCAAAAGTTGGAAATGCTTTAATATACAAATATAAGGGCTGGTTTCTATTCGTGATCAAGCATCCGTTAACCTGGTGTATGACTATTACCTTCCCTTGTTTTAATCCAGTAAATTGCGACTTAAATTCTTCTAATATCATTAAATTCGCGAACAAATTAAACGTACCAGTATCCTTTGGAAGGGCAAGACTAAACAATCCGGTAAACAAGTCGTTTGACGTTACCAAATAGCCATTTTTATCACATATACACATTGCATCCGGCGAATTTTTAATGATATCAGTTGCAAACAACTTTGAGTCATCAAGCATTCGGTTTATTTTATCTAATGATCCGTTCTTCGTTTTAATATTGTATATTATGAGAGCGATCGTGACGAACACTAAAGCTATGTTATAAATGACGTTAATGATAAAAGAGGTCTTGTAGGACAGGATATGTCCGACGGAGAAGAGATATCTTACCTCAAATAGGATATCACCTATAAAATTAATGGACATGAATCCGCCTATGACTAAAATTAGATGTTTTAAATTATTTTCCATATCCTTATTTAAGAGTTTAACAACTAACGTGAGAATGGTTACATCAGCTATAAGGTATATGAGTAGGATCGAAATATCGACCAGTCTAGGACTATTCCAATTTAAATTCAAAAGAACCGTTAGTAGTATTCCAATGATCGCGATGGCTCCCAAAATATTAATAGAAAGGGCTTTAGATTTAGGCAAATACCAATTTTTTGAACTATTTAGTTTAAACAAAATATATATAAGGATTCCATATGTGGCTAAATAGCCGAACCCGCTTATATAATAAGCCAGACTATCATTATAGAACATGGGTAACATGATCTTCCATAATATTAGCGTCATGGTCCAGGGGACCAGGGCGATACTAAAAAATAGTGCAACAGATCTAACATTTTTATCTAAATTTGTATAATATATTCTCAATGAGAGAAATATGGCAAATAGTGTCCAGATGAACTGGACCGCCCCGTATATTAATTCAGCATAAGATCCCGGTAAAACCAGGATAACATTAATTATAGCAGTAACTATGGACGTTAAAATTACAAATCTTAACCCAGTAAAAGTCGCTGATCGTAATTCGTTATTTTCCATACAAAATGATCATACCCATTTTAAGATATGATTCTCCCCCTGTATAACCATATAAACAACTTTCGCTTATATAAAATATAGGATAACCGGTGCTGATAGTTGGCGGGGGATGAGGTAAGCCTAAATTGGGTGTGTAAAATCGGGGGGCAAATGATTAAAAAAGGTTCTGTCAATTTAGCGAGGGATAAGTAATGAAAATGCAAAATGATGCGATGTATATGGCCCCCGGCTTGATCGACGACTCCTTCATAGAAAAATGGTCCCGTAGATTCGATAGCGGTGCCAGGGATGAAACTAAATACCTCCAGCTGGTATCAAAAGTAAACGACGAGATTAGGTCTAAAGGTTATCTCACGAAACCTACCTTCATCTCGATTATCAACTGGAAGTCGCCCCGTGTCCGGCCGATCTTTGAAAAGCATGATTACAGGATCTACAAAAAAGGCATCATTCGATGCTTATCCGTTCCCGATGACGAAAAATTACCGGTTCTCATGGAGCTCGACGGCATCGGTGCCCCGATAGGCTCGACCATCTTACATTTCATCTATCCCGAAAAATTCCCGATCATGGACGTCAGGACTTGTGAAGCATTATTCGATCTCGGATATATCAAATCGAAGAGCAGGGATGAAAAACGATATCCGATGTTCCAGAAGGCGATACTCGATATCCAAAAGCAATGCAACAAATACTCGTTGCGCCAGATCGATAAGGCGCTCTTCGCATACAATAAGCTCTCAAAGACGTAAAAGGTCACGAACCGTACGCTCAAGCACAAAGACCTCAAAGCGCTGCCCCAAGAGGCACAAAGAAATTATTTAGGAGTGGGCTATATCAGCCATTATTCTTAGTTAAAAACAGTATAATATTAAAAATTATTTTTATTACTTTCATACAGCTTATTGAAAATAAATATATACGCTTATATACAGATAAATATTTCAAAGCAGAGGTGTTATTTTAAATTGGTTCACTTGATAAAGGAGGCAAGCGGCTTGATCGAGGTCAAGTTCGAGATCTATGAAAGCGACGGTTACCTTTGTGCTTCAGGAGTAGGTACATCCATCCACACATGGGCTAAGACCTGGAATAAGCTGATGAAAAACATCCAGGACGCTGTCGAATTATACTATAATATGTCTCCAAAGACCGAGTTCAAGCTACTTTTAGAGACCCGGGTGAACCAGAGTACCGAAGCAGCCGGTAGTTAAAGTCCGTAAGCTCATTTTATTATTAAAAAGGCTGGACTATCATCTCGAAAGGCAGACGGGAAGCCACATGATATTCAGAAAACAAGGCGATGGCAATATAATAATCCCGAAACATGGCTATTAGCGGCTCAAAATGGTATTTCTCGGGATGATATTATAAAAATGTTCGAAGAAATTTAGGTCTTAAACCTTCACATATCGTTGCAATATATCTTTAACCAATAGATCAAGGTCTTTGCGCCGCCTGGCAAAACGCTTTGCGGTCTTAGTGCTCGACCGTTCCTTCGTGGTCTTTGCCGGCTTTGAGCGCTTAAACTTAGAGAGCTTATGGAAATTTTTGTGTGCTTACAAATCAAAAGTTTTAAATAGCAATTTGTTATATAAACTCATATAACAAATCTGGTATAGGGCATGTTAGAAATTCCAGGAAACTCTGAAGAAACAGAATCAAGACCTGTTGGTCACCAGCCAAAGCTGGACACAATAAGAATGGTCGAAGAATTCATCAAAAAGCACAGCGGCGAATATAAGAAAAGGGCATTATGGGAGCATCTGCCGAAAAAAATGATGTACCAGACCTATAATAACACCTTTAGCTATCTCCAGGAATCCGCTAAGGTCGCTCAGGACAGCAAAGGATATGTCATCTGGATCTGGAATCCCGATATCGTGAAAAAATATCTTTTAAGGGATGAACTAACCATCAGATAAAATAATCTTCCACTTAATCACAGTAAATTTTTCATTCTTACAATAAATGCAGATGCGTTTTCAACAGTATCACGGGCGCTTTGCTTCGAGTACGTGGCCTCATAATCCGCTTCTTCTCGCAGGAACATCGCCGACTTGAACTCTCTTGCAAAATGCGGTTCCAGGCGCCCATCGTCGACGAGGCTTTCAAGGAAAAAGAGGATGCACTTATGGCTTTTCTCCCTGTAACCGGTAGAATATAAAACCGCCTTCGCCGCATGAAACATCGAATAATACGCCTGGATCGTGGACCATTTATAGTCCCCGACGTTCAATGTTTCTTTCGCCCTTACGAGGTCGTTTTCCGACTGGCCGAGCTCCTTGATGATCTCCTCCTTCGAGGCAGAATAGCTCCTTATCATACCTGATTTCAGACAATCGCTCGCCTATGTCAGTCTTATTCTGTCCCTTTCGAGGTTTTCAAAAAATGCCTTATCGGTCTTGTAGAGGGTTGAATATTCGTATGGGGTCTTTATAATTGGATTTACATCCCTGTTCATGGCATTCGTTATCCTGGCCGTAATGTCTGCCAGATCGTCGTTTGATATTTTACCAATGATCAAAAGGTCGATATCGCTATTTTCGGTATCTTCGCCCCTTGCCGCCGAGCCGAATAGATAGGCCTCAAAGCCTTTACCGGTAAAACATTTAAGTATTATATTAAGTTCCGATACGTTGATCAGGATTTTTAATTGCTTTACGGCCGGGTGCCCTTCCGCTAGCGAGAATAACTTCAAGTTCCCTTTCCTGGACTCTTTTAGCATGCCCTCCCTGGTAAAGAGATCTAGCAGCTTCATGACTGTATTTTTTGATAGCCCCGACATTCGAATGACTTCATTTTGGTGTATTTGCACATCCGGCTTAAAAAGAAATACATTAAGCAGCTTGAAACTATTTTTTGCTATAATTAAATCTATTAAGGTTTTAATCGGAACATTTTCGCTCATGACTTCTCGATATTGAAGTTAGCGGTTCAATTATTTGAACCATTCGGTTCATATTTTTATACCGTAGGATTCATTCCAGAGCTTATCAATTATTGAAATTATTAATTCAAAAAGTGATATTCAGATGAGCCTTATGCCATTCGTTAAAATATCGTTGACCAGCGGGTCCCTTTTATTCTTATAAAACTCCCCTTTTACAAATTCGTGGAGCTCTATGTGTTTATCATACTTGTTTTCGAGCTTTTTCGAGATTTCGGATATCGCGTCGATGTCCAGATCTTCGGGCCCGAGGACGGCGATGTCCACGTCCGACTTTTCCCTGTATATCAGCTTTGAATACGAGCCGAACAGGTAAACCTCGATACTTTTCCTTTTCATCGCAGATAGGTAGTCGACCAGATCGATAATTAAAAAATATACATTCAAGGGCAATTCTTTCATATCTTTATGCTGTTTTGAGACGATCTCCACAACTTTTTTAGAGTATTCGTTTTCAAAATTAATTCGATAAATATTTTTGTCATTCCTTAGTATGTTCGTTATCATTAACCGGGTCAGAGCTTTATCTAGCGGCACATTATTCAATAGCGTTTTCTCTTTGATCTGTGTTCTCCGGAATCCTGAGCCTGGGGAAATAGAAAATAGGCTGAGTATTTTAAAGCAATCCTTATCAAAGATCATTTCGATCATTTCAATCGCCCAAATAATCATTAATTTTTAACATTATACCACAATAATGGTAAAATAATGCTTTTTATTTATATAGTTTACCAAAATTTTGGTAAAAATAATTCCCATGCCATTAGTAATATTATATAGTTAAAAAGAGCCATATGGGGAAAGAAGAATCCGCCCGGCATAAGGCCTTTGCGCCGCTTGGTGAAGCGCTTCGCGGTCTTTGTGCTAAAACTATCCTTTCGTGACCTTTTACGCCTTTGAGTGCTTAAATTCCGGCGGAGGCGGCTTCCGGATGTGGCTCGGACCTCGTATCCAGCTTCCCGGATTTTACAGCATCTATAAACTCTTTATAATCTCGTGTGACCTGCACGGCATATTCCTTTGCAAATCCACCGATGGCGCGGTCAAAGTCATCCTCTTCACCCAGATATCCGGCGATGGTCGCGGCGTCGCCCCCCTTTGCGTGCGCTCGTGCGAGCGTCCAGCCGCAAAGCCTGCCATACTGTAGCAACTGGTCCGAGGACATTTTTTGGACATCCACCGAATACTTCATGTCCCGAAGCTGCCGGACATAATACTGGATATTATCCTTATGGTTGGTCATCCAGCCGAGAAAAATATCGCTCGTGGACTGCATGATCCTCTGGCCCGTGACGACCCGTTCGCCTTGGTGTCCGTATGCTGCCGCGCCCACGTAGGGTTCGAAGACCGAATGCCTGGCCTCCTTGGCCTGCAGGACCAGCTCGTCGCCAGCCTCGGCCCCGTAGAGGAGGATAAAACATCGTGTTCCGACACTTCCGACGCCGACGACCTTGATAGCGATATCGTCGAGGCTGTAACGATCATAGAGGATCCTGCGCTCGGGCGGGAGGGAGGCCCGGTACTCCTCCAGCGAAACGGAAAACTGCTCTTCCACTTGCCATTTTTCCGGAGGATGATAGATCAGAGGCGGATGATCGACGAAACGCCTATTCCCCTCAGCCTCGCCGGTTACGATCGGATTGTAATGTTCAGTATGGGACGGAAGCGTTGGTTCCTGCGGCATCTGGCCGCCCTTTTTCAAAGGTATGTCCGGCAAATAAGAATGTATCAGGTCGGGATCGGCGCGAGCATACCATTGCTGGAGGACCGGCATACGGGAAAACCCCTGCATAGAATTACGATAGCTGCCGACCATTTCCCGTACCTTATCGGAGCATTCTTTTTCCGAAAGCCCTTTTTCGGACCCGGCGACATAAAAGCTGACCGCAAGGCGCTTGACATCCCACTCGAAGGGCGCGGGCAGTGTCTCGTCAAAATCATTGATGTCGAATATAATGTTGCGTTCGGGGGTGGCGAAGAACCCAAAGTTCAAGAGATGGCAGTCACCACATGCCTGGGCATGAATGCCGGTATTTGGAAAAAGCGAAAGGTCATGGGCCATGACATCGGCAGATCCCCGGAGATAGGCTAATTGGCCTTTCATCATCCGGTCATGACGGATCGGTATGAGCTTTTTCACCCTACCTTTGTTCGATCCTATGAGGATATCGAGCGGGTCCCGCCGTGATGTCCGCGGCATCCACTGCGCAAGCGAATTTAAGGGGACGCCATCCCTCATTTCCTTGCCATTCTCAAGCCGTTTCGTAAAAGGAATATAATTCGAGGAAAATCGTACAGCGCCTGAATTGTCCCGGGTCACTTCGATCCTATCGGTCATTTGGTCCACACCCATCCTTTATATTAGTAGTGCACATGGTGGATTGATATAATTTAAACATTGATTCGTTACTGAGAAGGATCAAGAGCGTCGATCCCTACTTAGCGTTATCCGCCACGAGTCTTTTCGAAGCGTAAAAGCAAAACGACCTGACCATAAAATAACAGTTGACGGTTCGTGAGAGACACCTTTTATACCGGCGCTTACTCATACTGAACATAAGCGGAAGGTGCAGGATGAGAGGAGCATTAAGCGACAGGTTCTTGCTGGCTTCTTTAAGCATATTACTGGTGGCCTCGTTAGCATTCGGCTATTTCATTTTCGAAGATAGTGGCATCGGCCTTGCATTCGGCCAGGAGCTGACCGGGCGGCAAAAGGCAAGGGCGATCGACATTGCCATGAGCGATCTGATCGTGAAGCAGGAGATCGGGTCCCGGGCGACCAATAACTCGTACCATGTTATAGACGTTTTAAGCCCTTCTACAGTCCAGGTAACCGGCCCCGATCTTAACCGGAACCGTACCCTCCCGGCGGTGGAGATCGCCCTCGGCGATGAGAAACTGAAGGGATTTAATATGCTTGTGTTCGTCGATCTGAGCGGAAGCCGGGTCGCATATATCGGGTATACCAAGCGGCCGGATATTTATGACCAGGTGCCTCAAGAAAATTACACGAATATATCGATCGCAGAGACGAGCTACATTTTAGGGGATATCCTGACCGGGGAACAACGAACAAAGGCGATCGAGATCGCCGTGGACGACAAGACCGTTCAGGAAAAAATGGGCGGGAGAAATTATACCGTTGAAGGCGACGTGATTGTTTCCAATCTCGGTAGATATAATGGTGACAATTTTTATGTCGGGGCATACCCCTTTATCATCTTTACGGAAGGGACGTCCATATATGAGCCCGACTTCATTGTATATGTGACCGTCGACCTGGACAAGAGTAAGGTGCTCAATTCCATGGTAGTCGTAAGGACGCCGGTTTTGCCTGAAACTCCCAGGTCGCACCTATGATATCATCCCGAAAAGGTATGGTGCTGTTATTGCAGCTTTTTATCGGGGGGATAAACTTAGAACGTAGATTGTCGTATTAGATGGTCATATATCCAACATTAATTTTAAAAAGTGTATTCATAGCGTATAAACAATCAATATTCGCTTGAAATTAACATACGTACACGCTTCCGGAGCGACTGCCATATATCTGGAAGCAATAAATTCAGTAACGAACGGTGAACATTATGAAAACCCATGGGATCGGGCAACGACGCAGTAAAGGATCAATCCAGGAAAGTGAAGAGAAATACAGGGACCTCATCGAAAACATCTCAGATTGGGTCTGGGAGACGGACAGTAAACTCCATTTCACTTATTCTAATCCCCGGGTCAAGGATTATCTCGGATATATGCCCGCCGAAGTCCTCGGCCGGTCCATGTACGACTTCATGTCTTCCGATTGGGTGAAGCGGATCAAGGCCTTGCTGGAAAACATGAATATTGAAGGCATCCCGGTCGCCGTCGCCGAAAAACAGATGATCGCCCGATCCGGGGAGCCGGTAGATTTCGAAATGACCGTCGACCTGGTCTTCGGTGAAGACGGCAATGTGAAGGGATACCGGGGCATCTGCCGGGACATCCGCGATCGAAAGCGGGCGGAGGAGGCGCAGCGTAAGGCCTACGGCGAACTCGAGAAGATGGTCGAAGAGCACACGAAAGAGCTCGAGCACGCCCGCTCTACCCTCCAGGCCATCCTCGACACCGTACCCATCGGCATCCTGGTCGTGGACGTGAAGACGAAACGGGTCACGTATCACTCGAGTATAACCGAAAAGATCTTCGGAGGCCACCTGGTGGGAAAGATATACCGGGTGGATATGTATCCGCATCAGCTTTTACACCTGGACGGGACGCCCTTGCAGAATGAGGAAATGCCTCTGTTCATTTCCTTAAAATTCGGGAAACAGGTATCGGAGATGGAATTCCTCGTCCGGCAACGGAGCGGCCGCGTGCGCAACGTACTGGCGACCAGCGCCCCGATCAAAGATGCGGAAGGGCACACTACGTCCGCCGTAGCCGCCATCATGGATATTACCAGGCTTAAAAAGGCGGAAAAAGAGCTCCAGGAGTCCAAAGGCGAGGCCGAGATGTACCTCGACCTGATGGGCCACGACATCAACAACCTGAGCCAGGTCGGCATCGGCTACCTCGAGCTGGCGCTGAACGAGCTCGACGCTAAAGGGAAACTGGATATGAAGGATCGCCCGCTTCTGGAGAAGGCGATGGAGACGCAGCTGAACAGCTCGAAGCTGATCGATAACGTGCGCAAGATCCAGAGGTCGAGGGTCGGCGGCCTAAAGCTCGGGTCAATTGACCTTTGCGATTTACTGTCGGACCTGAAGGACCATTATTCGCACGTTCCCGGCCGGGAAGTGAATATAAGGCTTAACATGATACATCAATGCTTCATATGTGCTAACGAGCTTGTCCGCGACGTTTTCATGAACCTGATCGGTAACGCCATCAAGCATTCATCTCCCGGCCGGTGCCTGGAGATCGTCATCGACCTAAAAAAGGTTACGCGTAATGGCAAGGAACTCTATGAGATAACCATCGAGGACGACGGTCCTGGTATTTCGGATGATCTGAAAAACAGGCTCTTCACGAGGTTTGAGAGAGGAAAGACGATGACGCGAGGGCGGGGGCTCGGCCTATACCTGGTCAAAGCACTTTTAGAGGAAATGGATGGGAGCATATCGGTCGAGGATAGGGTCAAAGGGGATTATCGTAAAGGGGCCAGGTTTGTCGTCCTGCTGCCGGCCATATTACACACGAATATCCCGAGCGTATGTCCGCATTGAATTTCTAGTTAATTGGATTCCGGCGACCTCCTCTAAGGAGATGATTGTATTTGTAGAAAAAATAAAATAGATCATACAGTCCATCATTTTTCAATTGTCGGAAGCATGACAACGAACCTGGCGCCCTTTGTATGGTCCCCAGGCACGCGGTCTTCCGCCCAAACTTTACCATGAAAATCCCCGACCAGCGTATTCACGATATATAATCCCAGCCCCTTGCCGCGCAGCTTTTTACCCGTATGCGAGCGATCAAAGATGAGCGCTTTCAAGCTATCGGGTATGCCGGGGCCATTGTCCTCGACGGCTACTTTGCAATAATTATTTTCGCCTTCAATGGGGCAGGTCAACTCGATATTGATGATAAGGGGCCCGGTGGAATGCTTGATCGCATTGCCCACCAGGTTCGTGAACACGTCCCGCAGCAGATCATTGGCTATGACCATACAATGACAGGTAATGACCAGGTTAATTTTAACGTCTCGGTTGGGCACATTGATGTATTGGTCTTTGACCGAGGTAAGGAGCTCCACGATGTCGATCGCTTTCATCTTAAGCTCGCCCGCTTTTTCGCGCTGGAGCTTTCTCACGTTATCGATCAGCATCGAGCTGTTTTTAATATTATCTATCGATTTCTGGAGAAGCTTCTCATCATTTAGTTCCAGCGTCCCTTCGGACTTAAGCTTATCATCCGCCATCTCCAAAAACCCGAGGGCGACCATGTTCATGTTATTGATGTCGTGGCCCATGAGATCCACGTATAATTCGGCCTGGGCCTGGGAGTCTCGTAATTTGTTCTCGATCAGCTTGCGCTTGGTGATATCCTGAATGATGCCATACATCCACTCGGGAATGCCTGCCTTATCCTTTTTTATCCGGTCGGCGACCATATTGAGGTATTGTATAGACCCGTCAGGCGTGATCACGCGGTAGTCGATGTTGAATAGCTTATTTTCATGAACGGCGGCTCTGAACGCGTTAATGAATAGTTCGCGGTCATCGGGGAATAGCCGTGTAAGGAGCCAGTCATAGGTCGGTGACAGTTCCTGGGGCTTATAGCCGAATATTTTGAATATTTCATCCGACCATTGAATGCCATTGGTTTTTAGATCCCAGGCCCAGTTCCCGACGTGGGCGATATCCTGAGCACGGGAAAGTATCGCCCTGCTCTTGACCAGGGCTTTTTCTGCCTGTTTGCGCGCTGTAATATCCTGGTAGACCCCGTAGACCCATATGGGTTGGCCATCCATGCCCATCACGATCTTATCGGCCACCGAATTCACGTACCGGATCGAGCCGTCTGGCTTGATGATCCGGTAATCGATGCTCCCGAGCTTGTGCTCGTAACGTATTGAGTCGAGGGATCTGGCGACAAGATCCTTATCATCCGGATGGATCCTGGATAAAAACCAATCCAGCGTTGGCTCTAGCTCCCCGGGGATATAGCCGAATATCCGGAACCCTTCGTCCGACCAGTTCTGCTTATCGTTCTTTATATCCCAGGCCCAGTTCCCGACGTGGGCGATCTCCTGGGCTTTCGAAAGGATGTACTGGCTCTTCTTGAGCGCAGTTTCGGCTTTTTTCCGCTCGGTAATATCGAAGGCTACTGCCATGACGGCCGGCTTTCCTTCGTATTCGATAAGCTTGGCGGTAAAGTCGGCCCAGCCCTCCCGGCCGTCCCGGGTCAGGTACTTTACCTCATATCTCGTGACCACTGGTTCTCCCTTTTGCCGGGCCCAGCCCCTATCCCGCAGAGTTTCCTTGTGCGCCGGGCTGACCCAGTCCCAAAAATTCATGGATAGGAGCTCTTCTTTCGTATACCCGGTGATCTTCTCGGCCGCCGTGTTCACGTATATGTGTTTATCGCCCTGGTTTATGAAAACAGCCGCAGGTATGGTTTCTGCCAGCACACCGAACTTACGTTCGCTCTCCCTAAGCGCTTCCGATGCGGAATCATTCCCGGTAGACCGCTTTTGATTTCCCATAACATCGACCTGTTCTATTATAATGGTGAAAATAAATAAATAATGTTTATTGCACATTATATAAATTATCGTACCTATATAAAAACGTGCAGCTACTTTCGCCCGTTGGTAATATCCCGGTTCACGCCACGATATCCCGCGAACTGCCCTTTGTCATCGAACACGGGCATGCAGTTCGTTTTAAAAAAGACCTTACCGCCGTCCTTCCGGATCATATAATAATCCAAAAGCTCGAAGGGTTTATGCTCATTCATAAGATCCCTGACCTGCTCCCGTATACGTTTCATCTCCCCCTGCAACATGAAGTCGAACGGCGCCTTACCGATCATTTCCTCCGGCTCATAGCCCATGATCTCCTTTGACCTCGGGGTCATATAGGTATACAGGTAATTTTCATTGATTTCCCAGATCAGGACCTGGATGTTCTCGACCATGCCCCTGTACTTTTCCTGGCTCTCCCGCAATGCATCCTCCGCGCGTTTGCGGTCGGTGATATCCAGGTACGAGCCCATCATTATCTTTCGGCCGTTTATTTCCATTAGCTTCGAGTTGATGATCACCGGGATCCTTCTTCCGTCCTTGTGCAGCATCTCAGTCTCAAAGTTGGTCACATGACCATCGTCGGTATGGATCATGGTATTCCGGCGGCATTCCTCTAACCGGCCGGCCGGGTGAAGCCGGACATGATGCGACCCGATGATCTCCTCCCTGGGGCGGCCGATCAGATTGACCGCATAGGAATTACAATCCGTTATATTTCCAGTCCCGACATCGATGATGAGGATGGCCATGCTGGCGCCTTCGAACAGGGCCTTGAACCTGGCTTCCGAGTTGCGAAGGGCCGCCTCGGCTAGCTTACGCTCGCTAATGTCCCGGAGCACGCCCACTTGAAATAGCGGTTTCCCGTCATCGTCGTAAATCGTTTTTCCGGTGATCTCTACCCATATTTCTGTTCCATCTCTCGTCCGCACCTTAAATTCGGTAGGTAAGCTTTCTCCCTTGATCAAGGTCTCCCTGAGCTTTTGGCAAAAGAATTCTTTATGATCGTCCGGTATGAAATCTAAGATATTATGGTTCACCAGGTCCTCGGGGCAGTAGCCATAACGCACTACAGTGGGGCTTGCATAGGTTATGGTCCCGTCCGGCTCGATCGAATATATAATGTCATAAGATTTTTCGGTCAAAATACGGTAACGTTCCTCACTTTCTCGTAAAACCCCTTCCAGCCGCCTCTGGTCGGTGACGTCCTGGAGCGTTCCGAATATCTCGATGGCCTCGCCCGCTGAGTCCCGCCTCACTTCGCCGATGCTGCGGATAATGCGCTCTTTATTGTCCGGCAGGATGAGCCGATATTCTATATTAATGGGCTTTCCCCAGGTAATGGCTTCGAGGTCTGCTTTTTCGACCTTCCATATATCATCCCGATGTACCCGAGTCTTATAAAGTTCGTAGGTCCACAGGGTGCCAGGGTCGATGCCGAAAAGGCGGCTGGTCTCGTCTGAAACGTTTATCTCTTGCGTTTTCGGGTTAAATGACCAGTAGCCGAGATGGGCTATCTGCTGGGCTCCCATCAGGTAGGCCTCGCTTTTTCGCAGCGCATCATTGGTCTGTTCCAGCTCCTGCGTCCTTTCCCTGACCTTTCGTTCCAGCTCCGTATTGGCTTCGTGTAAAGCCTTTTCTGCGATCTTCTTCTCGGTGATGTCCTCGAAAATGATGGTGACGCCTTTTTCCCCGCCATCGAAGATGAGAGGTATAAGCTTAACGTTAAAATAATAGCCCCGGTCCTTTTTCCGGTAATAGGACTCTATCTTGGCCGCAGTACCATTGATCGCTTCCACGATGTACGGGTCAATGGGAGGATCGAACATGAGAGGAAAAGCGAAGTGATTAGTGTTTTTATGGACGATGTCCTCTCTTTGGGTATTGGTGAACTCGAAAAAAATATCGTTCGCGTTCATGACCCGCATATCCTTATCCAGCACGATGATGAGGTCGGAGGAAAAGTTAAGGAACGCCGATAGCGGCATTCGCTGGGAAATATAGTAGATCTTGGACGTACCGAATTGTCTCATGTCGGCGTGGCCGGATACGTATAGCATTTCGAGATATTTTGCCACGGTGGCACGGTTCATCTTCGTTTCCCTGGCAACTTCAGTAACGTTCATTCCCCGGGGGCTTTTTCTTAAGGCCTCCAGGATAGCCGAAAGTTGCTTTCTGTTTAGCTCCATGCCACATCAGCCTTTTTTTAGCTACAACTGATATCTTTTTATTTTAGATAGTTCTTTCTGATGCCCCTTGAATATATGTTGAGCAACAACAGTTAATGTTATATAATCTATTGACCAATTATTGCTGAGTAAGTGGTTGAATAGATAACGATTATTAAAATGGTTGGAGGGAAAAACCGGGCCGGTGAGTATAATACTATATTATTTCACTCCAAACCAAGCCCCCCCAAAAAATACTCGAGCCGGCCCCCCTTATCTTTCCCAATTTTTTTTAAAAGCATGACTTTTTCCGATCATTATATAGCGGGCATATCAGCCATATTTACCGGCTGGCTTTGCGTATCCCCAAGGCCGACGCGGCTTAGCGTTACCCAGTACACTTTGGATTCCGTGGCCGTAGAATAATAGTTCAACGTCTTATTGAACCGGGCATATTCGCTCGTATGGGTAAAGCTTCTTTTCGAGTCATTCCAGTCGGTGCCGATCATGTCATATAATACGTATTGCCCGTCGCCTATGCCATAAACCGTATAATCCTCTCCGCCTTTGACGTAGATCGCGGCCAGAGGTATTTTCGGATCGTTCACGCTTGCCATGATGAGGATCGCGTCCTCGCCCCTCAGTGTATTATTGACCGCCAGCTGGCCATCTCCGCCCTGGAGGCTCCAGACGAGCTGGGTGCCGGTATCCAGGCTTTTGATGGGCGGTACCGTCGGTGGCAATATCGTGGGAATGGGCGTCGGCATAACAGTAGGCAATACGGTAGGCCCCCGGCCTGTCGGTAGACAATTGACACATCCCGATAATGCTACGGCTAAGATGAAGAAAATGATGAGGAAAGCAGAATAATTTTTTAGAGGCATCGATATTCACCGGGATTACCTTTTGGAAGCTGTACCCTTATTTTTATTGGTCACCGGATAAAAAGGGATAGAAGGAAAATGGCCTAATCCTTCTTCCTTCGCATGGCCACGAAGTAGCCGCCTACGACCAGCCCGGACAGCGCTATTATCGTCTCGAATCCGGGCGATGAGGAGATATCGCTCCTGGCATATAGATAATTCATGTTTTTCAGGTTCGAGCCGGTAAAGTGCCATTCGGCAGTATTCCCGTTGGTGACGTTGGCGTTAGTGTCGGTGATCTTGCCGGGCATGTACACGTAATAGTCGAACTTGATGCCGCTGAGCATGGCATCGGACATGCTACTTGTCTCGCTGGAATCGTTGGATGCCAGCTGGCTCGTGGGGGACGTGCTCGTGGACGTATACGAATAGGTCACCGAGTTCGCGTCCTTCGTGATCTGGACACCGCTACCGGCCGAAGGCTGGAAAGAGCCCCTGGCTTCCATCGTGATGATCACGTAATCGCCGTTATGCACTTCACTATAGGTGACATCCGGGGCCGACAAGCCCTGATAATCTTTGGTAAAGTTCGTGATCATGGAATCCTTAAAGCTCGTATATCCCTGGCTTTGTGAGCTGGAATTCATTAATCCATAGACGTAGGAAGAGGTATTCATCACCATCTTGATATCGCCGATGCTGCCGTCCTTCTGGATGGTCGTATACTCCGAGACACTTAAGCATCCGCTAATGAGGACGACCGACAATAAAAGCCCCAATATAAGTAATATTTTTTTCATAAACCCACCTGTATAATTTTTACTTTCCAAGTACACCTATGAATTTTTTTAGATTATCCTTGTAATCTTCTTTAGAAATATCCCTGACTTTTACGATAAGCGTTCCCTCGGCCGGCTTAGCGCACAGCTCCGCAAGATCCTTTAACGTTGATTCTGCCCCTATATTACCGAGCGTAATGAAAAATGCTACCTTTTTAAACTTCTCCCTATGATCCAAAATATAGGTCCTGACGGGAGCCGACATCGTAAAGGCCCAGACGGGCGTCCCTATGATAACAAGGTCATATTTTGATGGATCTTTCTGGAGGGGTTCGATCTTCGTCAATTCTTTCAATGTCGCCTGACGCCCAGACATCACGAAACCCACCGGGCCTGATCTATCTGCTGTGTCGACTATCTCTTCCGCATCACAATGCAATTCCGCCGAGATGTCTTCCCCCACCTTTTTTGTATTTCCCGTCCTCGAATAATAGACGACAAGCGCTTGCATATTACTTAATCAGCAATTTTTGATGATAAGGCTTATCCTCGCATCCGCGGCTGGCGCACTGTCTCTCTTGCGCCCTATTTTGCCAACCTATTTAACGATACATATGCTGTTCAAATCTTGGGGATCGGGATGGATCGATTAAAACGCATCATGTTATTGCTCATTATTTTCATAATGGCCTTTGTTCTGCCTGCACATGCACAATTCCCGGGTGAGCCGATGGGACCTTTTGGATCGCCTTTCGGGGAGCCTATGTCGCCATTAAATCCCTTCCCGGGCTTGTTCGGCCTATCTTCGCCAGTGGAGTACAATATAGTGAATTCCGATAAGGACTTAATGGCGGTCATAGATAGTACAGGGGAGCTCTCGTTATTTTCGCATATCCTGAAGAATGCCGGATACGATAGGAAGCTTAGCGGCGGCGACTACTATATGGTCTTCGCCCCGACGGATAAGGCGATCAAAAGGGACATGTCCGTCAGGAACGTGCAGGCGCTTAACGATAACTATGATCTTGTGCAGGGCCTCATCGATAATTGTTTGGTCCGCGATCCCCCGGACCTCGACGCACGGATGACACAACAGTCCTTCCGGGCGCTGAACGGAAAGAAGATCAACATCCGCAGGGAGAAAGAAGGCGTGACGGCCAATGGCGCCGATATTTTAAAGATCGTGAAAACGCCGGATGGCATGTTGTTCATTACCGATGGGGCCGTAGGGGCTTAAAAATAAGGAGTCCAGTACAGGATATGCATAGAAAATTCCGGTTGGCCGCTATTTATGTCAGACTGCCTTAGCATGTGCGCACGTGCCTTGCATATTGCACGGCCGTATTTTCACGAAATCACGGCTTGTAGCGGCTTCTTGCGCACCCCCTTTCGGGAATCTATATAACGATACGTATGTTGTTAAAAATCAGGTGAAAGAGGATGGTTGGATATAAAAAACTAATGGCAATGCTCGCACTTATGGTGCTAGTAGTGGCTTTTGCGGCGCCCGTGATGGCGCAGACCGGCGCAATGCAACAGTCAGGCCAGCAGATGCAACAGAGGCAGGGACAGGGGCAGGGACAGGGGCAGTCGCCTAGTCAGGATCTTTTAGCTACCATAGACAGCACACAGGATATTTCCATATTCGCGGCGGCATTAAAGGCGGCCGGGGATGACAGGATGCTGACCGGCCAGGGGCCGTACATGGTCTTCGCCCCGTCGGACAAGGCTCTTCAGAGGGATCTGGGGATAGAGAGCGCACAGGATCTGCAGGGCAATGATCAGGCGGTTAAGGACGTCGTTGATGGCAGCATCGTTACGGCCGTCAAGGTGCCCTCCCAGGAACAAAAATCGGTAACCCTGACTGCAGTCAATGGTAAGAAGCTGGTCGCTTCCAAGTCCGGTGGAGGGATCGTCGTTAACGACATCAAGAGCGTCGACACGGTTCCCGCGAGCAACGGTATCCTGGTCATTACCGATGGCATCGTATAAAAAAATTAATCATAAGGCAGGAGGGAAGCCAGTTCCTCCCGTCCCTTTTTGTGAGTTTTTTTGTGACGGCCTCACATTAAGCTCATTCTTTTAGCTGGCCCAGCGCGTTCCTCAGGTTAGGGTTGAGCATATTGCCCATCACGATGCTCCGGGCCGTCCCATTATGGAGCATGAGCTTTGCCAGCCCCATGGTGCCGGCCGGGCTCATCAGCGAGTCCATGTAAGCCTTATACCCTTTCCTGGCGAACCGCTCCAGTTCCTCCATGCTGTGGCTCTGCCCGTTTCCGTTGCCGCCCATGAATTCGTAGATCCGGTGGTTCGTCTTCCAGTCTTCCGGGCCGATCTTACCCAGCCGGTCCATCTCATCCCAGAGTTTCGTCCCGATGAGGACGTCCAGCACGTTCACTTCTACACCGTGGGGCCTCAGCCGCCGGATCAGGTCCACGGTCGCTTCCATGTCCTCCCTTTGCTCGACCGGCGCGCCCATGATGAACGATGTGATGACGATCATGTTGGCTTTTTTTGCGTTCTCCACCGCGGACGTGATCTGGCCGACCGTAGTGCGCTTATTGTAATATTCCAGCACCTGCCGGGAGGCGCTTTCCGCGCCGAAGAAGATGACGTCGAATCCGGCCCGCTTCATTTTTCTCAGCATGTTGAGGGAAGCATTATTGACCCGGCCTTCGCAGTAAAATCGCATTTTTATTTTTCGGGCCTTAATGAGATCGCATATTTTTTCGACCCTTTCCGGCTTATGCGTGAAATTATCGTCCACCAGGACGACGTTCTTGTAGCCCTTATCCTGTAGCATCTGCATCTCGTCTACGACGTTCTCGGCGCTACGGTATCGTAATTTGTGGCGGGAGAAGGATGCGCACGAGCAATAAGAACAATTGTAGGGGCAACCCCTCGACGTGCTCATGGTCGTGAATTTTCCGAAGGTCAGGGGCAGGCCTTTGAATATATAGCCGTATTTGATGCCGTTGACCATTTCCCTGTCGGGAAAAGGCAGCTCGTCCAGGTCGCCGATCAACGCGGGCTCGTTGCTCACGTATTCGCCGTCCCTCATGTAGCTTATGCCAGGGACGCCCGCGGGGTCCTGGCCCTTTTCCAGGCATTCCAGCAGCTCGACGATGGCGTGTTCCGCCTCGCCCTTAAAGATGAAATCGACGAAGGGGTATGTCTTTAGTATCTTTTCCGCCGCAAAGGTCGAATGATAGCCGCCCATAGCTATTTTCACCTCGGGCAGCGAGCGGGACACTTCTTCGAGCACGGCGATGGAATCAAGGAAGGTATGGGTCGCGGTGCTCAGCCCTACGATATCCGGGCGCTCCCCTATGATGTACTCGGCGAGCTGTTTTATGCCCATGTTCCTGCAAAAAGCGTCGACAACGCTGACGTCGTCTTTCCGGCTTTTTTTTATGCTCGCCGCTAAATAGAGTAACCCCAGTGGTGGCCACCTCTCGTCTGTCTTACCTGGCGGAGTAGTAAGCAGGACTTTCATACCCACATATTATGCAATCTGTTTGTTCATTATCTTTTCCTAAGGCTAAAAAACCGTATAACAACAAATTTTTATATTATACACTAAAACTAGTCGAATATATTGTCAACATTTGGGCGTGGTACTCCTGGAATTCAATCATCATCCTGATGCGAAAGCCGTAGGCGTGTCTACCGTATACGGTCAAGGCGTGGGCAGCCAAAGCTCCGGATTCGGCGGACACCCGACGATCGACTACATCCTGCTGGGCGTGGCCCTCTGCATCGACCTGGCGGACGTCGTACCTCTGCCCCTGGACGCCATTGGCATCGGCTTTTTACTGGAGCTCCCCCTGTCTGCCGTCGAGCTGGCCTTTCTGTGGTTTCTGGGCGTGCCGCCGGTCAAGTCCGTGGGGGAAGCGGCCGTGGACATTATCCCGTTCATGGATATCATGCCATGGTGTACACTGGCGGTGCTCGATAAGAAATTCAACAAGAGATTACCAGTAATAACCTGGCTTTTTAATAAATAATATATTTTTTATTATCGGGCCATTTCGCCGGTAAGGCCGTTACCGTATATTAAAATGTGGTTTTCCAGGATCTTGTTATACATGGGGTCGTTGGTGCTTTTCATGGTGCTCCAGATGGACATGGTGGCGACAAATACGCTCACCGGCCTTCCGAGCTTTTCTTCCAATAATTTCCGGGAGTCCGAAAGCTTCCGGGAGTTCGAAAATTTATCGACGGCCGACGGCGCCACGATCAAGAAATCGATCTGGCTATGGTCATCAAAGCTGCCGTCCGCATAGCTCCCGTACAGCGCGAACGAGACGATGTTTGCGTCCGCCGATAGGAATATTTCTATCGGATTCGCCGAGAGCACAAGCGCCATTCCATATGCTTTTTTCATGGACACCATGATCGGGTGCGCTACGTTCAGGCGATAAAGATGTGCCAGGCCTTTCTCTTCTTTCATCAGGTAACCGCATTCTGCGAAATATTTTACGGCGTGGCTCGCGCTCGCAGGGCTTATATTCAGCTTCCTCCCTATCTCCTTCACATGAAATTCCGTATTAGGGTTTCCCAGGAACAGCCCCAGTATTTTCAGGTCTACGTATTTCTCGAAAAGCTCTATCATAGTATACCGTTCTATTAATTGAACTATCGTTCACTATAAAAAACTATCGCCCTATATTATCCTATTTTACCCAAAGAAATTCTACAGTATGGCCATAGTTCCTACATGCATATGGGCCAATGGCCAAATTGGCCGGAGAGAAAGGAGCATGGGAATAATAACCCATATATTTGCGAAAGATTTACACTAATAAAAATTTATTCTATTATATTCTAGCTTTGTCAAATATACTATCGAATGAGTAGAAAGTGAAATATTTTGTTCGACCCTAAAAAAAATGCAGGAATACTAGTTCCTGCGGCCGCCGGCCCGGGGGGCTGCCGGGAGGCTTTTTGCCTCCGGCCTTTTTTGCTGCGGGTGATAGTTATTCCCCTGTAGCTTGTGCGTCCTCTGCTTTTCCTGGAGAGCGGTCAGCTGCTTCCTTAGCTCGGATATCTTTCGCTCCGCCTGTTTTAGCTGCTCGTCCTTTTCCTTGAGCTGGAGATGTACTCTTTCAAGCTCGGCGCCCGATGTCTTTTCAGTCGGCTTGTGAAGCTTCCTGCCCAGCGCCTCCCATTGAAGCTCGAGGATCTTGTTCCCTTGCCGGGGCTCTGCCGACGCCTTGTTAACCGGGTGAACTTTATAGTCGTTAGGGCCGTAATTAGCCCCTGTCACATCGTTTGAGATGGTTTTTATGTTTACTCCCATTATTTGCCTCCCTTATGGGCAATAGTCGATTTGCGTAGAATTAGCAAAAACAGTCCTAATAATACGATATATAATAAATACTTAATGCATGGGTAAATGTCTGGAGGGGGATGTCCCCTCCTGGAAATATTTTATGCGTTGACGGTGTACGCTTTCAGGCACACGTTCATGTTGGACTTGATCGACGTCGCATCGGTCCAGGTCACGCCGTTGGGGCTGATGTAGCTCTGTCCAGGGCTCGCTTTTGCGCCGCTGCTATAGCCGCTGACCGGGTACTCCACCGATATCGGATATTTGTACCCGGGGGTGGTGAGCTTGACCTTAACAGTGAAGACCGTATTCTTCGGGATGTTTACCTGCGAGGCCAGCGGGATCGTATAATATCCCGGGGTCGACTTCGTGCCCGAGGTCGCCGCGACCGTCACGTTGGTGGTACCGTTCAACACATAGATCTCGTACTGGGAGTTCACCTGCGGGATGTAGAAACCGACGGCCTTTAGCTTCTGGTTGGATGTTGCCGTGAACTTATTCTCGAACCAGCCCGTGGCGGAGGTACTGCCCGTATAGCCGAAGGAACCTATCCATCCGAGCGGGTCATACTGGTAGATGTTGTTGTAATTGCTCGTATTCGCTGCGGTGAACACGGCATTATCCGTGCCGATATTCTTGTCGTAATACGATACGTAGAAGTATCCGTTCTCTCCCCAGCTTTTACCCCAGCTATTCTTCACGATGAAAGCGCCATTGCCGGGGGGCCTGATGGTAAAGTTACTCGCGCTATAGTTGTCGTCCCATCCGACGATCGTTATGCCGTGGTTCGGCGTGTTCGTATTAGAGGCGGGCTGGTAGTACGAGTGCGTCGTGGCCTGGTAATATGTGCTGCTATAATAGATCGTTGAGTCCACCGCGCCTAAGCTCATTATGGCATACTTAATGTTGTAGATGTCCGTCCCGCTTGTTTTTGCAGGTATATAGTAGACGTTCTGCACGTGCTTTACGGCCGGTAGGCCGGCGGGAGATGTAGTGCTCGCAGGATTGTACGGGTCTGCGGATTCGCTCACTGGCCCGGACCACCTCGTGAGATATGCCGTGGATAACATGTCGTTGCCGCCGGAGTTCGGGCCCCAGTCAAAGCCTGCGGTATTCTTTAAATTGTTCTCGGAAAGGTCCAGGGACTGCCCGGTGGACACCAGTATTGTCGATTCGAGCGATCCGTAGGTGGAGAATGCCCAGCAGCAGCCGGAACTGCCCTGGTCTCTCACGGGCGTCACCTTTCCGAGAGCTCTGAGGTCATATTTAGGCGGATAGACTGTGAATGCCTGAGCTAACATCTGCCCTTTTGTGTGGGAAAGGTCAACCGTCGAGGGCATGAGCCCATACTTTATTTGTTGGCCCTGGTAAGCGATGAACGCCGGGTTCAGGGGTGCCTGGACGGGCATGGCGATGCTAAAATTTAAGGGCGTTATCGCGCCGGCAGGCATTGATGCCAGCATGATCGCCACGATCAATAAGAAAATAACGGTCATCTTATTATGTTTAACCATTTTAACCTCCCTCTATCTTAGTAAGCCTTTGTCGTGCTTACCATTAATTACCCGGTATTTGAGAGGTATGGGATATAACCCTTTTCCTAGGGCATATAAAATATTTTTATTGGTATATTAGGTTTAGATGGCTTATTCATAATTTAATAAAAAATCGGGATAATGGTTTAACGATAAAAACAAATGTTTTATCGGTCATATGGAGAATTTCGACGTCATCGTTATCGGTGCCGGTAGCGGCATGAAGGTCGTCTGGAGCGCCCTGGACGAAGGCCTTAAAGTCGCCCTTGTGGAGCAAGGGCCGCCCGGAGGCACCTGTCTCAACAACGGGTGCATACCCTCCAAAATCCTGATATATCCGGCGGATGTCATCAGCACGCTGAAAGATGCGAAAGCGGTAGGCATCGATGGCATTATTAGTAAAGTCGATTTCAGCCTCATCATGGGGCGCCTGTGGGACCTCATCGAGCGGGCGAGAAAAAGCTCGGAGGAGGTGATCAACTCCCAGGAGGGCCTGACCAGGTACAAGGAGACCGGGGAGTTCGTTGGCGATCACATGCTTCAGGTCGGCGACCATACGATCGGCGCGCCCAAGATTTGCATCGCCACAGGCGCCAGGCCCGGTGTCCCGCCTATTCCAGGGCTCAAAGAGGCCGGGTATCTGGATAATGTTTCTGTGCTGAACCTGAAAAAGCTGCCCCGGAGCATGATCATCATAGGTGCCGGCTATATCGGCTGCGAGTACGGCCATTGTTTCTCCGCCCTCGGGACGAAGGTCACTCTGATCGGGAGGCATCCTGTGGTACTGGATGACGAGGACCCGGAGATCAGTGCCATCGTCACGAAGGTGCTCTCGAAAGACCTGACCTATGCGGCCAATTATGACGCCGACCACGTGGAAAGCGATGGCGAGAAAAAGATAGTTTTTGCACGGAACCTGAAAACCGGCAAGGTAGACCGTTTTGAGGCGGATGAGATCCTGGTGGCGGCCGGCAGGAGGTCGAACGCCGACCTGCTAAAGCCGGAAGAGACCGGCGTGGAGACCGATAAAAAGGGCTGGATCAGGGTGAACAAGTACCTGGAGACCACGAAGCCCGGCATCTATGCCCTGGGCGATGCCACCGGGCGTTATATGTTCAAGCATACGGCGAATTATGAGGCGGATGTGGTGTCGGACAACATGCTGAGGGGCAAAATGCGGGAGAACGATACGCACGCCGTCCCGCACGCGGTTTTTACCCACCCCCAGGTGGGCAGCGTTGGGATGACAGAAGCGGATGCGCTAAAGGCCGGATTGGAAATATTGGTGGGGAGGGCAAAGTATGCCGATACCGCCAAGGGATATGCTATGGACCTTGAGGAGGACGAGGGATTGGTCAAGGTCGTCGTCGAAGGAGGCACCGGCAAGATCCTGGGCTGCTCCATCGTCGGACCGGACGCTGCAGTCCTCGTGCAGCAGATCGTCTTACTCATGAACACGGATACCGGGGATATGGGGCCACTGGTGAGGTCGCAGGTCATTCACCCGGCCATGAGCGAGGTCATTGCAAACGCCTTCGCTAATTTAGAAAGCCCGAGCCTGACGACGCTGAAGCATTAGTTGGGGTTTACAATTGCCCGGATATGGCGTATATGTCGCCCTCTTTGACGAGCATGAGCCGGTCGGCGGGCAATATTTCCCAGACGCTGCCGTCGAGCTTCTGGGTGGACAGTGTTAAAGACTTACCGGGCTCGGAAGTCCTGGAAAAGTACATGGGCTTTTCCGTGTGATGGTTAAAAGCGTACATCACCTTACCGTCCGACATGACGAAGTTAAGCCCCACCTGGCGCCCAAACTCGTAATCGTTGAACAGGCTGGTGATGCCCCGGACGATGCCGTGATAAGTAACTCCGTTATCCAGGGAGCGGTGCTCCTTTATGTTGTCCAGCAGCACGTTGAACACGCTCTCCGAGTCGGTTTCCCCCTCGGTCCTTGGGTGCCGGGCGACGCCATCGAAGTGGCCGTTATGGGCAAATACCCAGTCCTTGCCCAGGAAAGACTGCTTGAACGGGTGACAGTTCAACTCGTTGATCTTACCGCAGGAAGCGTGGCGGATGTGGGTGATGATGATGTTGCTCCTGACGTTTTTAACGGCATCAAAGTACTCGGCGCTTTTTCGGGCTTCTACGGCCTTCTTTTTCAAAATAGCTCCGCTATTGCCATAATAAGCAATTCCCCATCCATGAGGGTTACGGTCGGAATGATCGGCAAAGCGCTCTAAGCTCTCGGCCGCACACCCTTCGCCGCTGCTGCTAAACCCGAAGAGTTCACACATCTTTTTAACATTTTATTGATTTCTCATGATATAAATCCCTTCTATTGGATCATGTCGGGTATAAAGTGTTATTTTATTGTTGGTAGCAGCACCACAAATCTGGCACCCTTAGTATGGTCGCCCTTGATGCGGTCTTCGGCCCATACTCGTCCGCCATAGCTATTTACTAACGTTCTCACGATATATAGGCCCAGGCCCATGCCTCTTGACGAGCCCATATGCATACGGTTGAAGATACTTTCCTTAGACTCGTCGGGAATCCCGGGGCCATTATCCTCCACCGCCACCCGATAAAAATGTTTACCGTTATCCTCTATAACATCAAGGTCAACGACGATCTCCGTCCCCTCCCTCGTGTGTTTGACCGCGTTATTGACCAGGTTGGCGAACACGTCATGTAAAAGCTCGTTTGCCCGGACGAAGCACTTCTCATGGCCGTTCAGGTTCAGAATAATTTTCTTATCGGGAACGGCCACATACTCGCTTTGAATATCTAAAAGCGTTCTACAAATATCGATGTCCCCTGCCTGGAACAGACCATCACGGAACTTCTGAAGCTTTCTAACATTACCGATCAATTTCGTGCTCCGCTGCAGCACCTCCATGGACTTATCTACGAACTTAGCCTGATCATCCCCAGGCGGCAATTCCCTGGCCAATTCCAGGTAACCCATAGCCACCTGGTGCATGTTGTTGATGTCATGGCCCATCAGGTCGAGGTACAGCTCAGCCTGCATCTTCGCAGTTTTCAGCTCTTCATCCGTCCGTTTGCGTTCGGTGATATCGACGCATATTACAATCACAGCAGGCCTTCCCCCAATTAGGGGATCCGCCCAAGAACAGTCTAGCCATATTTCCCGACCATCTTTTCCAATTAACTTGAGTTCGGATCTCGATGGGCCGACCCATCCATGCTGTCTCGCATTACCTGCCCAACGGATATAATCCTTATTTTCTTGAGGCATCACATCCCAGTACTTTAAATGCTTGCACTCCTCGACCGTATAACCGGCCAATGCAGCGAGCGCCTGATTAATATAAATAATGTCTTCATCCTGGACAAGCAGAATACCGACATTAGCAGAATCAGCCAGCTTATGGAACTTCTCCTCGCTCTCCATCAACGCTTCCTCGGCCTGCTTGCGCTCGGTAATGTCTATCGCCGTTATGATTAGTGCTGGCAATCCATTATACATGGTCAGGCCCGGTGAAAAATCCAGCCATCGCTTATTCCTATCCTTCCGGATGATCTTACACTCGTAGCGAGGCTGTATTATTTTCCTGTTCCGCTGGGCCGCGAATCCCCTCTGCTGTAATAGCTCCATAAAATCAGGGTGTAAGAAATCCAAAAAATTTTTATTAAGACATTCCTCTACGGTATATCCTCCGATATCCGCGAGCGCCTGGTTAATATAGACAATTTCTTCGCCCTGGATCAGGATTATGCCCGCCTGTGAAGAATCGGCCAATATGCGATATTTTTCCTCGCTCTCCCGCAGCCTTTTCTTAGTTTCTTTAAGCTCCGAGTTCTCTATGAGTTTGAACTCGCCATTATATTTAATCAGGGCGAACTGATGGGCACTTACGGCACCCACGATGCCACTCGCATCGCACGCGTCGAGGGGATAGGTGCAGATGGCGAGCATCTTACTATTGCCGATGGTACTATTCACTTCGTTTTCGTAGTCGATGAACTCCTCCCAATTTTCCCGCTTCAACCAGGAAATGTTCCCGGTAACCCTCATCCCATCATAGCCGTTGGCAAGGGCGACCTGTAGTTTTTTAAGCCATCCATTGAAGGCTTTTTTGAGGTTGAAATTACCATCTTCGTAGTACCATTCATTATACGGTATAAACTCGATCTGTCCTTTATCCAAATATTCGTCGAATCCGGGCACGGCGTCCCTCATCGCTTTTTTAAATACACCATCGTACAATGGCTCGGAGGTGACACAGGCACAGTACTCGTTGTTCTTGAGCCCGACCTCAAAGAATGGTACCAGTACGGAAGCTAAATCACCCCTAGTCTCGTAAAAAAGGCAGAAATGTGTGCCCCAGGGTACTCTGCCAATCACACCTATGCCCGTGTCCCTTTCTGCGACCATAATTCTGCCCCCATGATGTTTAAATAATTGGAATATTACCGCTTATAGTAAATAATAATTTTGACTCTTCCGCGGTTTTAGGATGATGTTTTTCGTAGTATTAATTCTTGCGTCTTAATCAAGACACGATATTGCCACGGAAAAAAAGAGCAATGTGAGCCCAAGTTATACCTCAAAGAGGCAGCAGCACCTTATTGTTTATCAGAGATGATCAGATAAAATCTCTCGCCGATAGCTTCAACGGACCGTACCTTGAACCCGGCGTCCTCAATAAGCTTGGAAGCCTTCGCCTCGCTGAACCGGATGTCGTAAGGCGGCCCCTGTTCCATGTGGAGCTTTTTCCAGTCGAGGTCGGCTAAAAGCCCGGAAGGCTTGAGCATGCGCTTTGCATTTTCCAATATTTTTGTCGGGTCTTGAAAGTCGTGCAGGCAAATGCCGAAGAACACGACGTCGGCGCAGGCTTCGCAAACCATCGTATTTTCCGCTTCGCCGACTGCCGTTTTTATATTTTTTAGCCCTTCCTTCGCTGCTTTCTCGTTCAGGACGCCCAGGGCCTCCGCATCGATATCGATTCCATAGACTTTACCATTCTTACCCACCAGCTTAGCGGCAGGTATCGCGAAATATCCCTGGCCGCAGCCTATGTCGACGATCGTCATTCCGGGCTTGAGCCCTACTTTAGTTAATATAAACAGCGGGTCATGCGACTGGCTCCGCTCGCTGTCCGGCCAACTCTTGTATCCGCCCATGTTATCCCAGCTTCAGGTACGTGATCTCGTACCCTTTGTTGATATATTCCATCACGATGCGGGCGCAAGTCTCGTAATTCTGCGACTCGTCATCCATCTCGAACGCCCTGGTCATGAAATGATCCTTCCTGTCCGGTATCATTTTGCTCCCATGGTGTTCCATTAAGATCTTTTTGTGCAGGTGTATCTCACCGTTCACGTCCTTGTCCATGGACATGGAGATGACGGCCCGGGGCTGGGCGGCCTCATGCTTGCATTTGAAACAATAGTGGATGACGTCGTATTCGTCGATGTTCACTTTCATGCGGTTACGCTCCAGGGTGACAGGATGAAAGATTTTATTTATTATATACTTGATTGTTTAATGTATAAGCGTTAATCTAAAGGTTAGCTATAAGAAAGAGGGATAGGATGGAAAACGAGTGCCTGGCTTTCATTGACCTCGAATATGGCCAAATATACGGCTCCTATAGGCGAGACCTTATTCCCGTGGAGATCGGCATGGTCCTGTGCTGCGACCTGGATACGCCGAGGTTCGAGGCTAAAAAATTTTATTTTGACTGCGATCTCGTCATGCGAAAGAACATCGTGGACAAAAACGGCGTCACCGTCGGCTTATCGGAAAGAGTGGCCAACAGCGCCCGTAATGAGCACCAGAAGCCCTATGACCCGGATTTTGAGATGGATAAGGACGTCGCAAGAAATATCCGGAAAAAGATCGCCTACAAGTCGTTCGGCATGCTGAACAAATATGTCGCCGGGATCTTTAAAGATCGCCCGCCCACGAAGCTGGTGTTTTTCTCGGCTTCCCAGGACCTCTTTATTTTTGAAAAATCCCGCATAGACGTTAAAAGCTACGATATTCTGGACTTGCAGGATGAAGTCATGGAGGCGCTGGGGATAAAAGACCGATTTTCGCTGGACCGGGCTTCCAGGTTGATCGGCTTTAAGACGAACTGGCAGTACATCCGCTCCGATCATTTTACTTTTAAGGTGCCCATAAAATGCCGCAACTTCGTGAAGCCCCATAAAGCAGTCGGGGACGCTGCCCGGATCTTTTTATTGTATAAGGAATTTTACGAGAGGAACGGCGAGTTCATCCGCCGGGCCGGCGCTATGCTGAACGAAAAGTAGCGGGAGATCATCATGTCGCCGCAGGCAGCATTACGATGAAGCGGCTGCCCTGTTTCCTATCTCCGGGTATGCGGTTTTCAACGGCGATATCGCCGCCATAGTGATCGATAAGCGCTTTGACAAGGTACAGGCCAATACCCTTGCCCCCCACCTTCTTGCGGCCCCGCTCGATCCGGTCGAAGATGATCTGCTTCAGCTCATCGGGTATCCCGGGGCCGTTATCCTCCAATGCGACGCGGTAATACTTCCTGCCCCCATTTTCCATGAGATCCTGCATGATCCTTATTTTCAGGGGCCCAATTGAGTGCTTTATAGAATTATTTAGCAGGTTTACGAATACGTCCTTCAATAGCTCATTCGCATAAATGAAAGTGTTTTCGGCGGCGACGCATTCGATGGCAACGTCCCTGCCGGGCGCCTGGCCATGCTCCCTGACGACATCATTCAGCGTCTTTCCAAGGTCTATAAGCTGTAAGCCCATATCCCCTGCGCTGATGCGCCTGAGCTTCTTCACGTTATCGATGAGCCTGGAGCTACTCTCCATCGCTTCAAGCGGCTTGACCAAAAGGTTTTTATTATCTTCATTCACGGCCATCGTGTCCAGCGCTATCTCGAGATAGCCCATGCCCATCTGGTTCATGTTATTGATGTCATGGCCCATGAGGTCGATGTATAGCTCGACGAGCGCCTTGGCCTGCTTTAGCTCTTCTTCCGCCCGGATCCTGGCGGTGACGTCTTCGAGCATCGACACTATGCTCGTGATCGACCCGCCGGAGTCATGGGTAGGGAATATTTTTACGGACATGTATAAGGAACGGTCGTCGGGAAGCGATATTTTAACCCGGTCCATGATGACCGTTTCGCCATGTTTTACCCGAAGAATGTCTTCCGTTGAATCGCTATTCTTGTCGATCATATGCTTGAACAGGTTGAAATTCCCGATCAGGCTTGAGCTGTCACGGCCGAAGATCTTCATGGCAGGCTCATTGGTCAGCAACAGGTCGCCTTCGGGGCTGAAGACGCATATGGCATCCGGGGACTGCAAGATTATGTCCTCCATGATGTGGCGGGTATCGTCGAGCTTCTTGTTGACCTCCTCAACGGTGGTCGAGCGTATGTTACTTAAAAAGGAATAAATGAGCAGGCCGCCGACCAGGACGAGCAGCATGAGATCATAAATGTGCTCGGGATAGGCGGAAACTGAGCTTATGCCCAGGTTCGACATCAGGCTCGTAGCATCGCCAAAAAAGCTTAAAAAGTATACCGCGAAGCCAATAGATATGATATACCTGACCTTTGTGGGGGTATATATGGAAATGACCAGCGCGTACATGGCCAGTATGGCGATGTCCATGATGAGGGAAGCCGAGTAAATAACGACATTAAAGCCGTTCGAAGCATTGAGGCCCTTTAACGCAAAGTACAGGAGAAGGAGCACGCAAGACGCATTTACAAAAAGGAAAAAAGCCTTGATATACGGCGAGATCTTTCCCTGCTCTGTTTTGAGCAGCCCGTAGAGCACGTATAATATGGGCAGGTAGCTCAAAAGCATGATGAGCTTCGAGACCTGCACCAGCCATGGAAGGCCGAGAGAATCAGAGAGCACGTACCAGATGACGCCCGATGCGGTCAATATGCTAATGGAGGCCAGGAGCCCGAAGATGATGCGTTTTAGTATCGGGTCATCATTCGACCGGTAGAGCATGTATAGCAGCGGGAGCCCCAGGACCACTATGAATATGGAAGAAAAACTTGTGGTGATGGAAACCGACCCGTGGCTGAAGAAGGAAATGAGGAACGCGACTATCCCCGCTAGAGCCGCCAGCTGGACGCCTACCATGAGGTATAGGACCGCGTTAAAGCCGCGGACCTTGATTAAGCTGATGTCCATGCGTTTAAGCATCTACCACCTGTTGCTAAAATACAGTCCCCCATCATAGCCATCCGACTATAGACAACATTTCGCATAGAAAAATTGATTATTTTTATATTAAAAGTTTGCTGTTCGGGCACCGCAATATTTATAATAGTTATTAATATAGTAATAATTTGTTATTAAGCAAATTATAAGTCTATGATCGGTAGCAAGACGGGGGTTTAAAATTTGGATCACGCATACGACGAAAAAACGAACCACTTTAGCTATTTTAGAATATCGAAGTACGTTTCGGCTTTTAAAACGGAGTTCATGTATGGCGGATATTTAACTGCGATGGCGCTCCCCCTGCTGGTCCTGTGCATGTCGCTCCTGATGGATAAGCCGGTGAGCTGGCGGGCCCTGGCCATTTCATACCTTTTGCCTTTGATCATCTACGGGTATGACTATTATATGGGGCGGGACAGTGATGCGGCCTCAAACCCTGAAAGGGCAATTATCGTGGGAAGAAAAGCCCATGCGTTCTCGTTGATCCTGGCGGCCGAGGGGCTGATGCTGGCTGCTTTACTCCTCATGTGGGGGAATTCAGGCCTGACGATCTTCATCTCGATAATGATGATAGGCGGTGTCGCATATCCGGTTTTTTTCAAGGACGTCACCCGGATGATACCGGGGTTTAAAAGCGTTTACGTATCGCTTATCTGGGCCGCCGCTGCCGTGTTCATATCTTTTTTCCAGTACTCGACAGGCCTTAGCATTTTCATTGCCCTGGCGTTCGTTTTCATATTTTTGAAGACCATGATCAACGTCATATTTTTCGACATTAAGGACATCGAGGCCGACAGGAAAAGAGGCCTGAAGACCATACCGGCGCTGCTGGGAAAGGAAGGCACCTTCAAGTTCCTGCACGGCCTTAACCTGCTCACTCTGGCGCCAATATTGACCGGCGTATACTCAGGATCCCTGCCCGCGCCAGCCCTGGCGTGGCTGGGCCTGTCCGTATACGTGTTCTATTACCTGTACAGGGGCAGAAAAAGCGATGAAAAAGGCATCCGGCATATCTCCTATGCCCTGGCGGAATCGGAAACGATACTCTGGCTGGCGCTCATCGTCATCGGTAAGGCCGCTTTTTCAATTTTTTGAGCTTTTTTTAATGGAGCGGGAATACCTGTGGAGCGCGGTCAAAAGCTCCGATATTCCCAGGCCGTGTCCCCGGGCAAAAGCCTTCACGTCTTTTATGCCCAGGAGCGAGGCCGTTTTTTTCACCTCGGGTGTCAGCTCTTGCCCCGCCTTTGGCCATATTTCCCGCATGTCCCGTAAAAAGATGGATACGGTCACCGGGCCGATCCCTTTGCCGAGGCCCATGATGCGGCGTTCCAGGTCTTCGCTATTCGACGAGGCCTCGTACAGGCGCTGCAGGCTGCCGCCGTACTCTTTTTGAAGCTTCCCGAAGATCTCCGGCAGCCTGTCGGCGGTGCTGAAGTCATAGCGCGTGTATCCGCCCTTATCGAGGAGCTCCACCAGGCGGTCCCAGCCGGCATCGGCGATGGCTTTGGCGCTTGTCAGTCCGTTAGCTTCGAATATCCGGTAGGTCTTCGTTGCCGACTCCTCCCGGATGGGCTTGGCATAAAGGACGGACGCGAGAAACCATTTGAGGTATTCCGGATCTCCTTTTCGCAGGTCGATGCCCAGCATTTTCGAATAGGGCTCGCCATACTCTTTTACCAGTTTGTCGATGTCCATGTGGCTCCAGCGTGTATTAGTTATTACATATTCATTAAAATTTCAGAATGTTATCACGTATTTTTCGCCCCGCATACAAAGAATCCTTATAAGAAGCGATATCCCATGAAGCCATTGGAGAGAAAACATTTAAATATTAGTATCCTATTCAGGATGGGAAAATTATCTTTGGAGGCTATAAAATTAAAGCGGATAAATTTTTACTGATCACAGTGGGTGCGCTGGTCGTTGTCATCCTGATACTCCTGGTGCTCGGGGGAGCGGCCTTTCTTTGCCTGTTCGTGACGGAACACGGCACGATCATCAATACAGGCCCGCTATTGCAAGAAAATTACGAGTATAATGGGACTTTGGCCGGCTACGACCACGTAAGCATCGATGCTTCGGACTTTAATGGCGACATCATTGTCAAGGAAGGGGACAGCGAAACGTTTGACGTCACCGTCAATGCCCAGGGGACACAAAATGACCTTGACCACTATAATGTTGGTTTCACTCAGTCCGGGAACGCTGGTACCAAGGCGTTGAAGGTCACGATCAATACGACCCCGAAAAACTTATACATCGGCAGCAGCCGTTATTCCGCCGATATCGTTATCACGGTTCCGAAGGGTAAGATCTACGACGTTACCCTCGAAAACGCTAACGGCCGTGTCGAGCTGGGCGGGTTCGACTGCGATAAGGTCACTCTGAGTACGGCGAACGGCATGGTCATATCCTCTGCGAACGCTTCTACGGCTTCGTATAGTTCAGCCAACGGCGATATCGACGTCTCCACATATAGCCGGAGCGCCGGCATCAAGGCCAGCACCGCGAACGGCAGGATCACCGTTGCCGTGCCGAGGGACGCCCAGGTATCCATAAAGGCAAATACGATGAATGGTAAGATCGGCACGGATCTGCCTGTGGAGGTAACCGAAAAGGGCATGTTCAATTTCGTCGCGAAGTCGGGCAACTACAGCAATGGCCTTGACCTTGATCTAAGTACCTTGAACGGCGATATCGAGGTTAATGGTCAATAATCTATTTCCTTATTTTTCTCAATTTTGATGATTTTTATCTCATGTTTTTCGCCTTATATATGATGTCTAGAATTTTTCATCTTTTCCTGAGGGGTAGCTTTTGCGATTTAACGCTGTACAGCCCCAGGATCAGGCCGATGGCGAGGCAGATCAGGCCGATGATCAGGGACGAAAGGATGAAGTAGCCGCAGCCGAATCCGAACCCTACGGCCGTTATCGCGGTGGCGCCGCCCAACCGGAAAACGTAGATAACGCTGATGATCAATAAGATGGCGGGCAATAGCTGCAACAACAGCAAAAGAATGCCAGCCAGCGAAGACGGAGAAAGGTCCCTGATAAGCGATGAGACGCCGGATGCGACCTCGCTCATGAAGGCGTTCACCGGGTTGAACTTCAGCGAATAGAGAAACCCGTTAACGACGCCCAGAAGCACGATAGATTCGACGATCCTTGTATCCTTTTTTGCGCCCATGGTACCAGACCCATAGATTTTATCGCTAGTATAAATACCGGTCGGTTAAGTTCACCTGAGCCATCCCATCTTATAGAATGCGTATAGCTCGAGAAGCATCAGCGAAATGACGATGAAGATGACTTCGCCGATGTGTATCGGGAATGGGATGCCGATGAGGTTCTCGCCCAGCAGGCCGCCGATGGTCGACGGGACCAGAGCAATGCAGGTGATGACAGCGAGAATGCGCATGACCCGGGTCATCTCGTAGGAGATCGTATTTATATGAAGCTCCCGGAGCGAGGACAGGCTTTCGGTGAGGTTATCGACCGTCTCGTAGAGGTAATCGGCCTCATCGAACAGGATGTCGAACAGGTGTAAATGCTCGTCCTTTATACCATTCAACGTGACCTTCCTGGTCTTGAGTCTGTCCAGTACCTGCCTCAGGTGCCACATGTTCTTGGAGATCGCGAGCACGTCCTTGCGCAGATGAAAAGTATCCTCCAGGAATGAGGAGGGGGTCTTGCCCACGGGTAATTGCTCTAGACGCACGGTCTTGCGCTCTATGGATCGAATGATATCTTCCCCGTCCCGGACCTTGCGCTTCAGCAGGGAGTAAAGCACGTTAATGGCAAAGTCATCGCCGACGCTGATCGGCCCCTCTGCCAGGAGTTCGTCGAAGAGCGTACTATCGCCGGTACATATTGTGACTATCAGGTCGCCTGTACAGACGATCAGCAAGCCGTTCCTCGATATTTTCAAGTCCCGGTACCCTTCGCCATCGGATATCAGCCTGACATTCCAGGTGAATATGGTGGTATAATCCTTGAAATAGTCGATACGGGGAAAGGCTTCCTGGCTTATCTTGCTCTGGAGCACGTATTTTGGCACATGGATGGCATCGCAGACGTAATCCATGTCTATGGCGGAGAAATCCTGGATGTCGATCCATGCCGGGCCTTTGTTATCGGCGATATTACACTTATGGGCATTACTTATGCAACGTCTTATGCCGTCCTTATCCAGGATATTTACCTTCATGCGGGATACCTGTATCGGCGTGACGATGGCGGGCAGCTCCGGCTTTTTAGTACCCTTTGCGGTCCGCCCCAATGACGTAAATATTCTTAAGACCCTGAGCAGACGAAGGACGGGGGATGCCCTGCCGCCGGGGAATGAAATGAACGGCACGAACTCCAGGGCCGCCAGGACGATGATGAGCAGGTCAAGGATGTGCCATGGGTTCCCGGCATACTGGACCCGGGAGTCGGACAAGTATAGCATCGTGAAATATTCCGCGATGAACATGGCAATGATGAAGTAGTTTATGAGGTCGAAGATCATGAGCATGGTCTTCGAGAGTTCGAAAAGCATCGGTAAGCCGACGACGGGTATGATGAGGAAGGCCAGAACAGTCATCAGGTCTTCATTGAACAGCAACTGCGCGGGCTTTCTGATCCTGTCCTTAAGCTGTTGCGATGCGTCGGATAGCTGGCTCATTGCCTGTATGTTGTTCCTAAAGGCGATATCCTTTTCGATTTTATGCTAATTAAAATCTCAAAAGGTCGAGAAATTATTTAGATTTGATATATATTCGCCATGCTCAAATGCCTTTGATCAGCATATAATAAATAGTCGGATAAATAGTCTATATAGAATACATATAATAGACCATATGTAGTATAAGAACATATTATATAATTAAGTTTTTAACGGGACGCGACCAGGTCAAGTGCCAGGGCAACGGAATGTTAAACGTGGCCATGGAACAATACGGAGATGCCGCTCGTGATAAGCGGCCATCAAAGGTCACCTCCCCCCAGGTGATATTGATGACTAAACTATGTATAGGATTTGAAGTCCATCAGCCCTACCGGTTAGACCCAGCATTCGACCGGCAAGATGGAAATAACGTGAAGAGCCTTGAGAGTTTGTATTTTAGCCCTAAAAACAAGGAGATACTGGAAAGAGTGGCCGATAAATGCTATATACCGGCCACGGGCATAGTGCTCGAAAGCCTGGACGAAGGCTTCAAGTGTGCCTTCAGCATTTCAGGTACGGCCGTTGAGCAGCTGGAGCGCTGGAGCCCGGATGCCCTGGAGCTTTTCCGCCAGGTGGCTAAGCACAAGAATGCCGAATTCCTGGCCCAGACATATTACCATAGCGTCGCCAGCCTGTTCGGCGATCTCAGGGAGTTCGAGGAACAGGTCAGGCAGCATAAGAAGCTCATGAAGACCGCCTTCTCGGTCGAGCCAAAAGTTTTGGAGAATACCGAATTTATATTTAATGATCAAATAGCGCGGTCAGCCAAAAAAATGGGGTTCAAGGCTGTCTACACGGAAGGCGTTGAGCGCGTGCTCGGCTGGAGGAGCCCCGATTATGTCTACTCGTGCAGCGGCGTCAAGCTCCTCATGCGGAACTATAAGCTTTCCGACGATATAGCCTTCCGGTTTAATAACTGGCAGTGGGACCAGTATCCGCTGACTGCGGAGAAGTTCGCCACATGGGTGGCGGGATCGCCGGGCGATTACATGAACGTGTTCGTCGACTACGAGACTTTCGGCGAACACCACTGGAATGATTCTGGTATCATGGATTTCTTAAAATGGCTGCCTATCGAGTGCGGGAAAAAAGAAGTCGAATTTATTACCCCCTCGGAGGCGGCGGAGCTGGAGCCCCGGGACGAGCTGAGCATCGAGGAGACGATCTCCTGGGCCGATTCGGAAAAGGATGCCTCTGCCTGGCTGGGCAATACCATACAGCATACGGCCCTGAACGCCATACAGAGGGCGAGGGCATACGCAAAAGACAAAAAGTTTTGGCGTTACCTGCAGACGAGCGACCATTTCTACTATATGGCCTCCAAGTTCGGCTCGTGTGCCGAGGTACATAACTATTTCAGCCCGGAAGCCTGCAGCCCGTATGATTCCTTCAGTACTTACATGAATGTGCTCTCCGATTATGAGAAGAGGGCCTCGAAAAAGATGAAGAAGAAGCAGGCGGCGCTTGTACTCCGGACGGTGCCGCCGGATCTGGCGTTCCACTTCTTTAACACAGGCGCATATGCCGGGTTCACCGCCTATAGCCTCGACGACATGGCGGACCTCCTGAACTATGTGTCCGGCGATTCCGTCGATTACCATATGCAGAGGGGCGATTTCGAGAAATGGATATCGGAGGTCCTTGGCGATAAAGAGCTCGCCGCCGATGTCGGTAAGTGTAAAAGCCGTATCGAGCTACAGGAGACGGTTGACCGGCAAAGGAAAGTACTATGGGGCCGCTTAAAATAGCCTTTTTTTGCTGGGAATCGGTCTACTCTGAAAAGATCGGAGGGCTATCTCCTGGCGCCACATATCTGGCCGAGACGCTGGCAAAGGAGAATGAGGTCCATTTCTTTACCAGAGGTAAGGAAGATAAAGATATTAAAGGCGTCCATTATCACTATTGCGAGCCGTACGGGAAGAATATAGTAGAATTCTGCAACGACATGAGCTATAGGATGCTGGACATGTTCAGGGAGCTCGATTCGCCGCCCTTCGACATTTTACATTTCCATGACTGGCACGTCATCCAGGCGCTGCACGAGCTGAGGGGGCGGAATACGGTCTTTACGTATCATTCGACCGAGTTCGGGCGCATCGGCGGAAAATTCGGCGAATGGTGGGAGTCCCGGGATATCGCCGGTAAGGAGTGGTACGCCAGCCTGATCGCGAAGCGTATCACGGCTGTTTCGAATACCCTCAAGAATGAGATCATGTGGCTGTATAATGCGCCGGACTGGAAGATCGACGTGGTCAATAACGGGATCTTTCCCGAAACGTACAGCGCGGCCATCGATGCGGGCGAGGTGAAAAGGGCCTATGGAATACACCCGCTGGCTCCGCTCGTCTTTTTCATAGGCAGGATGGAGTTCCAGAAGGGTCCCGATCTGTTAATGGATGCGATACCCGAAGTGCTGGCGAACAGTTGGGGGGCCCAGTTCATTATGGCCGGGGAAGGGAGCATGAAGTACCAGCTCGGCGAAAAGGCAAAATCCCGCGGCTTCCCCGTTCAATTTTTAGGGTACATACCCGACTCGGAGTACATCAGGCTCCTTAATGCCTCGGACGTCGTTGTCATACCGAGCAGGAACGAGCCATTCGGCCTGGTCCTTTTGGAGGCCTGGAGCGCAAAGCGCCCGGTGGTGGTCTGCGACGTCGGCGGGCTGGCGGAAAACGTCGATAACTTTGAGAACGGGGTAAAAGTCTACCAGGACCCGGGGTCCATTGCCTGGGGCATCAACTATATTTTGAATGGCGGTAATGGCGTGGGCAAGATGGGCTATAATGGCTGGAAAAAGGTGGACCGGCTCTTCCGCTGGAATGTCAGCGCCAGAAAAATGATGGATGTTTATAAAAAGGTGATTCAGTGAAGCTTGCATATTTTGTGGATGAGTTCCCGCCCTTTTTCAGGGGCGGGCTGGGAACGTACGCGATGGAGATCACGAAGGAGTTTATTCGTACCGGCAACGAGGTCACCGTCTTTTCCCGTAACACGGGGAGCGACCCGACGAAGGACGACTGGAACGGCGTAAAGGTCCACAGGCCCGTGCTCATGGACATCGTGGATATACTTCCTCTCGTCAGCCCGGGAGACGTCATGAACTGGGACGTGAACGGGCAGAAATTTTTCATGGAGACTTTGTTCTATAACTTTTTATCGGCATCCAAGCTGGTCAATAGCCTGGTGGCCGTAGAGGGCCAGCAATTTGACATTGCCGTATCGCACGACTGGCTGGCCTTTATCGCGGGCATAATTATAAAGAGTAACCTGACCCTGCCGCTTGTCGTCCACTATCACTCTACGGAGGTCGGCCGTACGGGGAACGGCTCCGATGCCATTAAGAAGATCGAGTACCTGGCGGCCCAGAAAGCCGACCTGATCATAACGGTGAGCTATGCCATGCGCGATGAGCTGGTTAAGCTCGGATATTCGGAGCAAAAGATACGCGTCGTATACAATGGCGTGGATGCAGAGAAGTACAAGCCTGGCCTGTACTCGGATGAGGAGATCGCCGAGTTCAGGGAAAAGATAGGCGTGGGCAGCGCCCCCATGATATTCTTCGTGGGCCGCCTGACCTGGGTGAAAGGCGCGGACACGCTCACCATGGCTATGAAGGAGATAGTGAAAGAAATTCCCGATGCCAGGCTGGTCATTGTCGGCAAAGGCGAGCAGGAGGAGATGCTAAAGCAGATAGTGGCCTCGAACCGCCTGGAAAACAACGTTATTTTCGACTTCAGCTACATTCCCGAGGAGGAGCGCCTCAAGTATTATGCGGCGTGCGACGTGGCTGTTTTCCCGTCGAAGTACGAGCCGTTCGGCATCGTGAGCCTGGAGGCCATGGCCATGGGCAAGCCCGTTATCGTTGGCGCCACGGGCACCAGTGGTTTCAGGGAACAGGTCATCCCGTTCGGCCCGAACATCTGTGGCTTCCACATAAACCCCCACGACCCTGGTGACGTCGCCAAGTTCACCATTATTTTACTGAAGGACCCCGAATTGAGGAAGAGCATGGGCCTGAATGCCCGAAAGAGGGTGCTGGAGAGCTTCACCTGGGACATCGCCGCGATCAACACGTTGAGGGTCTATGAGGAGGCCATCGAGCTTAATAAGAAAAAGGCCCGGGCTCTTTACGATAGCGTTTGCAAGGTGCCGCCACCCGCATGATCGCCTTCGGCAACGACCTAAAAGAGTATAGTTTCGCCCGCCGGAAAGAGTATCTCCTGACTGCCGGCGGCGCTTATTGTTCTTCGTCACTGGCGGGGAACATTAGGAAATATCATGGCCTGCTGGTCGCCGGCCGGCGGGTATATCTCTCAGCCCTTGAAGAGCATGTGAACGATCAGCGCATATCGGTGGCCCGATATACCGGGGCGCTTTTAGATGAGGGGCTCCGGTACCTGGACGGGTTTGAGCTATACCCGCCGCAGTTCTATTATATGGTCGACGGCACGTCGGTCAAGAAGACCGTGGAGTTCGACGGCGAGCTGAGCATCCGCTATGACGTTTCCGGGACCGCCGGGCTGCGCCTGAGGCCGCTGATCACGGACCGGGGCTACCATGAGGTGAAAAAAGAGGTATCATTGGAGCAGGAAAGCTCGGCCTATGGCTTTAAGGCGGGTAAGCTCTCTATGTGGTCGAGCCTGCCTTTCAGAGAAGATAAGGCCGTTTATTACGACGTATTATATGAGCGAGACCTGGAGAGGGGCTACGGCCACGTCGAAAACCTCTACTCGCCCGGGTACTTCCACGGGACTGTAAAAGATTCCTCCGTAATTGTGAGCGCAAGCATCGAAGGCTTTGGCGCTGCCGTAGTTAATCCATCTACTCCTGTAGACCCCATGGGCTCGCTAGAGCTTGCGGCGAATAGCTTCCTCGTCGATGATACCATCTATGCAGGATACCACTGGTTCGCCGAACCCTGGGGCCGGGACACTTTCGTTTGCCTGCCGGGGCTGTTGTTGGAACAGGGGAAGTTCGACGAGGCAAAACGTGTCTTTCGCCATTTCGCCAGGCATATCCAGGGCGGGTTGATACCCAACCGGATACCGGGCGAGTATAACTCCAGCGATGCGCCGCTGTGGTTCATCTATGCGCTGGATAAATATTTCCTGAAAAAGGAAGACGCCGATTTTTACCGCGAGTCCAGGGCCTATATTGAGAATATATTAAGCGGATATCCCGATAGCGAGGTCGCTACGCTTGATGGCGCTTTGATCTCGGTACAGCCGGTGACCACGTGGATGGATACGCGCTATACGGAAAGAAAGGGAAAGCCCGTAGAAATAAATGCTCTCTGGATAAACGCCCTGAACATATCGGATGAAATGGGATTGTCGCCGCCCGTGAGACCTGCCGCCGCATTAAGAGAGTTCGGCCGGTTCTGGAACGAGAAAAAAGAATGCTTATATGATCTCATCGATCCCATGGACGCTTCCGTGAGGCCTAACCAGGTCATCGCCATTGCCCTTGGCGTCGTGGAAAATAAAAAAGCGAAGAGCGTCCTGGATATCGTACGGAATGAGCTATTAACGCCGTTCGGCCTGAGGACATTATCGCCCGCCGATAGCCGCTATATGGGAAAGTTCAGCGGCGACGCATCCTACCACAACGGGTGCGTGTGGCCCTGGCTCATGGGATTTTACGTCGAGGCTCTATTGCGCTCGGGCGAGCCCAAAGAGAAAATGAGGCAACTTCTAAAACCGTTATTGCTCCATACCTGTGATGCGGGGCTGGGGACTATATCGGAGATCTTCGACGGCGATGCGCCCCATGAGCCCAATGGGTGCATATCCCAGGCGTGGAGCGTCGCGGAAGTTCTGAGAGCACATTACCTTTTAAAATGAGATATCTATGGATGTTTTATTGGCTTGAATTAAAAAGAGATCATACAGAAACTAGATCATGTTGTTTTTCCTTTTCCATCATCTCCTTTCCTTTGACCACGATCGTCTGGTTTTCAATGCACTTCTGGACGGCCAATTTAGCGCCCAGCTCCCGGCACATTTTTTCTTGTTCTTTTAGTAATGCCATTGCATCTTCCATTTTGCCTATAGCCATGAGTGTCATCGCTTGTTTACCCAGAGCCTCCTGAAGGGCATATTTGTAACCTATCTCCCTCAGCATTTTTACTGATTCATCATGAAGTACCCTGGCACGTTCTAGATCTCCGTTCATGCGCAATATAACTGCCTGATTGCTAAGTGATGTCGCAATGCCGCTCTTACGGCCGATCTCTTTGGATATTTTTTCTTGTTCTTTAAACGATGCCATTGCATCATCCAGGTCTTTTTTCAGGAGAAGGATAGACCCTCGATCGCCATAACAAAGACTAATACCCATCTTATCGCCAAGTTCTTTGCATATCTTTTCGCTCTCGTCAATTAAAGCCATGGCGGTATCCAGGTCGCCTCTGATCGTGAGATTTAATATCCGTGTACTTAAGCAATCTAGCAGGTCATATTTACTACCCATTTGATGACATATTCGTTCTCCTTCTATATTGAGTGTCATAGCGCCGTCAAGGTCGCCTCTCCATATCAGGATGATTTCCTGGGATGTTAATGAAACCCTTAATAAATCTTTATTCCCTATCTTGCGACATATTTCCTCTAGCTTTTTCAATAATGCCATAGATTCGTCCAGATCCCCCTTATACTCCATAATTAATGCCTGCTCATGGAGACATCTTAAAAAGCCATCTCTATTGCCCGTTTCTTCACATAGTATTTCTCTCTCTTTTAGTATTGCCAATACACCGTTATAATCACCCTTAGATCGGAGAATAAGGCATTGGTCTCCAAGGGATTCAAGTAAATCATTTTTATTTCCATACTCCCTACAGATCTTTTCCTCTTCTTTAAAAAGTGCCATAGCCGCATCAAAATGATTCTTCAAGGATAATATGTTCGCCTGGTAACGAATTGAGTATTGAAGGCCGATTATATTACCAATATCCCTGCATATCCGCTCTTGTTCTTTAAACAGGCACATAGCGTTATCGAAATCACTTTTGGAGTACAATATCCATGCCTTGCTACCAATGGATTCTTGTAGTCCCTGTAAATCGCCATTCTGCCTATAATATGCTATTAGTTGATCAAGTATCCTCTGCGCTTCTTCTAAGTGATACGTATTTTTTAAAAGCTTTATTATGATCATCAGGTTATTAACATCTTCATTAATGGAATTATATATAATTGGACGATACACATCTAACATTTTGACTGGAGAATGTTCTTCAACAAAGGTCCACTGTTTAAGAACATTGAATTGATCCTGGTCCCATTCAGCTTTGATAAATTTTGTGTCCCCGAGCAGTTCTTCAAGTTCTTTATATTTTCCAGCCATACAAAGGTGCGTTGGAAGGTATGTGATCAAGTAATGCGTCCACGAACTTTCTCCATCATTATATATTTTCCAGCCATGTTCTGCTAATATTTTATGCCCTTCAATCACATTAATATAATAAGGGTCATGTTTATCCTCATTGGTTAACCATTCAACGATCGATTTATGGAATGGTTGAACCTTGCCTTTATCGAATTTGAAAAGCGAACCCAGAGACCTTTGGAACTTTCTTTCGTCATATACGCTCCAATTAAATAAATATGAAAATAATTTAAGGCTTAATGGCTCCTGTAACGCGAATATCGTTTCAAGTACCGGGCGGATCTCCGATTCCCATATACAAATATCGGGAAACTGTCGCTCAAAAAAATGCAGGTATATACCGCCAAGCCCCTGAGGGAACTCGTCCAGCCTGTTAAGCGACAGGCGTCCGTAGCCTAATTCTTTGATGATCCATTCTACATATAGGAATAGTCCATCGCTCTTTTTAACAATGGCGTTTACTATGGATTCAGGGACAGCGCCCCCATCATAATGCTCCGTAAGTTCACTCTCTAGATATATTCTAATATCAGGCTCGTTTCTAATATCCGATGCATCGAGGATAAAAGGTGTGTAAGCTTGCATGGGTCCCATTACTTCTTGATCCGGGCGGCTTGTTACTATAAGTTTTAGCCACTCGGGCGTCCTTTCGAACTCAGAAGCGATGAAATTCGCCAGATCATTTTTACCTTCTATGGTGGCTTCGTCCAGCGCATCGATGAGTATAACGATTTTTCTATCTGGCGGAGGTATGCCTGACAGGGGTTGTACGATAAGATAATCGAAAAGCGTTTTAGCATTAAGGTCATATATTTTATCAAGCTTTAAACACTTCAAACGCTCTTCATAGTCTTGCAATTGAGTGCTGAGCTGATAAGCGATGGACATGATACAATGCCTGGTGTCCATCTTCTGTACATTATCATACCTGCAGAAGTGGAATGCAGCGATTTCCCTTCGATGATAGCAAAGCCATGCAGAAATAGCTGTTTTTCCAACGCCCGGATTACCCATGATCCAAAAAATACGGGAGCGACAGGAATACATCCAGTGATCGATCTCATCAAAGACCCATTTCCTTCCCTTGAAACGGTCTAATTGATATTTGATTTCCGCATCATAAGATAATGGTTTTAACGTATTAATAAGCGTGGACTGGAATCCCTCAAAGTCAAGTTTGTCATGCCGCAGGGCTTCTAATAATATCTTAAACTTCGCTATGTACCTATCCGTTCTCTTCTCCAATGGAACGCAATCAGTCATGTCAAGCCATTGTATACGGCTGATCGATAAAGGAGGCTCACAAAATACAAGCATGATAGGTATGATCTTTAAGCCTTTATGGATGGCACTAGCGAGTTCGTTTAAACAAAATCCATCAGGACGCCTGACAGAATGAGGCGTCATTAAAAGAATAAAGTGGCCTTTATCAGTAGTTGAAGCCCAATTTAAGCCATCTTCGATATAATGTTCCCAGTCTTCACCGGTTTTAATTCTATCAGCATCGAACCATACGTTATATCCTTGGGATACAAGGTCAGATTTTAACTTACTGGCAAAGTGAGTAAGCTCGTCATGGCCATAGCTGATAAATATGTGTTTTTCATAATCGTCTTGGCCATTTATATTTCGGACCATTGAGATATCCTCAGATATAAGAACGATTTATACGATATATTGCTTATTGTATATGCATTGTGAAGGCTTTCTTATTATTTTTCGTTACAATTTTAAATATTTAAAATAAGTAATAGCTTATGTAATTTGCAATTTAGCTACTAACTATTTTTTAATTTGTGCTTAATACAGAAATATATATAAAGCAATGCAATATATTCTATTGTTATTATCGGCTTCAGGAGACCAATAGGTTGGTAGTATATAGGTTTTAATTTATGGCAAACCATATATAATTATTCTGTTAGTCGAAATGACAATTATTAGAAAGAGTGGGAGTTATAATATGCCGAGCTGTGCAAGATGCTGTATAATTATTAAGAAAACAGATGATGTTACATGCAAAGACATCTTAAATTTCTGCATGACGTATAATATTAGCCCTAACGAACTTATCGATCTGGCTAATGGACGATACGCCGAGATATTAGATGCATTCGATAAATTACCCGCTGATGCAAAATCGACTATTTTAAGCCTGGCCGATCCGCTAGCTAAGGCG
>Ga0209039_10000340_pt1 | contig 45426 bp, 47 predicted proteins | sample BogFormECP12_OM1_FD_188238 | JGI IMG/M metagenome (GOLD analysis project Ga0209039, IMG submission 188238) | Bog forest soil microbial communities from Calvert Island, British Columbia, Canada - ECP12_OM1 (SPAdes) (version 2) | ecosystem: Environmental > Aquatic > Freshwater > Wetlands > Bog ...
ACTTCACTTTCCTCCCTCGGCAATTTTAGCCAATATTTCTTCCGGCGTGATCAGTTCTCCCCCGCCAATCTTGTTGAGGGGAACAACCTTCGAACCGCAAGATACCCTCTGAACCTCTCGGCAGACCTGTCCCAAATTCATCTCGGGAACAATTATCCTCTTCGCGCTTTCAGACAACCGTTTCACTGCCTTGTCAGGAAATGGCCAAATCGTTTTCAAACGAACATGGCCAACATTGAAACCCTGAGCTTCTGCACTTTCAATTGCTTCATAGACAGCACGTGACGTGCATCCGAAAGAAACTATGCCCGTGTCACAATCATCAACCCTGTAATTCTCCACCTCAATTATGTCATCTGCATGATTGTTTATCTTCGCGTTAAGAGCCTGCACCATTCTTCGATGAACCACCGCGTCCTGAGTGAAACGGACGCCATACTCATCATGAGTTGAAGCCGTCACTGCCACATTGAACCCTTCCCCCACGGACGGCATCGGCGCAACCTCTTCCAAACCAAAGAACGCTTTGTCACCGGTTTTCGGCTTTTTCCGGTTCACGATTTCAATGCTTTCAAACGACGGAACAAGAACCTGTTCTCTGACATGCGCAATCGTCTCATCCGACAACAGAATAACCGGTGTCCTATACTTTTCGGACAGATTAAACGCTCTGATAGTAAGTTCAAACATTTCCTGAGCCGAATTCGGCGAAAGAGCAATCGCCGCGTAGTCCCCATGGGTTCCCCATCGAGCCTGTTGAACGTCTCCCTGCGCACACTTCGTGGCCTGTCCAGTGCCAGGTCCGACTCTTTGCACATCAACGATTACGCATGGAGTATCCGTCATGAATCCCCAGCCGAGCGTTTCCTGCATGAGACTAAAGCCAGGTCCAGATGTGGCTGTCATCGCCTTCCTTCCAGCCCAGCTTGCACCCATCACAGCGCCTATCGAAGCAAGCTCATCCTCCATCTGAATGAAGATTCCACCGATCAACGGTAGCCTTTCTGAAAGAAGCTCCGGAATCTCGTTCGCCGGAGAAATCGGGTAACCCGCGTAGAACCTGCATCCAGCAACTATCGCAGCCTCAACACACGCTTCATTTCCAGACCAGAAACGCATTTGCCCAAGAGTTTTCTTCATGATTACTTCTCTTCTAGATTTCTGCATAAAAGAAGCAACTATTTAAGTCCTGCCCGACGAATGACAAATCTCGATAATGAACAGCGTGAAGCGTAGGATAGTTGAACGTCGTGGCCTTGCGTGCTTCTATCTCAGGCTCTTGAGGATTTGAAAACCCCTTAGTTGGATTACGCTCCCGCATTTCTTGCATTGCAGGTTGACTTTGTCAAGGTCTAGTCCATTCATCGTTGTTTCTATTATCGCGTACCTTTTTTCCGTCTTATCATCTGGAGATATTTTCGCTCCACATTTTGGACATTGGAAAACTCCTTTCCCAGTAATCTGACTTAGATCAACTATGAAGAGCATGGATTCCTGCAATCGCATCCCTCCTTCTGCCAAAACAGGATTCGTCTTCTGAGCCTAAATGATTTATGGAACAATGTTTCACACAAAGAAGCGTGCGCGTTTGCATTCTCATGCAGCATTCCATTAAATCATAAATAACGTAAGGACCAAATCTTTCTTCTAGAATCTTTGCTGATTGAACGGAAGAGACCTTAACATGACTGTTGATTTCAAACGTAGATTGAATGGGCTTCGGGAGAAAATGGAAGAATACGATCTGGACTTGGTTGTTTACGGTTCTTGTCAAAACTTCCAGTACTTAACGGGGTTGCTGATCGATTGGCGTCATGGAATAGACCTAGGAAGTGCCGCAAACCTTGTTTTTGTGCCCAGAAGTGGCGAGCCTACTCTCATGGTGGGTGAGGAATGGGAGAACATGGCGCATGAGACTTGGATAAAGGGAATCAGAACTCTTGGGGACAAAGAAAATTACGCTTTTATGATTGAGAAGGTTCTGAAAGAATTCGACCTTCCTGAAAAGAACGTCGGCGTTGGCGGTCACGTTTGGGGTTCAGCCTTTGTAGAGTTGAGCAAAGCGCTGAAGAATCCATGTTTTTCCAAGGCTGAACATTTGATGGATCATGTGAGGATGATTAAGGATTCAAGCGAGGTCCAGAAACTCAGGAAAGTTGCAGAGCTCACCGACAAGGCCGTAGCAGCGGTCGTGCCAAGAATCAAGAAAGGCGCCACTCAGCGGCAGCTCAGAATCGAGCTTGAGTTTGAAGGCAAACGGTTAGGGGCGTCAGACTTTTCGTTTCCTCCGTGGATTGGCTACGTCAAGTCAGGTTCCGAGGTTTCCTCGACCCTCGTCACCGTTCCCGTAGACGAAGGTTTGAAAACCCCCACTTCAATTGCTTTTGACAACGGGTTCGTAGTCAACGGATACTGTTCAGATTTTGGAAGAAGCTTCTATTTCGGGCCTGCAAGCAAAGAAATCAAGAAGGGCTATGAAGCTCTCCAACACTCAGTGGTTGAAACAGTAGACAAAATGAAAGATGGAAGTATGCGTGTCTGCGACGTGTTTCCAACGATTGAACGAAGCCTCGACAAATCAGGCTACGGCAACTACCTGCGGGCGCGATTACCCATGAAGTCTGTGGGCCACAGCATTGGAGTGGAGGTTCATGAAACACCATGGCTTGACCCGAACTACAATCAAGTTTTGCAATCAAACATGATAGTTGCCATAGAACCCAAACTCTGGCACGCCGGCGAATACTACCTACGAGTTGAAGACATCGTACTAATCGGAAAGAGAAAAACAGAGTTTCTCACGAACTTTGACAGAGACCTTTTCCAACTATGAACGCGAACGAAGAACAGCGCGCTATCGCTTCCGTTTCAGTCGATTTTTGCTCAAATCCATCGTGTCTTTTATGGCAAGAAGAGTATGGCGACTCCGGCGACTGCAATCGCGGCTCCCAATATGCCTCGCCAATTGGTTTTTTCCCTGTAAGCGATCCACACGACGGGAATGATGAAGATTGGCATTAGCGACATCAATGTCTGGGCAACCCCTGCTTGGGCTCCAGCTATTGCAACCATTGAAAGCGTCATTCCCAAGAAAGGTCCGATCACTGCGCCTGCAGCTGTATACTTGATTCCCTTTCTGTCTTTCGCAGCTTTCTGTACGGCAGGTAACTTCCCCGCCAGCAGTACGCATGTCCATACAAACACGCCTGCCAGTAGCATTCTTATCAAAGCTGCAGAGATGGGGTTCATCGTTTCTCCAGCTACAAGAGACATTCCAAGCTTCGAAAGAACAACTCCGAAGCCTTGACCCATAGCAGAAACCACGCCGAACAGTACACCCCACCTCCAAAGTTTTCGAGCCCCAGATCTCTCTTCAGCCGCCTCCCCTCTCTCAAGCAAGACAACCACTATGCCAGTCAACGTGACCGCGATTCCAAGCACAGTCATGGGCGACAAGGCAGCACTCTGCGGAAGCATAATGTAGGCCCCTAGCGCCGCGAATATCGGCGAAGACGCTTGAATAAGAACCGAACGTCTCGGACCTATCATAATGTATGCTGCAAACAGTCCAAAGTCTCCAACGCCGAGTCCGACGACGCCGCTCAAACCCATCCAGAACCACTGTGCCCCAGTCGCGGCAGGCACCAACACACCAAGGAAAACTAGGTGAGCACAGACCAATAACCCAATCGCCATTGATGTACGATACGCGTTAACGCCAAACGCACCTATCCTTTTACCCGCCGAGGTAAACAACAAAGAGCTGCCTGTCCAGAGACATGACACAAGGACTGCAGCAGATTCTCCCATCAAATTCGAATCCAAGTTCTCCCACTTTAGGAACAGACCAAGCCTCACCTATCACATTAAACCTTTCCCGCCGAACTCACAGACTCGATGTTTCGAGACGCGTGCTCCTTTGTTGGGGGAGAATCGCTGGTCGTGATAGATACTGAGTTGCAGGCGAAACTCTTTTATTACAAAAATCGGGTTTCTATTTTCCGATTCAAGATATTGCTAGAGGTTGGACAGCTTGAAACGAATTATCGTCTGTCTAAAAGCAGCGGTTGACGTCTCTCAGTTGAAAGTTGACGCTGCAACGAGACAGTTGATCACGGCTGGTGCGCCTAGGAAAATCAGTGATTTTGATAAGAACGCTTTGGAAGAGGCTGTGCGGATCAAAGAGAAACTAGGGGGCGTCGAAGTGTTCACTTTGACAGTCAGTTCCGAAGATGCAAAAGCAGTCTTGCGAGAAGCCCTTGCGATAGGAGCTGACAAGGCGTACTTCGTCAATGATCCTGCTGTTGCATCGATGGATACATCCGGAACGGCTTACGTCTTGGCTCAAGCGGTGAAGAAGATAGGAGAGTTCGATCTAATTCTTGGTGGTGAAGCGTCCTTGGATAGCTTCTCTGGGCTTGTGGGTTCACGATTGTCAGAGCTATTAGGGTTGCCCCAGATGACTTCCGTCAGAAAGCTAACGGTGGAAGGCGATGCTTTGACCGCCGAGAGGGCTCTTGAAGATGCAAGCGAGACTGTGAGAGTAAAGATGCCTGCGGTCGCAACCGTCACGAGGGAGATAAATCAGCCCAGAATCCCGTCTCTCATGATGATAATGAAGGCTTCTAAGAAGGAGATTGTAAACTGGACGTTGGCGGATTTGGCTATCCAAAAAGAGAGAATCGCCTCCAAGATTGAGGTGATTGAGGTTTTGGCTCCCAAGATGGAGCGGAAGAAAATCATGATCAAAGGCGAAACAGTTCAAGAGATCGCTGAGAAACTGGCCAAAGCGTTGATTCAAGAAGGAGTCGTTGGAAGGTGAACAATATGAGCGAATGTAAGGGAATATTGGTCTTCTCAGAAGCTTACGATCTTACCTTGGAGATGCTAGGAAAGGGTCGGGAACTGGCAGACAAACTGCACACAGAGCTAGCTGCCGCTCTGCTCGGAAGCAACCTTCAGAACAAGGCCGAGGAACTAATAAAGTGCGGAGCCGACAGAGTGTACACCGTCGAAAACTCTGCTTTAGATAATTTTCAAATCGAACCCTACGTCAGTGTTTTACACAGTTTAGTATCGGGCTACTGCCTCGAAATCGTGTTGATTGGGTCAACGAGGAATGGGAAACCTCTTGCCGCCAGGCTTGCGGAGCGTTTGAACACTGGTTGCGTGCCAGACTGCATCGGGCTCGGCATCGATGAAGGCGGGAGACTCGTCGGGGAGAGGATAACTTATGGCGGCAACGCCGTGGCAAAAGTGGCTTTCACTTCGAAGCCCGAGATAGCAACCGTGCCATCTCGAGCATTCGAGAAGCCAAGTCCACAACAAAGAACCGGTCAAATCATGAAATCAGACGTCAAGATTGAACCGGCGAAGGTTGAGGTTTTGGAGCGGAAGCCTCTTGAAACTTCAAATGTCAGAATTGAAGATGCAGAAAACTTAGTTTGCTGCGGAAGGGGCTTGGAGAAGAAGGACGATATAGTGATGCTTGAAGAGCTCGCCGAACTGCTCGGTGGACAGGTGGGTTGTTCAAGGCCTTTAGTGGAAGATAGGAAATGGTTTACGGATTGGGTGGGGCTTTCCGGTCATAAAGTAAAACCTAAGTTGTACATGGCTTGCGGCATTTCCGGAGTCATACAGCACGTTGCTGGAATCCGCGACTCTAAAGTGATAGTAGCCATCAACAAGGATCCAGAAGCACCAATATTCGAAATAGCTGACTACGGAGTGGTGGGAAACTTGTATGAAGTGTTGCCAGCATTGAAAGAAGCCTTGAAGAAGCAGCTGCAGTGATTTTCGCGATAAGAAACAAACAAGAGAAATAGAGGATGATTAGCCTATTACTTCCAGTCACTTGTAGGCTATGAATTCTTTTCCGAGCATTTCTCTGGCTATGACTGTTTTTTGGATATTCGTTGCCCCTTCGGCGCCGACGCAATAAGACATTATTCCTCGCATGCCCATTTCTATTGGACATTCTTTGGTGTATCCGTAGGCTCCCAGCCAAATCATCACGTGTTTGTAGATGTCAAATGCCAGGTGTGGGGCAATAAGTTTGCATGCGGCAATCATCTTGGTTACTTCGAGAGGTGTGAATTTGTTTTCTTTGTAGCGTTTATCCGTCATCCATGCGGTGCGGTATGCCAATGATCTCAATGATTCTAGGTGTGCCCAGTCTTCCGCCATCTCGAATTGTATGGCTTGGAATTTACCTATGGGTCTGCCGAAGGCTTTTCGTTCCTTGATGTACTCCATTCCTAGGTCGAGTGCACGTCTTGCTGCGCCTATACAGACCGAAGCGATGAGAACCCTTGCAGCGTCGAAGCCTTCCATGGTAAGGTAGAATCCTTTGTCAACTTCGCCCAAGCGGTAAGAGTCAGGAACCTTGACATTTTTCATCAGGAAGCCGCCCGTTGAAATGGCCATTCTTCCCATGTCCTCGTAGCGTTTGTTTATCTCCACTCCCGGCGCGTCCATCGGAACGTAGAAACCCGTCATTCCACGGTGCGAGGCTTCTGGCGGTGCCGAGGACGTTCTAGCAACTACAAAGTAGCCTCCACCGAACCTTTTTGCTTCCTCTGTACCGCTTATGTAGGTTTTTTCACCGTTTAGTATCCAATCGTTGCCTTGCTTCTTGGCAGTTGTTTTGAAGGCAGCTACGTCTGAGCCTCCCCCAGCTTCTGTTGATCCTATTCCTATGAAAGCGTCGCCTTTGATGGCTTTGCGAATTACTGCGTCGCGAACGGCTTCGCTTGCGTATCTGTCTACGACGAAACCCCATGATGATTCCACGAGCCAAAGCACTGGGACAGCGATGCTGACGTCCGCGTAGCCAAGTTCTTCCGCTGCGATGCATGCTGTTACCCAGTCTGCACCTGTTCCACCGTGTTCTTGTGGTGCAGTCATTATGTTTAGTCCCATCTCGCCCATGCTTCTCAGTAGTGACTGCGGAATCTCTCCTTTGGTGTCCATCTCTCTCACTTTTTCGATTGGAAGCTGTTTCTCTGCCCATTCTTTGACGGCTTTCCGGAAAAGCTCTTGTTCCTCAGTAAACTCGAAGTCTACCATTACCTTCACCAGTGAAAGAAAAGCTCTAGAAATGCTGATTTAAATCTTGTGTGAAGAGCTAGGCAGAAATCTTGGATAGAAGCTGATCCACGGGGCTCTGGTTCAGATTCAGGCCAAGCTTATCATGGTCAATGCCCAAGGCTAAACCGAGCAGCTGCGAGTAGTAAACGACGGGAACGCTCAGTTTCGCTCCGACGGTTGTTCCAGCGTTCTTCTGCTTCGCGTCAAACATCAGTTGGCAGTCCGGGCATGAGACTACCATGGCTCCAACTTTGAGCGCTTGTACCGCCTTAAGTTTCGAACCTGCGAGGGAAAGAGCCGAGTCAGGATGACTTCGCGTGAGAGCTGCGCCGCAGCAGTCAAGTTTCTCGGCGTAGTCAACTGTTTCAGCACCGAGTGTTCTTATCAAATCGTCGAGTTTTTGCGGGTCTTCAGCGTCGTCCACTCTGCCAAGGTCGCTGTACCTGATAATTTGGCAGCCAACATGAGTAGCAACCTTCAGGTCTTTGAGCGGTCTCTTCAGGGCCTTCTTCAATTTCTCTAAACCTATTAGGTCATGGAGCATGTCAATAGTGTGCCATACTCTAATGCTTGGATTGTAATCAAGCCCTTCCTCTTTCAACAATTCCTTAATCTTTTCAGCAATCCTCGGGTTTCTCATGGTTTCTTGAGCTTCAGAAATCGTGAAATGACACCTGTTGCATGGAACGAGAAGGTTCTCCAATCCCGTCTGATCCGCCAGTGCCAGTACTCTGATTGCCAGAAAGTCGGCGGCGAAATCATTAACACTTTTGACGGGATCGCCACAGCATATCGCTTCATTTAAATCGATAAGCTCAACGCCCAAGTGCGGGAGAGTTTCGCGCAGGGACATTTCATAAGCATACTGGTTTGACTGAATACAGCAACCCCAGAAAACAGCAACTTTCAACTTTTCTTTCCCTCCATGGCTTTCATGAAGCAAGCTTGGAAACTCTCTTTCGGGGGCCTAATTTTCGGCAGTCTCAAACAATCACGATCAACCGTCTCCATTTTCCTCGTAACGATTTTCTGCGGAGTTTCTGCCAATCCCGTTTCAAGTATAGATGAGACTATCTTCATGTAGGTCTCCGGAACCTTCGCTTCTTTTTCAACAGCGAGGTTCCGCAAGGCTATTATCAAGTGGTAGGGCGATGCTTTTTGTGGGCACCTCTGAACGCATTTCAAGCAGGTCACGCACGTCCAGATTATGTCCGAAGAAGGCAACTCGTCGACAAAGCCGAGATTGACAAGTTTGACGATTTCATGCGGTTTGAGTTCCAGCAGCTTAAGAGCTGTGCATCCGCTTGTACATTTGAGACATTGGAAGCAGTTGACTAGTTCTTTTCCCTTCAGTCCCGACAGAATCTTGTTTCGTGATTCGAGATTGGGCTTTGCCATTGACATGAGGTCTGTGACGCCCACTTCATTTCCCCCCCTCGGCGGAGGCTTCTGTTAGCGCTGCCTGAACCTGAGTTAGAACCTGTTTGTTGGTGTAGTGCTGTATCTTGATGGCTCCTGTTGGACAGGCTGAGCTGCATAACCCGCAGCCTTGGCACATGGCTTCGATTACCTCAGCCGTGAGCCTTTCTTGTCCTTTCACGCCTTCGAGTTTCAGCTGTATTGCTACAAACGGGCAGACAGCCTCGCATATCTTGCATCCACTGCATGTGTCTTTGTCCACCAAGGCTTTTAGCGGTTCAAGCTCGATTTGCCCGCTTGAAAGTAGGTCTATTACTTTTGCCGCTGCTCCGCTCGCTTGCGCCACGGTATCTGGAATATCTTTCGGTCCTTGACACGCTCCTGCGAGAAATACGCCGCCCATCGCACTTTCGAGCGGCCGCAGCTTAGGATGTGCTTCGAGGAAGAAACCATCTGTGCCTCTCAAAGCGTGAAACAGTGAACTGATTTTTGCCATATCACTGTTCGGAACAAGTCCCGTTCCGAGCACGACGAGGTCTGGACGGATTTCGAGTAGCTTGCTTGTACTCTTGTCATAAACGTCGAAGTAGAGCGAACCGTCTGCTGCACAGTGTATCTCGGATGGGATTCCTGCGATGAAGTCTATGTCCACGTCTCTGGCTCTTGTGTAGAATTCATCGTAGCCCTTGCCGAAGGCTCGCATATCGACATAGCAGACGATTATGTTTACGGGTTCATGGATTTTTTCGCGGGCCAGTATCGCTTGTTTCAACGTTACCATGCATCCAACTCGGCAACAGCATTCGTTGAACCGTTTGTCCCGTGAACCGACGCATTGGATGAAGACTATGGTTCTCGGAGTTTTTCCATCTTTTGGGGAAACTATCTTGCCTCCGGTCGGACCGGCGGCGTCGGATATTCTCTCGAACTCGATGTTTGAGATGACGTTCTTGGAGCCTCCATAACCCAGTTCCGCCATTGCCGAAGCATCGAAGATTTCAGATCCGACCGCCAGCACTATGCCGCCCACTTTAACTTGGATTATCTCTGGTTGTTGCTCGAAATCGACGGCGCCAGCTTCACAGACAGCTTGACACTTGCCACAAACGTTCTTTTTCAGTTTCAGTCTCAAGCAGTATTCGGGATTGATGATTGCGATTTTCGGAACTGAATGCGCCGAGTATATGTATATTGCGCGTTGCTCACTCAAGTTTTCATTGAATCGATCTGGAACCTTGACTGGACAAGCCTCCGTGCACAGTTCGCAGCCGACACACTTTTGAGCATCCACATACCGCGGTTTCTTGATTATCGAAACTTCATAATTGCCGACGAAGCCCTTCACGTCCGTGACCTCGGCGTTCGTCAACAGCGTAATATTGCAATGTTTGGCAGCGTCAACCATTCTTGGCGTTAAAATGCATGCGCTGCAGTCCAGCGTGGGGAAAGTCTTGTCCAACTGAGCCATTCGTCCGCCAATGCTTGGGGTCTTTTCTACCAGATACACATTGAAACCTGCGTTCGCCAGGTCAAGAGAAGTCTGTATGCCTGCGATTCCTCCACCGACGACTAACACGCTCTTTTCAACGGGAACCCTGTGTTTTTCCAGTGGTTCCAGAAACCTCGCACGGGCAACGCCCATCCTGACAAGTGCTTTGGCTTTCTCCGTCGCCTTCTCAGGCTCATGAGTGTGCGCCCAAGCAACGTGTTCACGTAGGTTGACTATTTCCATCAAGTACGGGTTAAGACCCGTTTCTGCAACTGCCCCCCGAAAGGTCTCTTCATGCATTCTGGGCGAACAAGTTGCGATAACCACCCTATCCAGCTTCTCGGCCTTGATGTCCTCCTGAATCATCCGCTGTCCAGGTTCCGAGCACATGTAGGCATAATGTCTAGCAATAATTACGTCTGGCAAAGTCTTGACGTACTCTGCAACTTTCTGAACATCAACCACTCCAGCGATGTTTAGGCCGCAATGGCAAATGTACACGCCTATTTTCGTCATCATTTGGCCGTCCTGGGCCTGAAATACTTAGAATTCGGTCAGCGTACTCTATTATCCTTTCTGTCCATGAAGCCCTTTTCCTAACGGTTTAAATGTCCTAATCGCAGCCGAACCTCAACAAATAGGTTATTAGAGCTAGTCTTCATAATACGTGCAGGTTATAAAATGATAACGATCAATGCTCCACAGATTGGCAGGGAGGAAATTGACGCCGCTATCAAGGTTTTGAAGAGTGGCATTTTGACTTCCGGCCTTGGTGCGGGTCCAAAGGTCACGGAGTTCGAGAACGCCTACGCTAAGTTTGTGAGAACCAAGCATGCTGTGGCAATGAATTCTGGAACGGCTGCGTTGCATTCGGCCCTTGCGGCTGTATACGTCAGGAATGGGGACGAAGTTATTCTGCCGAGCTTCACTTTCGTGGCTACCGCAGAGGTTGTGATATTCAACAGGGCCCGACCCGTATTTGTTGATATAGATCCTGAAACATACACGGTTTCTCCAAGAAGCGTTGAAATGGCTGTTACCAAGAAGACGAAGGCGATAATGCCCGTTGATCTGTACGGTATGCCTGCCGACGTGAAGCCGATTAGGGAAATTGCGGACAAGCATGGGTTAAAGATTGTGGAGGATGCTGCACAGGCGCATGGAGCCGTTTATAAGGGAAAGCCTGCCGGTGCCTTCGCGGACGTTGCCTGTTGGAGTTTCTACGGAAGCAAAAACATGACGACTGGCGAAGGGGGCATGTTGACAACGAACAGTGCTGAGATTGCGGAGATACCCAGGTACATTCGTAGTCACGGAGAGAAGATCAAGTATCAATCGCTCATGCTTGGGCACAATTATCATATGCCCGAAATAGCTGCTGCAATAGGCGTGGAACAATTGAAGAAGTTGCCAGAATTCGTGGCCAAGAGACGACGAAACGCCAAGAGACTTTCCGAAAACCTTGCGAAAGCGAAAAATCTGCAGTTGCCAAAAGAGCCGGAGGGCTCCAAATGCTGCTACTACCTCTACACAGTTCGATTGAAGAACGCAAAGAGGCAAAAAAGGGATAGGATCGTCGGGGAGCTGAAACAGAAAGGAATAGACGCATTCGTGTGCTACGTGAACCCGATACATATTATGCCCTACTACCACAGATTCGGCAAGCACGGTCTTCCAGAAACAGAAAAAGCTTCAGCGCAAGTATTTTCTTTGCCAGTTCATCCAGGAGTTACCACAGAGCAGATAGACTTCATAAGCGATACATTGCTAGAGCTCTTGAAATAGCAAGGCAACATCAAGGTTTATATGGAATGTCCAGATAGTATTTGCACTCTCAGATCCGAGGTTTTAACGGAGGATTCCATTGTGCAGCACATCAAGGTTATAATAATGGGCGCTGCAGGAAGAGACTTCCATAACTTTAATGTTTACTTCCGAAGCAACGACGCCTACGACGTTGTAGCCTTCACGGCTACGCAGATTCCAGGAATAGAGGGGCGCCGGTATCCTGTCGAGTTGGCAGGGTCAAGATATCCGAACGGGATTCCAATCCGTCCGGAAGAGGAGTTGCCGGAGCTCATAAGGAAATATGATGTCGATCAGGTAGTCTTCGCCTATAGCGATGTTTCTTATGAATATGTGATGCACAAGTCCTCGCTTGTCTCTGCGAACGGAGCAGATTTTCGACTGATGGGGCCAAAGACGACGATGTTGAAGTCTACGGTTCCGGTCGTGTCAGTGTGCGCCGTCCGAACAGGATCTGGCAAGAGTCAGACTTCTAGGCAAGTGGCGAAGATACTGAAAAGCAAAGGCTTGAACGTGGCGGCTGTGAGACATCCAATGCCTTACGGTGATCTGAGGAAACAGGTTTGCGAACGTTTCGCTTCCTACGCGGACTTGGACAAGTACGAATGCACGATTGAAGAGAGAGAAGAGTATGAGCCGCACATTGACAACGGCATAATCGTCTACGCAGGGGTCGATTACGAGAAAATCCTGAGAGAAGCGGAAAAGGAGGCAGACATAATAGTTTGGGATGGCGGCAACAACGACATGTCCTTCTACCGACCCGATTTGAATATTGTAATCGCTGATCCACATAGGGCTGGAAACGAGTTGACTTACTATCCGGGAGAAACTAACCTGCGTATGGCGAATGTTATCATTATAAACAAGGTTGATACTGCGGATCCCGAGAAGGTGGATCAGGTAAGAGAAAACATTAGAAGTGTTAACTCTGCGGCCACAGTGTTGGAAGCGGCTTCCCCAATTACAGCGGACAATCCAGAAACGGTTCGTGGCAAAAGAGCATTGGTAATTGAAGATGGTCCGACGATCACGCATGGCGGCATGGCCTTCGGAGCGGGTGTCGTCTTTGCCAAAAAGTTTGGTGCCGCTGAGTTGGTCGATCCGAGACCATATGCAGTGGGCTCGATTAAGGAAGCATACAGAAAATACTCGCATTTGGGCGCTGTTCTACCAGCATTGGGCTATAGCGAAAAACAAGTTATGGAGCTTAAGGAAACGGTTGATAAGACCCCTTGCGACATTGTGGTCATCGGGACTCCTATCGATCTGAGAAGAGTCATGAAGATTGACAAGCCGACAATAAGAGTAAAGTATGAGCTGCAGGTTCTAGGCTCAATTTCGCTTGAACAGATTCTGGACGAATTCGTAAAAAAAGTAGGAAAAAAAGATGACTGAAGAAAACGCAGAGATATCCCGCGTAAAAGTCAAGTTTATAGTAGAAGGCGTCGGTGAAGCAGAGGGCGAACTAGTTCGGTTCATGGCGCCCAGAACAGTCGACTTGATTGTGAGACGGCTACCCATAGAAGGCAGGGCAGCATTATACAAGGAAGAGGTTTACTTTGAAACACCCATCAAGATGGGTGAAGAAAAAGCCAAGGGCACCATTGAAAACGGAACCATCGGATTCTGGCCCATGGGTAGCGCAATATGCATATTTTACGGCAAGACGCAGCCCTATAGTCCAGTCAGTATCCTCGGCAAGATAACAGCGAACCTTCAACTGTTCAAAAACGTGAAGAGCGGAACAAAAATCAGGGTCGAAAGCGTTCAATAGATCAGGGAGCCCTCTTTCCACATATTCAAGATTCTTTGGCTTTCTTTTTTTACGTCTTCATCTTGGGTTTTGGTTTTCAATGTTTTCAGGAATTCCATGCGTTTTTCGCCTGAACGCTTTTCTGCCGCACCGCCATAATAGAGTTTACCTTCCAAATACTCTTCCATCTGGTGGGCTTTCTGAATGAAGAAGCTGGCAGCGTCAACCTGGTTTTCTACGGCATATTTATTTGCCCAAATGGCTGCCTCTGCCTGCCTGAGCTGTGTTAGGCCATCAATCTCTTTTACCGAACGGATATATTTTCTCAAATAATCATAGTAACCTGCGATCTTAATGAATTCGATTGCGTTCGTCACCTTTTGCTTGAAAGCTGTGCTCCCCTCGACTTTGAAAACGTGTTTGTGTCCTTCTTCTATGAGCTCCCGGGCCTTCTTGACTTCCTCTTCAGTATAGATTCTACTGGGAAAATCCAAGCAGGTTCAGGCTCCCAGCAGTGTGCATTGACATGTTTGGACTGATAAGGCGCACTTGATGAAGCTTCAATCGGCCTTGTATATTTTGATGTTGTGGCTTCCCGAAACGAGTTGGATTGTACCGTTTTCTTGGAGTCGTTCCAGAAATTCTTTAGCAGCGCTTATTCTGATGCCATAACGTGTCGCCACCGCGTAGGGCGTTAAAACATGCATTTTCTTGACTTCTGCGATGATCTTGTCGTTCTTCACATCGGGGGAAACAACGGCTAAAGCTTTCTTTTCCCTCGGCGCTCCACCTTTCTCTTTCTCTTTCTTCTTGTCCTGTTCGTCTTTCTTGTCTTGCATTCGCTCCATCTGTTTCAGGTTAAGCTTCTTCTTTCCACCCATGATACTCAGCTTCTAAAACTGAAGTTCGATTTGAAGTTCTTAAGGCTTTTCCACGGTCCAGAAACTATTCTGTAAGCTTTGAATTCAGACGTCACAAAAAGAAAAGAGATTCTTGAGGAATGGGGCTATTTTCCCATGACTTTTCTTGCTGCGATTTCGATGTCCTCAGATTTTATGGTCTTCCTGCCTGCATGCATAGCGAAGTCAAGTGCTTCCTTGGCAATTTTGATGCCGACTTCCTCCAAAGCCTTTGCAAGCTCTTTTGCCGCTGCTTCGCTTACCCTATCAGCTCCCGCCTTTTTGCACAATCTATGCATCGGGGCAACAGCCAACTCCAAATCAACCATAAAGAATCCTCTTAGCTTCTTTTACTATTTAAAGCCATATTTAGGGTTATCGGTTCCTACTCTAGCGCGCCAAAGACTTATTCCCCTACCAAAAGTGAGCGGCTGACTTATCTGTTTTCATCCTTCGCATCCTCATACGCTCGCCTGAGACGTGGCTATGCTCAAGGTACCAGCACTGCGCGACCAGTTATCTCGGCCTTTTTTAGTCTGGACAAGACACCGTTAGCTTCCGAAAGGTTATAGACATTAGTTTTGACATGCACCAAGCCGCGTGAAGCGATTTTGAGAACGTTCTGCATATCAAATCTGGTTCCTATTGCAGTTCCTTTGATAGTGATTTCCTTGGCGAAGGGGAAATTCTCAAGGTTTCCTCTTACCCCTATCACCAGTATGCCCCCCTTCTTGGTGGACTTGGCTGCCAGAGAAATGTACTCACTCGATGGCGCAAAAACTATTGCTGAATCAACAAGGCCAATGACATTAGCGAAGTCTTTTTCCTCGGAGGATATTACCGTGTCAGCACCCATCTCTTTCGCCAGCTCAAGATGCTCACTTTTTCTGCTCACTCCAATGACTCTTGCGCCGCCCAGTTTGGCGAATTGAACAGCCATGTGGCCCACGCCGCCAATGCCGAACACCGCTAAAGTCTTTCCTGGCAGAGGCTCGGCTTTCATTACAGCTTTGTATGCCGTTAACCCTGGACAGAAAAGTGGGGCGGCACTCACTGTGTCAAGGTTGTCAGGCAACCTGTAAACGTGAACTCCCACGGCTTTCATGAATTGAGCGTACCCACCATCAACCGTCTCGCCTGTAATCTGCGCCTTTTCGCAAACGTTTTCACGTCCGGTCAGGCATGGTTCGCAGGTTCCACATGTATCATAGAGCGGTTGAACACCCACCTTGTCTCCCACAGCAACGTTCTTGACTCCACTTCCAAATTCTTCAACCGTTCCCGTCACTTCATGGCCAGGTACGATGGGCAGTTTTTTTGGAACACCCATGTCCAACCAATCACCTTCGACCATGTGCAGATTGGAATGACAGACACCACATCCACTGACCTTAATGAGGACTTCTCCAGAACCAATTCTCGGAACCTCAATGTCAGTGTAATCCAAGGGAGACGTCTCGATCGGAGCTGGTTTATGAAGCAACATGCATTTCATAAAAACATGTATATGCCCCGCCAAAATTAAAATCTTGCGGGAAATAGCCATCAAAAACGCGCTCGGTTGTTAGAAATCATAACTGATTTGTCGCTTCTATCCTCTTTCGGGGTTGCTATACTCATAGCGCGTCCTCCATTACGAGAAAGTCTTAAAAGCGCATCAGAATCTAAACAGTAATCTTGGTGAATATTAGTTGAAAGAAAATTCTGGTGCTATTAAAACAATTTATGCAGTAATTTTGGCTGTCATTATCACTGGAGCTGCTGTCGGCGTTGGAACATGGTATTTAACTAGACCAGCTGCGTCTGCTAATGCGCTAACAGTCTACACCTGGTGGACTTCAGGCGGTGAGTCCGCCGCTCTTCAAAATCTGCTTACGACTTATGAAAATCAATATCCTACTGTAACCGTGATACCGACCGCTGTTGCTGGTGGCGCAGGATACGTGTTTAAGTCAGTCATCAAGCCGCTTGTTCTTGCAGGAGAAGCTCCGGATGCGTTCCAAGTGCACGCGGGGTATGAAATGTATCCTTACGTATCAGGAGGCTACCTCGCTTCAATAAATGATACCTGGAGTTCTCAAAGCTGGAATAGCTATTTTCCTTCAGTGATTGCAAGTGAGGTTCAGTGGAGCGGGACCTACTACGCTGTTCCATTGGATATTCACAGGGCGAATGTTATATGGTACAATAAACCTATTCTTGACGCCAACAACATCAATGCCAGTACCCTAACAACTTGGCCTGCGTTCTTCGCGGCGTGCCAGCAACTGAGCCAAAACACGACTCTGACAAGCTCACCGGGATGGAGCGCTCCAATAGCCCTTGGAGACACTGACCAGTGGGAGGCGACCATGGTTTTGGAAGAAATGATGGCAGGCCAAGGGATGCCGTTCTACCAGAACTTCATAAATGGCGTCATTACCAATTCAAGTGATTCAAACTTGCAAAATGCAACGGCAAAGTTCGCTGAATACTTAAACTACACGAATGCGAACCATGCGAGCTTGACTTGGGACGAAGCTTCTGCACTGGTGATCAATGGTCAGTGCGCGTTCAACCTAATGGGCGACTGGGAAAACGGTGAGTTCAAGGTCGCGAGCAAAAACTACGGCGTGGATTATGGTACATTCCCTGCTCCTGGAACCGCGAACATGTACGGTCTAGTAATCGACTGCTTCGAACATCCCGAAGGCGTGAAGGACCCGACCAACTCTCTAAACTGGTTGACAGTCGTCGGGTCAACAGCAGGCGAAATGGCGTTCAACCCGGATAAAGGTTCAATTCCACCGCGTACAGATGTGCTGAACAACGCTACTGCTGTCGCACAATTTGGCCCATACCAGCAGGCAGCCATCGCTGACTACAAGTTGATCACAACAGAAGGCACAGCAAATGGGTACTATCTATACCCGAGCTTCGTGCATGGAAGTGCGATGCCACAATCGGTCCTCACTCCCTTCAATACCGCCGTCAACGTTTTCGTCTCTAGCGCGCGACTTCAAAACTCGGCTACGCAGGCTACCGCAATAAGCACACTTGACTCAGCTATGACTTCGGCTATATCCACTTCAAGCGGCGATTTCGTCAAGAGCTGGACACTGCATTAAATCTCTTTTTTTCTTTTTTTCTGCAATTCCGAAAAAGCCTTTATATTGGGACAAAAATGTCAAAGAGTGAAGGTAATATCTGCTGAAAGAAAGCATGATCGCCATCCTCATTTTGCTTCCATCAATTGCTCTGGTAGGCTACTTCGTCTATGCCATGATCGGATGGAACGTGATAGTATCGCTTTCAGCTTGGCTCGAGCTTAGACCCGACTACAGAATCGTAGGTCTCAGTAACTACGCCTACATCTTCAGTCAGTCAGAGTTTTGGATTTCTCTGCAAAACAACGTGTTGTTGATATTGTTGTTTGTGCCGTCTAGCCTTCTTCTGGGGCTTTTCCTCGCAATTTTGTTGGATAATAAAGTGAGAGTCGAAGGAGTTTTCAGGACTGTATATCTTTTACCTTTTTCTCTCTCGTTCGTGATAACGGCTACGCTCTGGTCTTGGATGTACAATCCTGGTCCTCCAGCAGGAGTAATAAACGCCTTACTCGGCCAAATTGGACTTGGTTTCCTGAAAACAATGTGGATTGATAATCCAAGTTTGGCCTTATACTGTGTAATCATAGCCCTTGTGTGGCAGTTTTCAGGTTACACTATGCTGATTTTTCTAGCGGGAATAAGATCAATCCCGGAGTCGCAGGTGATGGCAGCAGAAGTAGATGGTGCGGGCGGCTTTAGGCTCTACAGACGGATTATTCTGCCACAGCTAACATCGTCCATTCTTGCCACGTTCGTCATCCTCATGGTCTTCGCGCTTAAGGCTTTTGACTTCATCTACGTTCTGACAGGAGGCGGGCCAGCTGGCACCTCTACTTATGTTCTGTCACTTCTAATGTATAAGGTAACTTTCGGCCTAGATCACTATGCGTATGGAGCTGCTATAGCAACTGTACTGTTTGTTATAGTCATGATCATCGTTTTACCGTATCTTTACCTATCTTCGAGGAGGAAAGAAGAATGAACACGAGGGCTGTATCAACACGAATCGTGCTCTACATTTTACTGTGCTTTTTCGTGTTTGTCTTTCTCCTTCCTTTCTGGGCATGTATAGTAACATCGTTTAAAACGGACGCAGATGTATTCACGACGACACCGATTGAACTGCCGCCTTTGCCGACGCTGGTGCCGTGGATGCGTGCTTTGAACGCGATGGGATGGCCACTTGTGATCAGTTTCACATTCACAGCATTCGCTACGGTTTTTTCTTGCATTATTGGTTCAATAAATGGCTACGTATTCTCTAAAATGAGGTTCAGGGGCTCTAACATTCTCCTCCTATTCTTTTCGGTAGGAATTTTTATTCCCTATCAGTGTGTCCTTATCCCCTTAGTTTTGACCATGGCCAGGTTAGGATTTTACAACAATGTGGTTGCCTTGATTCTGACGCACACGGTTTACGGTATTCCGATATGTACGCTCCTGTTCCGGAATTTCTACAAGGAGGTTCCTAATAGTCTTATAATGGCTGCAAAGACTGAAGGGGCTGGAACGTGGAGAATCTATCGGTCCATAATTTTGCCGCTTTCAATATCAATGTTTGTAGTGGCTGGAGTGCTTCAGTTTACTAGCATTTGGAACGATTTCCTTTTTGGACTCGTATTATTGAGTGGATCTAATTTGCCCGCTTCAGTTGCCTTGGCGAACTTGAAAGGAACAACCACTGTAAGCTGGAACACTCTGATGGCTGGAGCCGTGTGGTTTGCGTTACCCGTCATAATTGTTTATTTGTTGCTTGGAAGATATCTAATCAAAGGATACATGACTGGTGCTGTTAAAGGCTGAGGAGGACCAAGATTGGTCAAAGTGGTCATAAAGAATCTGACGAAGATATACAGTGAGGTCCAAGCTGTCAAGGATCTAGATTTGAATATAGAGGATAAGGAATTCGTTGTTTTGCTTGGTCCATCGGGTTGCGGCAAGACCACCGCACTTTTGTGCATCGCAGGATTATTAATGCCTGACAAAGGGGAAATTTGGTTTGACGGCAAAGTCGTTACCAACCCTGAACGTGGCGTGTATTTACGGCCTCAAGAGCGAGGGGTCGCAATGGTTTTCCAAGATTATGCTCTGTACCCGCATATGACGGTTTTCAAAAATATCGCCTTTCCTCTTGAAGTCAGGGGCTCAAGCAAAAGTGAAGTTGAGAAAAAAGTGAGGGAAACGGCTGAGTTGCTAGGCATCTCACAGCTTCTGGGGAGGAAGCCAAAGCAACTTAGCGGTGGCCAAAGGCAAAGAGTCGCTTTAGGAAGGGCAATCGTTAGGGAACCCAAGATCTTCTTGATGGATGAGCCACTTGCAAATCTTGACGCCAAGCTAAGATTATTCATGAGAGTAGAATTGAAAAAGCTTCATGAGAGGCTGGGAACAACGACGGTTTACGTGACACATGACCAGGTTGAAGCCATGTCTTTAGGAGACAAAGTCGCTGTTCTAAAGGACGGCATACTCCAACAGGTTGCGGCACCTTCGGAACTCTATGACTCTCCCAAGAACATGTTCGTAGCAGGCTTCATCGGTAGTCCGCCAATGAACATGCTGGACGGGAATATCGTAAAGAAGAATGGACGACCAGCGATAGACATTGGGGTTACCGCGTTTGAACTGCCTTCTCGTATGGAGAAAGAAATGAATGAGGCCAAGACCTCAGAGGTGACATTGGGCTTCAGGCCAGAACACATAACGCTGACAGGGATATACAAGAAAAATGCGATTGAGGCGAAAGTGGAAATGATGGAGTCGATAGGAAGGGAATTTCATGCACATCTTACGGTCAGCGACCGACCTGTCGTTGCATTAACCTCCTCAGCTGCCGATGTCCAGGTCGGCCAGACCGCTTGGATTGTTCTTGACGAAGAAAAAATACACGTGTTTGATCGGAAAACTGGGGAAGTTATGGCATAGTCGAGGTCGTCACCGTATGGTAGAGATCCGGCAACTTCCAAAATTGATTTTCCATTTTTGGCGGCTAAACACCGGAATCGATTCTTTATTGGATCAATTTCAGAACCTTGTCTCTAAGTCAACATCTTTCATTCCGTGGTGGCAGCTTGCGTTTGCTTTTTTTGTTGAGGAAACCTATTGCGGGAACCTCGCTGATGCTTACCCTAAATACTTAAAGACATGGAGATTTATTCATCCTTGTGATTCACTGTGAAAATAGGATTAATGACAGTTCTTTACAATGAAGTGAAGCTTGATAAAGTGTTGCGCCACGTGTCGAGTCTTGGTTTTGAAGCTGTCGAAATTGCAGCTTGGCGTGGCAGCAATCACATTGATATCGAAAAGATACTGAGCGGAGGAGCGACTGAATACAAGAAAACGATTGAAAACTGTGGACTCACCATCTCAGCCTTGAGCAATCACCTTGAAGCCCAATTGGTCCTGGGACCTCAAGATGCTTCTACAGACCCTTGGTTCAAGGGGACGTCTGAAGAAAAGATCAGGTATGGAACTGAACGCGTCAAGAAAACCGCTGAAGCCGCTGCAGCTCTAGACGTGCCAGTGGTAAACGGGTTCATAGGTTGCCCAAACTGGGGAGCATGGTACAATTTCCCCCCAGCTTACCAAGAGATTTTTGAAAAAGGTTTTGAACTGTTTGCTGAGCGCTGGGGGCCGATTCTTGATTTCTTTGCTAACCAGGGATTGAAATTCGCACATGAAGTTCATCCTCAAGAACAAGTTTACAACATCGAAACAGCGGAGAAAGCATTAGAAGTAATTGGAGGCAGAAAAGAGTTCGGTTTCAACCTTGACCCCAGCCATTTTGTGTGGCAAGGAATTGATCCCGTCGTTTTTATCAAGAAGTTCAAGGATAGAATCTACCATTTCCACGCTAAAGACGGTGAACTTGTAAAGGAAAACCTGTCAACAGCCGGAAACACATCGACAGGTGACTGGCGAAGGCTTGGACGAGGCTTCCGTTTTCGAACCGTGGGTTGGGGCGACTTGAACTGGAAAAGAATAATCACGGCGCTTGCGGAGGTCGGATATGATTATGTCCTTAGCTATGAACACGAGGATCCAATAATGAGCAGAGAAGACGGTTGCGAAAAGTGTTTACAGTTTCTGAAACCTCTAATCATCAAGGCGCAGCTGGAGAAAGTGTGGTGGTAGTCTCAAAAGAAAGAGCAATGAAATTTCCGATCATCTAATCTTAACTGGCTCATTTAGTTTTGCTGATTCGTAGATGCCGTCCAATATCTGCATCAGTCTAACTGCTTGTTCAGGCGAATTCAGAGGCTTCTCCTTGCCCAGAACAGCGTAGGCAAAATTTGTGACTGTCCTTTCTCTCCCCATCTTAGGATCACTTTCAGTGACCAATTTCTTGTTAGCCCGCGTCCCGTTTTCGACAGTGTAGATTTCAGAGGTATCAAATGCGGTGTCGTCTATTCCATCTACTCTGAATAATCTTCGAATCATTCCTCCTGCTTTCTGACCTTGAAAAGTCAATGACACTTCCTCTCTCTTGTTTTGTTCGGCCCAACTGTTTCGTGCGAACAAGACTTGATGTGACTTGAAGGTAATGAATGCGTGAGAGGCAGTTTCCACGTCAACAATGCCTTTCTCAATGTCGGGAAAGCCCCATGGCCCCTTGAAATTGCGATCATTCGCAAAGTCATCAAAAGTCTGAGCCAAAACCCAGTCAGGATCAGGAAAATCCATGAAATACAATGCCAAATCAATCATGTGGAGAAGATCTATTACTGGTCCGCCCCCTGAAAGAGCTTTCTGGGTGAACCAGCCGCCGAAACCTGGGATTCCACATCTTCTAATCCATAACGCTTGAGCAGAATTGATTTTTCCAATCTCTCCATTTTTCACGTGCTCAAGTAAAGCCTGGACTTCAGGTCGTGCTCTGTTATTGAAATCAAACATCAAAATCTTGCCGCTTCTCTCTCCTTCTTCATTCATCATTCTAGCCTGCTTAGAACTAAGCGCCGGCGGCTTCTCACAGAGCACGTTCTTGTGGGCTTTCAAACATTCAATTGTGATTTCAGCATGGAGATAGTTGGGAACGCACACACTAACCATTTCGATCTCAGGGCACTCTTCAAGCATTTTCCTGTAGTCAGAAAATACCTTCGTAATTCCGTACTGTTTCCCTCTTGATTTTGCCGCTTCTATGTTTGCATCAGCTAGCGCTACGATATGGACTCCAGCTTTCGAGTAACCATTTATATGGTAAGTTGTGATGTTTCCCGCACCTATTATTCCGGCAGCCGTCTCTTTCATTCTCTCATCCCCAACGCTTGTATTGTCGGTACTCTACTGGTAAATATGTATTTACTCAGCAAAGCTACCTCCAATAATCCCTTTAGCAATTCTATGAAGTCGATTTCAAAAGTGCCCTGTGCCACGTGTAACGCGCGCTTTATTGCAACGCTGATGTCGTATCTCAGGCTCGTAATCTAGAAGGAGTCAATCTGGATTTTATCAAGAACTTCTCCTATTCGCTGTGCTTCTTGCTTGTTTAGTTTCCAGCCCGTTGCTCCCGCATTTTGTTCAGCCTGTGTGGGGTTCTTAGCGCCTGGAATCGGAATGACCTTTCGTTGGGTCATGAGCCAGTTCAAAGCTATCTGAGAAACGGTTTTTTTTCTTGAATTCGCAATACTATGGAGAACTTCCAGCAGTTTTGATTCCTCACGAAGGTTTGATTCGGTGAAAAGCTTGTTATCACTTCTCATTTCATCCATGGGTTTTCTGTCAAACCCATATTTTCCAGTCAACAACCCTTGACCCAGAGGGCTCCACGCTATCACGGATATTCTTTCTTCTCTACAGAACTGCAGAACCTCTTCTTCCGAGTCCCGTTGAAGCATGTTAAGACGAACCTGATCCGAAACAATCTCGCTATGAGAAAGAAGACTCATGGCTTCTTTGAGGTCTCTGACAGCAAAATTACTCACTCCGATCGCTTTGATTCTTCCTTCTTTCTGCAATTGTTCCATAGCCTTCATTGTGTGATGCAGAGGAACCTGCTCAAAGGGATCTGGCCAGTGCACTTGATAGAGATCAATTTCTTTTAGGCCAAGCCTCTTGAGACTGCCTTCACATGCTTTGATTACATCATTGTATCTCAAGTGTTTACCCGACACTTTTGTGGCCATAACCATTCCATTTCTGTCCACATCCTTGATTGCCTTCCCAATAATTCCCTCAGACCTTCCGTCTCCATACAGCTCTGCTGTATCAATGAAATTTACTCCCAGTTCCAGAGATCTCTTAATTGCGGCGATGCTGTTCTCTTCGTTAACATCTTTTCCCCACGTAGCATCACCCATTTGCCACGATCCCATTCCAATAACAGAGACTTTTGGTCCGCCCTTTCCAAGCCGAACATATTCCATACTCATCCACACTACAATGACGTACATGAGCGCTTATAAGTCGATTTCACAATGCCAATCTGGCAATCTTGTTTTGAGGTGCCAAATTCTGGATGTAAAATTTGAGAGTCACAAGCGAACACGGGATCGTACTCAACGCGAACACGATGTCAGTAATGGTGGAAGGAAATGACCTGTGAATTCGCGGATGCCAAGGGTGATACCGGGCACTCTTGACAAACTTCAAAGCTTGCTTGTCCATCTTCCTTGGACATTAGATTCAATATTGATAACGAAAACATAAATATCATCGGCGGCAAGACCCTTCACTGGTAATAGTTTTGAAAACCAAGATTGGAATTGTAGGTTGCGGCGCGATAGCTCAACTCATGCATATTCCTTATGTCAAAGAAATCGAAGATTACAATCTTGCTGCTATTTGTGACGCTAGTCAAGGATTGGTTAAGACTGTTGGCAAGAACTTCTCCATCTCAAATGTTTACACTGATCATCTCAAAATGCTTCAGAAAGAGAACTTGGATGCGGTTGTGGTGTGTGTTCCCGACGAATACCATGATCAAATCAGCATTGACGCCTCTGAAGCTGGGTGCAACGTGTTGGTTGAGAAACCTATGGCTTTGAGCGTTGACGCTGCCGGTAGAATGCTGTCAGCTGCAAGGAAAGCCGATCGCCTCTTGATGGTTGCATACATGAAAAGGTACGATCTTGGGTACGAGGCCGGGGCCTCCATGATGAAGGAAGCAGAAAATGACGTAAGCTTGATAAGAGTACATGACTTTCCTGGCAGTTTCGGTGCGGGCAGTATGAACGAAGTAGTAGATCAATTGGTTAAGACTGATCAGGTACCCGTTAAGAAGCAAGAGGAAAGCAGGCACCGAACGACAGATCTTCTGAGTGAACAGCTGGGTCAATATTCAACCGAGGAAGAAGGTATGTGGAGGGCTTTGTTGGCATTTGCAACGCATGATATGACAGTGTTGAGAGGAGCCTTCGGAGATCCGAAGAAAGTCTTGGCTACAACCACAGTTCCAGGCATTCCATCCAAGACATCTTGGATGAAGATTGTTCACACAACTATACTCTCGATTCTCGATTACGGAAAAGCCAAATGCACGTTTGAGATTGGAGGTCCACCCGCAACATGGTTTGACGAAGAACTAGTTGCGTATTGCAATAACCAGACAATTTCAATAAAGTTCCCGTACCCATGGATTAAGAACGAACCTACCATCGTCGAAAACACGAGCACGAAGAATGGCGGGTTCGAAGAAATTCGGGCAACCTATTCATACCAAGAAGCTTTCAAACTTGAACACCTACACTTTCTGTGTTGCATAAGAAACAGACTGGAACCCAGAACCCCTGGAAGTGAAGGAAAGAAGGATCTTGAGTTTCTTTACGATATCCTGAAAAAGTTTCGGGAAGGAACAGAGTAACAAGGCATGATTTCACTCAGCAAGACGTCCCATAACGGATTCAGCTAAACTATACAGAAATAATCCGGGTATGGATGGACAAGGGTTTGTTTTTCTTAACCCTTCATGATTCAGCTTCCATCAATGCCACAGAAGCTAACCTGAGCTTCTGATAAGTGTCCTCTTTTGCGTTTGCAAAGGCGTATTCCTTTTCTATGCTAGAAACCCATATCAACCTTTGGAATTTCACCATAAAGCTCAATAGCCTCGTGAAACCCGTTTTATGTGGCGTCACGTTGAGAAAACCGTTGACAGGTATCTTGCTCGTTTTTCCCGCAGTAGCCGTGTTGTGCTTTCTTTTTCTGTATCCATTTGTTTACAACATTTGGGTGAGTTTCTATCAGTACAAACCGCTGATATCCTCTGAAATGACTTTTGTAGGCGCCAAAAATTATGTGACTGCATTCAATAACTATGTCTTTCAAGTGTCTATCAAAAATACTCTCGTATTCACGGGAGCAAGCGTAACTTTCGAATTCATTTTTGGACTTATGTTGGCTTTTCTCCTGACTAGCCTTCCGCGAGGCCGAAAAGTCGCAACAGTTTTGCTTCTTATACCGATGCTTATGCCCGATGTAGTTACCACTCTTGGTTGGAGACTTATTCTTGATCCCAATTTTGGTGTGCTGAATTACGTGCTCGGACTCCGACTGCCATGGCTATCCAGCCCCGCTTGGGCGATGGCTTCCGTTGTCATGGCAGATGTCTGGAAAACGATACCTTTCGTCATGATCATAATGATAGCCGGCATAATTTCTATCCCGAAGGAACACATAGAGGCAATGAGGATGGATGGAGCGAGCAGTTGGCAAGAGTTTCGCTATCTCACACTTCCATACCTGGTCCCATTTATTCTGATTGCCATAACTGTTAGAACTATAGATGCCTTCACAAAAGTGTACACGGTTGTAGTCCTGCTCACCAGCGGAGGCCCTGGTCTCGCAACAGAGGTATTGCCGATCTCAATTTCACGGTTAGCTCTTTTGACATGGGATTGGGGAACCGCGACCACATATTCTACAATCGCGCTCGTAATATCAATTTTGTTATTTGCTGTTTTCCTCAGAGTTATTCGGAGAAGAAAGTGATGCTGAAAAGAGTAGTTGCTCTGTATGTAATTCTGCTCGTGGTGCTAGTAGTTTATGTCTCCCCTATTCTATGGCTGTTCAGCCAATCAATAAAAAGACAGGTCGACATTTTTGCCATCCCGCCCGTGTGGGTACCTAGCCAGCCAACGTTGTCAAATTACCAGGAGGTTTTCAGCCTTTTCAACTTTGAAAGTGCCTTAACCAACTCTCTGGTCGTCACAGGAACAACCTTAGCCGTCACATTGCTGTTAGCAATCCCTGCAGCTTACGGTCTTTCTAGATACAAGTTTCCTGGAGCAAGAATGGTGCTGCTTGCAATTGTGGCTTGTCGAATGATAGTCCCGCCAGCACTTCTTGTTCCTCTCTACAACGTGCTAAATACTCTCAACCTTATCGACACGCCTATGGCATTAATCATAGGTGATCTCACTTGGACATTGCCCCTCGGAATATGGCTTTTAATAGGGTTCTTCGACACTTTGCCACAAGATATTGAAGAAGCAGCAATGATGGACGGAATGTCCACTCTGCAACTCATTCTGAGGGTTGTTCTGCCCGTCTCTGCCCCCGGAATTGCGGTTGTTTCTCTGTTCACTTTCATGACCTCTTGGAACGAGTTTCTGTTTGCCTCAATATTCGCAACATCTTACAGAGTCGGAGGAACCGCGATAGCTTCAATGGTATCCACCTACAAGATATGGTGGGGCGATATCGCGGCTGCGGGTCTCATATTCTCGATACCAATGATAGTGGTTGCGATAGTTGCGCAAAAATACATAGTTCAAGGGCTGACCTATGGAGCTATACGATGATGCAAATGCTTGACAGTTCTACCATGCAAGATCACGGACGTGACTTGTGCTCATACTTTTTCTATCATTTGCAAGCAATCTTCATTGCCCTATCGGACGGTCACGAATAGTCATTCTTAAATAGAAGGTACGTAACAAGTAAAAATGAAGGTAAATGATAAAAAGAAGGCAAATGATATGAAAACAAGAAATATTGCAGCAATAGCGATAATCATTATCATAGTCGTAGCAGGAGTCTTTGGAGTATGGTGGGCCTACTACAGACCATCAGGAGGAGTAGTACGAATAGCGATACTCGCGGAGTCAACTCCTGAAGCATTGACTTTTACAGCCAGCTCCATTCTCAATGAATACAAAGCTTCCCATCCAGGAATTGATTTCGTCGTGGACATCTTGCCTAGAGACCAGTTTGCGAACTTAGCCTTACGCGAAATAACGCAGAAGACAGGCAGATATGACATAATAACAGGATCGGAAAACGAAATCTTTGAGGGGCGCCAGAACAACGCGTTTTATTCATTGGACAACGTGCAGGGAGTTAACGCAATAGATCCCTCCTTCCTCGCTCAGGTTAGAAGTGACGTAATATCCTTCTGCACAAACCCCGCCACAGGAAAGATGGACGTTTTGCCCATAACACACTGGAACAGTCAATGCTTGTTCTACAGAACGGATTTGTTTAACAATGCTACTGAACAAGCCAATTTCAGAGCGATATACGGGTATGATTTAGCCCCACCGCAAACTTGGAAACAATTACAGGACATTGCACAATTCTTCACTCGACCACCGAATCTATATGGCATTTGGACGACTGGAGGAGTAGGATGGGCATTAGTTTATGGTGAATTCTGGACTTGGATGCAGTCAATGGGCGGTGACGTTATGTCAAGTAACGGAACAGTAACAATTGATTCTGCCGCCTGGAGGACAGCACTGGAGTTTCAGAAGAACTTGACGTCATATGCGCCACCCAACTGGCAAGGCAGTGATTGGTTCACAGGCTTAACCCTCTTCGAACAGGGAAAGATAGCAATGCATGAGCAATTTTACTTCCCTTGGGCTAACTTTTTCAATTCAAGCGATGTAGCACCTCAAGTCCTAGGAAACGTTGGCGTGATTGCTCCGCCTATGTCACCGATCAATGAGTCCAGAGGAGCCTTGACAGCCACGCCAGCCGAGGAAATGCCGATAGATGCTCCACACCCTGTTGAGGCGGCCAACTTCCTGCTCTGGATGCAGAGCTATGCTGTCCAGAAGGAGATGGCGCTTACAGGCAATCTGATGCTTCCGATAAGAGCTGACATTGATAAAGACCCTTCCATCGATTCCGTGATACATTCCAGCGCAATCATCAATATGCAGAATTTAGCTAGCTATCAGCTGGCTCCGCTTGCCCCATTTCCATTCTACCCACATATCACTGACTCAGAACCCATAATTGCCGAAGGCTACTCAAATTACATGAGCGGAACATGGACCCTCAATCAAACGATAAGCTTCATGCAGACACAGATAACAAGCATAGTAAACGGAAGTTAGTAGGCACAGCCTTCTCTCCTTTTTTTCATATAATTCATTTTTGCGAGTTCATCAACAAAGTGTTGATTGCAAAACAAGGGCATTTCGGAAGATATTTAGGAGACTGCAGATCAGAGCTATCAGAATGAAAGAGGAAGTTTAAGAATGATAAAAATAGCTTTGTTCACAGTATCCTACTGCGGATTTTGGTACAGGGGCAGAGCTCTGTCCCTTCTGGAGCAGATAGAAAAGGCCAAACAGCTCGGTTTCGGCGGGCTTTCCATAGAAACAAAAAGACCTGTGGCTCTTCCTTGCGATCTCGACAGCAAGACCCGGAAGCACGTAAGAGAATTTGCCGATTCGCATGATATCCGGCTCGTTGCTGTTGAAACAATGTCCAACTTCGCGAGCCCAATAATAGAAGATCGGGAAAGCAATTTGTGCATGGTTCAAGATTCGATAAGAATGGCTGCGGATATGGGAATAGACTTGGTGAAAGTGTTTGCATCTTGGCGCGGAACCAGCCATTACGAAGGAATGGGAACCTATGAGCTGGGCAGGAAACTGACAAAGATAAAGGCTCTTTTTGCAACAAAAGATCAAATGTGGAGATGGGCTGTTTCAGGAATTAAGCAAGCATCAAAGTGGGCTGATGATTACGGAATCACAATCGCCCTCCAGAATCATCCCCCAGTCGTGGAATATGGATACGAAGTAACGCTTGAAATGGCAAAAGAAGTGGGAATGGATAATCTAAAGCTTTGTATCGATGCACCTCTCTTCCTGAACCAGAGTGACGAGTACATTCATGAAGCTGTAGAAGCCTGCAAGGAAATAGGAATCGTTCATTCGCATTACGGCTCACCCATGTTTGATGAACTGCCCTCAGGCGAGATCACTTATCAACGGGACGAATACATAGGAAGCGTCTACACTAACTACCCAGCGTTCATAAAAGAACTGCAGAGAATCGGATACAACGGTTATCTTGCCTCTGAAGAGTGTGCGCCTGTGCTTGAGAATCATGAATATCAAGGCATGGACGTTGCAGAAAGGCACATCAAGGCAGCAATGAAGTACATGAAACACTTAATATCAACTGGAAGAGAACCGAAAATCCTCAGAATATAAAAAGAGAACCCTTTCCCGTCCGTTCCAATTATTCAAACGTTTTTCTCCTCCCCATTCGGAGAAAATGAATCAAAATCTAAATATATTGATGTTGACAATAACTTTTTGCTGGACTGAAAATGGTGAAGGAAATTCGTATTGCAGTAGTCGGTCTTCACAACTGGTACCACGCCTACCCTTTTGGATTAGCAACCAAACATGTTCCAGGAGCGAAGCTTGTGGCTGCAGCCCATGACGACGCAGCTCAACTGAAAGAATATGCAGATTACTTCGGCCTGAAACAGTATTCCACAGACATGGAAAGCGTAATTAGCAGAAAGGACGTTGACGCAGTTATTCTGACTGCCAATACATCTGCCCACGCAAGACTGGCCAAGACTGCCTGCGAGGAAGGAAAGCATATTCTTTGCGACAAACCTCTGGAGGCATCCTTGCAGAAAGCCCACGAAATGAGGCGCTGCGTGGAGAAGGCAAGCGTGAAGTTCGAAATTGCTTTTGGATTCAGAAACGAACCTGATTTCAGAAAAACCATCGAAATAGCCGATAGCGGTGCGATAGGTGAAGTAGTGAACTTTTACTTTTCTGTGAACTCTCCAATTCCAGGCGGATGGATAACCACAAGAGAACCTGGCTGGTACGCTGAAAAACAGAAGTCAGGCGGCGGAGGTTTCTTGGATCACGCTGTAAGCGAATTTGATGGCTTGAGATTTGCAGTCAAAAAAGAGGCAAAAAGAGTCAGCGGGATGGTAGGAAATTTGATATATAAAAAAATGAATGTCGAAGATTACGGTGCTGCGTCTGTGGAGTTCTCTGATAACTTGAAGGGCATAGTTCAAGCTTCGTGGATTGCTGTTCCGCCAGCAGGCTATAGTGAGACCTATTCTCTTTATGGAACCGAAGGTAACGTTGCTCTAATTGGAGAAAAGATTCTCCTTAACGGCAAGATCCTGAAGGGAGTGCTCGGAAAAGCCGAGATAAGCTTAAGCCCCGCAACCTTTGAAACCTTCAGAGCCATCCCCGGCTTAGTGGAGTATCCAATTGATGAATGGTACCAGTTGCTTCTGTCGTTCATAAAGGGTATACAAGAAGATGAGAATCCGCCTCAGACAATTAATGACGGTCTCAGAAGCCTTGAGCTCTGTTTGGCAACTTATGAGTCCCATCGAACACAGAGAACCGTGGACATTAGTGAATTCGGCAAGACGAAATAGCGTGGAACGACATCATGACCAAGAAGATCAAGATAGGACTCGTCGGTGCCGGAGGGATAGCAGAGTTCTCACACTTGCCAGGCATCGTTGCTTTGGAAAACGTTGAGCTGACGGCTGTTTGCGACGTCGTCGAGGAGAGAGCTAGAAAAGCCGCGACTAAATACAACGCGAAGGGATGGTACACAAGTTACGATGAAATGTTGAAAAAAGCCAGCATAGACGCTGTTGACATTTGCACCCCAGTTTTCCTTCATGCGCAAATTGCAGTCGATTCATTAAACAGCGGCAAGCACGTCCTGATTGAAAAGCCACTCGCAAGAAACAGCAAAGAAGCCGAGACCATCATCGATGCTTCAAAGAAAAATGATCGCCAGGTATCCGCGATGTTTAACATGCGCTACATGCCTGTTAACCTTCAGATAAAAAACTCAATCGACAGCGGAATCCTTGGCAAGATTTACATGGCACGAATTAGAGATGGGCACTCAGGCCCAGAAAACATCATGCCTTACATGGCATCATGGATTTTCAACCGAGAAAAATCAGGAGGAGGATGTGTTATCGACGAGATACACGATATTGACCTCCTCTGTTGGTGGTTGGGCGATGTTGACTCTGTATCAGCTGAGCTGGGGACTTTGGCGAAAAAGATTGAGGTTGAGGATAACGCAGTTGTGGTTCTCCGCTTCAAGAACGGCGCAATCGCGTCAATGGAGATAAGCTGGTCACAAATCGCGGGTTCTGGGGGCACCGAGATTTATGGAGAAAGGGGGGTCATAATATCCAGTGATGCCTACAAAATCTTCAGAACTGAGACAAGTGGCTGGTTCACGCCGGATCTCCCTTCGCAATCCTATTGGTACTGGCACAGATTGCATATCAAAGATTTCGCCCAGGCACTTCTTGAAAACAAGAAAGTGCCTGTTCCCGGCGAAGAAGCTCTCACGCGGTTGAAAATAATAGATTCCGTTTACTTGGCCAATAAGACGGGCAGGAAAATCGACATAACCTAACAAACTTGCCGAGTTGAACGTTCGCGAGCTGCTCCTATCTAAAGGATGAAGTCGCCGGTTTTTTTGTCAAAGAGGTGTATTTGATTCATGTCAAAATTGATGTACACTTTTTCGTTCACACCAGCTTTGAAAAAGGGGCTCACCCTAGCCTTGATTATATCCTTGCCGAGTTTTGCATCCAGAATTGCCTCTGAACCTAAGGGTTCCACTTCGTAGACACATCCTAATAGGTCGTCCTCAGCTGTTTTTTCCATGTTGGCAAGCACGTTTTCAGGTCTGACCCCCAGTATCAATTCTGAAGAACCCTTATGATATTGTTCCAAAATTTCACGCAATTGGTCACTGATTCTCAATTTGAATTCGCCAGCATCCAAAGAATCCCCGTGTAAAGAGCAGTCGATAAAGTTCATAGGGGGGCTACCGATAAAGCTGGCAACGAACAGATTATTAGGATGGCTATACAGCTCAGCGGGCGTAGATAGTTGTTGGATCTTTCCGGCGTTCATTAATGCAACGGTGTCTGCCATCGTCATCGCTTCAGCCTGATCATGCGTGACGTAGATTGTAGTTATTCCAATGTCCTTCTGAAGTTTTTTCAACTCAACTCTCATGTACAATCGGAGTTTGGCATCAAGATTACTTAGCGGTTCATCCATCAGGAAGGCTTTTGGTTCACGAATAATCGCACGGCCTAACGCCACTCTCTGTCTTTGGCCACCACTCAGCTGACCCGGTTTTCGCTGCAGAAGCTCCTCGATTCCCAAGAGTTTAGAGACTGAAAGAATTTTCTCTCTGATTTCTCGCTCTTCAACTCCTCTGATCTTAAGAGGGATTCCGATGTTGTCATGAATCGTCATGTGTGGATACAATGCGTAGCTCTGGAAAACCATGGCTAGATCCCGTTTCTGTGGAGGAACGTCGTTTACGACTTTATCATCGATGAGTATTTCTCCTTCAGTAGGGCTTTCTAAGCCTGCGATGAGCCTAAGGGTCGTGGTCTTGCCGCATCCCGAGGGTCCCAGAAGAACAACAAATTCTGAATCCTTCACTGCCAAATCCACATGGTCAACCGCGTTTACCTTTCCGAATTTCTTCGTAAGGTGTTTCAGTGTTATTCTGCTCACAGAACTCCCGAAAAACCATGGAAACCATCGATAAAAGGTTTCCTCTAAACCCAAGATATTTCCTGAAACCGCGCACGCGAGGCGTAGAATACGATTCATAATAATTTGAAAAAGCTCGGGCGCGGAATACTTGAATGTTTTCAAACAAAAAGTTTAACCGCTGAAGACGTCTTAGACGCTAGTGTTGTTGCCTATGAAACCTGTAGAGCGCCGTCTGCTCTCTGAACTTTTGAAGAATAGCCGGAGAAGCGACAGAGAACTCGCAAAAGTGCTTGGAATTTCCCAGCCAACAGTCAGCAGAATGATTAGGAAGCTGGAGGAACAAGGAATAATCAAAGAATATACGATTATTCCTGATTTCAACAAACTAGGATATGAGTTAATGAGTTTCACGTTTGTGAAAATGGGACAAAACCTAAGCAATGAAGAAGAAAAGGAGTTTCATAAACATGTCAGCAAGTTCGAAGAAGAACATCCTCACGCCAACCTGATTGACGTCAGTGGACTGGGGTTGAACAAGGACTATGCATTCGTCAGTTTCTTCAAAAACTATTCGACCTACTGGGATAATAATAAGCTTGCAAAAGCGGTCCCTTTTTCGGACATAAACGAAACAGAAAGCTTTCTAGTCAATCTTAAAGATAAAGACCTCCGAACGCTTCTGAGCATGTCAGCCATAGCCAAGGATGTCCTGAATCCTTAGGAGCGCGCTAACAAACGGCCGAAGCAATAGCTCAACTGCGGCGATAATTCCACTTGTAAGTGCCATAGCGCGCGCTAATTTATAAAAGCGAAAACTGTATCAGTTGTGTGTTCAAGTGACTTTATTTGATGTTCGTGGATGTGCACGTGCATCTTTCGGATGAAGAATACTCAGGGTGCATCTCTGATGTTTTGGCTGAAGCGAGAGCGGCGAATGTCAAGGCTTTGGTGTCGAACTCTGTGGATTTGAGAACTTGCATTGGTTCTTTGGAATTGGCCGGTAGGAATTCTGGCTTCATCTATGCAGCCTTGGGGATCCACCCTTTGGCGGTTAGAAACCTGAAGGATGACGAGCTTAATCGAGTCTTGGGGTTGATTTCGTCTGAAAGGAAGAACAGGGCTTTAATCGCCGTGGGCGAGATAGGTTTAGACTCCAAATACTTGGACGTTTGGGATAAGCAGATGAAAGTTTTTGACGATATGTTGCGTGTTGCCGAGAAGCTTGATTTGCCTGCAATCATTCATTCACGGGGCACGACTGCGCAGATAGTCGACATGCTTCCCTCATACAATGTGAAAAAAGTTTTGCTACACTGGTTCAGTACTCCAATTAGCGTGCTTGACAAGATTATTGAAAATGGGTATTTCATCACTGAAGGGCCTCCTACAGCCTATTCAGACGGAATACGTGATATAGTCAAAAGGGTGCCTCTGATCAATCTCATGACTGAGACCGACGGACCTGTCCATTTCTTCAAAGGCCCATTTAAGGGAAAACGAACGACACCTGCTTTCATCCCGACCGTTGTTCAGGCGATGGCAGAGGTCAAGAAGTTGAGCGTTGAAGAAGTTGCAGGACAGGTCTTGAAGAATTTTCAAGGGTTTTTCGGCGTAAATTTGGAGTGATGGACGGTGTGGGCCGTCAAGTTGCGCCCATGCAGGGGTTTTTTCATCGGTTCGCTGTGATGTTCCTGATGCGATGACAAGATGGACAGCGTGTTTTGAGGGTTTTGTGAGGTAAGCTTAAATTAGTATGGTTGGTTCTATGACAGTTCAAGCTCGTATGCACATGTTGAGTTGACTATGTGGCCAGGTTTGGAGGATCGTGAAGTTTGGGAAATGTACGGACGGAACAAATCAAACGAACGGCCAAGGAACTTGTTAAGCGTTTTCCTGACAAATTCACTTTGGACTTCGAGAACAACAAGAAAGCCGTAAGAAGCTTGGTTCAGGGTGGCACCCCGAAGGTTCTGAATCAGATAGCAGGGTGCATAACAAGGGCCATTGCCGCTGAACAAAAGCAGATGGAGGAATCGGTTCAAGGGCAGAATGAAGTAGAGGGGGCCGAGCCCTCGCAATAGGAAGCAGAGGTCTCTTAGACTTGTTTTCCTATTTTGTGCAGGCGAAATCTATTGATGGATGATTACAGAAAAGGCTGGGCCTTGCGTTACCTGCGTGAAGCGAAGGCGGAGCTTCAGGCTGCGAGGAAGATGCCTTATATGGCGCCCAGCTTGGTTTTAGAGGCTGTGAGGAAGGCTCGGAACGCTATATATTACAGTCTCGGAGAGCCTGCATTTGTGGAAATAGTTGTTAGAGAAGCAGCGGAGAAAACGCAGGGTCCGACAAGTGATCCTGTTTTGAAGTTTCTAATCGAGATTGAGGCGATGTTTCAGCAGCTGACTCAGGCCGAGGAGGTCGATGGTGACAGGGCTTTGAAACAGGCTGACGATTTGGTGCGGATAGCGTCAGATATCGTTGAGACTTTGACCGAAGAAAAATAGGAAGGTTAGAGGAATCTACTTTTTCTTCACAGCTTTTGCTATTCGCTCTAGAGCTTTTTTGATGTTTTCTACCGAGTTTGCGAATGAGAGGCGAAGGTAGCCTTCACCGTATTTTCCGAATGATGTGCCTGGAAGAACTGCTACGCCAGCGTTGTAGAGCAGGTGGTCGCTGAGTTCTTTCGATTTCATGTCTGTTCCCGTAATGTTTGGAAAAACGTAGAATGCTCCGTGAGGTTTCTTGCAGGTTATGCCTTCGATGTTGTTTAGGCCTGGGACAATGACTTCTCTTCTTCTGCGGAATTCCTCGTCCATCTTTTCTGGTTCTTTCTGTGGTCCGGTTAGGGCTTCAACTCCGGCTAGTTGCGTGGCTGCGTTTGTGCAAGAATTTGAGTTGGTCATGAGTTGGGCGATTTTTTCTGCTAAATCTTTCTTCATGACTCCGTAGCCAAGTCTCCATCCAGTCATCGCATACGTTTTGGAGAAACCATCCAGGATGATCGTTTTGTCTTTCATTCCTGAGAATTGAGTTATGCTTTCAGGTTTGCCTTCGTAGATTATTCTGCTGTAGATTTCGTCTGAAAGCACGAAAACGTCGTTTCGGTTCGCTAGGCTGTCGGCCACGGCCTTGAGCTGTTCGCGTGTCGCGACGCCGCCTGTGGGGTTTTCGGGAGAGTTAAGTATTATCATCTTCGTCTTTTTCGTTATCATCTTCTTGACGTACTCGGGGTCAAGGCTGAAATCGTTTTTCTCTTCCAATGGAATTGGGACAGGTTTTGCACCCACGAAGTTGATCATGGACTCATATATCGGAAAACCTGGGTTTGGGTACAGAACTTCGTCGCCAGGGTTCACCAATGCCAGAATGCTGAAAAACATTATTGGCTTCGCGCCTGGTGTGACAACAACCTCTTCAGGTTTCACGTCGAGTTTTCTTGTCTTGGAGATGTAGTCTGCGATCGCTTGTCTCAGTTCCGGCATGCCTGCCGATGGTGTGTAATGAGTGTAACCTGCGTTCAAAGCTCTGATGGCTGCGTCCTTAATGTTTCTTGGAGTGTCGAAGTCAGGTTCGCCTATCTCTAGGTGAACGATGTCTTTCCCCTGCTTCTCAAGTGCCTTGGCTTTTGCGAGAACTTCAAAAGCTGTTTCGGTTCCAAGGGTTTTCATTCTATCTGCAAAGACAGTGTCCAAACTTGTCACCTTATATTGAAAGGAAAATGAAGGTAAGAAGAAAGGGGATATTTAACTATTTGCAGCGGAGTCGCTGATCAACTCATGGCTATGTCAGCTTTGACAAAGGACGGATTTTCATTACGTCTTGGTTTACGAGGTTAGGAGGTTTGTTTCCTTGGAAGAAGGCGATGAGGTTGTCGGCTACCATTTCGGACATTTGCGCGCGTGTCTCAAGGCTTGCGCTTGAGATGTGTGGTGCAACCACGACACTTTCAAATTTCAGCAGTGGATTATCCATCGGGGTCGGTTCCTGTTCGAAAACGTCCATTCCTGCGCCGGCGATCCAACCTTCTTTCAAGGCTTTGTAAAGGGCTTTCTCGTCGATGACTGGCCCTCGTGAATTGTTTATCAAGTAAGCCGTTTTCTTCATCAGTTTCAGTCTCTCCTCGTTCATCAGATGATGAGTCTCCTTCATGAGCGGCACATGTATGCTGACGAAATCTGCTTCCTTCAGTAACGCGTTCAGATCGAGGCGTTTTGCGCCGAAATCCTTCTCCATTTCGGGTCTAGGTATCACGTCGTAGAAGAGAATCTTCATGTCGAATCCTTTTGCCCTTTTCGCCATGGCGTACCCTATTCTGCCGGCTCCGACTATGCCTATCGTTGCGCCGTGAATGTCCCTGCCTGTCATCATGTCAGGGTGCCAAGCGACCTTCCATTGTCCGCTGCGAACGTACTTGTCCGCTTCGACTACTCGCCTGGCAACCGCCATGAGTAAGGCCCATGAGAAGTCTGCTGTGGTGTCAGTGAGGACTTCAGGCGTGTTCGTGATGTATATGCCTCTTTTGGTGGCTTCTTGCAAGTCAATATTGTCAAATCCTACTGCCAGTTGAGATACAATTCTGAGCTTGGGTGCCACATCGAAAACTTCAGAGTCGATTTTGTCTGACAGAAGCGTGACGAGCGCATCCACGGTCTTGGCCTTTTCTATTACGGTTTTCTTGGGTGGAGGAGCATAATCAGGCCAGATTTCAGCGTCAAAGAGCTTCTTTATCTTTTGTAAGCCCCTGTCTGGAAGCTGACGCGTAATGTAGACTTTCAGTTTCGGCATGTCTTTCACCGAACATTGATTTGCGGAATTGTTTATTAACATTCACTTATTACACTTACGCATTCGTCTTTGAATAAACCTCAACAGGCCACTCAGATGACGGCGATAAAGAACAAGGCACAGCTGATCGAAAACGGGGAGACAACGCTTAACAAGAAAGCGAGAAGGTTGGCTCTCGAAAGCCTCGAAGCTGCCTTGAACGCTGTTGACCCCAAACAGATGCTGAAATCCAATCTTCTGCTGAAAGATTCAACATTGAAGGTAGGGACATATTGCCTCAATTTGAGGGAATTCAAGAACGTCTACGTTGTCGGCGGCGGCAAAGCGAGCGGTTCGATGGCCGAAGCACTTGAAGACGTTCTGGGCAACCACATAACAAGCGGCCTCATCAATGTTCCTTACGGCACGAGCAACAAAACAGTGAAAATCAAGCTTCACCAAGCAAACCATCCCATTCCCGACGAGGCTGGAGTTGAAGGAACACGACGCATGTTGAGCCTTGTAGATCACTGCGAACGCGAAGACTTGGTTATCTGCTTGATTTCAGGTGGCGGTTCAAGCCTGATGCCTCTTCCACGGGGAATGATTTCGCTTTCAGACAAGCGAGACATGACACAAGCTCTGCTAAGATCCGGGGCCACCATAAACGAGGTCAACACGATCCGCAAACACGCATCAGATTTCAAAGGCGGCTGGCTGGCCAAGAAAGCATATCCAGCCACGATTTTGAACCTCATTCTTTCAGACGTCGTGGGCGACCCGTTGGACTTCATAGCCTCTGGCCCAACAGTCCCAGACTCAACCACATTTAAAGACGCTGTGAAGGTCTTGAAGAAATACGGCCTGTGGGATAGCGCGCCGGCGTCAATCAGAAAGGTCTTGTCCGACGGCGAGAAAGGGGTTATTCCGGACACTCCGAAGAGGGGCGATGAGGCGTTCAAAAGAGTCTACACCCTCATAATTGGCAATAATAGAGTCGCAAGTGTCGCCGCTCAGGAACAACTGATATTATCGGGTTTGAATGGCCTGTTGCTCACCGCCACCTTGGAAGGAGAGGCTCGACAGGTCAGTGTCATGTTCGCGTCGATAGCCAAGGAAATCTCGATATCAGGCAACCCCGTAAGAAAGCCTGCAGGGCTGGTTGCTGGCGGAGAAACCACTGTTACGGTTACAGGAAAAGGCTTAGGCGGCAGAAACCAAGAGCTCGCATTAGCCGCGGTGTCAAGGCTTCAAGAATTAGATGGAACCGTGTTGGCTTCACTGAGCACAGACGGGATAGATGGGCCAACCGATGTTGCAGGAGCAATCGTTGACGGAGTAACTCTGGCGCGAGCAGTTAAGAAGGGTTTGGCTCCGGAGAAATATCTTGCGGACAATGACTCCTACCATTTCTTCTCGAAACTTGGAGACGTCATTTTTACTGGTCCAACGGGCACGAACGTGAATGACCTCTTGGTAATAGTTGTTCTGTGAGACAATGGGAAGGATAACGTGAGGATCAAAATCAAGTTCATGGGTTCCTTTAGAAGTGCTGCAGGGGAATCTGCGCTTGAACTTGAGCTAGAGAAAATAATGCCGATGAGCCAAGTTGTCAAATCCATCGTTCGGATAATCCCAAACCTCTCACATGCTTTGGTTGACGCAAGTGTTGAAAATCCCAGGACCAGTATGCTTGTGCTTGTAAATGGAAAGGAAATAAGCGTACTGAACAGGTTTGATACTGTCATTAAGGACGGAGACGAAATTGTTTTTGTTCCAGTCGTGCATGGAGGATGAAAAGGACGCAGCTGTTCCCAATCAAATTGGGGCTCATAAAACTCGGTGACGACCTCGTCGAACCAATCCTGAAATCCCTCCGAAAACAAAAGCTTGAGCTTGAGGACAATGACGTTTTGGCGTTGGCCTCAAAGATAGTGTCCTACTCGCAAGGTCGCACCGTGAAGCTGAGCGAAGTTAAGCCCTCAGCGGGGGCAAAGGAGTTGGCGAAGGCGTTTTCGCTTGAACCCGAATTCGCTGAAATCCTCCTCCACGAAGCCGAGAAGGTTTACGGAGGAGTCGAAAAGGCAGTTTTGACATTCAAGGATCACATGCTGACGGCAAATGCTGGCATAGACAAAAAGAATGCTCCGTCAGGTTCAGTTGTACTGTGGCCCGAGAACCTTCTTGAATGGTTGGAGACGTTCAGAAATAACATCATGCATGAGACTTGTAGGCGCGTTGGAGTATTAGTAGTCGACAGTGGTCTTATTCCTCTCAGGATAGGCACTGTCGGATTGGCTTTGGCGGTTGCTGGTTTTAAACCTATTCGGGAATGGAGAGGCAAGACTGACTTGTACGGTAGAACAATAATGATTACTCGGCATGCAGTGGCCGATGATATGGCTTCTTCAGTTCATTTATTGATGGGTGAGGCGACCGAGAAGACTCCTGTCGTTCTAGTCAAGCAGGCCCCTGTCGATTTTGACGATGAAGTTCATAGTTCAGAAGAGATGATGATGCCGTTCAAAGACTGTATCTTCGCGAACATGCATACAGGCAAGAGCACCGCTTGGAACAAGAGAGATAGTCGAGTCAAGGGCCGAGTTGCACGGTGAAAGTCATGGCGTCGGTCACATTGATGTCCTCGAAGTTGAAAAATGTGGTCCATGTTGCTATGCATATGTATTTGGCCGGTGTGTCTGGTATTGTTGGGTTGATTGAGCCTAGCGTCGCGATTCCTGAGGCGTTTGTAATTGGTGTTGCGAGTAAGTTGAAATTGCTGCCTCCTCCCCAGATGGATTCTTGAAAACCTATAAGTTGGTTAGAGGCTGTCTCGTTCAATTCATTTCTGGTTTCGATGTATACTATTACGGTTTCGTTGGTTGTGAAGGTTCCTCCCGAAGTGTTGGGTCCATATCCCCCCTTGTTTGTGTACATGTCTATTGTTGGGGTGACGGTTTCGCAGTTGAAGTTGGTTGAGGCGTTTTGTGTTTGCCCATATATTTGAACCGTGACTTGTGCTTGCCAAGTGCCTAGCTCCCATATCGTTTGTGGGGAAAGGATTTGGGGCCAAGGTATTTGGAAGGTGACGTTTGCCGTTCCAAGGCTGTCGGTAGTAGCTGTTTGCATCAGAAAGTCTGTGCCGTTCGGCGATTGCACCTCGAAGGTAACTGGGGCGCCAGCTATTGAGGCATTACTGTCAGATGCTTGAGCCTCTAGAAGGACTTGGTCTTGAGGGAGAAAGGAGTCGCTGGTCGCCCCGTTTTTCTTGGCGTAAACGTCGATTCGCACGTTAGGCGAGGTGCCGGAAAACAGGCCGAAACTCAATGTTCCGAGCCCTGCAGCGAGAGCTATGGCAAGCAACGAAGTGGCCAACAGCTCTTTTTTTGTGCCCATCTGCGTCACCAGTACACTGTATTGGTTGTGAATGATTTAATTCTACGTTTTTGAACACGTGTACAAACGATTTGAACAGCAACAACCAAATAGCATGGAGTTCCCCTCTTATTCTGGAGGCTGGATAGTTGTGAGTGAGCAGAAAGATGTTCTTAGAGGACTCACACTTAAGGTCTACAAGTTCGTGCTTAGGAGCGATAGGCCAGTCGGAATTCGTGAAGTTCAGCGGGCGTTGAACCTTAGCAGCCCCACGCTTGCTTTGTACCACATAAGCAAGCTTGAAGAAGCGGGGCTGATTAAGAAGGAAGCAAATGGGTACGTTGCAGACAGAGTAATCTTGGAGAACCTTTTCAGATTCAGAAGAATACTTATACCGAGAAACTTTTTCTACGTTATATTCCTCGTTACCTCACTGATCATCCTGGCCGTCTTTCTTAGACCGCCTGTGATAACGCGAGAATACGTATTCTCTTTGGCAGTGATAAGTATTGCAACAGCAGCATCAGTTTATGAAACAATCAAAGTCTTTTCTCAAGAAGTCTCATAACTGCATCAGTGACTCCAGAGGGGATTCGAATCTGACATCAGCGATGACCCGCAACCTGATTTCTTTTGTTTCGCGAAGCATTTTTCATTTTCGGCTTTCGCTTTTCATTCGTGGAAATCTAATATGCCGGTTTTCACAAATTCAGCAGTATGGCTTGCGCTGTGATTACACTGACGACGGATTTCGGGTCAGTAGACTCTTATGTTGCAGAGATGAAGGCGGCCATTCTGGGCATATGCGCAAATGCGACCATCATTGACGTAACGCATCAGATAGAGAAATTCAATGTTAGAATGGCAGCCTACGTGTTAGCTTGTGCGGCTCCTTACTTTCCTGATGGTAGCATTCACGTTGCTGTTGTGGATCCGGGAGTGGGAACGAAAAGGATGCCCATAATCGTGCAAACGGAGAAAGGCTTCTTCGTTGGACCTGACAACGGTGTATTAACCATGGCGGCGAGTCGTGCCGAAGGTGAGAGACACGTGTACGAGATAACGAACAAGGAATTAATGTTGCCAAACGTTTCGAAAACATTTCATGGAAGAGACATTTTCGCTCCAACTGCGGCTCATCTGGCCAAAGGCACGAGTCCTTCTCGATTTGGAAGAGAGGTTGGCGGAATGATTTCGCCTGGATTTGCTAGAGTCATCAAAAGGAAAGATTCGCTGGAAGGTCAAATCGTTCACGTAGACGACTTTGGAAACATTATCACAAATGTCACAGAAAAAGACCTTGAAGCCTTGAAAATAGGAAATGAAGCGCTTGTCGAAGTTGGAGGAGCCACTTTGTTATTGAGGTTGGAGAAGGCTTACAGCGACGTTGAGAAGCAGCAGCCCTTGGCTATCATAGGTAGCCATGGCTTTCTTGAAATCTCTGTAAATCAGGGCAACGCTGCCCGCGTTTTCAAGGCGAGGGTCGGAACCAAAGTAGCCGTGTACCTCAAATAAATAGCCCGTGAAGAGTCTGCATTACCCTCTCTGCACTCTGTCAGACGAGGTTGAAGCAACATGCTGCGGTCCGCCGTAAAACTTTTTCCATCTGGATGTCAGGCCTTGTCACTCTTCGTCAGGTCCTTAAGCCTGCCTACTCCGTCTATTTCATTTATGTAGGTTGCCACACTTTGCGGAACGAGGTCCTTCCATTTCTCGCCATTAACCATCTTGGCTCTAATGTCAGTTGAAGAGTATATCTTTCTCTCGAAGAACTTGATGCCTTTTACTTCGTATTTTGCTTCAATGAAAAGTCTGCGCGTCAAGGGTTCGTTGGAAAAGACCGTTTCGAATTTGGGAGTGTATCCCTCCAAGGATGCGACCCAGAGCATGTGCAAGTGGACATCGGGTACGGGCACGATCCATATTTGGTTGGAATCAAGTTCAGCCTCCTTCAAAGCTGATCGAATCATAGTCAACCTTTCGCCAGCAGTGAACGGATTAACCATGGTGTGGCTGTATTGTGCGCTGCCGACAATGATTACGAGTTCGTCGACATCCTTCAACACCGTCTTAACAGCGTTCAAATGACCTAAGTGAAAGGGTTGAAATCTGCCCACGAATAATCCACGTTTAACCATGTGAAGCCCTCTGTCACAGTAGTGGTTGAACATTCAATTAGCGTTTGTCTTTCTTCAGCCTTTCAAGAACATATTCGACTGGAAACAGCTCCATTTTCCCACGGTCAATCTCAATTACCTTCTTCGATGCGTGTCCTCGTCGTTCTCTTTTCAAAAAGGCAAGTTTCACATCCAAACCGCCCCCGTATCCTCCAAGATTGAAGTCTGAAGTCACGACTCTGTGACAGGGGCAAAGCGGGGCAAAAGGGTTTTGAGCCATAACGTGTCCAACTGCTCTTGGGCTTCCGCCTACGGCTTTTGCAACGCCTCCATAGGATGCGACATAGCCTAGGGGGATTTGGCATACTGCACCGATAACTTTTCTAGTGTAATTTGACAAGCGGTTCATGTCGAAATCAAGCACGCGCGAATCGTCCTTCCCGTTGAAGACATTCTCCAGAACGTCGATTACGTGTTCCGCGAACGGGGTTTTTTGTGCGAACTGCGTTGACACCTCAGGTGGAAGGCTTTCTCTCAAATCTCGTAAAACTCTGTTTTCGTTGGAACTAAAGGAAGTTGCATAAATTCGTTCGTCTTCAAAAGCAACGCCGAACCACACGTTTCCCTTTTTTTCTGAGTAGACGCTAACCATTTTGCCGTTTTCCTCCTCGATTATCAGTAGAACATTTGGTCTAATAAACCCACAAGTGGAGAGAGTTCCCATCTCCCGCACATTTCTTTTTTCACTTGAATCGGAAGGAATAGATATGGTAGCACATGCTGAAAGTTGCCCCGATCATTTTTACTTGTAATGTCAAAAGTAATGTGTGTGGTAACAAACGATGTTGGAAAACGGTTTGAAATGCCTTTCAGTGCTGACTCGGCTCTTTTTTGTTACCTCAAAAGTAATGTGTGTAGTAACAAATCGAGAATCAGGCTTTGTTGATTCGAAAAGATCCTGAAATGAAGTTGCATAATGATTTTCCATGGGTCGTAGAGGCTTCAAACAGCCCCTTAGAATTTAGTGCGAGCTCCCGAAACCGTTGCCTCAAGTCCATGTAAGAGAGGGAAATTGTGCTGTGCATGTTAAATGGCGACTGTTGAGATACTGATAATACGTTCGTCATTATCTTCAGGTTTTTCTTCAGAAGTTCCCAACTATCATCAGAAAAATGCAGCATCGTTACTGGGCCGGACAGGATTCCTCGGCCATTTCCTTCTCTTGGTCATTAGTGTCACTAACCCGAAGAGGATACTCCATGCTGCAGTGTCAAATGCGAAGTTTTCCCAAGAGTACCAAACGGTTGGGTTGCCTGGATTCGAGTTCCCTCGCCAAGAGATAGGAAGACCATAACCCGAGTGAACTTTGCAAAATCCAGAGAGCATTGTAACCAACAAGCCAAGGGCCAGCACCGCCCAAATCAGGAGAAGAACTGTTCTCATAAATATTCACGGTAAGTGCGCGCAGGCTAATACTGAAAGAATTGCAAAGGGCAACAAGTGACAGTGTGCGCTATTCGGGGTCATCAGTTTCCCCATTTCAGATGCTTCCTTGCGTACAGCATCCCTGCAAAATTAAAGATGATTATGATCGTCAAAATAGTTGTGAAATACGAATACGAAGTATACACAGCCAGATATATGGCAAATATTAAGAGACACATATAAATGAATCCCAGAAGCAAAAGTATGTTCCCCTTTTTTCTCAAGTTTTGCACCACCCCCAGGAAAGGAATCTTCCTGTCCTCCCTGAGACCACTATCCATTACCCTCCATGATGTCACATTTAAGGTTTAGCACGAGTGTTTCCTCAAAACAATTTCTTTCGATTCAGTACCCATAATATTCCCTGATTTCGCTAGAAAAGAGACATGCGTGCGGGGCAAGTATCCATCCTTTTTACA
>Ga0209039_10000341_pt1 | contig 45358 bp, 42 predicted proteins | sample BogFormECP12_OM1_FD_188238 | JGI IMG/M metagenome (GOLD analysis project Ga0209039, IMG submission 188238) | Bog forest soil microbial communities from Calvert Island, British Columbia, Canada - ECP12_OM1 (SPAdes) (version 2) | ecosystem: Environmental > Aquatic > Freshwater > Wetlands > Bog ...
TTCATTCTTGATGTTTCCTTGTTTTCTTGGCAGTCATTATTGAAATAACGGCTATCGCTGCAATACCCAGCGCACCGAGTATCCACACCGGAAAACCTTCGGTTGTTGAAGTGGAGGTGGGGGGAAAATAAACATACGTCTGGTGCACGAAACTAACGTAATGATCCCTACCGCTCGTCGCGTTGAGGATTGCGATAGCGAACTGATGATACTGGGCCGTCGTGAATTGCTCGTCGCCAGGATCGCTCGTCTTGAGAGGTCGCTCTAACTCCACCTGGAAGTAGTCCCCGCCAAACTTTGCTTTGCCAAAAATTGCTGCTGCCTTCGTAGAGTTCCCGACGTTATTGTGCCATCCCGTACTATCGAAGTGGTAGTTCCAAACTTGCCCTTGAACTGTCATCGATTTGCCGCCATTTGAGGGAGGCGTTAGGCCAGTTTGGTTTCCGAGCGGTTGCCACAAGATGGTGTTCACAGCTTCGCCTGCAGCAGGTGCTACCATTCCCGAGAAATAGGCCGCGGTATAATTGGTCACGTTGATGTTCCAGCACAACGCGAAACCGTCCGATTTTGCCATTGCTGCATCATTCCCCGTGATATTGTTTGAAGCCCAGTTCACGAGAATGAAGAGAGTTGTCGCGTTCTGCGCGAAAACAACTTCGACAAGCTGTGCAACACCAGATTGAACAGACTGGTTCGCACAAGCGACTGGAATTTCCATGCGCTTGTACGTCGTGTTGCTCCAGATGGCTTCTGTCGAGTTCCCATCCAGGTTTATCGTAGCTGAAGAGTTATACGAGGCCGCGGCGTTCGATGGTTCGTTATGGCAAGTATTGCAATCCGCATTCTTACTAAAACCTGGGTATGCAGCACTTTGCGACATCGAAACGCTGAGAACGAGAACCGAGAAAATACCAATCGAGATTAATATTGAAATTCGCTTGGATTTTTTCATTTATATCACTTTTTAAAAAAAGGGGTATGTACTCCTTGATGATTATTTTTCTAATGAAGGATTTAAATTTAGTTGCGCATTTCTATAAGCAATTCTTGTTTTCGCGTCGATTTCCATAAGTTATTTTGATTTTCGCGTTAATTACGATCGTAATCATTTAATCATAACCGGATTTCATGCAAGAATGTTTAAAAAACGAGTTTCTTTATAAAAATCCATCCTTGTTCCAATAGCTCGGATACAATTTAAACCCTTCTCCAGTGCAGCAATTAAACTTTATTCAATCAGCATTTCTTTTGCTGCCAAGGTCGAGAGACTAATCAGAAGAATAGTATGAGCGATGATAAATATCAATTCGGAAATAACGCTTGTAATGGGTAACCCTTGCAATAAATTAATATTCAATGTTAATATCGGGGTAATAATCGGTAAAATCACGGGGAATAGCAAAACCGGCAATACAAAAGCCCTATGTTTCGTGTAAATGGAAATTGATGAGATGATCGTGCCGCAGATGGTCAAGTCGAGGGTTGGGACACCGATACCGAGAAACACAAACGTGATAATTGAGCCAAAATCCGCCGCGATACCAACAGGTCGTGAAATGAAAATGCTAAAAATCACCTGGATCGCCTCTATCAAGCATAAAATTATGAATCCAAAAACGATCTTGCAGAAGAAGATCGATACAGGGGAGATTGGAGCCGTAAGCATGCCATTCAAGGTGCCCGATTCTTTTTCATTGATTAAAAGTTTTGAAATCGTAAAAAGCACAGTGAAGAAAATGATCACCCATGTTTGGACGATAAAAATATCAAGTGGCATCAGATCAGAACCTGAACCGATGGAGTAAGCCATTGATATAATGAAAGTTAGGATCAAGTCGAAAAAAATGATGGAAAGGAGATCACTCGGTTGGCGTGCTTCAGACCGGAAATCCTTCTTGAGCATTGATATGAATATTCTCACGCGCAACCTTGAGCCAATAATGTATTCTTTCATACAAAGCCCTCTTGTTACATGTATTCCTTAACGTTCTCCGCGGAAAATTCTCCTTTCTTCAGTATATTGCTTATCCTTCCCCGCTTTAATATCATCATCTCGTCACAAGCAGGCACAGCCGTTTCCAATTCATGAGTGCTGAAAATGATGGTTGCTTGTAATGTGAATTTTAACTTGCTGAACATCTCAAGTAATTTGTTCACGGAATTCTGGTCCAGCGCTGAAAAAGGCTCGTCAAGGAACAAGATCGATGGCTCGTGAAGGAGGAAACGGATGATATCCCCTTTTTTTCGCATCCCTTTCGACAGATTCCGCACCGGTTCATCGAGCCATTCGTGTAAATCGAAAATATCTGAGAGCTTTTCTATTTTTTCCATTATTTCCTTGTCATTAAATATACCGTGCAGCTTGCTATAATATCGAAGGTTCTCACGCAAGTCTAAATCCGCATACAGGAATGATTCATCCAATAAAACGCCGATAGATTGGTTTATGCTTTGTTGCGCGTCGTTGTAGGTTAAACCATCGATCTTTATCACGCCAGTAGTTGGCTTCATTATACCTGCAAGGATCTTGAGTAACGTAGTTTTACCCGCCCCGTTAGCCCCTGCGATGCACATCGTGCTTGATTGAGCGATAGAAAAAGTAATTTTATTCAACGCAGCTGTTGATCCAAACGTCTTGGTAACACCGGTGCATTCAATCGCTGGGATCGTTTGTTGGGACATGAGTTGGTTGAACCTCTACAACTTTATTCTTTCGTGATTTCACGAGATTAACAAGAATCGACAATACCATCCCACCAACAAGCATAAAAAATCCGCAGAAATAAACGAAATCTTGGAAAATGTTAACTCCGGTTAACGTGCCTATCAAGATGAAGGATATTCCCGCGTGGACCACGAGTTTGCCATTGATCTTAAACATGGCAGGAGTGGGCTTTCCGTCGAATAAATTTCTCACGATGGCCAGCACTGCGGCAATGAGCGATAACGTGTATATAGATATCAGTGGATTAATAAAAATGCCACTGGTTATGAGAACTGCAAAGGAGAAAACTATGCCACATGCAATGGATACCAAGACAATTAAAGTAATCAAGGTTATCCTGTATTTTTGCATCAATGAGCAATAAATCAAGGTTATTGCAAGACCTACAGCCGGAATCAACTCGCTCGTGCTAAAAAAATTCGGGTTTAACGTGACTGCATAGACTTGCATGAATGTTGAAAGAGCTGCAGTGAGCGGCGTTATTACCAATCCAAATAAAGCTATGAATGCCAATATCATGAAGAAGAGATAAGAGACATCATCGACGAGCAATTTCTTTATCTTGTAATCGGATCCAAGGTGATCGAGCATCTTGTAAATGATCAAAAAGGAAGCAACCAAAGCAAATACACCAACGATGATGACCCATACTGAGAGGTCAGATGTGCCTGTAAAAGCATGCAAAGAAATGAGCCCTCCGCCTCTAGTAACGAGGGTTGAGAATATGATGGATGTGAAGATGAGGATTACGTTGAGGTTTGCAACGCTCTTTTTTTTCTTCGGAAATGTTATGGCGTGGAAATACGCAGTGCTAATGAACCATGGAACAAGGGATACTGTTTCTATAGGGTCCCACCCCCAATAGCTTCCCCAATTAGCCGTCGTTTTTGCCCAATAAGCACCAAGGCTGATACCGATAGTGAGAACCAGCCACCCTATTTTTAACGCATTCTTGATAAAGGTTTGATGGTATACGTCTCCCGTGTCTTCGGAACGAGTTAATATGCTTGATGCGGTCGTGGTGAATGGAATGAGAAACGCAGCATATGCAAGAAACATGAACACTGGATGCCAGATCAAGAATGGTGATTGCAATTCTACATTTAATCCCCCACCTGTTGGTAAAATTGGAGCAGCTATTTCGAACGGATTCATGTATTGGAGGATTACCGTGAATACCAAGGTAATTGTCGATGCCATTGCCATCGATATGATGAACTTTCTTCCGGATTCCCTATCCGTTTTCACGCGGTACAAGAACAAAAATATCGAATTCAAGACCATCCATGTGATGATGGACCCGGATTCACCCGCCCAGATTGCCACGAACTTGTACGCTAATGGCGTGGACACGGAATTATAGCTCCAAACGTACACGAAATTAAAATAATCATTGACGAAGCAATATACCAATAAAAAGAAGATATCAAAAGAGAAGATCATAATAACGAGCGGGAGCATGTTGATATTCTTGTTTTTACCGATGAGGATGCAAGTATCCACGATTGCGATGATAATCGAGCATATGATTAAAAAATTACCCAAATTCGCTATTGCGGCAATTTTTAAATTCACGTCACTAATCGTGAGTATCAAGCAATTAAATACAACGAGAATGCCGAAAATTAGCAATGATACGCTGATTGATTTTCTATCCATCATAAAATATGTGGTTAAAGATGATTTATAGGTTTCTCTTTCGTTTATCCCATTCAACGTCAATTTTATCAAGGTTTTTCATTCACGGGAGATTATTATAGGTAAGATAGACGCGAAATAGCCATTTCAAATTACTTGTTCAATTCGAGTGGTTTATCAAGGGGATCTCCATTCTCGGTGAAAAACAACTGCACTTGCATATCGGTTCTTTCGAGCCGAGAAACCCGAAAATCACGCGGATTGCACATGCACTCGGATTACGGCCATAAGCTGAACCATCCATGGTAGTCGCGCTTGGTTGATAGTTGAAGTTATTGTTATTCCAATCGCTCGGAAATGCCTACACTTCAAAGGAGCTTCCTGACGCATCCATCATTCAATGGTCTTGTAGGTTCGCTGGTGGCATGGATGCCGCGACGGATTAAAACCTGGATAATTTTGGGTGCATGAATCCGTGAATGTCCAATCCAGCGTTCTCATACTGCCGGCGTTCGTAACGGCTTCACCCTCCATCTAATTACAATTTATCTATAACTTCTTTGCAGCCTGGAAAATGTGGAATCAGAATAAGATTTATATAATCGAAGATCGCCGGCGGTGGCATGAGCGTATATCGGCGCATCAGGCACCGAACGAAAATCGTGTTGATTTTCGTTTCAATTCTTTTACCAAGTCTGCTTTCGACCCAGATTTTTAATTTAGGGCCAATTCGAAATGAATCGAATGAAAATAACATGATCAAGGAAAAGGAAGTACGAACATCATCTGCAGCAATTCCAAAAGCAAGCATTGCATTCGTGTACAACGAAACAATTGCACAAAGCAATGTTTCGGCCCACGATTTCAAGGGATTCTTGGATAGCCAAGGTTTTCCAACGACCCTTATTGAAATGGGATCAATGTCCCCTGGAAATTTTACAGGTAAGGATCTAATCATCCTTGATTCGGCAACAGGGGTTCTCTCAACCTGGGGAAATAATAGTGCAGCTGAAGTGACCTTGATTAACGCCACGGGTCTTCCAATTCTTGCTTTAGGAGAAGGGGGGTATGCATATCTTGGGAAACTCGGGTTAAAAATAGGTTGGCCCAATGGCGTTCATGTTTCTGCCGATACCGTGAGAGCAGTTGACGAAGGGAACGTAATTTTCAACTATCCCTTCATGATGCCAAACGGAACCTTCCAAGTATATACCACGCCCGTTCCAAACGTGGAAATTCCTTCTAGCTCGTGGAATATTACGGTTGTGCCGTTAGCTGCCGAAAATTCCCTCGCAACTAGCCCTTATACACTTATGCAAGAATGGAATCGATATATTTTATGGGGTTTCACCGCCTCTCCGGCGAACATGACGACTGATGGAAAAAATCTGTTGATTAACACCATCATCTTTCATGCAATGAATCGAACGATGAAGCCGGTTGATACAACATGGAAACCCATCATTGCTGGTGCGAGTAGCGGCTCACCCTCTGAGATTCTCCCGAAATCCTTGTTCCAGATGGGATTGGCCATCGATTCCAACATTCCAGGTTATTACATGATGAATAACTCGCTTTTCCAAACTATCCACATGACTAACGACACGGGTCAAGTGACTGATTTAGGAGCACCCGCAGTACCCGTGATAACGCAATGGTACGAGATTCCCACGCAAGTCACGCTCACGCCAAGAATCTTGTATAAAATCGAGGGCATCCCCCAATCCAACGTAGTCGTCCAGCCGGCTCAAGCACCTCAACCAGATGTTGTAAAAAACTTTACGTCAAACACTATTTTTATGAATCGATCAATATATTCCTCCGATCAATATTATCCTTCGAATTTGGTTAAAATTGACGGGGGATCTGCATCAGATCCTATCATCCTCAGGGGACGACGGTTATTGGCGGTGCATCTTTACCCGATTCAATTCAATCCGGTTCAACAACTATTACGAACCTATTCAAAGATCGAAGTGCAGTTCGATTTTGATCGTCCAGGGCAGATTCAAGGCGTCGATGCAAGACTTCAAAATGTTGCCTTTGAAAATTTAACGGCTGGACTCATTGGTAACTATCGAACTCGGCCTCTCACCCCCACCAATGCAACGGCCTCCGGAGCTGAATATTTGATCATCTGTCCCCGAATCTTTGAAAACGATATGTATCCATTACGAGACTGGAAAATGCAAAAAGGTGTGACGACCCGGATCGCGGTTCTAGAAACCCTCAACTTAGTCACCGCGAACGATATCAGGAATTACATCACAACGGCTTATAACACGTGGAATCCCGCTCCAGCGTACGTCCTCTTGGTTGGTGATTCCAATTTCATTCCTCCATTCTATGTAACTCCGCACAGCGACTCTTCTCATGGAGGATTCGACACTGCCACGGATCTCTATTATGGTTGTGTTGATGGAACCGATTATCTCCCTGATATTTTCGTTGGACGCTTTTCGGGCAGGACTGATGCTGAAATATCGGTTCAAGTCACCAAGACCATCAATTATGAAAAAAATCCACCAGATATTCCAGCATTCTATAGCCAAATCCTCGGAGCAGCATACTTCCAAGATGATAACATGGACGGGTACGAGGACCGGCGATTTGCCTTGACTGCCGTGGAGATTCATGATTATCTTGTTGGTTTGGGATATAGTTTATCGCAATTATATAATGCTGGTTCCACGGTGCAACCCACACATTGGAGCTCGGATTACGATAGCGGAACGGCTGTTCCGGCTTCCTTGCAGAAACCAACATTCGCGTGGAATGCGGCTGAAATGGATATCATCAATGGATTCAATGCAGGTGTTTTCTTTGCGTACCATCGAGATCATGGTGGATCGGCAAATTGGTATGACCATGATTCCAATGTTTTGACAAACGGTGATGATTCGTGGTCGGATCCTCATTTCAGCGCAGGTGATGCGTCAGCTCTTACCAATGGACCTTTATTGCCTTTCGTCACGAGCGTAGAATGCATGGGCGGCTGGTATGATTCCGAAGTGGATCAAACTCTTGGGGGCGATGTGAAATTAACGCGGGATGCGCAATCCGTTGCCGAGAATTTCATGCGAGATACTACTGGCGGTGCTATCGGCGTCGTCGCTGCATCACGAATCAGCTTTAGTGGGTATAATGATGTGATGATGAAGGGATTCATCGATGGAATTTGGCCTGGTCTAATGACGGGTCACACGGGCGGGTTGTATCATTTTGGCCAATTCGTTGATTATGGTAAAACGATAATGGCAAGTAAATATGGTATCGGTGATGGAGGAACGAAGATAACCTATGAATTGTTCAATCTCTTCGGGGATCCGGAAACCGAATTGTGGACCGCATATCCAAAAACTATGTCCGTGAGTTTTCCACCCTCGATAGGATCGGGCTATTTGCAGCACTTCGTGGTCACCGTGAAGGATGGATCGCAACCACTCGAAAATGCACGGGTTTGCATTCAATACGGTTCGGATTTGCAAGTGGTTGCCACGGATTCCAACGGCGTGGCTGAATTCTCGTACACCCCCGGATATACCGGCCTTGCAAATCTCACGGTTACAAAACACAACTATAGACCTTCCGTGAATACAATTAATGTCACTCCTGGAGGCGCAATGCTTACCGTTGCTCCAAATATCGGACCGGATGGAACAACCGTGACAATCAGTGGTAGCAATTATTCGCCTGGAGAAACGGTCAAGCTCTATTTTGATGTGACTTTGATCGGATCCGCAACAGCATTCGGGGGTTCGTTTACCACTACTTACACCGTTGCCGCTGCGATTCCTGTGGGCATGATCAATGTTATTGGAACCGGGCAAACTTCAGCGGAAGTGGGAATCGACGCGTTCCGTCGCCTCCCGCCGGGTCCTCTTCCCGACCCATACATCTATGATCAATGGGATTCGTCGACGTGGTTTCTACATCCTGGCGATAATCCCGTCTGGGATAACCCGAGTATCCAATTATATGATATGTCCAATAATCCCGTATCGTCCAATGATCTCGTGATCGCCACGTCCTACAAGATAGGGGCGACGATCCGGAATGAGATTGCTAACACGTCAATTCCAAGCCTCAAGGTGTACTTCAAGTGGGCATCGTGGGGTGCAGGTCAAATCACGTGGAACGATATCGGCTTAACGACTGTTTCTCTTCCCGCTGGACCAGGCGGGTCCGTGCAAGCTCAAATTACCTGGACTCCGGCAACCACGGGGCACGTGTGTATCAAGGTCATCATCGAACATAATGCGTATGATATCAACTGGAATAATAATGAAGGTCAAGAAAACACCCACGTGAGCCCAACGCATTCACCTGCAAATGTCACGATTCCGGTCACCAATCCCACCAGCACGAACCAGACGATTTATATTGAACTGGTTGAACAAGGGTATTCCGATCAAGGTTTGCCAGTTCCGTTATGGCCCACCCAGATTCTACGCACGTATCCACAAATGCAGTTACCGGGCGAAACAAAAAACATAACCATAACGGTGGATACTCCCGCCGGCACAAAACCTGGTGAAAAACGATTCTTCACGGCCACTTGTTACCTGCAAAATGGTACAATTATTGGAGGAATTGACTTCGAGATAATGGAAGCCACCGCGCCTGCTCCACCAAGCATAAGTCCGGTCATAATTGTTGCCATCATCATTGTGGTGGCCTTGGCGGCCGTCGTTATGGTGTTCCAGGTTCGAAAGTGGCACATAGCGAAAATCAAGCGGCGCCCGCCTAAGGAGGTTTAATTTTTTTAATCTTTTTTAAGATTATATCATGAATGAGATTTGCTGTGTTAGAATAATCACGATATGGCAAAAAAATAGAATTAAGAAGATACTTCGATAGTTCAAGTTTTTTTTCATGCTTGCATCTCGGCGCGGCTAGCGTGACCAAATCGTTTCAAGATCCGCGACTTGATAGAAGGATGCATGCAAATCGAGGCAACGAGATCGAATGCGAGAAACGCCGAGAGAATGGCGATGCCTGCTGGCTTGGCGAGATTATAAATCAAGTCGGTATTGAAATCCCCGAACTCGTTATATCGCGGTTGCGTGTAAATCACGAAGGACGTGGTGGAATTGACGCCATTCACCGATGCATTGAAATTGTCGAGGAACGAATCACCCCACGTGTCGAACACGCCACCCATGGAATAGCCACCCTCGACCACTGTGTTCAAGATGAAGATCGTGATGGTCTTCGAGCCAAACGACTTGGCAATCAGCGCGTCCTCGACCAGCTGATCGTAGCCCTTGCCAACGTAGTGCCCGTGGGAGTCATATTGCGGGATGTCTCGGCCATAGCACGTGTCGTTGGTAATGCCGAGGTAGATACCAAGCCGATCCGCGTTTCCAAACACCTTCGTGAGCCCAGCGGCAAGATATTTTAATTCATCGTAGATGACCACGTTGCCGTCTACGTTGACGCCGGCGGTGATCCGGGCATAACCACCATATGGCTTTGTCCCGCTGTACCCGCACCGGTAGATCATGGGGGCGTACTCGTTCCATATCGGCGCATCGAGGACGTCCCACATCCTCGTGTAATGCAGGTCGAAATCGCCATCCACCACGTCGACAAATGGCTCTATAGACACCGTGGTCGTGAGCGTCATGCGTGACGCATTCACATGGACCCAATCGCCAAATGCCTTGTATGCTTGAACGGAAAGATCGTGGCGCGTGATGTTCGGCGAGGTGCTGATATTGCTCGGCAAGTTGCTGGGTGGTGATTCCTGGTCGGTGTTGATCCCGACGCAATTCGTGAGATTGTACGCGAGAGCGACCTTGATGAGATCTTTCGCGAACATGATCGTGCCCTCGTAAGAGCCATCCCACACGAACCCGCCAGTAAAATCCGTAAGATTATTACCGGTGTTATGGATGCGAACGAAACCAGATATTGAGAAAATGAAGTGCACGTTCGGGTAACTTGCATTCCAATCCTTTAATTGGCTCACGAAATAGTGCCGAGATGTCGGGTCCCAGATGTTCGGCGTGTCGAACGTGGTGATCGTGGCCGAGTGCGCGTTGAGCGTTGCCCGTTGCGGGGGCGTGTAGGACGTGTTAGCTAGCATGCCCCAGAACGAGAACTTTGCTTGGTAATTTCGTGGCGAGATCGTGATGGTCTCTGAATACATTGACGGGAGCTGTGCCAGGGTTGCTGCGATGCCCAACGCGATGAAAACCGACGTGCCGATGATGACCGCTCGATAATGCTGCCTTGCCTTTCGCTGGAGTTTCATGACGAAAAACCATCGATCCTTGGAACTATTAGTCGGCGTGAAAAACATTCCGATGAAATTGAACAAGCCGTTGAATCCAAGCACGACGAGCACGAAGAAGAGCGTCCACCGCATGACGGCAAACCCTGGAAAGATGTCACCTTCGGCATTGTCGGGTAAAAGGTCAAACGTCGCGTAAACGGTAAGCGCGGCCCCGAGAAACGTGCATAGCTGCCCGATCCGGTTAGCTGACCCGAGCCACGCGAAAAGAAGAATCGCCGTGCTTGCGAATAGCCCGAGGAAAAACGAGGGCCATAAGTCGACCAGGTCCACGCTGCCAGCCGAAACCGCGATGACCGGGAATATGCAATACAAGGCCGTGATGAGCAGTATGGCGACGCCCGAGCAGAAGCGGGACAGCACGACCCCGATGTACGTCGTTGACTGGAGTAATTTCGTTGCACGGAGCAGGTAAATGACCACCCCGACGATACCGGTGAAGAACACGAACACCAAGAAGGTCCAGTGCCGGTCACCCCTGAGCTTGGCATCGTGCCATGCCAGGACGGCCATGGCCGCGTTGCTGGCGATGATGATCGCCACGATCACGACCAGAAGCAAGGCCGTGTATGGGGAAAAAAGGGTAATGATCGTGTTGATGATGCTTGCCATAAGTGACCGTGCGAACCGAATGTTAAAAAAGCGATGTTATCACGTGCACGTTCCCCGGCATCGTTTTTTTTTACAGATCGATGGCTTTTAACAAGTGCATCGAGGCAAGGAGATACGCCCGAATTTTTGTATTAGCCGGGAGTATGCCCTTCTTAATCGATAGCACCACGCGAATCTTTCCACCCTTTGTCGTTTGAACGTTGTATTTACTGTAATTGATCGGTATTACTTCCATTTCTTTCACGTCGGCCAGGATGATGCGGACCACCGGATCCCACGCGCCGATTTTTGGAACACCCGCCACGTCTGCAACGATCTTGCGTCGTTTCTTGTCCGCTTCGAACGAAAGCACCTGGATATCTTTCATGAATGCTTCCTTGTTGGAATCCGCGGGTTCGATCTTGAACGTGCCTATGCCAATCAAGCGATCACGGTGGTTGATCAGGCCCCACGTCGTCCACGTGTTCCGAGAAAATTGGCGATTGAGGGCAGCGTAGAAAGGACGTAATGCCCTAAAAAATTCCACCAGGCCGACTGCTTTCAAGTGCGCTAGCATGATTTTCATCGTGATCGGGCTCGTGCTACCCATTTCGCTAAGAAGTTGCAAGTTGCTTCCCCAGTGCTTTTCCACGATCAAGCTGCCGCCATGATCTGCACTGCCACCTGGACCGAGCACGCCGGCGATCCTGAAAAGATCGAGCGGCAAGTTGAACGACGTGATCTCGAATAAGCACCTGTGCGCATCCATCATGAAATGATCGCCATCGCGGCGCCCCGTGAAGGCATAGACCGACACCCGCTTTTGTGGCACGCCCTCGTCACCAAATTTCTGCACGGCCCAGGCAATGAATTTCGCGTGGCTCTCGTCGGCATCGATGATCGTGAACGGTATCACGAGGCTCGCGAAGCCGATCTGGTTCAAGCTCGGGACGATGTTCGGTTGCGGGATAGCCATGTGCATGATGTTGAAAATCCCGCTTCCGGGTATAAGTTCCGGAGCATTGGTACTAGAATCCTCCGTTACGAACGGTAGTTTCGTATCAAAGTTGGTAGCATCATTTCCAGCCACCTTGAATTCAACCGTAACTGAGATCGTGTATCTGGTTCCAGGCGCGAGGATCTCCTCGGGAATGATGTTGAGGATGCTCGTGTCGCTTTGGATCTCGTAACGGTGCTTGAATTCTGGTTGGGACTTGACGTGGATGGACTCCGGCTCGATGTGCCCTGGCGTGATGCTATTAGCATCGTGCACGAGCAACCGGAGGCTGATCGTGTTGACCGGCAAGATCTTCTGCGCATCGTGAACGATCGGCGTCGTGGTTAGTTTCCCGCCTGGCGTGATATAATGCCAGTAAGGGCCTGATTCGGACGATTGGAACACGTTACCCCGCCCGATGCCCTCAATGCCATCGTTCAGGTACGCGTCGTACGGTATCCAGATGATGTCGCCCGTCGATGATGCCACTGCAATGCCCGAGCGCCCGAGCGCGATTGAGGCATTGATATTTGGATAATCGATTTCCCGTGCCTTGACGAGCGTATTGTAAGACCAACGGAGCCTGCCATCCGGATCGAGGGCGTAGACCCTGCCATCGCCGCCACCAAGATATATAAGATATGGAACGAGCTTTTCAGGATCTGGCCCGATCGATGCAGATGCACGGATCGTGTCGCCGATGTAAAATGTCCAGCGTGCCTTTCCCGATGCCACGTCAATTGCAAAAAGATTGCCATTCGTCGATCCGATATAGATGACATCGCCACCTGGAGCGATTGCTGGAGATGCGTAGACATGTGCACCGGTTGCAAACGTCCACTTGATCTTGCCTTTCATTGCATCGATGGCATAGACGTTATTGTTGAACGACGCTTGAAAAATCGTGCCATCCGGTCCAATAGCGGGGGATGACACGCAACTCCCATGAAGATTGATGGACCATTTTTTCGTGCCCGTGCGGGAATCGATGGCATAGAACAAGTGATCAAAACCGCCAACATAGGTCGTTCCACTCGCGTCGAATACCGTCGCGCTCCAGATGAAAAAGCCAGTGCGATAGCCGAAAATGATCTTGCCGCTATCTGGAGCAATCTTGTAGAGGAAGCAATCATCATTTCCCGCGTAAAGTGCACCATCAGGACCGAGCACTGCATTGCCCTCAAACCAGTAATTCGAGCTTAGCGATAACTGGTATTTCGCTCGCCCGTGCAGCACATCCAGGTGCCATTTTTCGGTGCCATCTGGATTGTACGCGTGGATTTCGCCATCTCCTGCAGGAACGTAAATCGTGCCATCCTTACCGATGCACGAGGCATCATCGATGATACCACCGATTTCGTTACTCCAGAGCACTTCGCCTGCGTGCGGGTCGATCGCGTAAAACTTCTTGTCAGCACTTCCCACGTAAATCTTGTCGCTGGTATCAATCACGGGCGTGGAAAATATTGCATTACCTGTTTTAAAGTTGCGAATTTCGTTCGTGGCACCATCGAGAGGGTTCCAGGAAAGGTCTGCCAGCACCCCTGAGTTCCTCGTGTCACGGCGCATCGATGGCCAGGGAGCATCCGGGGGATATGGATTCTCGTCTTTCTCGAAACAAAAGCGGGTTGTATCGATCTCTTTCCACTTGCTTCTTGCCATTGTGTCTCTGGTTTTTACTCGGTTGGGCGTGTTATATACGTTTGGAATGGACATTGTCAATCTGCTTTCAAAATGCGCAATGCTTTGCTGAATCACAGAATTTAAACAATAGTCCTAGCGAGTCTCATAAGAACGATGCGGAAAAAAAGTTAAATTAAATTAATCGATCCTGGAATTGTGGATTAAATAAATGCCAGCCATTCAACCATTTTGCTTCTTAATCTTCAACGCCGCCTTCGTGACAAGGCGCATGCTCGAACTCCATTGCCCGTCTGTCTAGCGCTTGAACAAGAATTTCCTGAAACCGCTACGCTCGATGTATTAACGCAGCTTCGGATGGTTCACGTGCAATGCATGGTCAAAGGCATTAGCAATCTTGACAGGTTCCATGCCATGTTGCACGGCATCCAAGAAATTGGCCCGCAAAGTTGCATCGGCACGATCCCCGAACAATGTACTGAAGGATGAGATGCGCTGGTCGAGCATTTCCAGGCCTTTTTGCCATATCGGCGTTTTCGCGTCCCCCGGCTCAAGGATAACGACCTTGGTGCCCAGCATACGCCACCATTTTCATGACCAGCGGTCGAAGCATCTTGACAAGCCTCAACTTTGCTGGTGGTACAATTTTCGGGGCAATGTAATCATCACTCTTCAAGAGTTCATTTTTCTCGTAAAAAGAAAGAGTTCGCGTCAAGCATGTCATTTCAGCGGTTTGCGATTCTCTTGTTTCAATCCGCTTTACCATTTTTCATTCAACCCGTCGTAAAGAATTTCTTTAAACAAGTTTTAATTTTTGACCTATTTAAATGCATGCAATGAAATTCATTCAATGGTCTACCACGAGGGTCAATCCATGGTATATGTTGTGAAATCGAGAATAGATTTTTGAATGGTATTCGATTGCCCTTCTATACCCGATAATTTGATGCCAACTAGTCGTACTTTCCTTGTTTCTTTCTTGAACGGCTCGAGCATCGCCGTGATCGCCGTGAATGCCTTGGCCTCATCCTGCATGGCTCTCGTGAAGGACCGGGAGCGATCGAAGGTCTCGAACCCTTGGAACCGGATCTTCAGCGTCACAGTCTTGTAGAAAATGCCTTTCTCGCGAACGGCGTCGTGAAGTTTCTTGTTCAAGTCGCCCAGCTTCGTCGTGATGGCATCATAATCGGAAACATCCTCCGAGAACGTGCGCTCCTTGCTGATGGACTTTCGCCCCCGGTGCTCGCACACGGGACTTGTATCGAGGCCGTGCACGGTGTTAAAAAGCCATTTCGCGGCACGCGGGCCGATCAAGAACACGAGGTTCGGTAGAGGTGTATTGAATGCGTCCAATATCGTGTTCAAGCCCTTGTCGTAATAGAATTGCTTTGTCTTCTTGCCAATGCCCGAGACTGCAGTAATGTCGAGATGTCCGAGCTCGACTTCGATCGTGTCAGGGGTGACCACGGTGATGCCGTCGGGCTTGTGCACATCGGTCGCAATCTTGGCGATTGGCTTTGTCGGACCGATACCGATGGAACACGTGATGCCGACGGTTTCACGTATCTCCGTTTTAATGAAAGTGGCAAGTTGCTCAGCATCATTGAAATCGTGGCAAATATCGGACACGTCGAGATACGCCTCGTCCAAGCCACCAGATTGGAAGTTTTTCGAATGGTGTTTGAGAATTGCCATGACTTGCTTCGATGCTTCGAGGTATTTCGTGAAATCTGGCCGGATGTAGATGGCTTGGGGGCAAGCACGATACGCGCGGGAGATCGGCATGCCAGAATGCAAGCCAAACTTCCTCGCTTCGTAAGATGCCGTCAACACGACACCGCGACCGGCACCACCTTTCGGATCCGCACCGACAACGAGAGGTATGCCGGTATATTCGGGATTATCACGCTTCTCGACCGAGGCATAAAAGCAGTCGAGATCCACATGGAGCACGATTCTGGCCAACACGATCGCCAAGCGAGTTGATCAAGGATTTTCCCGAGTATTCCTATAATTCATGCACCAGCACGAAATCTCTAGACGATGGCTTCGATGCTCGCATATTCGCGATTTCTAAATATAACCTAAAAAATCGCCATTCGAAATAACATTTTATGGCAAATAAAATCAAGGTTATGGTCTGGAACGAGTTCCGGCACGAACAACAGCCGGGACTCGTGCAAATGATATATCCCAACGGGATTCACGAGGCTATCGCTGAAGCATTGCGAAAGGAGCCAGACATGGACGTTCGGACGGCATGGCTTGATCAAGAGGAGCATGGATTGACGCAAGAAGTCCTTGATGACACTGACGTGCTCATCTGGTGGGGTCATGGTGCGCACAGCGAGGTCAAAGACGAGATCGTTGACCGCATCCAGGATCATGTCTTGAATGGCATGGGTTTCATCGCGCTTCACTCGTCACATTTTTCCAAGCCCTTCAAGCGATTGATGGGAACGTCGGGATCGCTGCAATGGCGAGAACGCGCGGAAAAGAGTCACATCTGGTGCGTGAATCCCTATCACCCAATCGCGAAGGGCATCGAGCAAGTCATTGAATTGCCTCACGAAGAGATGTACGGCGAGTTTTTTGACATTCCCGAGCCTGATTCGCTCGTGTTCATCTCGTGGTTCGAAGGAGGGGAGGTGTTCCGCTCCGGTTGCACATGGACTCGCGGCAAAGGTAAAGTTTTCTACTTCCAGCCCGGTCACGAGTCATTTCCGAATTATTACTCGCCTGATATTCGAAAAGTCATCATCAACGCGGTGCGATGGGCCAAGTTCGACGGTGCGACGGAAACGAGGCACATCGGCGCATGCCCCAACGCAGGCTTCACGCTGAACGAGTTATCCGACCCAAGCAAGCGGGAAGAAGATTGGATGTAAACATTTCTTTTTGATTACCTTTTTTCACATGTAAATCAAGTCCATCGCAGTGAGTGCGATCAAGGACACGATGCAACACGCAATGTCTGGAATGTTATTAATTGGATATAGCGAATTCACTTTTCGGGTCCGATAAATCATAAATGAACTAGCGATGATTGTCATCATGAGTAAACATGCAAATCAAGTAGACTAACGGGAGCAAAGTCATGCAATCTAAACCAACGGTACACGATACCGTCAAAAGGCAAGCAATCAAGGATGCTTGGGCACGCAAGATATTGAATAAAAAAAACGCCTTGATTGAAAGAAAACAATTTTTAATTCAAAGAGCGGGGCGATGTGCAGAAATTCTCAAGGATGAATTCCTCGTCACAGAAGTTTACTTGATCGGCTCACTCGCAAGACCGGGGCCAATTCATGAGCAGACCGATATCGATCTTGTTGAAGCAGGCTTAGCCGATAATCTGTATTTCAAAGCCTTGAATCGATTGTATGAAATCGCCAAGGATGATCAAGGAAAAGAAGTTAATATTGACCTGATAGCATTAGAAGATGCAACGGATAGAATGAAAGAAATCGTATCAAGCATGGGGGTCAAATTATAATGAGTGAAAATCATTTTTCAATATTAAAAGCTGAAATCGAGAAAGATCTTATCGATTTAGACGTAATTATTAATGAATGGAATGATTTTAATGCTGAAATCAATGAACGGGGTCAAAAAAAAACCGATCTTCGCGTTGCGGGAAGTATCCTTCATGATTTTTACACTTGCATTGAACGGATTTTTTCAAAAATTGCAAATAGCATCGATGGTGAACTTCCCACGGGCGGTTCATGGCACAGTGATTTGCTCGATCGAATGGCTATTGCAATTCCAAACATTCGGGATCGCGTGATTGATGATTCAGTTAAACAAGAATTATATGAATACCTGCGATTTAGACATCTTTTCAGAAATGTTTACGGGGCTAATTTAAAATGGGCTAAGATTGAAAATTTGGTAAATGATCTAGATTCGGTTAGGAATCACGTCAAGGAACAAATAACTCAATTCCTTGATAGCTTGATTTGAAAACGATCCTTAATTCTCGTAAACTTCAAGATAAAAATTCTCTCTTTTAATATTTTGAAATAAAAGGTTTTCCAAATTCACGTGTAAATCAAGCCCATTGCAGCGAGAGCGATCTTGGACAAGTTAAAGCACACGACGTCCGCGAGGATGATGATTGGCACGGACAGCAAGAGCATCTTCGTGATTTTCTTGTCATTCCAACCTTGCTTGTTATGGAAGTACACCCAGAACCAACCGAACATCACCACGGCCCAGAACCAGGCAAGATAGTTGATCAAAGGCACGCCGAACCAGACAGGGAGCAGATCCGCGTTCCACACCCACCAGTGAAATCGGGAAGCCAGGATGTCGAATGGCAGATCAAACATGAGCCCCGACGAGGAAATGATCAATCCGGAAATTATGACGTGACGCTTGATGCCCGGGAATGCCTTGCAGATTTGCTCCCAGAACGTCACGGCGAGGTAGAACATCATCGGCCAGCCAAGCTGGGTAGCAAGCGGCACTTGCGAGAGCCGGACGCCATACCCGAAGAATTCAAACAAGTACATGTTATAATGGCTTTCCCAGAAATATCCAGTTAATCCTAAAGCTGGGATTTGCGCCGGCCCGCCGTTTTCCAGGATCATGCCATAGACCAAGCCAATGACGTAAATCTTGATCGTGTCCCATTTACCACGTTTTGAATAGCAATGGATCAAGCCCACGACGCTCGCGATGAGGGCAGAAATCTCGTAAAACAAGCCCTGGAACATGGCGTCATTCACGGGCATGCTGAGCATCATCCGTGTATCCCCCTGTTTCGTTTGGATTTGATGTTCTTCGCTTGGCAATGATCTTGCAGCCATAGTAAATTATCAGCCAAGCCGGCAAGAACAACGTCGTGAAAAATACCCCGATGCCGAATTGGCTAAAACCCCATGTGGGATCGTTCCAAAAAAGAATGAAATTCACCAAAACTTCAATAAAGAAATAAACAATCAAGATCGGAATGAATTTATCCCAGAGCTTCTTTAAAATCGATCTTTCCATGCTTGGATCAACGTGATTTGGTCTAAATGAATTAGTATGCTGGATTTTCTCTTGATCCTGGATACCTTGAACTTGCCAGGAATTCACGATCCGTCGTAATGCAATTAAATAACCATTTAGCCTTATGCATTTTTAATCCTTGACTGGGATTGGTTGATTATGAGTTTTAACAAGGTCGAAATCGAGCAGATCAAGGAGCTCCATCCCGATGTCATAACCGATGATGGTGTCGTTAAGCTAGAAAGCCCCACGGCTGAAAAGATGCTGGAAAATTATGAAGAACCAAAGGCATTCAATAAAATCGGGTATGCACGCCCGCTTGGCGGATTCTTTTATGAATTTTTCTACGGCATCCTCGGCATGATATTGACTGTCGCGTTGTTCGAATTCTATCTTGGTATCTTGTATCCATGGCCGGAATCGAACGGGTATAATTCCATTGCAGGAGTCCTCTTCATGTTCGTCCAGACGATTTTCAACGTCCCTACAAATTGGGCCATTGACATGTTTGTCGGTGAATGGCGCGTGAAAAATCCCCGGAGGATGATTAGCTTCTTGAGCTATTATATCTGGTATCAAATGCTCACGGGTTTATTTTTGATCACTTTTTTTAGCTGGTTCATCTTGATGGTTATTGGCGACCCCACGAAGCTCGAATATGTAAAGTGGCTTATGCTTCTCATCATAATCCGGGAATATCCCGCGTTCGGCGGCATTTTCATAAGCACCATTCGTGGCTTGCAAGCATACAACAAGGAAGCAACGTACAATTTCATCACTGGTAACATCACGAGCAAGGTCATCGAGGTCATATTCGTGCTATGGGGTCAATATGGCATCGGTGCTAATCCTGTGTACGGCGGCATTATCGGCATCGCCATCGGGGCATCCATCGGTGGCATCGTGAGCGACTTTACCAGCGAGTTCATCGGGGTCTTGTATTTAAAAGGAGTGTTGAATAAATTAGGCTTTAGATTAATTGATATTTTCAGGCCACAATTCAATTGGGACGTGATCAAGATTTCCATGAAGTTTGGCATCATCGTCTCCATTCCTGGCTTGTTCAGTGCATTTTTCGGTACGATAACGACGATCTGGTGGTACTGGGGCGTGCCGGCCTACCTCACGTTCACGCGCTTGTCAAGCGTCGCCGATGATTTCGCGAACCTTATGAAACTCGGCGGTGGTATCAATATCAGGGGCACGCTCAGCGAGGCATATAACAGCGGGATGAAAAATCTCACGAGTTATTACCTCGCGTTGCAGTGGAAATTTTTTGCTATGTTCGCGTTTGCCTTGGGCTCCCTCGTCATCGCGTTTATGCCGTTCATCTTGACCACGCTCTTCAACGTCGCGGCGCAAAATTATGCCCTTGCCGCGGCATTCGTCATTCCCAACATCATCGCGACGACGGCCGAGCAACCTGTCGACTCGGGAGACATGATGTTGCTCTGCGCAAAAAGACCTGAGGTCAGCACGGCATTGAAGATCATTGCCAACATCCTGGGCTTGGTTTTGATGTATCTTGCATTGTTCGTGTTCCGGGTCCAGGATTATGGCACCCTCGCCATCATCTGGCTAATTCCTATGCTACCGTTTTTGCCCAATGTCTTCCGAATGCTATCATCATGGTATTACATCGGCAAGAAATTATGTCCGTTACCCTGGCGCAAGTTTTTCTGGCAAACAGCGATGGCACCCTTGTTTCCAGCACTCGGTTATGGCATCATCGGCTACTTTTGGGGGTTATACATGTTTCCAATCCTGACCAACGCGTTTGGAGGCGGTGATCTCGGCATGATCCTCAGCGCGGTCATCACGGTCTTGTTTGCCATCTTTTTCGGGCTTTTCTTCACCTTTCCGATGTATTCTTTCTTCGGGGGCTGGGATGACAACACGCTTGCAATTTTCCGTGAATCTGTCGAAATTGCAGGCCCGAGCAAGTTCATTTTCATGCCAATCTTAAAATCGACGCTGCTGCTCGTAAGGCATTCACCATTGCATAACAAGTTTCCCATACCGTACGAGAAAGCCATGGAAGAAGCGGCGCAACTGATGCGAGTCAGGCACGTGAAGGATAAAATCATAACGGAATTGAAAACCTTGGGAAAAATCTAAAGTATTTCTACCCCCGGAAAAGCAATCTTATTTTTTTTACCTGTTAATATTCTCGGGAGCGAGGCGATCAAAATTATCCGGCTTGTCTTCCATGATCCGCTTGATACCATCAAGAGCGACGGGAAAGAAGTCGTTGGCATCGACACCGACATCGTGTTGCTTGCCAACAGATGGTAACGTCCCGTGGGAATGCCCGTAGAGCTGCCACGCGTTGAAGTGGCTGCCATTCCACACGCGCATAGCATAATGGCACAGCGTTATGGCTTGGCCATCGATCTCGATATCTTGCAATGATGTCACGCTCGCGCAATGCCTTCTTGCCAAGCTTATGACTGCCTTTGAATCATGATTTCCAGTAATGAAATGGATGTTCACGCCTTTCATCAGCTCGAAAAACACGTTCGCCGCATCCGCTTTGAAACTCAGGTCTCCGAGGTAATACAATTGGTCTCCCGGCTTTACCTGGCTTGCAAGATTATCGAGCAAAGTTGAATCCATTTCCTCGACTGAAATGAACGGGCGCTTGCAATACTTGATAATGTTCGCATGGGTAAGGTGGAAATCGGCGGTAAACCAGATCATGAAATCAGCCTAAAACTCTAAAAGAATGTAAAGATTGAAAGGAAATTCACGACGACGAGTACTGCAGCAGCGACGAATAAACCCGCGAACACGCCCTTCTTCCAGCGATATATCTTCGAGCCATCGAGAATGCCGACGGGAAGCATGTTGAACAAGGCAATGAAGGCATTCATGCCAAACAAATAGGCGGTGAGCGGGACCCACGGGGCCAGTAGAACCAGCGGAAGCGTGATAACGGAGATGAGGATGTTCGTCAATGGGCCCGCCGTGGAAATGATGCCGTTTTGTTTTGCATCGGGTTGTCCCTCGATCATGACCGCGCCATTCACGAAAAACAAGTACCCGGTCATAGAAATCGCCAGGCTGATCAAGAGCATGATATTGTTTGCCTTATAATGGGTTTCAAACCCGTAATGCTCGGCAACGAACTTGTGGGCGAGCTCGTGGATGATGAAGGTCAATATCGCGGCAAGGGCTGTCCATGGCAATAACGAAAGTAATTGGTAGGGCATGAAGAGGATAGCATATCCACTTTGTCCGATGACAAAGCAATAAGCCAGGGAAAGCACCAACCATGCCTTGGCGAGGTCGATCAGTTCCCCCCGCGTGAAGGAGACCAGGTTCTTGCCAGCGACCCGAGCATTCGTTGGCCGTGCTTTCCATCCTGGTTCGGGCGTTTCTCTCGTCTCGATCACCTCGATCCGCCGCGCAGGCGACGCTTTCACGACCTTCGCGCCCCGGTCAAATTCCTTGCATTCGTGGTTCTCGGGTAATCGATGCCGCGAGCAAAACGTCTCCCCGCAATAGCTGCACGTGTAGAAAAATTCTGCTTCTTTTTCGCAATAATGGCATCGCATGATTCATCATTTATGGTCGTGGTATATTTTTGATTTATGATAATTATCGATCTTGATCGATATTCGAGTAAATCCCCTTCTTGTGGTTAGATCAAGGGGGAAATCTCGCGTTAGTCTTCACGAAGTTGAGCAGCGCCCAAAATCCCTTGTCAAACATGTATTTGCGCGCGCGATTGTACCCCTCGCCGTAAATCGGACTTTCGTTTTTTTCCATGCAATGGAGATAAAATGCAACGTCCGGACCTTTTCTACTGCGAAGCCATAAAAACTTGAAGAGCTCGGCCATGCCTTCCTCGACGACCGTAGGAAGCTCGGGAAAATCATGAGCAAACACGTACGCGTGGCCGACTTCATGCGCGAGGACGGCGGTCGCGTTGATCTCGGTGAGACCATTCAAAATGAGTATCTCCTGAATCTTCTTCCTTGGATTCAAACCTGGTGGATTCGTGGCCGCGGGCCCGCGGGAAGGCGCGCTAGGACGACCTTCCGTGATGACCAGCTTGCGAATTAGCCCAGTGGTCGGGTGCAGCGCATCGCCTTCGACATACTTGGCCATCTCTCGTGAACTGACGATGCGTACTGGCACACCTTGAATCAATTTCGTGAGCGGCAGTCGATAATCCTGGAAAAAAGCAATCAATCTAGGCATTACCCTGCGATTTACTTCCGCCTCGCCAATGATTTTTGGCTTGCAAATGTTGCAGCAAAACCTGCCATCCCCGTAGTCGACGCCACCATTTGTGAGTAACTTGCTGATTGGGCGATCGCAATTGAAACACGCGGGGAGTTCTTGCACGTGCCGCGAGCAAAAGATTTCTTTCCAAAAATCCTCGATATACGGTCCTTTAATGTATTCGCCACATACAACGCATTTTAAGCCGAAGAGCGCCAGGTAGTCTGCCGAGCAATATGGCTTGCCCTCGTTTTCCACGAACTTTTCATTCGCGAGGGACATTCCACACCGGGCACATGTGAAATGCTCGGGATGCCACGTTTTTCCCATGGCCGTCACGTACGTGGACGTGATCGGTTGGCCACACTTCGCGCACCGATGAGGCATGATCTCAAATTGAAACGGCGTCGTTTTAAACTTCTAGCAGCGGAAAATCAGAACTCGATGCTTGCACGGGAAAATAGGATCACGAGCTCACTTGAAGATGCGTGGTGTCACGTTGCGAGATAGAGTGATTCCTTGAAATCGTAAGCCACGATTTTCAACTTCCGTTTCGTCTCGGGTAAGATTCGTTTCAGGGTTTTTTCGGTCGTGTGAAAGGATATCCGATTATTCAAGCAATATGCAATTGACATACAGTCGATGTATGAAAGCGATTCCCTGTGCTGGCATTTCAATGTTCCTGTTAGCTGGATTAATGATTCATCCAAATCAACTTGTATTATTGGATACTCGTGTATTAAAGTCGCAATCCTTCTCGATGCTAGGTCCTTCCCTTCTACCTTGCACACGTGATAAAAGGCCTCGCACAAGACGGGTTTTAGAACATGCATCTCGACCATTCCGTTAACGGCTTGATTCACTAGCGTAGTAACCTTGCTAGTGCAATCCTTCGAGAAAAATATTCCAAGGATGCCCGTGTCAACACATGCCTTTTCCATCTAATTTTCGAGCTCCAGCTCTTCTTCTGTTATTTGATCAAGTACTTTTTCCATTTCTGATGCTGAAGTTACCCTGGAAGCCTCGAACTCTTCCTTGGTCATCAATGGAATGACCGTGATGTTGCCTTCGATTTCTATGACCGCCACCTCACTGCCTTTCGACAAGTTATACTTCTTGCGTAGCTGGTATGGAATGGTGATCATTCCTTTCTCGTTCACGGTTATGGTTTTATTTTTGACGATCATATATACTTTTACAATAATGTCTATACTTTATAAAATAATGCACCTTTTTTCTAGATTCTGGTAACCAAGCTTTTTCACTGTGAAGCTCGAAAGGCTCATCATGTTTTCCCGTTTCAATGAACACGGATTCTAAACAAATTTATTTAAAGCGCACGAAAGAGTATGACTACTTGCAGCTGGAAACCTGCCAGACATTGCTGCTTCTCGCCTAACGCGTTCATACCTTGCTGCACGGCATTACCAATATCAAGCTCCCATTCCCTGTGCATATTGTCGACCGATCGGCATGCTGGTGGGTATCAGTATGAGTTTCATAAGCCAGACGGGTCAAAGTTTCGTCATTCTCGCGGTCACCGTGAAACCGGCGGTAACGTGCTCTTGGCTATTGCCATCAATGCTTTGAACGACCTGATTACCGCCACGTGCGTGAGCACGATCTGTGTCCGGAAAAAACAATTTGCCACCGAAAAGATGATGATCTGTAAATCAGTTTCTTCATCACGATCGGGTCGATGATTTCTGGCTTCATCACGTCTAATTACATTCAACGGCTTTCCGCGAAAAGGATGGGACGGACAATTGCGATTGTCATGATTATCCTGGGAGCGATCGCACTGGCGTTTTATTTTTTAAAGTAAAAGGCCCGTGTGTTTCAAGGCTTGGCTCTGACCAATAAAAAGATTATTTTATTGATTTCGTTACATTAAAAATTTCCGAATTCGACACGCGCGATAAGATCATCTTGGATTTCTTTTCCGAGGCGCGTGAAATATGCCGAGTATCCAGAAACCCGGACGATCAAGTCGTCGTAGTTTTCGGGGTGAAGTTGAGCTTCCTTCAAGGTGCTTGCATCGATGATATTGAATTGCACGTGAAATCCACCTTTCTTGAAATAGGTCAAGACCAGCTGCTCGAGGCTTTCGCTACCTTTCTCGGAATGAAGCAGGTAGGCAGGAAATTTCATGTTCAACGAGTCTCCATAGCCGATCTTGGCATGGTCGATCTTTGCCAGTGAGTTGAGAACGGCTGTGGGGCCTTTCATTTCGGCACCATTGCTCGGGGAGATGCTGTTTGAAACCGGTGCACCCGCTTTTCTCCCGTCCGGCGTCGCTGGTTCCAAAGCACCTTCATAGACGTTGAGCCCGTAGGATATGAAGCTTGCTTTATAATGCCCGTCATTGATAGTCGGTTCACGCGCGCACATCTCGCAAAACTGGTCAACCAAGCGCACGGCGATGGCATCGACCTGATCGTCATTATTTCCGAATTTTGGTCCCTTAGATAGCCGCCGCCTCAAAGGTTCTCGTGACTTGAAATTCGTCGCCAGCGCGGAAATCAACTCTTTCATGCCTATCGATTTGTCATCGTAGATGTATTTCTTGATGGCAGCGAGGGAATCAACCGTAGTTCCGAGCCCACCTGCGCCGATTGCACCAAAATTGTAGCTCGCGCCACCCTCGGTCATATCCTTGCCACTATCGATGCAGCCATCGATCGTGCACGAGATCAAGGGGTTGTGGAACTTGTTTGCCCAGATGGCATCGCGCATATTCGTCGCGCGGGCCACGGATGAGACGAGGAACTGCATTTGCTTGGTGAATGCATCATTGAATTCCTCGAAACTCTGGAAACTAGCCGGATCACCGGAATCGAACGTGTCGACGTTTCCGAAAAACGTGGTTTTCCCGCGGTTGAACACGAGATCGAGCACGGTAGGAAGATAGATTTTCGTGCCTCCCGTTGCACCAAAGGTGTTGCCATTGCCGCTGGGCTCCACGCAACCGACGAGACAATAATCGCGTGCATCTTCGACGGAATAGCCATCGTTCACCAACGCTTGTATCACAATCTCGTCGTTGAACATTGCTGGTCCATTCGTGCGCGCGTGCATCTCGATCACCTTGCGCAGGAATTCGCTCGGGCTTTTTTCCGAGATCCGGAACGATGCGGTGGTGGCCAATCTCGTATTCATAATTGCTTCCATGAAAAGATACGATAGCTCGTTCGTTGCATCTTCACCATCCCGCCCCAGCCCGCCAATCGTGATATTCTCGATGTCGGAGCCCAGGTGGTTCAACCGCACGCCCGCGATGTTCGGCCAGATGACCACGTTGTTGTTGATCTTGATTATGAATTCCTCGAGCAATTGTAACGCTTTATCACGCGTGATTGTTCCTTCTGCCAGGTCCTTTTCGTAATAAGGATAAAGCAATTGGTCCACGCGCCCTGGCGTGATACCGCTTCCCGCGCCATAGCTGATGATCGCCGCGTTTTGCGTGAACCACATGGATTGGAGCGCCTCGTGAAAGGTGTGAGGCGGGTTCCACGGCACGCTATCGCATATACCAGCTATTTCCAGTAATTCTTGTTTCCGGCCTTCATCTTGCTCTTCATCTGCCTTTTTTCTTGCCAGGGTTGCAAATCGAGCGCTGAAGTCTTTCATGCCTTGGGCAACAAGGATCACGCTTTCCAGGAAATATCGTTCTTCATCGGTACTAGCATCTGCCAACCTTGTTTTTGCCTTATCTGCGATGCCTCGGAATCCAAGTTGCAGCACGTTCTTGTGCCCGATCACGATGTGCGCCTGGGTGTCGATGCACCGGCATCGCCCGATGATGTTGTCTTGCGTGCCTGCTTTCAAGCCACGAAGGTTCCGAGGAAGATGCGCCAGTAACCGTAAAAACTGGGAAGCTTGCTTGATCCGTGAAGTGCCGCTTGTATCTATCAGCAATCGAGCAAGGGTCGAGATCCCGAATGCCTTCCCGATCCTCGACAAGCCTATCAACGAGAAATTCAATTGGCTGTTCAAGCCATGTTCCGTGAATTTTTCGACTTTTTCGTCCCGGACCGTTTTACCTCTCCAGTAGGGGATGATGTCTTGCAACAACACTCTTTTATCTTGAGGTGAAATGAAATATCCAAATTTTTGAAGTTCTGGAAGCTGATATTTAAAGATAAAGGTAAAATCGCCTTTTTCTGGCGCGAACGGGGGCGCGATGTCTCTTGATGACCTGTTTCCGACCAGCAGTTCCCAGGGAGAAATGTTGATTGACATGCGTTCAAAGGTTCTTACCAACGCTTTTGCCGCTCGCGTGGACGGATCTTCACCCTCCGTTTCCCGATACACGTCCGTGTAACACTTGGCACGTTCCATGCACAACCAGTGATCTGCAGTTAATAACTGCTCCTTTTGATGTTGATTTCCCGCGTGCAACATCGCCATGCCCACCGTGCTCCGAGGTTCATTCTAGGTCGAGATTTTCGTGGATCACTCGACCAAGGATTTTTTCTAGGTTTATGAAAAATTCGGCTATCCATGATTTTTAAGGCTATGCATGATCGGTGGCAAGTTTTATTGCAAATAAAGTTAGATCTAGATCGAGTCGGGACCATTCTTTGGTGGTTTTTACTAGAATGAGGGCATTGGTAGCTTTTGACATGATGAGGAACCGAGAGCCTTATATGGCGAGAGATCATTTCTTCACCTAGAATGCAAGCAACTGCTTGCTTGCAAAACGAACAAATTTCGGTGGTCGGGATAAAGTCCGATACGGAAATCCTCGATGCAGCCCTCGTGGTGTTTCAAAAAGAAGGCTTTGCCGGGGCAACGACCCGGAAGATTGCAGAACAAGCAGGGGTGAACGAGGTCACGCTGTTCCGGAAGTTCAAGACCAAGGAGAACCTCTTTCAGCTCACGGCCCAGCGGATCGGGACGCAGACTCTCGCCATGGTCGACGAGATATTCACTAGAGATCCCTCAGCATCCTTGGAGGCGCAGCTTCATGAAGTGTTCAAGCGCCTCCAGCGCTTCTTGGACGAGCACATTCCCGTGATTTTGTTGTTGTTGAACGAATCAAATCGGGGCTTTCCAGACATCTCGCAGGCGCTCTTACAGATCCCGCGAATGTTGATGGATCGTCTCAAGGAGATCTTCGAATCCAAGCTTGACCATGAGGGGGAATCGACTGCCAGCCCTGACTTCCTGTCCTTCGCATTCCTCGGCTTCACGTTTTATTACACGCTCATGAACAACCTTTCGAAAGGGAGCATAATGGAAGGCAAAGTGCAAGAATTTCCGGTCGATTACATCCATCTCATACTCGGTGATACCACCGGACGTGTTTCGAAAACAGATACCAACGAATCGTGATCGTCATGATGCAAGAATCGATGCAAACAACGGAAACGTGCGCCACGGTCTCCGGGGTCACCATGCGGTTTCCCGGGGGGACGATGGCGCTGAAGGACGTGAATTTCGACATACACAAGGGGGAAATATTCTGCCTGCTGGGGCCGAACGGCGCGGGCAAGACCACGCTCGTGCGCCTTCTCACCGGGCAACTGAAGCCCACATCGGGCCATATCAGGGTGTTCGGCCACGACCCGTACACCGAGCGCGATCTCGTCACGCAACACATCGGCCTTGTCACGCAAGAAATTGCCCTGTACGACGAGCTTACGGGCCGCGAAAATCTGGCCTTTCATGCCGCTCTCTTTAACGTTGAAACAAATCAGGTCGATTCAAGGATCGATGCCATGCTCGCGGTCGCTGGGCTCACCGACCGCCAGAAAGACCGTGTCAAGGTGTACTCGGGTGGCATGAAGCGGCGGCTCCAGCTGGCTCGGGGCATGCTCCACGATCCGGACATCCTTTTCCTGGACGAACCGACTCTTGGCGTCGATGTTCAGTCCCGAAATGCCATTCACGAGTACATCAAGCAAGTACCCAAAACTGGCAAAGCCGTGGTGCTCACCACGAACTACATGGAGGAAGCACAGAAGCTTGCAGATCGCATTGTCGTGCTGGATAGCCGGATGGTCGCCGGGCCGGACACGATCGAGGGCATCACGCGGACCACGATCCCCGAGACCATGCTCGATTTCACCGTGAAGGAGGCAACAGTGCCAGAAGGCTTTCGGGATCAATTTCTGCGGGACACGCTATCCGGCGAGATCGTGCGGGAGGAACCCATCTCGGAGGGCATCAAATTCCGGGTAAAGGTTCCCGACACGCGAGTGGAGTCGATCCTCGATTCTCTCCTGACATTTTGCCACGGCCAAGCCATCGAGATCCAAGGCCTTGCCGTTTCCACGCCCACGATCGAGGACGCGTTTCTCCAGCTCACGGGAAAGGGCTTGCGCGATTAACAGGAGGAGGCGTGATATCTTGATATCGATCAAGAAATGGGCGAGGGCCTTGTCCGCGATCCTGGCCAAAGACTTGAGATCAACTAAAAGAGTCAAAAAATACCTCTTGCCCGCCCTCGTTCCAACCATCGGCATTTTCCTCGTGCTCTATATCGGCACCATCGGCGGCTCGCCTGACACCTACACGGTCCTGCTTGTCAACCAGGACCACGGCCTCCCCGCCAGCACCATCACAGGTTACATCGAGAATGCCTCCAACGAGTTCTACCCGTTTTTCGACGTCGTGAATGTGAGTTCCCTTGCGGAGGCCCGCGCAGACCTCGAATCATACCAGTACCTTGGTCTCATCGACATCCCGGCCGGGTTCAGCGCTAACGTGACCGCGGGTGGGGTTGGTATGCTGCAGCTAGAGATCCAGAACATCAACAGCTTCACGGTCGACAGCTTCGTGAACCGCATGGACGCGGTCGTGAACTCCTTTAACCAGCACTACAATGTCTCGGGACCAAGTGGCAACTTCACGCTCTTGACGACGTCGACGTACCTCGTCAGCCAAACCATGTTCGACATCCGGGGCTTCACGATCGGCGCCATCACGCTGTCGGCCATGCTGTGTGGCATGTTCTTCGGGTCCATGAACGTCGCCAAGGAATACCAGGATGGCACGATCCTCGAGGTCATGAACTCTCCTGTGCCCCGCACGGCCTACATCGCATCGAAGCAGATCATCGGCATGGGCTTAGGTACGGGGATCACGGGAGCCTTGGCAATTTTCATGTACATCGCCACGGGATTGCGATTCATGGGTAACATCTTCGACGTGATCGCGGCGTTGGCCCTCACTAGCTTGATCCACACGTCCATCGGCGTCCTCATCGGGATACGGTTCAAGCAGACGACACCAGTGATCATAATAGCCATTCTCTCGTCCATTATCATGTACCTCTTCACGGGCGGGGCAGCTCCTTTGAATTTGCTCGGTCCGTTCGTCGAGACTATTGCTAAGTTATTACCGGGAACCTACTGGAACGACATCCTCAGGGCCGAGACCCTAGCCCCGCAGGCCACGTACGTAGCCGTCCGGCTGCTTGTGTTGTGCGGGTTCGCGGCGGGCACCACGATGGTTTCTTGGATCGTCATGCAAAAGCGGGGGTTCAAACCATGATCAACTTAGCCATTATGAAGCGCCGAGCCATGAAATCTGGTTGGCGCCTCTTCTCCGAGGAATTCTTGAAGAACCTGCGTATCACCAGCCATGGACCAACAAAGGCTTTCGTCGCAGTGGGCATTTTCGTGCCACTCGTGTTCATCCTCTTCATGTTCGCAATCTTTGGCACGGGTACCGTGTCATACACTGCCGCGGTGGTCGTCCAGGGATATCCCTCCGATGCTGCCATGCAAACCGACCTGTCTGGTGGGCACCTCCCGTACACGCAGGAGCTGATTAACTCATTCAACACGACGGCCAGTGGTGGGGGATCCGTGACCGCTGTCGGAACATCTGTCGGTGAATTTCTCGACGCATTTCATGGACAGTCTATTGACCTTATTATAGTCTTGCCGCCGGGCTTCGATCAGTCGATAGCCAAGGACGTCAACCACACCTGGACGGGCGGAAACGTTACCATTGATCTCTATATCGCGAATGTTAACGAGGATTTCACCGAGATCATCGAGCATGGCGTTGATCAGCGGCTGAATGCATATTATAACACCATCCTTGCTACAAATGTCCGGGCCAACTTTACCGCGGCCCCGGTCAACCCTGGTCAACCAACCCTTCCGCAGCTCTGGTCATTGGGATCGAGCTCGTTAATGTATGGACTGCTCGTGGTTTCCGTCATCATCGGAGCGGCGTATATTTTCAACGAGAAACAAGCGCGCATGCTCCCCGAGCTGGCGATTGCCTCTACCCGCAACCAGTCCATCTCCTTTACGGGGAAATTTGCGGCAAGCATCGTGTTCCCGATGGTCGTTGATTTTCCCGTGACGCTCGCGTTGGTCGAGTTATTCACCGGGATCCCTCTGAGCGGGGAAGATTTGCTTGTCACCGCTGGCGTGGCCGCCCTCGTCATCATGCTCGGGACCGGCATCGGGATGTTGATCGGCGCAGCGGTGCCCGAGCTCGTGTATGCCGTTCCAGCTGCGATATTCCTGGTCCTTGCTTCGATCTTCCTGTGCGGTGGTTTCCAGGACCTCAGGACATTTCCAGTTGCGTACCAGCAAGTAGTCGATTTCATCCCATTCACGTACGCGTTTTCGCTCGCCAAAGTCGCCATGCTCGGAGTCGGTATATGGCAGGGGGCCCAGCTGGCTGGGCTTGTCGCATACATTGGCGTGTTCTTCGTGGCCGGGTTGCTGGTCTACCACAAGCGAGTGATCCGAGGATAATCATCTTAAAAACTCTTATTTAAATTTCTACTCTTGACTAAGCTTCGCCGGAACCATTCTTATCCTGGCTAAAACAACCAGGTTCGAAGCGGAATCTGAAAGTGACTTCTTATTTTTCACATGAAGAGGATCTTCCTTGCTTCACCCATCATCTGCGCTATCTGATGCGAAGCGGTGCTCGAAGTAATCACGGATGCCAGTCGGCTGAATATGGGGGTACCTGGCATTCGCGAGATTCTTGAGCTTCCCTTTACCCGATAGCTGTGCCCAGATATACTGGACGAATGCGTATTCAAACGGGCTTTTGGCGGTAAGCTTGGTGGTTTCGATCCATTCACGAAGATCGTCCACTGAGCCCAACGACCGTCGCTCGAGCGTGCAGCTAGTGACATGCTCGAACGTGTCTGCGATGCTATTGATGCTAGCAACCTCGCCGGCAAACTCCATAGTCTGATTCTCAGCGCTTGGATCTAGCACTACCTCCGCGAGAAAGCGTGCCGAATCGTCCATGGTTGTTACATCAAAAGGCTCATCGCCCGACCCCCAAATGTTCACGATCCCGGAATCGAAGTCATAAATTCCACTCGGAATGTCGAACATGACTTCTATAAAGCCGCCAACGAGAACGAAGGTGTGCGGCACGACGCTCGCAAGCATCGTCTCTGCGAAGCTCTTGCGAAAGTCGGTGAAGACGTTGTCACCATAATCAAGAGCAAAATAATCCAAAGAATAATCAGAGGGGATGAACCGACGCACATCATGACGTTCCGCCGCTTGAAGGAGATTCTGCTGGCCCTTGATAATCACGTCGGGTCCTCCTTGCACGGCGGAGACAACCGCAGCCGCGCCCCGCACTGCATCGTCGAGGGTATCCGGTTGCAATAGGTCTGCCTCGAACACGGATGCGCCGCGTTGGGCAAGCTCATCGAGGTCCGAGGTCGCAGGTGGCCTTACGAGGAGACGCACGTCGTATCCTTTATCGAGAAGCGCCGTGGCTACTTTTTTACCGAAGCGTCCGCGCCCTCCTGCAACAAGAATCATGTCATCGTTTGGGCTCAAGGTAGCACCACCATTAGCTTTATTCGCTTTCCAACAAAGTAGCCCAATTTTGTTCTACGACCCATGAATCGAAAGTATGCCACGGAACTTCGGGGAAAGCCTCATGTAAAGCCAAAATGTCCACGCTATATCCAACATTCTTCATCCATTCATTCATCTTGTTGAAATCTGCACCTTGGCGAAATCCGGGCTTGGTATCTTGGCGAAACCTGGTATATGCCATTTCCGAAGGATCATTTTGAACATATTCAAATGAGTGTCCAGTAATGGAACTTAAGATTTCTGCCATTTTATTCCCCGTTAGATTATCTGATGCGATATCATAGCGCCTTCCATATACTTCTTTCCCTCGCGCAATAACTGCTGCGACCATCTCTCCGATGTCCGCAACTGCAATCATTTGTTGAGACGTTTCTGCATCCAAGAACATTCCTATTTTTCCCTCTTTCAAGTTTGGAAGTGCCATTGGCAGGAACATGTTCTCCATGAATGCAACAGGGGCAACTATTGTATAAGGCAAACCACTTTCTGCTAAGGCCTGTTCCACTTGATACTTACTATCAAAATGAGGAATTCCGGTTTGCTGATCTGCACTGGCAACTGATGACATCACAAAAAGTTTAATTCCCGTTTCTTGCGCAACACTAATCAAATTCAGCCCTTGTTGAACCTCTGCTTCAACCCCGCCAAAGGGAGTTGTCATTGCATAAACTATATCCGACCCAGACATCGAATTCTTGAGAGAACCTAAATCAGTCAAATCTGCTTGCACTATTTCTATGCCTAATTCATAAAGAGCCAATGCTCCTGGAGAACTTGCATCGCGTGATAGGGCATGAACATGATATCCTTGTTTAAGCAATGCCCGAGCTACAGCTCCACCTTGTTTACCGGTCGCACCGGTAACAAAAACAATTTGATCTTCTGGAATTCCCATATATTCACCTATTTAATGTTCTCAATTCGCAAAATTTCGTCAATCTTTCCTCATTTTTTATTTAAAAAGAATTCGCTTAGCCTTAATAGTTGATTAAGTGATTCATATTTAGAACATTCCTAGGCACAGTACACCCCCACCTGCGTGGGGATGAGAGGCCCGAAATCGCGGGCCACGGCGTTCTCGACGGAACACCCCACTCACATAGAGACGAGGGCAAGGAATAAGATAAGATGTCGCCTCGTGGGCACAAGAGTTTTATTCAGAACTATTTAATCCATCGACTGCCCACCCGATTCCCTTCGTGGTAGGGCTGCTGGTCTACCACAAGCAAGTGATTCGAGGATAATCACCCTTTTTTCTTATTCTTTTAAGAATACCCACATTGAATGCAATGCCACGGAAGGATCCCGAGAGCTTGATGCAACAGATTACCGATGAGCTCGTGAAAAATGGCCCGAAATCGACGAAAGAAATCGCCTTGGCCATCAATTACAACATCACGACGGTCAAAAATTGGATCAAGATTATCGAAAAGGCGCAATCCATGCCGAAAATTATCGTGGAGCGAGCAAAGAATATAACCCTTGTACATGTTGGAAGGAAAGAATGAGGTTTGATGATAATGGAAAAACAAAAGAAAAAAATATCGAGTCGGCCGTGGCCGAAAGATGAACGGGGGACGACCCGCCCGGCTAATTCTTGGCTTCTTGTCCAAGATTGGCAATGCTTATAGTTAGAGTATTCATTCATACGTTAACCACTCCGAAATCCCGCCAAGAGAATGCGTATTAAGAATTCATGTGAGGCGGCTTTGAAGACGTGACTGAGATCTACGTCGATTCCTGGCTTCAATTGCAAGAAGTCCTCTACGAAGATTCATACCGGGAGGACATTGGCCGTTTTCGTTCTCCGTTCATCTTTCATGGACTACCTGATAAAGACTATAGGCTAGCAACCTCTTTGATGCGGTTGGGGGGAGATTATGCCAAGTTAGAGAGGACCATCCTCTACAATTTTCGAAGATACGCAGGAAACAGGGCAGTTTTTCACGATTCAGAGTGGAACTGGTTGAGCGTTGCGCAGCATCATGGCCTTCCCTCCCGTTTGCTTGATTGGACGGATTCACCTTACGTCGCACTCCATTTTTGCACTGAAGATCTTGATCAATATGATAAAGATGGCTGCATTTGGTGCGTGAACTTCAGGCTTGCCCATAAACTCTTACCGGATAACCTTAAAGAGAAATTACGAGATTACAACCTAAGCTTGTTCACGGTTGAAATTTTGGACGAGGAAATCGGAAAAATTACAAATCTCAACTCCATTACCGATCCGGATAATCCCCGCCTATTGTTTTTTGAACCCCCAGCGTTAGATGACCGAATAATAAATCAATACTCGATCTTCTCGGTCTTAACAGATCCTTCCATGGCTATTGATGATTGGTTGTACAGCCATGATGAAGATAAATTATGGAAGAAGATAATTATTCCCGCGTGTTTAAAGTGGGAAACGCGTGATAAACTGGATAAAGCTAATATCACGGAGAGGGTATTATTCCCTGGCTTGGACGGTTTATGCAGTTGGTTAAAAAGAAGATATTGGCCTAAAGTAGGATGTGAACCAAAATATCTGAACCAGAAATCGAATGAAATGTAATCATTTTTATCTAAAATGGCTCGAGACCGGGTTAGGGATCTTTATAGTAATCCTCGCAACAATGGCCTGCCTATACAGCCATGAGTTGCAATGCCGACCATTTTACATCAATCGCAACCTGGGAAATTGCTTTGAGTCCAATCGTTTCAGCATATTATCTGATGATATCGCGGTTTATGTCAGTCTTAACTTTGGGAATAAACATCTCATACCGATGTCAAATGCCTTCACTTTTAGAACTAAATAGATAGGAAGATATTGTATTTCAATCCAAAAGATCAAGTTCTTGCTCAATATCGACGCGTGGAGCAGTCATATGGCGAGACCCAGCAAGATAATCATTTCTTGGCCGCGGCTCCATTGCTATGAATAGGCATTTTTTTGCCAATAATTCCCTTCTTGGGAAATGATTCTCCTTGAATCGATGATTTGCCCGCATCTTCAGAGTTCTCATTAATATTGGAAACATCTTGCAAGTCATTGACAGGCTTTGCTTGCCCCTCGCTATCTTGGGGCATTGATTGCAACGTTAATGGCGAGAGGACCGATTTGCAGTTCCAGCATTGGTTTTCAGCATACACGATGGCGTCTTTGCACATGGCGCAATACAGGACCCCACACGTGGCGCACATGAATGGCGTGCCTTGGATCTTTCCACGGTGGACGATACAAATCTTCCTGGAACTATAATAATTCATTGCAGCTTTATTGATACGACGAAAATTCAGGCCTCCGTAGGACCAGCAGATTAATCCGGCAATTTGCAACACCATCGATCCAGTATAGATGAAATTTCGTGTGAAAATTGGTAGTAGGATGTTGATGATGCCCGGGGCGACCAGGTTGCCTCCAATCGCATAGATTAATCCACCCAAACTAAACACCCATAATAATTTTCTAAGTCCTGGGTTACAATTCCGAGCCAGACGAAAATAATTATCACGAGGAACCCGAAAAGGGGACCAAAACTACCAAACAATGTTTCGAAGGTGGCATCCTCATTATTACCAGACCGAACTGGATATACAAATTGTATTACCAGCGTAACCATGAGAACGAGAGTTAAGAGATATCTCGTTTTTCTGAGCAGAACAACACGCTCGACGCCAAAGAGAAAGCCAGCAACTCCCATTCCCCCCAAAATGCTACCGAGTTTCCAAAATAAAATGTTCGGATAGTAAGTGTAAAGTGACGTGTCGAACCTCGTTAAGACGTAATCAAACCAAGAATAGCACAACCGGCTTGCAAATAACATGATGAATTCAAAAAAGATTCCATAAAAAAGAGCGAGTGGAATCTTTTCCTCGTTCTCGAGCTCGGCCTTGATATGCACGGCAAAATATGCGTTGCATATGCGACGTTCCCTTTTATCATGTCCGATTTCCATTAATATCTCGAAGATAAATGCTTCTTTGTCATTAAACTTTGAGCCTAAAGTTCGAATTGAATAAACTCTCAATATGCTGCAATCGAGAATTAATTTGAGCTAGCTCGTCCAGCGATTCCAAGTAAACTATAAGAACTCGCTTTAACCCATCATTAATCAAAAATAGCATCCTAGTTGATTGAATCTACCGTGAAACCTATTACCTTATCACTTGATGAAGCCTTGAAAACGGTCATCGATCGATACAACGACGATAAAATTCGGAAAAAATTCAAAGGCTGGGTCAATGCGTTGCAATTCTCATTCCCGGACATCGAAAAGGCCTACACGTTCGCGATAAACAGCGACGAGGGAATCAAGATGTCTGAAGGCATGTATGCTGATGCAGCTGTCAACGTAAGCATCCCGTCAGACATGTTTATTCAACTCCTTACAAAACAAATCAACGCCATCACCGCGTATTCGTCTGGCTTGCTCAAGGTCGAGGGTGACATGAAAAATCTCTTGAAAATGAGAAAGCTGATTAATTTTTAATGGTCAAGCTCACGCCGAGAGCACGCCGAGCATGCCAACTTGTGCAAGCAAAAATGACGTGAGAAGGAATAAGGAGGAATCGTGGCCTTGCAACGGGTTGCCCCGTCTCCGCAAGCGACTCGTTTTTTCTCGCTTGCATCATTGCGCGTGCACGGTCATGATTCTGCCATCTGTTTCTGGACGGCGATTCAAGGGACATCCCCCCGGGCGCATAACACGCATCCTCAGCCGTGGGCGTTGGGACCGCCAGTGATCCAAGTCCCGCAGCTCACGCATTCGACACCGGCAAGTCACTCGTCTGGTGGGATCGAAACCGCTGTCACTGCCCCGCATGAAGGACATAGAACGTTTGAAACGGTTTTCAATTCAGCCATGATTCTCATTTTCGATTATTAATGATCTGACAAGTAAACAAGGTATGATAAATACGAATCCACTTAAACATGCTATAGGATTTAATTTATGTTAACAGAAATTGACAACATGGCAATTGTTATTCTGGGAAATGTATTCCCTACTTATCTGATCGAACTTGTATACCCGTTCAATACCTTGTCTCCTGTCATCAGACCAAAAACTTTCATACCTCTTTTTCCACTTTAATATCCATTTCTTGTCTTCTTGTGACGAACTCGATAACAACGTCTCTAAAATCCGAACCGCCATGGGATCATGCAAGTTGGAATTTTTCGATTCCGATTCAACAGCTCGGCAAATGAGAGTACTCAACGCCGTTCTTTCAATATTTGATAAGGTCATGATTTCTGCCTTAAATTACTATTCTTTATTAACGAAACCCGGCGCGCCAGGCCGCCGCGATTGCTCTCGCAGGACGTTGAAACGTCGCTAGAATGCAATTTCCCCTGTCGATATTGTTATTCCAATGCTGCCTCCAACCATCCGGCTCTATTATAGCTGGCCATCTTGATATGCGTCATCGAGCAAGCAAAGGATGCTGGCGCGTGGATGATCGTGGTCGCGGGTGGCGGGGAGCCGTTCATGTACAAGCAATTGCCCAATAAATTTCATGAAATCGAAAAAAGGACGTGATTTACATTTCTGGTGGATATGGTAGTGCCGCACGATCTTCGTTGAGCTCGCGCTTGATAGAGATTTCTTGCAAGCTGCCGCCGATATTTATTTTCACCGTGATCTCGTGTTCGCCGACGGACAAACCACCTGGGTAATCATGCATGATGATTACCTTGCCACCAACAGGAATCATCAAGCCCGCGGCAGCAGTGACGTTCGCCAGCGTTACACTCGTATCCTCGACTCTCATTTCTAGCTTGTTTATATCGAAACCTATATCTTGGCCATCAACCGTTAGATTAAACAAATTCGACAAATCATCAACCTCTGCCATTCTCGCAAGTTCCTCGGGAGTATTTGGTAAATCCGAGGGAATAGTCAATGGTGCAAGTACATTAATAAAATAAAAACCAAATGCATCAGGCACACCTGGCGTTTCCTTGCATGTGTTGAATAACGCGTTTTCTGGAACCATTCGTTTTAAAATGTATTTTGGAATGATAGACATATAAAATCCACTCTTTTTTGCGTTCGTGTAACGATTCTGCAGGTTCACGATGTTCACGTGAAAAGTGTGAACGTGTATCATACATATGTGTAGAATGATCAATCATTGGTCGCAAGTGATTAAAAAAGATGTTGGCTGTTTTTTCCATCGGTTGCCCGAAATCGGCAATCACTCACATCTCGAATAACCAGCATGCTTGATGAACCGGACCTTGATCCTAATCTTGATAATGATCCGGACCCCGATTCATTCGACGAATGAATGACATTACCACGTGAACCATTTTGCTTTTTAATCAAGGCGCTGGGAAACCGTGTAAGGTGAATTTCTGATGCAATCTACCGGAACCATATCAAAGAAGTCGCGATATGAAGAGATGCTAGCCACGTACGCACGGTTAAAGAAGCTCGGGGAAAACGTTGTATTGGTCGCAGGCGGCATCTCGTTGATATAATTCGTCGCAGCCAACATCCTGTGGCACCCCCGGGCTGGCGAGTTGGAGTCGCACTTGCTCATAACGGCGCCATATTTTGCATTCACTCGCAAAAAAAATGGATAATTGAACGAGTTTATGACTGTTCTTGACGACAACAAATAAAAGATAGGGGTGGACGAAAAATTAGTAAGGCTTAGAAAAAGAATCTGATCTTAACCGGGGTACTAGTGATACGCTATATCTCCCCAATCAAGGGATTGACGCCAAAGATTATGAAACTGCTCGGCAACGAGGGCATGCTAACTATTGGATCGGTCGCAATGTATAGTATTGAGAACTATTATCGTGCTGAAAATTAAAGAAAGAAAAACTAAGAACTGGTTTATCCAATGAAACTTATAAAGAGTTTTTTAATTCTTTTAATGAATTTTTTCGAGACTATACCTAGTTTCTTTTTAACAAGTGCTTGATCGATCGTGATTATTTTCGTCACTTTCACGATTGATGTCTTTGGAAGGCCGGCTTGCGTCTGTTGATCAGGCGAAAGAAGAATCTCATCTTCTTTCAATTTCGGAGGTACCTGGGACGTAATGGCAACGATGATCAGATCCTTTCGGTTTTGGTTGAACCAATCAGAAGACATGATTATTGCAGGTCTTTGCTTCGATGTCGATTGATCCGTGAATGGAAAATTAAGTAACACCACATCCCCGCATCTATAGGTCATCATAGATGGAATCCTCGGCATTATCCCAGAAGGCAAAAGCAGATTCAGCCAGTTTTAAAAACCCTTCATCGTCAGAAGTGAAGCCATTCAACAACTTCGGTAAATCCGTCAATAATTGGCGTTTCTCGTCCGGGCTAAACTTGCGTATTGCGTCCTCTACATCATTTAAACTCGACATCTAGCTTCACCAATGCAATCATCCGATTCCAGACATTTATCTCTCTTGATGATATGGGGTTTCATTGATCTAATATTATGAGAATCAATTTAAACAGCACGAACTGATGGAAAGATATTTCCTTGATTTTCAAAATAGAGAAGATAACGATTGGTTCGTCGATCTGTATCGTGAAGAACGTGCTGGTAGTTATTTTTCTTTAACAATAATGGTAATCACGACAGCGCCGCTAACTAATAAACCAACTTATAACCCGACCAATAATCCGGTGATAATTATCAATTTTCACGCAATGCTTCCAAGGGGTCGATTCTTTCAGCAGCCCCCGTTCTATCATCATCGGGTTCTTCGTTCAAGATGTCATCATCGCCTCGTTCACGCCGCATGGCCCTTGCATCCGTGACCTTTAACCCCGGCGAGGTCGAGGTTGCTATCGTCTTGAACGAGTCTTGTTCCGGCGTTTCGCTTGAGTTACTCCAGCAACCACCACCACTAACCCACCAATAATTGCCACCTCTATCAACCACGTGTTATTCGGAGGAGAAGTCACGCCGGGAACCGTCGTTGGCGCAGTCATTGGCGTTGCGCTCACTTCCGCAGAACGCGCACCTTCACCATTGCTGTTCTGTGCAGAGACCTGGAAGTAATAGACCTGGCCGTTTGTCAAGCCCGTTATTGTATATGTCAATGCCACGCCCAGCGTCGCGAACAACACTTCGCCGCCGGATGTCGTTCCCTTGTACACCTTGTAATTCGTGATCGCTGAGCCATAATTGCTCGCCGGCGCTGCCCAACTTAACACGACTTGCGTGTTACCGGCCTTTGCCGTAAAGAGCTGTGGTGCACTTGATAGACATGTCATTGGCAGGCAGTACACCTTGTCATCACAGCTTCCCACGTACACGTGCCCGCCCGCGACGGCGGGGGATGATGCCACGTTATTGCCCGTGGTACAAGACCACGCGAGCACGCCCGTGGTGGCGTTCAAGCAGTAGATCTTGTCATCCAAGCTTCCCACGTACACGTGTCCACCCGCGACGGCGGGAGAGGAGAAATACACCCAATTGCCCGTGGTGTACGACCAGGCAAATGCTCCCGTGGCCGCGTTCAAACAGTACACCTTGTCATCACAGCTTCCCACGTACACGCGCCCGCCCGCGACGGCGGGGGAGGAGTAATACACACCATTGCCCGTGGTGTAAGACCAGACAAATGCTCCCGTGGCCGCGTTCAAGCAGTATACCTCGTCATCCATGCTTCCCACGTACACATGTCCGCCCGCGACGGCGGGGGATGATGCCACGTAATTCCCCGTGGCATAAGACCAGATTTTCGCGCCCGTGGTGGCATTCAAGCAGTAAATATTCTTGTCATAACTGCCCACGTACACGCGCCCGCCCGCGACGGCGGGGGAGGATTCCACGCCTCCGCCCGTGATGTACGACCAGACAAATGTTCCCGTGGTCGCGTTCAAGCAGTAAGTCTTGTTATCATCGCTCCCCACGTACACGTACCCGCCCGCGACGACAGGGGAGGAATACACCCAATAACCCATGGTGTATGACCAGACAAATGTTCCCGTGGTCGCGTTCAAGCAGTAAGTCTTGTTATCACCGCTTCCCACGTACACGTACCCGCCCGCGATGGCAGGGGAGGAATCCACTGGACCACCCGTGGTATATTTCCAGATTTTCGCACCCGTGGTGGCGTTCAAGCAGTAGATCTTGTCATCCAAGCTTCCCACGTACACCTGCCCGCCCGCGACGGCGGGGGAAGAATATACCTGATAGCCAGTTGTGTAATTCCACGTAGGCCCCGACCCTTGCACCGGCGCCGTCGCGACCGTGCTCGTGTGGTTGAGTGCCGCGTGAAACATGGGCCACTCGTCACCCGACTGGTCGCTGCTGCCCGGCGCGTCGGCGGGGCGCGGCGCAAGTGGCACGATCGCCACGGTAGATGCTTCTCTCGCAGGTGCGAGCGACACGAGACCACTGAAGTAAGGCAGGAAACATGCCGCAAGCATGATGGTGCATAAGCCGAGTTTGAACTTGGATAATCGTTTCATGTCAAGAGCCACTTTTATAGAACGCTGGAGCAAAAATGAAATTACCCCGAGAAAATCCATTGGTATTAAAATTGTTTTATTGAAGTATATATATACTTAGTAGAGGCGTTTCGACCATCGCGATAACGCCGATCTTGGGCTGGCGGGCGGCGAGCAAGGCATCTATCTTTGCTTGCGCCAGCAACTTTGGTGCGGCTTTAGCTTCAGTAGTTGCCATCACGTGCTCGCCTCGCCGAAAATATCAAGGAGCTTGGCAAGACCGCCTTCGAAAGCCCCTGTATAATTTATTGATTATCGACCTGTAAGTCAGGAGGCTGGGGTAAGCGTTGCTGGACGGCGTGATCTTCGACGACGAACCGAACACTTTCACGCTACGCTTCGCCGACCCCGACGAGCTGTGTGACGAGCTCACGGGCATATACTTGGACGAGATGGAAATGGAACCCTGGAACGAGGTCGTCCCCGTCGCCGCGGTGAGCGTGCCGGCACGGTCGCGCGAGGAATTCGCATGTTGAAATCTGCCCCAGCCATCCTGCTCAAGTAAATTTTCGCGCGAAATCGTCGTTTCCTGTTCTCATTTGGTCTTAAATCTGGATCGTTCCGCATACGCATCACGGAACGGATCCGTTTCCCGAGTTTCTTCTTAGAACGCTACCAGCCAAAATTTACGATAGCTCGGATCGTGTTATTCCCCGTTTCGGCATAATTGTTCTGGATTCATTTTCCCGCGAATAATCCGCTCATGACAAAGCACCAGATTAAATCTTTTTGCGCGCAAATGTACTTTTCTGTTAAGGTATCGGAACGAGCATGATTGTGCATGGCACCTGGCAAGAAAGACCCGCAAGACATCATCAAGGCAATTTTCGACGATCTCGCAAGCAATGACCTCATGATCACCCGCCTAAATCTGTCACGTTTTAGGATCAATCTCAGAACTTTTTAAAATTCCTTTTCTATGCTAATACTAGAGAAAAAATCTCAGTGAAAAATAGGCATTGAAGATGGAAAAGCGTCTGAATCCTGTTGATAGTAAAGATTTGGAGCGTGCTATTACGTTCTTGGTTGATTACATGAATACTTCCGGTCATAATCCAAAGCCTGTGATTCTTCACAGTATACTTACTGGTATGAAATTGTTAGGGTATGGTTACAGGAAGGAGTTAGTTATTGCTGGTTTGCTTCATGATGTTCTTGAGGATTCTGACGCTAAAGAGAGTGATATTAATTCATTATTTGGGGAAGAAGTCACTAAGTTAGTTAAGGCTTTAACTTTTAAAGAAGAAATCAGGTATGACGTGAATAAATACATTAATGCTGTAAAACAGAAAATTAATGCTGGCAAGGACGCCTGCATTATCGATACCGCAGATAGATTCACTAATCTTCCATACATTGTTTTGGCCCAAAACAATGAATTATTCTACTGGTTAATCAAAAAAGCTGAATTATCAATTAAGATGGAGAAAGATTTACTAAAATATGAAGCTATATACAAAGACCTCAAGAAAGAATTCAATAAAGTAAAAAAGCAAGAATTGCTAAAACCTGGCTCGTTTTAACGACGATTGCTTACTCACCTACTCTTGTTTCACCTACCAATTAAGTCTACTCATCTATCTTGATGCCCAAGTTGGAATGATCTGCCTTGTAATCCGCGCCGCCCATCCTCTTCAGATAAATGATGGCACGGTGATGCCGCTCGAGTCTCACTCGAGAAATCATTCAAGAGATACAGAGTATGTACATTTTAAGTTGGATATTTATCGGGATTTAAATATTTTCATGAGACGAATAAACCAAGCACCATTCCGTCTCGTGATCTCATGCAACTCGCAGAACGCATGTTCGTGGGCAAGAACAAGCAAATGGACCAGCTATCTCGCATGCAAACGCCGGTCTATAACCAAGCACTCTATCTCTTGAGACATGATTTTTTTTGGTGGAAACTTCTGACCCCAGGTTGGAAAGCGTATTATTCAACCAAGGGACCTTCTTTCCTTTCCTCCAACACACTAAACGCGATGATGCGCTGGCTTCCCATGTACCGCGACGCTATCCCGACTTGTGCCATGACCGACATCCAGCGGGCGCACGATGCGTGGCAATCGTGGCGAAAAAGCGTGAGAGCCTTCAATGCCTGCTCGGCACCGGGGCATGCAAAGACATTGTTACGCGGTGGCGCTCACGAGCCATGCCCAACATGCGGCTACACGGGAAGGCCGGGCATGCCACGGTATATCAAGAAAGGACAACGGTCTGCCATTTATTTCACCTACACGCAATTCTCCATCAAGCAACATCATACCATCTTCCCCAAAAAATCGGGTTTCAGGTCCATCAACGTGCCACGGCTAGAAGACCAGGCAATCAATGATTCACGAGCCGCCGTAAAGCAAATTCGAGTCATTCCTGCTGAAAACGATGGCTTTTGGGTGGAATTCATCCATGATGTTGATATCATGCACCATGAGGTGGACAAGCAGAACATCATGGGCATCGATCTCGGGATGAACGAGCTGGCGACCGTCGTTAACAACCTCGGAGACCAGCCGGTTTGTTTCAGCGGAAGATGCAAGGGCGGTGCAAAAGAAATCAATCAATGGTATAGCAAGGAAATGGCTCGATTGGAAACCGACAAGACAAGATCGAGGCCGAGGATTGCCGAATTGCAGCGGAAATATCCACGGCTGTCACGTGACGAGTGGAGGGAATGGCATGATGTAGTATCGAGCACGAGACGAATGGCAATCATCACCGGGAAGCGAAATCGCCGCATTGGCAACATTTTTCACGCGATATCGAAACAAATCATCGATCTCGCCGTGTCGCGCAACATCGGCATGATCATCATCGGCCACAATCGAGGGCAAAAGCAAGGCATGAGCCGGGGGAAAAGATTTGACCAGGCGTTCGGGCAATTGCCGATCTTCAAGCTGGTGTCCATGATACGGTACAAGGCTGCCATGAACGGGATCGAGGTGGTGGA
>Ga0209039_10000342_pt1 | contig 45336 bp, 36 predicted proteins | sample BogFormECP12_OM1_FD_188238 | JGI IMG/M metagenome (GOLD analysis project Ga0209039, IMG submission 188238) | Bog forest soil microbial communities from Calvert Island, British Columbia, Canada - ECP12_OM1 (SPAdes) (version 2) | ecosystem: Environmental > Aquatic > Freshwater > Wetlands > Bog ...
CCTCCTTGCCTCCGCTCAAATCCTCAAGCGGCGGAAGACATGACGTTAGCAACTATGGCCAGGTCGAGTCACGCAGGCTTACCGAAGGGACACAAAGCTTCTCCGCGCTCTCGACGTGCGCATAGGCAGATTGAAAAGCTTCTCCAACATTAGAAGTGGGGAAAGTTAGTTCAACGATCTTGACGCTCGAGAGGCCCCACCGTGAAACGACGTCATCGACCCATTGCGATCGAGGTACCTGGATCTGAAGTTGACCACCGGAAAGCACCTGCTCAAACTTCTGCTTTTGCGGCAACCAAACAAGCGCAGAGAAAGTGAAGGCAAGCCGAGCGTTTCCTCCCGAGCGGACCTCTTCGAACTGCCACACTCGCGCGCGGTCCAAGTCTACCGTGATATCGAGCGGTGAGAAATACGGGTGGGGCTGTGGCTCCCAAGCAAGCGGCCCGGCGTCAAACTGGGCTATCTCGCCGATTTTGGGCGCCTCGATTCGACCAGCCAAGCGCAGCAACACGTAACTCTTCCCGGCTTCCTCGCCGTGCGGCAGCACCAACTGAATCTTAGAACGCAGCAGTAGCCGCGGCCAAGCGGCCGAACCAGAACCGACCAGGTCAGCGGGCTCAAGGCGTATAGTAATTGGCTGAACCCCTAGCACAACAATTCCCACATCAGGCATTTGAGTCACCCTCAATGATCTTTCTTTCCTGCTCTCTGATGCCATACAACACGTACACTCGTTCGTCGATTCCCACGTCGGTGGCGGCGATTTCGCTCGATGGCGTCGTGGTGGGGGAACCCTTTGGGCTCCCCGGCCCGCGCGCCTGCAGAATGGCGGACCACTCCGACGAACTAGGATGCCTCGTTGCCTTCGGCGTCTGGCTTAAGAAGCCATTGTTCGGTGCCGTCCTTGCCGGGAACTCTACGGGTGCCCTCTGCCCCCCCGTGAATCAGGCGATATTTGGTGAACTGCTCGGCGCCAAAAACATCCCTATAGCGAATCTCTCCATAAACGTAGAGCGTGAACTTGTCCGTGCCAAGCAACGCGAGGTGTTGTGGCGAAAGGGGCGGCTCCTTTGGCGCGACAAACACGCTTTTCCTTCCCGGCGCGAGCGTCTCTGTCCCTTTCCTGAGGTCGTCTGGAGCAGTCGGAAGCACCTCTTTCAACGGATATTCAGCGAACCAAGTATGTATCCATCCCCGCAGGCCGTAAGCGGGGGTTTGGCCGCAATTCTTGAAATGAACCTGCGCTTCCGGGACGCTCGGTTGGGGGAATTTGAGAACGGCCGAATCCACGCAGACATAAGCTCGCAACTGTTTCTCGGCCGTGTCGTGCATCTGATCGACGGTCGTCGTGGCCGCGCGGGCGGATGCCGTTGCGGCGTCTGCGGACTGCTTCGTTGCTTTCAGGAGGCGCCAGGTGACGGCAACGTACACCACTGTGGCCACCGCGATGACGCCCGTAAACACCACCGTAAGCGCGTTCGACATGTAGCGGCTTATCCTCCCTCGATGATTTTCCGTTCCTCATCTGTGATCCCGTAGAGCTCGTAAACCAACTCGTCGATCTCGGCGTCCGCTGCGGCAATCTCGCGGTCTACGCGGTCAACTTGCGACGACGCGAGCCTGCCGGAATGCTTTTGCTTGTTCAACTCCAGCATCCGGTCAACGAGTTCCACCATCTTGTCGTGCCGGGCTTTGTCGCCAACCTTGGAAAAGTTGACGGGGCGGATGGGAAGTTGCTCGACAAATTGAGTGAAGTAACGAAAGAACCCACCGCGCAGAGTTGTGCTCACATGCTTCAAATACCAATCTAAAAGCGTGCTGTTGAGCAAACCGAGCACATACTTCGGCGACTCAGCAACAGACCGCTTGAAAGTGATTCCATAACCGCTTGTGAAGGCATAGTCCCCTTTCTCGTCCAGTGCAAACGACGCCCGGGCGGCGATGTCCGGAATCAGAATCTTGGGCGCTTTCATGACCTCTATATTCTTCGGGTAGATGTAGGCATACCAGGTGCTTCCGTGCATCCTCTCGTGTTCGCGAGCTTCCAATCGGGATTTGTTGGCAGCAAGGTAGGCAAAGGTTCTAGGGAATCTCTTCTTGAAATCCTGGGGCGGAAGAAGTCTCATGCCTCCGTCGGTTGGCTCGTAGGGGATAATCACCACCTTCCCGGACGGCGCCAGGCTGTACGGCTTGATCTCTCTCCCCTGCAGAAATAGAGAAATGGCGTGTCGTTCGAGCTTCACGTCTTCTTCCAAGGCCTTTGAATGGGCTGTGACAACGCTCGGCCCGGAGGAGACCAGGTCTAAGACGTAAACCTCGTTGTCGCTTGTACGGATGCCCTGCGCGATTCTCTCCGCTAGGTCACCCAGCTTGATAGGCATTCGCTGGAGCTTGGCGAAGAGGCGTGCCCCATCACCAAGGGTGAAATTCCAGTCGGCGGTGCCGAACGAAGAGCAGGAGATCTTCCCTCTTATTCCTTCCCCGTCATTGAGCCATGACTGGAGGTTATCCACCTTGACGAAATCGCAATTTGCGCAACCCGACTTCTCTAGAAACAGAAGGCAGGTGTAATTCGTCGCTCCCGCAAACACTTGCTGGTCGCCGAAATGGACGATGTGGCGAAGGTGCTTGCCCTTAGCAAGCATGGAGCGCAATGGCTCCCCGTACTGGGCGTTGAAGAATTTGTGCGGGAGGATGAAGCCAAGCCTGCCCCCCTTCTTAAGCAGGCCCAACCCCTTTTCAACAAAGACTACGTATATGTCGTAGTTGCCAGAACTCGCGGAACTATATGCACGCTTGTAGAATTCAACCTCGACAGGCGCCCACTCCTGCATTGCCTGAATGCGGATGTACGGGGGGTTGCCGATTACCGCGTCAAATCCGCCCGCTTTGATAATTTCGGGAAAGGCCGTCTGCCAGTTCAACGCGTTTATGCGCTCTCTGTCGACATCCCCGAAGAGCGTCCCCTGCTCGGATAATTCTGGGCCGATCAAGGAATTCCCACAGATGATGTTGGATTTGAGTTCGGGCAAGAGCGCGTGCTTAGGCGGCATTTGCGACTTCTCGCCCTCGAGAGCCTTCAGGTACAGGCTCATCATGGTGATTTCGACCGCCTGCGGGTCAATATCCACACCGAAAAGATTATTCTTCAGAATCCGGGCCTTTCGAATAACCGATAGGCGCGGCTCGCCATTTTCGCCTCTGATCAAATCCGGGAAGAGCGGATGAACGTGAGCTTCCTTGGGGTGTTGGGTCAAATAGCGCGCGTGGTAATCGATCAAGTACTGGAACGCACCAATCAGGAACGAACCGGAACCGCAGGCGGGGTCGAGAATGCGGATCTTCTCAATCTGCTTGGGCGACTTGCCCTCAATCGCTTTGCCCACCGTTTCGCGCACGATGTAATCCACGATGTAGCGCGGCGTGTAATAGACTCCGCCCGCCTTGCGCACCTCCGGCTTCTCTTCCACCTTCACCAGCTTGGGCGTGAGGCGAATCGTGTTCCCCAGGTAGCGCTCGTAAATCGAGCCCAGCAGCTCCACGCCGATCACGTCAAACCGGTAGGGGCTTTCGGGCGGGTACAGCCGCTTGATGATGCGCGCCAGCACCTCGGAATCGATTTTGATTTCTTCCGAAAGGTGCGGCTTGAAGATTTCGCCGTTGAAATCCTCATTGACCTTGTGGAAAAGGTCGTTCAGCCAGTCGAAAATGTGGAACTTGCCGCCGTGAATCTCCCAATCTTCCAGAACTCTTCGCAACTGGCCGTATTCAAGCACCTTGCGGTCTTCCGCGATGCGGATAAAGACAATCCGGTCGAGCAGGCGCTGCACCACTTCGTTCAACTGCCGGGCGGTGAGTTCGGGATTGTTCTTGTGGATGTTTTTGGCGAGTTCTTCCCGCCAGCCGGTCATCTCGTCCAGGAAGACGTCGTCCACCTGCCTGCGCAGGCGCGGCGCCCGACGGATTTTCGGGAGCAAGGCATCCAGCGAACCCGCCGCCACACGCTCACGGGAGAATTCCCAGAGCTTTTCCGCATTCGCCAGATAGTCGGAGTAGCGCAGGCTGAGCAGCAGGCCCTCGTCGGGGCGCTTGGGATCGGGCTGGGCGGAGGCGTCGTAGAAGTGGAATTCCTGGAAGTTCGTCAGGATGACGAAATAAACGCTCTTGGTGTTCCAGACGTAACCCTTGGCTTGCAAAATGTGGCGGGGAGTGCCCAGTGGCTCGGAAGGCGATTTGGCCTCCACAAAGAACTTGGTCTGGGCGGCGACGTGGAAGCTGTAGTCGGGGCGCCCGGTGGTTTCCATGTCGCCCCTCTCAACGAGCACTTCTCGCTCGTGATGCGGAAGGCCGGCCTCGTTCTCGACATCCCAACCCAGCGCCTTGAAGAAAGGCGTGACGAAGTCCATGCGCGCCTGGGCTTCGAGATAGTCCTTGGAAAGGTAATGCGATTTGTCGGCTTCGAACTTGGCCGTCAGCTTCCTGAGACTTTCCGAAAAACCTTCGGGCGACGTGGACACGCAAAGCTCCGTTCTCAAGAACTCAGTTGAGTGCAGTGTAAAGGGAAGCCGCGAGGGATGCAAGCTACTCAGCGTAATCTGAGCGAAATGCAGCGTCCGCGCCTCTGGATCTCTTCTTCCGCGAACCCGTACCCCAAAACCGCGGCGAAAAGGCTATCACTCATTCCGAGGGCCCCCGCACGGACCGGGGTTCCAACATGAGAAATGGGGTATCGGTCCGCGAAATATTCTTATTGATATCCATCCTTTAGTATCCTATAATAGGCTCGCTTTGGATCAATAGCAGCCGGGCCTGAAAGAAAAGGCTCCGTCTGCCGAGCCTTCTGATGCGGAAGGAGAGGACGGTCGGGCAGGGCTACCGTCTGCGTGAGGATTGGCGGCCTGCTGGTTCACGGCAACCGATAGGCTGGTGCTAAGAACCATTGCTGATTGCCGATTGCTGGTTGCCGATTGAAAGGCGGCAAGTGCGTGACAGTGGGGTTCGCGGAGAAGGGCGGGACTCGGGATTCGGGTTTCGGGAACCGGGCCCGCGGTTCGGGGTTCGCAGGGCGTCACCGTAATTCTGCGAGGCCAATCCATTGATTCGACGATGGTTGTTGGCCAAGTGGTTCAACCGAAGAAGCCACGGCATGTTCAATCAAAAGGACTTACTAACCATGTCTTCAGCGAGCGTTGGACGACCTTTTCGGGCTTTGCCGGCCGCCGAAACGCGGCGATGCCGATCCGTTGATTCAACAAGGGTTGTTAGCGAAGTTGCTGAGCCGAAGAAGCCACGGCATGCTGAATTAAAAGGAGTTACTAGCGAAGTCTTCCGCGAGCGTTGGACCACCTTTTCGGGTTTTGGCGGCCGCCGAAACGCGGGCACGCCGACTTTGCTGATTCAACAAGGGTTGTTAGCCAAGGTGGTTCAGTCGAAGAAGCACGGCATGTTGAATTAAAAGGACTTACTAACCAGGTCTTCAGCGAGCGTTGGACCACTTTTTTGGGTTTTTCCGGCCGCCGAAACGCGGCGACGCCGATCCGCTGATTCAACAAGGGTTGTTAGCCAAGTTGCGCTGGAGAGGGGAGAGTGCTTGCTCAGTTTAAAGGACTTGCTAACCGTGTTTCCGACCAGTCTTAACTGCTTATCTGAAAACGAGCCCATTTTGAGGCCTCCTTTTTTGTGCAGAATCGCACTAAATTCTGCCATATTCTGCCAAAATGTGGCAGAATATGGCATAAAATCGACGCTTTTCGCGACCGGTTTTATTAGAACGAGCCCAAGGCTTGGTAGTGTCCTGATTTGCTCTATGGAGTGCGGCAGCTTGCTGCCGCTTTGTTCCCGCCGCCCGTGGCAGTGCTGCTGAGGTGAAAGGCGGCAGCAAGCTGCTGCCGCACACCTACTTGCCGGTACGCGGTGACAGGATCTCACGAGCGGGTGGATGGTTGGTTACCGATATGGTTAAACTGAGAAAATTAACCCTGGGAATTAATTGCCAATTCCCCCCACCCGTCCCCGACCTTGGTGGGGAGCGCGTGTTGCAAACAAAGTGGTTATCGGAGAGAGTGTCCGTTTTCGGGCGTTCTTCGGGCTACCAAATCGTGCCAAATTCTACCAATTTTTACCAAAAACGTGCAGCGAAGGGGCTCGAACAGGCAGTTAAGGGTCGCTTAACGGGGGTTTTCACGAGCGATTTTATTAAAACGTGTCAAGTCCGGCGGCTCGTGTCAAGGCCTGATTAGCGAGGAAATGTGACCTGGATTACAGCCATCGGTGACCGGCGTCATGAGTCAGCCGCCAACGGAACCTTTACACTGGAATCTTGTAATTCATGTTCAAATTGTAGTTGTTGGTGAGACGTTAAGAAGGCGTTTCATGGGGGGTCTGGCATCGCCAAGGTGACGGAAGCTCGGCGCCCGACCCCAGCCAGGAAGAAGGAGAGAACACGATGAGCACCGAAGTGGTGGAGAAACCCATGCGACTGAAACCCACGAAGCCCCAGGCAGTTGAACCGGCGCACGATATCCTGCGCCGCAGGCAGCCTTCGCTCGACGTCTTCTTCGAGCCGAAAGCGGTGGCGGTGATTGGTGCCACTGAGACTCCCAACAGTGTTGGGCGTACCCTGCTGTGGAACCTCGTCACCAATCCCTTCGGCGGGACCGTGTTCCCTGTCAACCCCAAACGGTCGAGCATACTAGGGATCAAAGCCTACCCCAACATTGCTGCGGTACCGGCGGAAGTGGATTTGGCGGTGATTGTGACGCCGGCGCCCACCGTGCCGGGAATCATCGGCGAGTGCGTCGATGCCGGCTTGAAAGGAGCCGTGGTCATCTCCGCCGGGTTCAAGGAAATCGGGGCGGCGGGCTCAGAATTGGAGGCGCAAATTGTGCGGCAGGCAAGCCGCACCGGAATGCGCGTGATCGGTCCCAACTGCTTGGGCGTAATGAGCCCGCTGAGCGGTCTGAACGCCACGTTCGCCAGCGCTATGGCGCGGCCCGGCAGCGTCGGATTCATCAGTCAGAGCGGCGCGCTATGCACCGCCGTCCTCGACTGGAGCCTGCGCGAGATGGTGGGGTTCAGCGCTTTTCTCTCCATCGGCTCGATGCTCGACGTGGGCTGGGGCGACCTCATCGACTACCTGGGCGATGACGCCCGCACGCGCAGCATCATCATCTACATGGAATCCATCGGCGATCCGCGCGCCTTCCTCTCCGCGGCGCGGCGGGTGGCGCTGACCAAGCCCATCATCGTGATCAAGGCGGGGCGCACGGAGGCAGCGGCGAAAGCGGCGGCTTCCCACACCGGCGCCCTGGCCGGCAGTGATGAGGTGCTCGACGCGGCTTTCCGTCGCTCGGGCGTGCTGCGCGTCAACAATATTGCCGACCTCTTTTACATGGCGGAAGTACTTGCCAAGCAGCCGCGGCCCCGGGGTCCGCGCCTCACCGTGCTCACCAACGCCGGCGGCCCGGGCGTGCTGGCCGCGGACGCGCTGGCCGGCACCGGGGGCGAGCTCGCGCACCTTCAGCCGGAAACCATCGAGGCGCTGAACAAGTTCCTGCCGCCGAATTGGAGCCACGCGAATCCCGTCGATATCCTGGGCGATGCGGACGCCGAGCGCTACGCCAAGGCGCTGGAAGTTGTTGCCAAGGACCCGTCGAGCGACGGACTGTTGGCCATCCTGACGCCACAGGCGATGACCGATCCCACGCAGACGGCGGAGAAGCTGAAGCCCTACGCGAAACTGGCGGGCAAGCCCCTCATCGCCAGTTGGATGGGCGGCACCAGCGTGGCCGCAGGAGAGGCCATTCTCAATCAGGCCAACATACCGACCTTCCCCTACCCCGACACCGCGGTTCGAGTGTTCCATTACATGTGGCGGTACAGCTACAACCTCCACGGTCTCTATGAGACGCCGACGCGAGTGGACGAGGGTGACGAGCTAGCCTCCGGCCGGGAAGTCGCCGCCAAGATCATCCGCGACGCCCGTCAGTCGGGCCGGACGCTGCTCACCGAGTTCGAATCGAAGCAGGTCCTGCGCGCCTACGGCATCCCGACGGTCCTGACCCTCGCCGCCGCCTCGGAGGATGAGGCCGTGCGCGCCGCCGGCGACATGGGCTATCCGGTAGTGGTCAAGCTGCACTCGCAAACCATCACCCACAAAACGGATGTGGGCGGGGTGAAGCTAAACCTGGCCAGCGAGGACGCAGTCCGTAGCGCCTACCGGGAAATCGAAGCCTCCGTGCTGGCCAAGGCCGGACCGGGTCACTTCGACGGCGTGACCATTCAGCCCATGATCAAACGCGATGGCTACGAGCTGATCATCGGCAGCAGCCTCGACCCACAGTTCGGGCCGGTGCTGCTGTTCGGCTCCGGTGGGCAACTTGTGGAGGTCTACCGGGATCGGGCGCTGGGCCTGCCACCGCTCACCAGCACCCTGGCGCGACGCATGATGGAGCAGACGCTTGTCTACCGCGCCTTGCAGGGCGTCCGAGGGCAAAAGCCCGTGGATATGGCGGCGCTCGAGCAGCTCATGGTGAGGTTCAGCCAACTCGTCGTCGAAGAGCGGGCCATTAAAGAGATCGACATCAACCCGCTGCTGGCCTCAGCGGATGGGCTGATTGCGCTCGACGCCCGCTTCGTGTTACACGGGCCGGAAGTGGGTGAGGAGCAACTGCCGCGGCCCGCGATTCGTCCTTACCCGATCGAGTACGTCGGCAGGTTTACGATGAAGGATGGCACGGCGGTCGCCATTCGGCCAATCCGGCCGGAGGATGAGCCGCAGATGGTGAAGTTCCACCAGACGCTCTCCGAGCGGAGCGTTTACATGCGCTACTTCCACGTGCTGAATCTCAGCCAGCGGGTGGAGCACGATCGCCTCACTCGCATCTGCTTCATCGATTATGATCGCGAGATGGCATTGGTGGCGGACCGCGAGGACTCCGCGACCGGGGGGCACGAAATCCTGGGCGTGGGCCGGATGACGAAAACGCACGGCGCCAACGAAGCAGAGTTCGCGCTGCTGATCAGCGATTGCTGTCAGCGCCGCGGCCTGGGTGGTGAATTGCTGCGCCGCCTCATCGAGATCGGCCGCCATGAAAAGCTGACACGAATCACGGCGGATATTCTTTCGGAAAACCGCGAGATGCAACAGCTTTGTGAGAAGCTCGGCTTTCGGCTCTCCCGCACCATGGACGATCCCACGGTGAAGGCGGTCATCGAGCTTTGAGATCGCCGCGGCCCCATCGTTCCTCGGAAGACTAGGCTAGATTACTAGTGCATAGGGAGCCAGGTTTGGAATTTCGGCGTCAGTCTCTCTTGGGCTTACTGCGGCGCCGGTTCAGACTTGGGCGGCGGCATATGAAGCAGCCTCGCCTTCGCGACCTGAAACTCAGGGCTATCGGTCTTCGGATTCGCCAACGGCGGACCCAACTCCGGAATCTCCGCTTCCACTTTTTCAATGCGATGCTCGGGGACCGGATGGTCCAGGAAATACTCCGTGGTCCGCTGCGGGTACTTCCGCTGGATGATCTCAAGAAACTGCGTCATGGCGCGCGGATCGTGGCCGGCTTGGTAAAGGATATAGGCGCCCACGGCGTCCGCCTGTGACTCCTGGTCGCGCGAGTATTTGAGCAGGGCCGAACCGACGAGGAAGTTGACGCCCATTTCCGTCAAATGGCCTCCCAAGCCCGAGTCTTGCCCTAGCAGGCCTTCGAGAACGCCAAGCCCAAGTCGGTGTAGAAGCAGTTCCGTCGCGCGCTGGGTGGCGTGGCGCATCACCACGTGTCCCTCTTCGTGGGCGATCACACCTGCAAGTTGCGCCTCGTCCTGAGCCGATTCAATAGTGGCCCGATTCACGTAGATGAATCCGCCGGGCAACGCGGAGGCATTAATGTCCGGGCTGTTCACAACCCGGAAAGCAAAGGGATAGCCCTCATTGTTGGGGGCCACCGCAGCCAGACGTCGGCCCAGGCGGCTCACATAGTCCAGCACGTCTGCTTCGTCGATCAGCGGCAACTGCTTGTCATCCTGCGCCGCCGCCTGCCACCCTAACCGGATGTCGTCCTTGGGAGAAAAGACGTTCCATCCCGGCTTGAACTGAATCTGCTCTCCAGCGAAGAGTGGGAGCACTCCCCAGAGCAGCAGAAGAACAGCGACTTGGCTTGCAACGCCGGCCGCCCGTCGGTGCTTCTGCTCGCTGCCCCATGCCTTCCGCGAGAGCTTTCTGCTCACTGCTTTTCCACCGCGTGCCCCATCGCGTTCGTCCTTTCCAGCAGCCGATACCGAGCGCCGCATACGGTGCAAGAAACGTCGGCATGCTCCCCAACCACTGCCCCCGCCTTCCTGTGCGGCGCGTTCGCCAGTCCGAAATGACCGTCAGACGAGCGGTAGTATTCGAACATGAGCTGTCCACAGCGCGAACAAAACTGATGGCGCCGTTCCATCCGGACACTGGCTCCCATCACCACATTATCGATCACCAAGCGCCCTTTCGAAACGGGAAATTCGATTGCTACCTTCTTCCGGCCCGGCCGCTCGGTCACGGTCGTTTCGACCCCTGATTCTTGAACGGGCGACCTTGACGTTGTCGGACGCATCCAACAAAAGCGCCTATGGAGCGTCGAACCTTCATCATTGCGGCGGTGGCCGGTGGGGTCGGTCTGGCTGAGTACACCTGGGTTAGCGGCTTGATGAACGCGCTCCGTAACCCGGGCCATTTTTCCGCCAAGCTTTACGAGACCTACGGCGAGCAAGCCGCGCTGGTAGCCATTACGCCCAACGAGGACTTCTACGTTACCTCGAAGGGCGGCACGCCGATGATCAAGGCCAACGAGTGGAAGCTGAAGTTTGACGGTTTGGTTGAGCACCCGTTCACGCTGAGCTATCAAGATCTTCTGGCATTGCCGCGCATCGAGAAGGAATGGACGCTGGAGTGCATCTCGAACCCGATCGGCGGCAACATGATCGGCAACGCCCGTTGGACCGGCACGCCGCTGAAGCCCTTGATGGAGCGGGCCAAGCCGGCGGTCGATGCGGCCCACGTGGCCATTTATGGCGCCGACGGGCTCTCGTCGGGACATCCTCTCGAGCGCATCTGGAGCGAAGAGAACTTCCTGGCCTACCTGATGAACGGCGAGGACTTGCCGCACGCCCACGGCTATCCGGTTCGGGTTTTCATTCCGGGCAAGTTCGGGATGAAGCAGCCCAAGTGGGTGACGCGCATCGAACTCTTGAACCACGCCTACCTCGGCTACTGGGAATCGCGGGGTTGGTCGGACACTTGCGAGCGCTGGGCCCACGCGCGCTTTACCGACCTCAAGAACGGCGTCCAGATCTCCGGCAAGAACTTCACTCTCACTGGCTACGCGAACGGGAACCTCGACGGCGTCAGGGCCGTCGAGATCAGCTTCGACGACGGCCAAACCTGGACGGCCACCAACCTCTACAGCCATCCGTCACCCCTCGTCTGGGCATTCTGGAAATACATCTGGATCGATCCCCGGCCCGGGCAGTACACCCTGCGCGTGCGCGCCATCGACGGCCAAGGACGGGTCCAGGGCCTCAGCCCCGACAGCCCTTTTCCCGACGGCGCCACCGGGCAACAGGCCATCAAAGTTACTGTGGTCTGAAAACAGTGTCGCGTGGTTAGTGGCGAGCAGACGCGGCCTGCCTTACTTCACTAGCCACTAGCAACTAGCCACTGCGTTATTCACACGGCCAAGGTAGGGCGCGCTGGCGGGACTTGAGTTCCTCGCGAAAAACCTGGCAGATTTCCGACCGACTGGGGCCGGAGAGCGCCGCCAGCGCCTCCAGCGGCGAAGGAAACCACTCGCGGAAAGGCGATTGACCGCCCATCTTCATGGAGACCGCCAGCAGGCCGAGGATCTCCTCGTCCTTGGGCTCACGCTCAGCGAAGTAGCCCAGCGGACCGTCGGGGTCGGAAACCTTTTCAACAATAACGGCGTGTACTTGTTGCTTGAAGTACGCCTTGATCTTGCGCTCTTGCATCAATAGGCCCCCGAGTCAGGATTTGATGATCCCCCCCTCGGATTTCAAGAACTCTTCCACGATGGCCACAAATTCCGTAGCCTCTTTCAAAAGTTGCTCGGCATCTTCTTTGCTCGTTGTCGCTGTAAGATCGGTTTCATAGTCGGCGAGGTGTCGTTCCCGCAGGCCGTGTTCCAGGTACTCTTTGTACTTCGGATTCACCAGGCCTTGATCAGCCAGAACCTGGTCGAATTTTCGGCTCACATCACCGTGTTGCTTGACCCGCGGTGTGCGGGTCAAAAGAGCCGCTTTGGCGGCGTGGTACATTGCGTAGTAAGCATCGCTGGCGGCCTCTTCCGGGAAGCCACCAGCAAGGGAATGGCAGCCTGCATCCAGTTTTCGATGTGCCTTCCTCAGCAGGGCCGCGATCTCGTCCTTCATGCAACCTGAATCGCTTCCTCGGAAATAACCCGAATGAAGTTGGTTTTGCCTTCCTTGTAGTCGCTCTCGCGGATGGGAACGACAGAAATCAGTAACCCGTGTTTGGAGGACAGTTCAGAGGTAATCGACGCAAAGCGTTCGATTTCCTTGTACGGGTTGTCAAAATCAGAGAGCAATAGGGCTACGTCCAGATCGGAATCCTCGGGCAGTTCGATGCCGGCATCCGGACGTGCGTACGACCCGAAAACGTACAGACCTCGAAACCGCTCGCCATAAAGCGCCTTGAGCCCGTCGTGCAGGGCGTCGAGGATGGGCTGGATCCGCGAACTGGCCCAGTTGAAGACTTCCTGCACGCTTGCCTGAAACGCTTCGTAGTCTTCCGCTGATAGTGCGCCAGGCGGAACGGCCGTGGAGTCCTTCCAGGAAAGGTGGAGCGAGCAAGCGGCCATTAGTCGCGCTGCAGCCGACTCGTGAAAGATCCTGGACATCACACTATCAGGTTGGAGCGGTGGAATCTTCACAAGGTCTCGCACCCTGCACAGAGCAGTGATGCGTCCGCGCGTGTCTCGGTATGACTCTACCCAATGAACGCGGCTTGGGAAACTCTTGGAAAACGCCTGCGCAATCACTGTCGCGGATTCGGGGTCGGCGCGCCAGCCCCGGAAAACGGCTTGCCAAAGGGAGGTGCCTTCGCGGATGGGAATCAAGTCGGGATAGCGGTGATGGAGCTCTTCCACCCTCTCCGCCATTGCACCAGCGACGGAGCTCGGCCAGTCGGGCCAATCAAATCGCGCAAACACACCCTGCTGGGAGAAATAGGAGCCCGCGTTAAGGCCCTGCGAAGGGTCATCGAGCGCTTGAAGAGCTGGCCCCACGACAGAGTGCGCCTGGCGGTTGTACGAGCTCAGTGCTTGCATGCTAGTATTCTACGTCCGATGCCTGCATCCATCTACTGGCTGGTCAGGTTGTGTCTCAGTTTGAAAACTCTGTCGCAAAGGAATTGCCCATCATTGTGAGCTAGTAGCCACGTAGCAGACAGCAGCATCAGGAAGACGCTTCTCGGGTTTCGGTATGCAGGAAATTCCAGCGATCCTGTCCGGCAGCGTTTGCGAGGCCAGATTCTTGGCGTCCAACATGGTAACTGGAACGATGGCAACGTGCACCTGGCCCGATTGCTGCGGAATGGCTTTTGCTCTCGGACTGCGGAACAATGCTCCGCCTAGGACAAATCCAAATACAATGGCGAATCCGAGTTTGAAAAGCTTCATGTTGTAGGCTCCGTGCTGATGCTGAATTTTGTACTGAGCCAGGCGAAACACTATGGTCGCTTGTTGTGTCGGCGGCGCTCGACGACGCGGGTCCGCCGCTTGCCTCCTGGCCCTCTACGCGAATAAATGGTCTTGCGAGAAATCCTGCATCTTGCCATGTTCTTCCTCCACTGCTCTGCTTTTCTACGAACACCCACTTGTACTCCCGCAGTTCATGCATCGATAACACGCCCCGTTGCGGACCATGATGGCCCCGCAATCGGCGCAGCTTGGCGCGTCGTCCGTCGGTTTGACCCCCGCCAATTGCGCTTGCACCACCGATGACGTGTGCTCGCTCGCGGCCCGCGTGAATTGAGTGGCGAGTTGAGCGGCTTCGGCCAAGCCGTTCTTCTCCGGCGCCACCAAGCTGACGTTTTCCCGCGGTTGGGCTTCCACGGGGAGGAACTTGAGCGCCAGCCAGCGGAAGATATAATCCATCAGCGACTTGGCGTAGCCGATCTCGCCGTTGGTGCTCCAGCCGCTGGGCTCGAAGCGCATGTGACTGAACTTGTCGCACAGGACTTTCAGCGGTACGCCGTATTGCAGCGCCAGCGAGACGGCGGTGGCGAACGAGTCCATCAGGCCCGAGATCGTCGATCCCTCCTTGGCCATGGTGATGAAGATCTCGCCGGGCTGACCGTCGTCGTAGAGGCCTACGTGGAGGTAGCCCTCATGCCCGCCGACCGAGAATTTGTGCGTGATCGCGCGGCGCTCGTCGGGCAGCTTGCGTCGGAACGGTCGGGGCGCCGCGGCGGGAAGCTGGGGGCTCGGCACTGGGGTTTTCGATTCCGACTCCTGACTCCTTTCGCCGCGCTCAGGGCGCGCTGTGACTCCTGACTCCTTCTTCGGCTTTGCATCCGAGGTATTCAAGGGCTGAGTCCGCTTCGACCCATCGCGGTAGATGGCGATGGCCTTGATCCCCAGCCGCCACGCCTCCAGGTACGCGTCGGCGATATCCTCCGGCGTGGCTTCCTCGGGCATGTTCACGGTCTTGGAGATGGCGCCGGAAAGAAACGGCTGCGCCGCCGCCATCATGCGAACGTGGCCCATGTAGTGGATCGACCGCTTGCCGTTGGCGGGCGTGAGCGAGCAATCGAACACCGGCAAATGCTCAGGCTTCAGGTGCGGCGCACCCTCGATGGTGCCGTGCTGGTCGATGTAGCTCACGATTTCGCTTGCCTGCTCCTCGCTGTAACCCAGCTTCAACAGGGCCGCGGGCACCACGTTGTTGACGATCTTGATGAACCCGCCTCCCACCAGCTTCTTGTACTTTACCAGCGCGAGATCGGGCTCGATACCGGTGGTGTCGCAGTCCATCATGAAGCCGATGGTGCCGGTGGGAGCGAGAACGGTCACCTGGCCGTTGCGATATCCGTGCTTCACCCCATTCGCCAGGCACTCGTCCCAGATCTGGTGTGAAGCCTCCCACAAAGCCTTCGGGATGTTGTTCCGGTTGATGTTCTCCTGCGACTGGCGATGCATGGAGATCACTTCCAGGAAGGCGTCGCGGTTGGGAGCGTAGCCGGGGAAGGCGCCCAACTCGCCGGCGATGCGGCTCGACGTCAGGTAAGCCTGGCCGTGCATGATCGAAGTGATGGCGGCGGCGAAGTCACGCCCGGCGTCGGAATCGTAAGGGAGACCGTTGGCCATCAACAGCGCGCCGAGGTTAGCGTAGCCGAGTCCCAGCGGCCGGAAGTCGTGAGAGTTACGGGCGATCTTCTCGGTGGGGTAGCTGGCGTTATCCACCAGGATTTCCTGCGCCGTGATCAGGACGTCCACGGCGTGGCGGAAGGCCGCAACGTCAAACTTCCCGTCGGCGGTGACGAACTTCATCAGGTTGAGGGAGGCCAGATTACACGCCGAATCGTCGAGGAACATGTACTCGCTGCACGGGTTCGAGGCGTTGATGCGCGAGGTGGCCTTGCAAGGGTGCCACTTGTTGATGGTGGTGTCGAACTGCATGCCCGGATCGCCGCACTGCCACGCGGAGTCAACGATCTTGCGCATGAGCTCGCGCGCTCGGAAGGTCTTGGCGGCAGTGCCGGTGCTCACCTGATGCGTGGTCCAATCCCGGTCTTCCACCACCGCCTTCATGAATTCGTCGGGGACCCGCACGCTGTTGTTGGCGTTCTGAAAGAAGATGGAGCTGTACGCGTCGCCGTCGATGGATGAATCGTAACCCGCCTCGATCAGTGTCCAGGCCTTGCGTTCCTCTTTGGCCTTGCACTCAATGAAATCGACGATGTCCGGGTGATCGACGTTGAGGATCACCATCTTGGCGGCGCGCCGCGTCTTGCCGCCCGACTTGATGACGCCCGCGAAGGCGTCGTATCCCCGCATGAAAGAAAGCGGACCCGAGGCCGTTCCGCCGCCCGACAGCGATTCCATCGAGGAACGAAGAGGCGAGAGGTTCGTACCCGTACCCGAACCCCATTTGAAGAGCATCCCTTCCGTTTTGGCCAAGGTGAGGATGCTTTGGAGGTTGTCTTGAACGGAGTTGATAAAGCAAGCGGAGCACTGCGGGTGCCGGTAGGCCTCGGAGTCCGTTTTCGCCGTGCCCGTGGCGGAGTCCCAGTACCAGCCGCTGCCTTGCGAGCTGCGATGGTACTTGTGCCACAGACCGAGATTGAACCAAACAGGCGAATTGAATGCCGCCTTCTGGCGCACCAGTAGGTGGGTGAGTTCGGCATTGAAAATCCTGGCGTCTTCCTCGCTGCGAAAATAACCGCCCTGGACACCCCACTCGGAAATGGTGTCCGCAACGCGGCTCACCAGTTGCTTGGCGCTGGTCTCGCGCTCGGGCGTGTTGAGTTTCCCGTGGAAATACTTCGAGGCCACGATGTTGGTGGCGGTCATCGACCAGTCCTTGGGAACCTCGACGTTGCGCTGCTCGAAGATGGTCTGATTCTTGTCGTTCTGGATGGCGGCGGTGCGGGACTCCCACTCGATCTCGTCGAAGGGATGGACGCCTGCTTTGGTAAAGACACGCTTCACCGCCAGACCCTTCTTGGGCGGCGCCACCGTGCTGGAAACCGTCATGGTGGCGGCTGCTGCCATGAAATAACCTTCGCGCTCAGCCATAGAAAGCCTCCTTAAGCAACCTTAAATTGATAGTGGCCGTGGTTGGGTGGTAAAGAACCGTCGCTCGCCGCTGGCGCAACTAGCGACCTTGCCGCTCAGCCCCCGCTCCCAGGACCGAATGCGGCCTTGCAACAACCTTACACTCGACGGTGAAACCTCGCTCCCAGCACGTACGGCGAAAACAAATCTAAGCCCAAGCGAAGGGGCTTGTCAAGGAAAAACTACAACATCTTGTGGCCTCCATGCTCCAAGCACCCTAGATGTTGGGTAAAATATTGATATTGAAATAGATAGCCTAGAGGTACATATCGTGGGGGAGTTTTTCACGCGAAGTGAGCGGGCGGCATTGCGCCGCCCGTGTTCTGGGCCGGATTTCGCGGGCAGGCTTCCAACTCAACTCGGAAGCTGAATTCTCAGGTTCACTTTGCTCAGCGCCTTCACCAACTGCGCTTCCACAACCTCTTTCGGAATCCCGCGGGCGATGGCGATCTCGTCCACCAGCAGTTGCCACGACCGCTCCAGCATCCGCTTCTCTCGGAAGGAAAGCGGCTTGCCCTGGCTTAGTACCAAGAGGCTTTTGAAGACTTCCGCCACCTGTTGCAGCGATCCGGTGCGCATCTTCTCCGAGTTGGCCTTGAATCGTCCCTTCCAGTCCGCCGGGGACTGGGACGACCCGCAGTTGAGGAATTCCAGGACGTCTCCAATCTCGCGGTGCTTGGCGACGCGACGCAGGCCGACGTTGGAGACGTTGGCCATGGGAACCATCACCCGCAAACCGCTCGATTGCAGCTTGAGTAGATAGAAGGTCTCGGACTCGCCGGTCAGATTGCGGCTGGAGATCTGCTCGACGATGCCGACACCCTGGTTCGGATAGACTACTTTGTCGCCGATCGTGAAGTTCATTCCCTCTCCCCCCGTTGAGGTTTATTTGGTAAGCAACCAGAAGGCCTAGACCCACAATTTACTTCAGTCTGATCCGAAAGTCAAGTGTCCTCGCGCCAATCTTCGATTAATATACCTAAGTATCCTCATGGAGTAGCCGTATCGTGTCTGTGGTCCGTTGTCCGTGGTCACTCCTCACTGTGAAGGCGTGAAGTAACTGCGAAAAAGTCTTCAACGCAGAGAAACAGCGCAGCCCGATGGCCGGAGCCAAAACAAGACGCCAACACAGAGGCCGCAGAGGGGTCACAGAGGTCACGGAGAAGAAGTGCCTCGGTTGACCGCCCGCTTGTTGCGCGCTGTTCTCCATTTTCTCCGCGAGTCCTCTGCGATCTCCGTGTTGGAGTCTTTTTCTTCGCGTGCCACGAAGAATCTCGGAGATTTGTGAAAGATTCTTGCCAAAAAAGCAGGAAATTACGACCTTGGTTTGCAGAGGCGCAGAGAAAGATGGGAAACGTTCGGGAACAAACGACACCTTCATTTTATCCTCATTGTTCTCCTCTGCGTTTCTGTGCCTCGCGCTTAATTTCTTCATACTTCGGTGCCCGAGGAGGCTCCGGATCGCTTGCTTTTTGCTCCCTGCCCTGAAAAAAGTTAAGCCGCGAGCGGTTCAAGGGTAACCTTCTGGCCGAGTTCTGCAAGGCGTCGGGAATAGTAGCGGATCAGGCGATCATGGTTCACCCGGTCAAAGAAATCGCGGCCCAAGTCAGAGTAGGGACGCCCGTCCTTTAGCATATGGAAGAGGATCACCAAGATCGAATGCCCCACCGCTACCAAAGCTCGCTTCTTGCCCCGGCGACCGACCAGGCGCCGATACTGAGCGCCCAGATAGCTGTTCTTGGTGTGACTGGCCGCCCACGCCGCTTGCACTAAGGCCGCTCGCAGCCAGCGATTGCCTTTGGTGGTGCGGCCCGTGCGGCGCTTACCGGCGCTTTCCTCGTTGCCCGGGCACATCTCCTCCCAGGAAGACAGGTCTTGATCGCTGGGGAAGGGATCCACGTTCGGTCCCACTTCGGCCACCACCACCTCGGCGGTGCGGCGGTCGATTCCCGGCACCGCATCCATCTGCTCGATCTGCGCCGGCCCAGGTCCCCTATGCGGCCGACATCACTGTCCGATATAAGGATGGGTCGAAGGAGACCCTGGCCGGATTCCGTTGCATCTTGCGCCAGGCGTCGTTTAACGTGAAGGGGAGCATCTCCACCGGAATGGGTACCTCCTCCTGAGATGACGGAGGCTCCACCCTCGCGCGGCGAATGATCCGCCGGCTCCCAGTCTGATGAGTATCGCCTCATGGTGCCTTTCCCCCTCGGCAGCTAGCTTACTCAATTTAGCCTTTCGCGGCAGCTCATGTACTAATGAGATGCTGCCAACACGAAGACAGTCCGATGGGCCTTGCCCAAAGCGCCGGACTCCGGTACGCTGTCGCGTAGGCAGGAAGCAGTCCGAGGTCAAAGGTCGAGAGTCATCCGGGAAGACCGGCTTAGGTCAGGAGACCTCCAAGTTCGACCTTTCACCTTTCGACCGATTCCAAGGTGCGCTGACGAGAGGAGGAGAACATGAGCGATCCCAAGGTGATGGTGGCGTTGGGCGACGTTGAGTCCGTGGATAGCTTGATCCAACTGGCGTGCCAGTTGTCGAAAGGCATGGAGTGCGAAGTGGTCGCCCTGCACGTGGTCGAGGTAACCGAAAGCCTGCCGCTGGACGCCGAGTCGGAGGTTCTGGACCAGCCCGGCAAGGAGATCCTGGCTCGAGCCCGGGAAACGGCGGCGAAGTGCTTTTCCGCAGAGATCACCACCAGTCTGGTGCGGGCTCGCGATGCGGGTGAGGCGATTGCCGGGGAGGCGGCAGACAGTCACATTGACCTGCTCGTCATGGGCCACCGGCGGAAAAGCCCCCTGGGCGAGATTCTTTTGGGATCGACGGCGCAGCACGTGGCGCGGCACGCCTCGTGCCGCGTCATCATTCAGATCCCGAGGCGGGCTGAGCAGAATTGAGTCACTGGAAAGGCCGTCAGATTCAGCGATGAGCCCTTGGTTCTGGTTACTGAAAACCGAGAACTGACGACTAACCCATGTGTTCGTTTCCGTGACCCAGGTTACCAAGAGCTGTGACGGGAATCACTGCCAGCGGCAGGGCGCAAGAGTTATTTACGTAGCCGAGATGGTGGCGGAGCGAAATGCTCGCACGGGGCATCCGAACTGCCCGAGGTAGTGCCCCGTGACGGCCTGCGGCTTTCCGCAACGCTCCGCCACTCCCTTTTTTGCCCAAGTCCGGCCTCCCCAATCCCCTTCGCTGGGCGAGGCATCTCCTCACGACACCATGAGATCTGATCGGCACCATTGAATCGCTAAATCCTCTCACTCGTATCGCAACGCGACCATCGGGTCGACTTTGGTTGCGCGGCGCGCCGGGACGTAGCTGGCGAGAAAGGCCACGCATCCCAGAGCGAGAGACACCGCCACCAGCGTCCATGGATCGGCGGGGCGGACGCCGTAAAGCAGGCCCGTCATCAGCCGCGTGAGGGCGACCGCCGCCGCCAAGCCGAAGATCATGCCTGCGATCGCTAGTACCATTCCCTCTCGCACGATCAACCTCAGAACGTCGCTGCGCGTCGCTCCCAGCGCCATGCGTACGCCAAGCTCATGCGTTCGCCGCGTCACCGCGTAGGACATGACGCCGTAAATTCCGATGGCAGCCAGCAACAGGGCGGTGGAAGCGAAGATGATGAGGAGCAACATGGTGAATCGGCGTTCAGCTAGTGAAGCGGAAATGATCTCCTCCATCGTCTGCACGCCATAGATGGGTTGGTCTTCCGTAGGCCCCGCCACCTCGGCTCGTACCGCCGAGAGAACGCTCAGGGGATCTGGAGTGCTGCGCAGAACCAGTATGCCGCCGACCACAATCTCTGGCATGAACTTATCCGGTACCTGCATGAAGGGGAAGTACATTTCGTTGCGGATCTTGGCGGTGTCGTCGGAATCGAGACCCCAGTGTTTCACATGTCCAACCACCCCCACAATCTGAACCTGACCGAGGACAATCACGTTGATTTGCTTGCCCACCGGATCCTGGCCGGGAAAGATGTGCTTGGCCATCACGTCGTCGATCACCACGACGTTCGGAGATGCGGTCGTGTCCCGCTCGGTGAAAAACCTGCCTTCCACCAAAGGAATGCCCATCACGCGCAGGTAATCGGAGGTCGTGATATAAAACAACGTCGGCGACATCTGGTCCTGCGGCGGCTGAGGGCCGCCTCCGAGCCAAAAAGAAATCTCACTGTCGCTGTCGCCAAGAGGAACCAGCGAGGTGATGGCAGCCGACTGCACGCCCGGAATGGCGGCCACGCGCGTGAGCACTTGTTGGTAAGCGAGCCGAATGCCGGCAGGACTGGCCATCACGATGGGTGAAAGCGCCACCTGCGCCGTCAAGACGTGCTGGGTATTGAACCCGGGGTCTACTTTCCACAGTCGCCAGATGCTCTGCATCATTAGTCCGGCGCCCGCCAGCAGGATGACGGCCAAGCCAACTTCCACGGCCACGAATGCGCTCTCGGCGCGATGGCGCCCGCCGCCGGAGCCTCGGGAGCCTTCCTTCAAGGCCTCCTGCGGATTCGCGTTCGAACTTTGAAACGCCGGGGCGAGGCCGAACAAGACGCCGGTGAGCATCGAGACCGCCAGCGTGAAGAGCAGCACGTAGGGATCGAGGCCGATGTCCTGACTACGAGGCAAGCTGTCGGGCACCGCGGCCAGAACCAATCGGGTCCCCCAGAAGGCTAGCAACAGGCCGAACACGCCGGCGCCTACCGCCAGCAGCACGCTCTCCGTGAGAAGCTGACGGATTATACGCAGTCGGGCCGCGCCGAGTGCCGTTCGAATGGCAAACTCGCGCTGGCGGGCCGCGGATCGAGCCAGCAACAGGTTGGCAACGTTGGCGCAGGCGATGATCAACACAAAGCCGACCGCGCCCAGCAACAGGAGCAGCGTAGGCCGGATGTAGCCCACCATATCGTCCTTCATCTGCACCACGCTCACGCCGTGGCTGCCGTTTGTTTTGGGGTACGCTTCGGCAAGCTGGTGGCCAATGGCGGTCATCTCAGCCTGGGCTGCTGCCATGCCCACGCCCGGCTTCAGCCGCCCTACCACGTTCAGTCCCGGATGGTTCTGGCGATCGCGGAGCTCGATCGATTGCCACTGGCCCAGAGGAACGTAGAGGTCGGCCTGCCGGCGGAAGCGAAAATCAGAAGGGAGAATGCCAATCACGGTGTAATTCCGCGCGTTCAAGGTCATCGACTTGCCGAGAATATTCCGGTCCGTCCCAAAGCGCCGTTTCCAGAACCCGTAGCCGAGGATCACTACGCCGCCGGCGTCTTGCTGGTCCTCTTGCAGCAAGAAGCTGCGACCCAACAACGGGCTCACACCCAGCACGGACAGGAAGCCTGCCGAAACATATTCGCCCGAGAGATGCTCGGGCTGGCCGGAGCCAGTGAAGTTGAAATCATCGCCACGGAAGGCGGCGATCTCCGTAAACGAGTGGTTTTCGCGCTGCCAATCCAAAAAATTCGGATAGGCGACGGAGCTCCGGCTGAACTCATGGCTGGTTTCATACACCATCATCAGGCGGCCAGGCTCGGGGTAAGGCAGCGGACGCAACAACACGCCGTTCACCACGCTGAAAATCGCGGCATTGGCGCCGATTCCGAGCGCCAGCGCGATCCCAGCCACGACCGTGAATCCGGGGCTTCGGCGGAGCAGCCGCAAGCTATAGCGCAGGTCTTCAAGCACGGTTTGCATGACACTCACCTTTCCGTATCAACGCTACCAAGACCTTCACTCTCTCTTACGGATCGGACCGGGGTGCTGTTCCGCGAAATGCGCGCCAGCCGCCGAGTGGCTGAGCGGCTAACGGTGGCCTAAGGTAAGATTTTTCTTCGAAGCCTACTTATCGAAAGTGGCCGAAAGCGGTTGACGGCTCCGTCATCTTGATTGATGATAAGCGTCGTAGGGGGAGAGTCAATGGCAAGCCGCGATGTCGATTCGGGCGCCCCGCGTAAGGAGCCGTTCCTGGGTGTGGCGGATTGGAGGGTCCTGGAGAGCAGCCGCTCACTTGAGGCCCTTCGCGCCAGTTGGGAGGCCGCCGAGAAGCTCTTTGAGTCTTCTCCCGACGGCACGGTGGCGAGCGATTCCCAGGGCGTCATCGTGCGCGTCAACGCCCAATTGGAAAAGATGTTCGGGTACAACCGACGCGAACTCATCGGCCAGCCCATTGAGATCCTTCTGCCGGAGCGGTTCCGCGATGCCCATGTGTCCCATCGGGAGGATTACGGCCAGCGGGCCAGCATGCGGCCCATGGGCGCCGGCCTGGAGCTTTACGGCAGGCGCAAGGATGGAAGCGAATTCCCCGTCGACATCATGCTCAGCCCTCTCGAGGGGGCAGGCGGATGGCAGGTGCTGGGCGTTGTCCGCGATATTACGGAGCGCAAGCAGGCTGAGGATGCTTTGCGGGAGAGTCGCGAGCGTTTCCGGCAGATTGCGGAGAACATTAACGAGATCCTGTTCATCAGGGATCTGCGCGAGGGTCAATTCCTTTACGTCAACCACGCCTACGAAGAGGTTTTGGGACGGTCGCGCGAGAGCCTGTACGACAACCCGATGTCCTGGCTGCAAGCGATCCATCCGGAGGATCGTGAGCGGTTGTCCGAGAAACTGACGAACTACTTCCAGGACGGCAGTCTTGACGCCGAGTACCGCATCCTGAGGCCGAACGGGTCGATCCGGTGGGTGTGGACCCGAGCCTTCCCCGTCCCTGATGCGTCAGGCGCGACGGTGCGCACGGTGGGCATCGCCGAGGATATCACGGAGCGAAGAGAGGCGGAGCGGGCACTACGGGAGAGCGAACAGCAACTCGAGGGGATTCTGGATAACTCGACCGCGGTTATCTATCTCAAGGACGCAGAAGGCCGCTATATCCGGGTCAACCGTGAGTTTGAGTCCCTCTTCAGGGTTAGCCGTCGAGAGGTCCTAGGCCAGACCGACTACAACCTGTTTCCAAAGGACGCGGCGGACCAGTTCCGGGCTAACGATCGTAAGGTGATGCAGGAGGGAAAACCGCTGGAGTTCGAGGAAATCGCTCCCCATCAGGGCGGCGCCCACACCTACATCTCGATCAAGTTTCCGCTCTTGGATGAGGCGGGTGTTCCTTACGCCGTGGCTGGGATCTCGACCGACATCACCGAGCGGAAGCAGGCCCAGGAGGCGATGCTCCTCGAGGTGACCAACACCCTAGTTTCACACCTCGACATCCGCGAGCTTCTTTCCTCCATCTCGACCAGCCTGCGCAAGGCGGTCCCCCACGATTACGCCAGCCTCGCGCTTTATGATCCGGAGACCCGGCAGCTCCGCATCCAGGGGCTGACCCCGCCCTACGATAAGGATCCTTTCCACGAGGGTACGCTGTTGCCGGTAAATGGTTCGCCCTCCGGCCAGGCTTTCAGTTCGCGTCAGCCCGTGGTGATCAACCTCGCCGAGAGCTTCCCTTTTCCAGACCGAATCGGCCCCCGGTTGAGAGCGGAGGGATTCAAGTCCGCTTGCTGGCTGCCGCTGGTGCGTAGCGACCATGTCCTGGGCACGCTGAATCTCGTGAGCAGGCGTGAGTCCGCCTTCGGTCCGGTCGAGATCAACCTTCTGAGTCAGTTGGCGAACCAGGTCGCCATCGCCATTGACAACGCCCTCGCCTACCGCCAGATCTCTGGCCTGATTGACCGGCTGGCCGAGGAAAAGCTTTACCTTGAGGACGAACTCAAGACGGAATACAACTTTGAAGAAATCGTGGGCGAAAGCAGCGGCCTGAAGCGTGTCCTCAAGCAGGTTGAAACGGTCGCTCCCACCGACGCCACCGTTCTGATCCTGGGGGAAACCGGGACCGGCAAGGAACTCATCGCGCGAGCCATCCACAACCTGAGCGGCCGGCGGGATCGTACCTTCGTGAAGCTTAACTGCGCCGCGATCCCGACGGGCCTGCTCGAAAGCGAACTGTTTGGCCACGAGAAGGGCGCGTTCACGGGCGCGATCTCACAGAAGATCGGCCGGCTGGAAGTCGCCCACCGCGCTACGCTCTTTCTCGATGAAGTCGGCGACATCCCGCCCGAGATTCAACCCAAGCTGCTGCGCGCCCTCCAGGAGAAGGAATTCGAGAGGCTAGGCAGCACGCGGACCATCTCAGTTGATGTTCGGCTGATCGCGGCCACCAATCGCGATCTGGCGCGAATGGTCCAGGAGCGACAGTTCCGCAGCGACCTCTACTATCGATTGCGGGTGTTCCCGATCACCGTGCCTCCCCTGCGCGAGCGATCAGAAGACATACCCATTCTTGCCCACTACTTCGCTCAGAAGCACGCTCAGCGCATGAATCGACGGATCGAGAACATTCCCCCTGAGGCCCTGGAGGCCCTCTCGAATTGGTCATGGCCTGGGAACGTCCGGGAGCTCGAAAACCTCATCGAGAGGGCCGTCATTCTGTCGACCGGCCCGGTACTGCGCGTCCCGTTGGCGGAGTTGAGATCGTCGGAAGGGACCGCCATGCCGGATCTGGGAAACGGAGACACGCTCGAAGACGCAGAGAGGGAGCACATCATGCGCATCCTTCGGGAGACGAAGGGGGTGATCGGTGGACCCAACGGCGCTGCGTCGCGCTTGGGCCTCAAGCGCACAACCCTGAACTCCAAGATGCGAAAGCTTGGTATTGGCCGCCAGAATATCTGACGCGATTTCGCCGAGCGACGATATATCGTCGCCTTTATCTGCCCACCCTCGTCACCTCGACCCGCAGATCTTGCGTCGTTCTCAACAAGCAACAAAATATCAATAGGATAAAGAAGCCCATCTCGGCAACGGCTTGTTGGCACGTGGTGTGCTGTGTCCAAGACTGCGAGGGTTGCTCAAAATGGCGAGATCCGGCTTCGCTATTTGGTGGCTGGCCGTCGATCCGCCCAGCATGCGCCCCCGACATGGCCGTGCGGGATGCTTCGACATGCGTCTACCCTTCCTCCAAGACGCGGCATCCCGCTTGGCCTGAGGAATAGGATATGCTTAGGATTACCCTTGAGAACGGTACCGATGCTGCTACGTTTCGGCTGGAGGGAAAGTTAACAGGGCCCTGGGTCAATGAGTTCGAGCGGAGTTGGCACGATTTCAAAGACCGGACGCCGAGCACCCCGGTGACCGTCGACCTTTGTAAAGTATCGTTCATCGACTCGGAAGGCAAGAAATTGTTGAGGCAGGTCTTTCAGCAGGGAGCCGAGTTGCGGGCGCAACTCATGACGAAGTATATTGTGGATGAGGTCACCGGTCAGCGGAACGGAAACGGAGGATAGCATGCGTCTGCCGTACGGCCTGGAATTGACGGAGAGTTGCCGCAGTTGTACCATTAGGGCGGATGGGTTCTTCTGCAACCTGGGGGCGCCCGCTCTCAAGGCTTTCGAGGCTATTAAGTACACCACCGCGTACCCGGAAGGGGCCGTCCTCTTTGGCGAAGGGCAAGACCCTCGAGGCGTCTTTGTGATCTGCAAGGGTCGCGTGAAGCTTTCGATGACCTCGAGCGAGGGTAAGACTTTGATCCTGCGCATTGCTTCGCCTGGAGAAATACTCGGCTTGAATGCGACGGTTTCGGCAAGGCCTTACGAATTGACGGCGGAAACACTCTACCCGTGCCAGGTCAACTTCGTCAAGCGAGAGGACTTCCTGCGTTTCCTGCGCGAGCAGGGAGAAGCCTGCATGCACGCCGCCGAGCAGTTGAGCCACAATTATCATACCGCCTGCGAACAGATCCGCACCCTGGGGTTGGCGCACTCGGTGCCTGAGAAGTTGGCCAGGCTGCTGCTGGAGTGGTCGGAAGAAGGAGAGGAGACAAAACAGGGGATACGTTTGAAACTAGCCCTCACCCACGAAGAGATTGCCCAGATCATTGGAACCTCCCGTGAGACGGTCACTCGCGCCCTCGGAGATTTCAAGAGCAAGCAACTCGCCACCCTTAAGGGTTCGACTCTACTGATTCAAAACAAGACGGCGCTCGAGAACTACGTCGGAGCGTGATCTCTTTTTCCCTGACACCCCGCATCGCCGGCCCCATGCGCCCATTCTTCTCGACGACCAGACTCGCTTGATGTCGCTGAGCCCATAACCGATATCCGCGTGACCCCCATCACAATCAAGCGTGATATCGCTCACTGTTCTTTCACGCATGATCCTGCAAAATCCACCTGTTTGTGGCGCCGGCGCCCTGGTGCACCTAGCGGCGAACAGGGGCGACTTAGGATGCATTTTTGGCGAGCCGGTGCCTGAGCTCGATGGAGTTCGCTCCTTGCGGCCGGCAAGTACAGCCGTTCCGAGGCGAGATTCCGAACCTCCAGCTCAGGGGTCTTTCTTCCGTTGATCACATCGGTCAGTGACGGTGCTCACAGCTCCCCAGCAGAAAGTCGGGCATCTTGTCCTGCGGTTTCGGTCCATTATGGCTATGACCAATAAGGCCATCGAGAACCAGATCGTTGTCGCTTTGGCCGACCCAAGACTATTTGGCGATCTGCCCGCGTCTCAGTTGGTTGCTCTTGAGGCCATGCAACGTCCAAGTCTGGCACCCGAGCAAGGCGTCCTCTTCACAGAAGGCGAGGCGCCGTTCGGCGTCTTCTTGCTTTACTCGGGCGTCGTCGAGCTCTCGATGTCCAGCCCGGGATCGAGGAGATTCGTACTCCAGGTTGCGGAGCCGGGCCACGTCCTGGGCTTGACGGCCACGGTGTCGGGCAAGCCGTACTCGGTCACCGCCACTGCCGTGACACCTTCGCAGGTAGGCTTCCTGAAGCGCGACGAATTCCTGGATTTCCTGCACACCCACTCTGAAGCTGCGTTTCGTGTCGCTCAAATGCTGAGCATCAACCTCAACCGCACTTTCGAGCAGGTTCGCTCGCTTCGCAGGCGCCGAATCTCGAAGGTGCGAGACTGAAGCACGGAGTACTTTCGGCAGCCAGCCGCCTGTCGCGCCCTTCCAACTTACTTCCCTACCAGGATCACCACCGACCGCGGACCAGTTTCATAAGTATTCTGAGTGGGCAGCGCCACCTCGTGACCTGGCTCGGTGATCTCCTGCGGCGCATCGACGGTAGTGTCAACGAATCGGAACCATGCCTGGGTTCCGATCCGCGGCAATTCGAAGGTTAGAGGTTCCCAGTAGGCGTTGGTGATGAGGAACAGATGCGCGGTCGTCGTCCGGGCGGATGTCTCGCCGTCCGCCACTAGGACCGTCTCCGCCGCTCCGTCCGGACGCGAGAGGTGAACGGCCAGTGACCTTGACTCCCACGACCAGTCAGGTAGCCCAAGATGGACGCCGTGCCACTCGATCCGGGTGGCGTCCTGGCCGCCCGGCATTGCTCGCCAGCGCAAGCCAGGATGCGTCCTGCGAAACTCGATCAGCAGCTTGAAGAAGCGGAAGAGATCGGCGTTCTTTTCCAAGAGGCCCCAGTCGATCCAACTGATCTCGTTATCCTGGCAGTAGGCGTTGTTATTACCGTGCTGCGTGCGGCGCATCTCATCGCCGGCGCCGATCATCGGCACGCCGTCGGAGAGCAGCAACAGCGTCACCAGGTTCTTCGCTTGCCGCACCCTCAGCCGCTGGATTTCGGGTGACTCCGTCGGGCCCTCGACACCGCAGTTCCAACTGAAGTTCTCGCTGGAACCATCCAGGTTGTTGTCGCCGTTCATCTCGTTGTGTTTCCGGTCGTAGGCGACGAGGTCGCCGAGCGTGAAGCCGTCGTGACAGGTGACGAAGTTGATGCTGTGGTATGGTTCGCCGCCGCCGGTCCGGTAGAGGTCCGGGCTGCCCGCCAACCGCGTGGCCAGCGCAGAGACCATACCGGCATCGCCCTTGACGAACCGGCGGAGGTCGTCCCGAAACTTCCCGTTCCACTCGGCCCAGCGTCCCCAGGCGGGAAAGGACCCCACCTGATACAGTCCGGCAGCGTCCCAGGCCTCCGCGATGACCTTCGTGTCTGCCAACACCGGGTCCGCCGCGATGTGCTCGATCAGAGGCGGATTCGCCAGCACTTCGCCGTTCTTGCCGCGTCCAAGGATGGACGCCAAGTCGAAGCGGAAACCGTCGACGTGCATCTCCATCACCCAGTAGCGCAGGCAGTCCAGGATCATCTCGCGCACTACGGGTTGATTGCAGTTGAGAGTGTTGCCCACTCCGGAGTAGTTGCGATACGCGCCGGTCGCGGGATCGAGGATATAGTAGATCTCGTTGTCGATGCCTTTGAAGGAAAGCGTAGCGCCGAGCTCGTTGCCTTCCGCCGTGTGGTTGAAGACCACGTCGAGGATCACCTCGAGGCCGGCGGCGTGGAACTGCTTCACCATCTCCTTGAACTCGCGCACTGCCGCGCCCGGGGCGGGCGAGCAGGCATACGCCTTCTTGGGCGCAAAGAAGTTGATAGGCTGATAGCCCCAGTAGTTGAGCAGACGCTCGCCGGTGAAGGGATTCACGCGGTCGCAGTCGGCTTCGTCAAACACCTTCACCGGCATCAGCTCGACTGCGGTGACGCCAAGTTCCTTCAGGTAGGGGATCTTCTCGGCCAAGCCGGCGAACGTGCCGGGATGGTTCACGCCCGCCGATGGGTGTATTGTGAAGCCGCGGACATGAAGCTCATAGATCACCGAGTCGGCGAGTGGGATGTTCAGGGGCTTGTCGCCCTCCCAGTCGAAGGCACTTTCGATGATGTCGGCGTGCGGCGGACTCGAGTGGACGCCAGCGGCCTCGCTCCCGGTGTGGCCCCAAACCGGCCGGCTGGCGACCGCCTTGGCGAAAGGATCCAGTAGGACCAGCGTCGGGTCGAAGTGGTTCAGATGCGGCGCCGTGTTTGGGTTGGCGTCCATCCGGTAGCCGTACTGGACACCCGGATCGAGGCCGCGCACGAAGACATGCCACACGTTGCCCGTGCGGTTCAAGCGCGGATCGAGCGGAAACTCGGCTATGGGTTCGGCTAGGCCGGGCAAAAACAGAACCAGGGTAACCGAGGTAGCGTGCTGGGAGAAGATCGCGAAGTTGATGCCGTGCCGCCTCAGCGCCGCGCCGAAAGGCAGGGGCGATCCCGTCTCGGCCGCGAAGTTGCCCTTGATCGCATGTCGAGGTTTGTCCGTCACCACGCCACCGCCAAAGGTTGTGGAGCTCGGACCCAAAGGCACGGAGGAATGGAGACAAGAGCGACAATGGTGACGCCGTTCGTCGCCTGCCCTCTTCCCTTTGTCTCTGTGTCCCCGCGCCTCTGGGTTTGAAGCTTTTTCACCTTCATTCACACCTTCCTAGGCCCCGCTCCGGTCTTCCTGAGCCCCAACCGCTCCCGCACATGATCGGCCCAGACGCTGGCCGGGTCGATCTCAAGGTAGCGGCGCCAGTGGGGCAGGGCTTCTTGCGTGCGGCCCATCTCATCGTAGACCCGCGCCAGATTGTAGTGCGCGTCGGCATAGGCCGGGTCCAGCCGCACGGCCTCGCGAAGCTGTTCCGCCGCTTCCTCGAACTGTTTCATCTCATCGAGGACGCTGCCCAGGTCGAAGCGCGCCAAGGCGTGGCGCGGCGCGTGAGCTACGGCGGCGCGGTAGCACTCCCGAGCCGCTTCCACGTCTCCCTGCTCATAGAGGAGCGTGCCCAGATTGAGGTGCGGCTCCACCCAGTCGGGTTGCGCCTCCACCACGCGCCGGTAGGCTTCGACGGCCTCGGCGCGGCGTTGCGGGTCCTGCTCACACTCGAGCGCCAGCTCGAACCACTCGTCGGCCGTGCGCTCCGGCATGGCGCGCACCTTCTCCGCGAGGTCGCGCACTTCGAAGTTCAGCAGAAGCTGGCCCGAGATGGGCTCGATGGTGCGGCCCGCATACTCCACCGCTACGTTGCGCCCGTTGGAAAGGATGCGCAACTCGGAGAGCGGCGCTTCCACCTGCGCCAGTTGCCGATGCAGGGCTTCCAAGGCGTGCGAAAGGCAAAAAGGGGAAACGCCCTCGTCCGTCAGATGTTTAATAGTCCTAATCGCAATAATATCTGAAAAGGTATACACGCCGTCGTGATCATCGTCGCGAATGGAATGCGGCTTGAGCAGGTGCAGGTGCTCCCAGCGGCTCAATTGGCGCGGCGAGACCCCGGCGATACGCAACACTTCCTTGCGCGTAAACACGTCTACTGCCGGCATGACTAGTTATCTACTGCACGGCCCGCTTCGACCGTGCCTTCCTGGGGGCGGCCACGGCTTCTGCCGCCTCCGTTGCCGGGGCCATCTCGATGGGCGCCGCGGCCGCGTCCACCGCCCGCGCGGGCGGCTTCTTGGGCGCCGTCTCGCGCGCCGCCAGGCTCTTCTTCAGCGCTTCCATCATGTCGATCACCGGCGCCAGCTCCGGCTGGCTCACGGTGGCCACTTGCTGACCCTGGAGCTTGGCGTCGATCAAGGCTTTCAGTCGCGCTTGATACTCATCGTGGTACTTTTTCGGATCGAACTCGGCCACCAGGCTCTCCACCAGTTGCTTGGCGAGCTTCAATTCGTCCGGCCGCACCGGGACCTCCGGGCCGGACGCGTATTCCGACACCTGGCGCACCTCGTCGGCAAAATAAAGGGTGTGCAGCGTCAGCCCGTGTTTGAGCGGCCGCACCACGATGATGTACTCCCGTTGGTGCATGGCCACTTTGGCGATGGCCACCCGCTTCGTTTCCTCCAGCGTCTGGGTGAGCAACTGGTAGGCTTTGCGCCCGGGATCGTCGGGCACCATGTAGTAGGAGGCGTCGAAGTAAATCGGGTCCACGTCCGCCTCGTTGACGAATTCGAGAATCTCCATGGTGCGCGCCGAAGAAGGCGCGATCTTCTTGATCTCCTCCTCATCGATGATCACATACTGGTCCTTCTCGTACTCGTAGCCCTTCACGATCTCCGAGCGCTCCACAATGCGCTGGTGGGTAGGGCACCAGAGCGGCTGTTTCACCCGCGTCATGCATTCCTTGTGAAGCTGGTTAAAGCTGAGGCGCTCCGTGCGCGCCGCCGAAAACAGCTTGACGGGAATGGAAATCAGTCCGAATGTGAGGTAGCCTTTCCAAACCGACGTTGCCATGGCGGATCTCCCTGAAGATCGAAAATCGAAACTCGAAAATCGAAATTCGTCCTTACTGCCGTGCCCGGTTCCAAGTTACCACATTGGATCTTTCAATTCGAGGATCGAAACTCGAAATTCGAAAATTGAAACTCCTCCTTATTGACGACTGCCGACTGCCGACCGCTGACTGCCGACTGCTCCTCAAACGGTGGCTTCGTTCCTGATTTTTCCACAGCCCGATCTTTTGTTTTCAAGCAAATCGGTGGCTTCGTTTTTCAAAAAGCTCTGAGCTCTCAGCCATCAGCCTCCAGTCACCCAGAGGCGCGTCCTGTTCTTTCATTTTTGCCATTTGCCCCTTCGCTCTGCTCAGGGCAGGCTCTTTGCCACTTGCCTTTTGCCGTTCTTTCTCTTTGTTTCCGACCGCTTCCTGCCCGCCCGCCTTCCGCTCTTCCCATAACCATCTGTCGTTTCATAGAGATAGTGGGTTATCTCGTGCTAAACTACTTTGTTTTCACCAATATAGTGGGACCTTCCCGAAACCAATTCTCACGGTCCCTTGTTTTCATCAACATAGTGGGACCTTCCTTCATTTCGACCCCCAACCTTCCGCCTAATGCTGCGATTCCCGAATCATCTAGCATCAAGGAACAGCAATCGCCATTAACCATCATATTTTTCAATCACTTGGTGGCTTTCCGTCGAATAAGCCGTTTGCTTTCAGAAGCATGGCGGCTAAATGGGTTCGTATCGAAAAACCTAACCCAAGATGTCTATTGATATCAATACAATTTGGGTTCGGTCCGAAAAAATCGATGGATCGTCCCTGCTCCCTGATCATTGCCCTTTTCTTCTCCACACTTCCCATTCCCGATTGCACATCGAGGAGGCGTTGGCATGGGAAACCCGCCGCCTTCTGCTTTCTGCCTTTTGCCTACTGTCTTCGTTGGAGTCCGGCCGCGCCTTCCCACGGGCGTAGGAACCAAAAAGGGTGGTTCGCTCCGGGTGGAACTCGCGAGCTATCCTTCCTGCCCAAGTCAGCAGTCCTTCCGCAGGTCGAAACGCTGCCGAACACCATGCCTGGACCCCACATCCACTGTAACCCGGCCCACAACCATCACATGATATCTGTTCGTAGACCGCTTGTCAAGGAAATTGTGACGGGCGGGCCGCCCCGTCTAGCGCCGCCCTCGGCTAGTTTTGGCTTCTCGGTGCCGTTCACAAAGCACCTTTCCGCGGTCCAGAGCCTCTCGGATCAAGGGGTCGCCTTCCTCGTACCGCCGGGCTGTATCCTCCGGACGGCGCGCCACAAGATCAACCGGGAAATCGGGGTCAACGCGGTTCAGGATCTCCAGGGACTTGCGAAAGCCTTTGCCGGCAAAAGGGAGTACCACGAGGAGATCCACGTCGGAGTCCGGGCGCGGCTTCCCATAGGCGTAGGAACCAAAAAGGATGATGCGCTCCGGCGGGAACTCGCGAGTGATCGTCTCGCCCAGGTCTGCGATCTTTTTCTCGTCAATCATCTGTTTCTTGTTCTCATCGGTCAAGACGCGCAAGGTCCTGAACATTCGTGAAGGCGATCCGTCCCTCTCATCATTATTGCCTGAAAGCTGCTTAGTCAGCTTATGCCAAAACCGGCATCGACGCAAACCGCTCCAGCTAGGGTGCTGCGCGACATAGAAGTGAGAGGCCTGGGATGGAGCGTGAACGATCCTTCTTGTGCCATTCGCTCCGACTTGCTGTCAAGCGTGCTCGGCGTTCCTTAACGCGTGTGCGGAACGCTCCCGCCACAGCGGGCGGGACGCCCGCGCTTCATCCCAGGCCTCTCACTTTTGTGTCGTGTACCATTGCAACATCCAACGTTTCGCTTGCATTGCATATTTACATTGTGTAAATACATCTGATGCGTTACAGTTGGGGCGAAGGAAAGAACCGCCGCAATATAGCACTGCATGGAATTGCGTTCGACGATGCGAAGCGGATCTTTGAAGGACCGACGGTCGAAAGGGTCGATGACCGCTTTGACTACGACGAAATCAGGGTGTACGCCATCGGCCTCGTGAACGGGCTCGAGATCACGGTGGTCTATTCGGACAGAGACGATGACGAGAGACGTATCATCTCGGGCATGGCGAGCGGTACCGGATGAAAGACGCACTTACTGGCAAAGCATCGAAGGCTAAGCGCGGCACAAACACGGACTGGAACCGGCTGCGCCGTGTGAGCGATGCCGAGATCCGCGAGGGCATCGAATCTGACCCCGACGTACGCGCCACCGATCAAGAATTCTGGAAGCAAGCCAAGGTCGTCTTGCCCGGCCCTAAAGCCGTGCGGCTGGATAGGGATCTGCTGGAATGGTTCCGCCAGCAGCGGGGCTACCAGACGCGGATCAACGCCATTCTCCGCGCTTACATGAACGCCCACGTGCCCCATCGTCACCCGTGAGCCCGACGCTTATCGATCTCGCCGCCAAGCGTAAGCGGCTGGCCGTGACCATCAACCAGATTCTGGAGCAGGCTCACCTTCCTCAGTCCGAGGCAGCGGCGCGCTTGGGGATCAATCAGCCGAAGATCTCGGCCCTGGCGAATTATCGACTGGCGGGTTTTTCCGTGGAGCGCCTTATGAATTTCTTGAATGCTCTCGGGCGCGATGTGCAAATCGTCATCCGCCGGCCCAAGGCTCGCCAGGCGCCCCGCACTCATGTCACGGCGGCATAAGTTGCCACAACTAATCCTTAACGGTGCGTTCATAGGGCACCTTTCCGTGGTCCAGGGCTTCCGGTATTCCAGGCGGATCGCTTCCTGGGTCTTCCAGTTTCGCCGGTCATGGACCACCGCTGCCGGGGCGCGGCAGAACTACCACAGTCATAGTTACTTAACCGTTGCGGTTTTCCCACTTGAACTGGTAGGCTTTTCGGCATGGGTCTGGTTTCTTTTGCCCCAGTCCTAACTCCTCACGGCCGTCTCGCCTTGGTTCCGGAGGGTGACGCCCCGGTCCTTGATGCCGAACTCGCTCAGAGTCTAAGGCAGGCTTTCGATCGTGGATCGGGCCATGGCCTTCTCCAGCTCGGAGCGGCTGAAGTCGGCGCTGCGCTTCCTCCTGTCTTCTCCTATTGGCGAGATCTAGGCGCCCGCTATGTGACGGCGCTGTGCGCCGTGCCGCAAGGCGAGGTCGATCCAACCGAGGCCCACGTTCCGCCTCCAACGGATGCGGAACTGGAGTGGCTGGCGCTTGCTGCGCCGCCCATGACGGGGGCGGAGTATCTGACCGCCACGGTCCTCCATGCCCTCTGGCAAGAACTGGACGCGGCCTTCAGCATTGAGCTGTCTGAGTCTAAATGCAGGATCCAGGAGTTTCTGCAACGTCGGAACCATGCCTGGAACCTGGTTGGCCGCGTGCACTTCAACCTCGCCGAGAACCGGAAAGACGAGCAGTCGCCCTTCGCTTTTCTCGCCACCTATACTACCCGGCTGTCGGCGCACGCCAAAGCTCAGCATCTTCCCCTGGGCCAGGCCCTGCGGGAGTATGCGGGCGCCGCGAACAAGGATCGCCTGTTGTCGCTGCTGATTCCCGTGCAGCGAGCGGCGGAGACCTGTCCGTGGCTGAAAGCGATGGTGGACGCGGGCGAGATCTTCCACCCGCTGCGGTGGAAGCCCACCGACGCCATGCAACTTTTGCGAGACGTACCGCAACTGGAGAGCGCGGGGGTGGTGGTCCGGATGCCGGCAGGATGGCGTGCCAACCGCCCTTCGCGTCCGAGAGTAACCGCCACGGTGGGAGGCAAGGCGCCATCGCTTCTGGGCACCAATGCGCTGCTCGATTTCCGCATCGAGGTCACGCTGGACGGCGAAACGCTCACCGCCGCCGAAATTGAGGAGTTGCTTGCCGGATCCGACGGCCTCAGACTTCTCAGAGGCCGCTGGGTGGAGGTTGATCGAGAGCGGTTGAACCGCATGATGGAGCAGTTCGGCAAGGCCGAGCGCGTCGCCGCCGAAAATGGCCTCAGTTTCGGTGAGGCCATGCGGCTGCTCGCCGGCGCCGATATTGCCGCTGACGATGCCGCTGCCGCGCCCGACGCCGACTGGGCTAAGGTGGTCGCGGGTCCCTGGCTCGCCGAAACGATCAAAGGACTGTGCAGCCCGGAGGGATTGGCCTGCATCGACCCTGGCAAAGGGCTCAGCGGCACGCTGCGACCCTACCAGCAGGTGGGCGTGCGCTGGCTTTACCTTCTCGCCAAGCTCGGCCTTGGGGCTTGCCTCGCCGACGATATGGGATTGGGCAAAACCATTCAGGTGCTTTCATTGCTCCTCGCCCTCAAGAGCCAAACAGATGGCAGTCGGCAACCAAGTCTGCTGGTTGCTCCCGCTTCACTCCTCGCCAACTGGGCAGCGGAACTGGAACGCTTTACGCCGAGCTTGAAGGCACTTATCGCCCATCCGTCCGCGTTGCCGGCGACCGAGCTGAAGGCTCTGGCGCCAGAGCGATTGCAGACTGTGGACCTGGTGATCACCAGCTACGGCTCGCTACTCCGCATTCCGTGGTTTCAAGAGACCTCATGGCGACTGGTGGTGCTCGACGAAGCGCAGGCCATCAAGAACTCGGACGCCAAGCAAAGCCGGGCCGCCAAAAAGCTCAAGGCACAGGCGAAGTTTGCGCTTACCGGCACACCCATCGAGAACCGGCTGGGCGATCTGTGGTCCATTTTTGATTTCCTCAACCCGGGGCTACTCGGGTCATCGAAGGAGTTCACCGGCTTCGTCAAGCGCTTGACGGAGACGCCGCACAATACCCACGGTCCCTACGGTCCCTTGCGCGATCTGGTGCGCCCCTATATTCTGAGGCGATTGAAAACCGACAAGACCGTGATTCGAGACCTGCCGGATAAGACCGAGGTCAAAGCTTTCTGCCAGCTTAGCCGCAAGCAGGTCGTGCTTTACGAGCAGGCCGTGAAGGAACTCGCAGAGCAACTGGAGAAGGCCGAGGGCATCCAGCGCAGAGGCTTGATATTGGCGTTCCTGATGCGGTTCAAGCAGATCTGCAATCACCCGTCGCAGTGGCTGGGCGACGGCGCCTGGTCCGAGGAAGACAGCGGCAAGTGGACGCGCCTGCGCGAGATCGCCGAGGTCATCAGCGCCAAGCAAGAGAAGGCTCTCGTCTTCACGCAATTCCGGGAGGTGACGGGTCCCTTGGCGGCGTTCCTGGAATCGGTTTTCGGGCGTCCCGGGCTGGTCCTTCACGGAGAGATCGAGGTGAGGAAGCGTCCGGAACTGGTGCGCCGGTTTCAGGAAGACGAAGCGGTGCCATTCTTCGTGCTTTCGCTCAAGGCCGGCGGCGCCGGACTCAATCTTACCGCCGCGTCGCACGTGGTGCATTTCGACCGGTGGTGGAACCCGGCGGTCGAGAACCAGGCCACCGACCGTGCCTTTCGCATCGGCCAGACGAAGAACGTGCTGGTGCACAAGTTCGTGTGCGGGGGAACCGTCGAAGAAAGGATTGACCGGCTCATCGAATCGAAGCGGCAACTTTCGAAAGACTTACTCGAAGGCGGCGCCGAGTTGCTGTTAACCGAATTGAAAGACGAGGAACTGCTCAAACTCGTCGCGCTAGACATCAACACCGCCCTGAAGGAGGCATGATCCATGGGCTACGATTGGGGAGGATGGAGACCTTACGTGTCCATTGCGGAACGCCGTCGAAAAGCCGCGAGAGAGATGGAAAAGCTCAAGAAGAAAGGGCACCCCGTCTCGCCGGTTGTCGTCGAAGGCCGCACCATCGTCAAGACCTTCTGGGGCAAGGCATGGTGCGAGAACCTCGAACGCTACAGCGACTATGCCAACCGGCTGCCGCGGGGGCGGACCTATGTGCGCAACGGCTCCGTGCTGGATCTTCAGATTGCTTCCGGCGAGATCAAGGCCATGGTCAGCGGTTCGCAGATTTATCACGTGGTGGTGAAAGTCAGGCCGGTCACCAAGGCGCGCTGGAAGTCCATTTGCAGGGACTGCGCGGGCGCGATTGATTCGCTGGTGGAGCTTCTGCAAGGGCGTTTCTCGAAAGGGGTGATGGAGCGGATCTGCCGGCAAAAGACCGGCCTATTTCCTTCGCCGGACGAGATCAGGCTTTCGTGCAGTTGCCCGGACTGGGCCTCGATGTGCAAGCATATCGCGGCGGTCCTCTACGGCATCGGCGCCCGGCTGGACCAACAACCCGAACTCCTTTTTAGACTCCATGAAATCGACGAGAAGGAACTCATCGCCCAGGCCGGTGAGGGGCTCCCGCTGGCCAAGCAGGCACCGCATGGAGCCAAGGTCCTCGGCGGGGAAGACCTTTCCGAGCTCTTCGGATTGGATATGGCCCAAAGCACAGCCGCCGGCACCGATCCCCCAGGTGGGGTGACGGCAAGAGCAAAGCTCACGATCATGCGGAGCAAAGCAAAAAGAACGAAACTGCCCCCTGGCGAATCTGTTTCGCATGGCCCGAAGGATCGTCCGGGCCGGAGCGTGTGACGATCGAGGACTATCACGATTGAGGTGAACCATGCCGCGAACTGCCATCCATCCGGGGGAACACCTGGCCGACGCCATCGGAGCCCTGGGAGTCACCGCCGCGCAGTTGGCCCGTGACATTCACGTGCCGCCTAACCGGGTAACAGGCATCCTGCATGGCACCCGCGCCATCACTGCTCAGAATCGTCTGCGTGCACGAGCGTGAATATGATGCCTCAATGGGCCAACCGTGGCATCTGCCCATGGTCAGATCGCACCGAACGTCCTGAGAAGTTCGAGTTGCTTCTGCAGCTTGTCGGGATCGCTGCTCGAATCCACGTTGAGGTTCACCGTGACGCCTGCTCTTGTTGCCGCTGCGTCGTGACTCTTCTGTTTTGTGGTCAGCCCCGTTTCGCAACGCGGCTGACGCTCCTGTCGCGCCCGCATCGCCGACTTGTGCGGCTCCGGACCCCTCGGGTGGTGCCGCATCTTCGCCGACGGGAGTTCCTACATCAGCAGCAGTGACCGCGCCGGCTTTGACTAGTGTGATCGAGTCCCCATCGAGAGTCCCGAGCCCTGCGGCGACCGCGGAATCGATAAAGAGCTCTACGCAGTCATCAGCGGATTCGGGATGAATATGCAGCCCCTGTGCCCGCTGCTTGATCTTAGCCTTGGAAACTGTATCGCCGTGGTATGTTTCGAAAATCGTCTTGAAGAGCTTCGAGTTGAGAAAGGCGCTCTCAAGCAGCGGCCCTTGATCTTCCAGGGTGGCTGCATCGATGTCTCTCGCCAGTTTCGTTGCTTGGTAGGCCGCTGCCTCTCCTTCCATGAGCCCGAATTGCTTCAGCGCTGATGCGCGAACCTTCCCCGGGTTACCGGCACTTCCGAAGACCCCAGGGAGGACCGTCTTCTCAGGCTGGGGCCCAGTGTGCGTCTTCGCAACCAGCTTCTTTGCATATTCAAGCGCTTGCTTCAGGTCGATTTTGGGGAAGAGCGTCCCGCCCTTCCGGCCACCCTTTGGCGGCGTCGGCTTGTTCGTTGTTTTCTCATTTCCCGTCATTAGCCGTTACCTCCCGGGCCTTTATTGACTCGAGTAAGTCTCTTAGGCCCGCATTGTATGAATCCGCGAAATCCGCATATTTCTTGTCGGCGATGCTCTCGGCTATCTTCGCGCTGTCGATCCTTATCGGCATAACGGTCACCTTGCGCCGTTCAATCTCGCGCACCAAGGCACCGCTCAACTCCTTTTTGACCCAGTCGGAGTTAACCGAGTACTCGCTCAAGATGATAAGGGAGAAATCCGACTCGGCCAGGCCCTGGGCGATCTTTTCGGGGATGGAATCGCCCACCAGGATCCGTTGCTCGTCAAGCCAGACTTTAATTCCATTCGCAACGAGATCCGCAGCAAGTTTCCGAACGAAGCGCTTGTCCTTCGAGCTGTGGGAGAGGAAGGCAACGCGCGCCTGATCGTCTCTTGCGCGGCGCACCTGCTTCGCCGCGACGGCTTCGTCCACTAGCGACTCGACGCGTATGCCCAAATCGAGGGCCTTTTCCGAGTTCGCCCACTGGATAATTGGGGCCAAGGCGGTCTTGTCGTAACTCTGCTCGCCCGCGACGGTCGCGGATTTCCGCATTGCGGTTTGGAGGTCGTCCCCGAGCGACATGAATTGGCGAATGTTGATAATGAGAGGTAGACGGAGCAGCGCCTCGCGCACCGCGCTCCTCTTTTCTTCGATCGTACCCTTTTATGGGTAAGGCTGGGCAGGAACATAGGTGCTGTCGTCCGCCGACTCCACGAGGCGGATCGAGCGGGCGTTCTTTAGAAGTTTCCCGGCCGTGCGGGGATCAATGCCAGCGAATTGCGCGATCTGTTTGCCTGTCGGGCTGTCCAGCCAAGCGACGGCGTCAAGCACGGTGAATAGCGGGTCGATCTTTACCGCCTCGAAGCGTAAGGTGAGACTCTTCTTTGCGGGGGACGCCTTGGCGCTCATTATGCCCGTCTAGCAAGCTATTCCGCCGGATTTCCATTTTCATTTCCCGGCCGACCGTTAACATACACCCGGATCGCCTCTGGATGTAATGATCCGGCCCAGTTTTCCGGTGAGGTGAAGCTAATCAGGGCGGGGTCCCGAATCTGGACAGCTCGCCCAGCAGGGAATCAAGCGTTCTGAGCATCTCGCGTGAGGCCCGCTCGCAGACATTAGGAGGAAAATAAATCTCGCGGTTTACGTGAACGAGGTTCCGGTAGTCCACGATGAAGTCTGGCAGGACGGCAGCGGGCAACGCATCACTGAACCAACGGTTGAAAATGTTCTTGTAGTTCTCCAACGTCGCGTTGTTGGGGTCGAGACTGAACGCACCGCGCCGTCTGACAATGTACGCTTGCTGACTCGCGATAAACGCAAAAAGAACGGTCTCGAAAAGACTCCCGGCGAGGATGACTACGGTCTTTTCCATTTCAGCGGACGCTGCAGTAACAAGCTCTCCAAGATCGCGAAGGACTATGGCTCTGTGACGCGACAGGTTGGCAGGTATGAAGTCAAGCTGCGGATTGTTCAGGTGGATGCACTGCTCGCAGATAGACTTCAGGGTATCGGTCATCGCGGGATTTCTCCAAGGCGTACCGGGAGTACTCTGGCGCGGTTATCACTTCGAACTTCACAATGCGGTAGAGCGCACCCCCTTCGAAAAGAAAATAGCCGCGCCGCTCAGCCAGCACGTCATGGTAAAACGTGTAGTTCTGCAAACCGCCAGGTGACAACGGCAACCATCGTTGCTCAACTTCGACGTGGAGCAAGCCTCGGCAGCCTTGAAGGTCGGCAAACTCCTCGATCTTTACAAAACCGACGTCTGGCCTCACGTGGCGACACGATGCCATCGCCGCTTGAAGGGTCCTGAACTTAGCCCAGTCATCAACGCTTAAATACCAGCCCTTCATAAGGCCCGAAGGTTCGTTAATGATGTTAAACGCCCTGATAAGGTTCTCGGTTAGGGCGTGCTTGTCGAAGTACAGCACCTCAGCCCGATCGAAATACGGCTTGACAATGTCCGGGTTTGCTGCCATCAGTTTAGAGAAGTAGTCGACGGACGTAGCATGCAGCATGGCGAAGGGAGGGCCGCCGGATCCTGTCTTCCAATCGAGTGGCTGCCGGCCAAAATGATGAATCGCATCCATTGGTGGACCGTCGAATAGCTCGAGGATGTTGTGCTCCGCGCTGCCGGTAGACTTCCCGAACCAGACCGCCAGAGCGAGCTTATGTCCCGGATATACGCCCATGTGATACGCGAGAAGGTCCTCGATCAGGGCCTTAGTCCTCAGTTCTGCGCCCTTGGCGGGCAGATCCAGTTGTGCAAGTTCGGCCATTGTGCCTTCCCCACCAGAAAACGTCTGCAACGTGCGGCCTTATCAGTCAGAACTGTGGCCAGCATTAAGTGTACACCTGATTTCGCGGCTTGCGGCTGTTGAATGATTTGATTTCTTCGAGATCAGAGCCGAAGTCCGCGTCCACGGTCGGCTCATGGCCCATTTCCTTGGCATGGGCCTGCGCCAGCGCGAGGGCTCGGAGAGCAAACTGCAAGAACCCAGATCAGCAGGGCGCGGGACCTCCACCGGAAGGGCCCAGCCTTACCGATAGCCGCCACCGTCGGGCATGTCGAGAAGCGCCAGGTCCCGTGTTTGATTGAACTGACCCAATCTCCCGACCACGGAACCCGGCGAGTCCGCGCTGGGTGCTAGTCTCCCGTCCCAGCTAATTCTTTACAACGGCGCACTTTGTCGAGGATGACATCCGCCGTGGCTTTCCAGATGAAGGGTTTGGGTTTCTCGTTCCAATGCGCCAGCCATTGATAGATAGCACTCTCCAACTCCGGTACGCTGCGAAAGGTGCCGCGGCGAATCCTCCGGTCGGTGAGGAGTCCGAACCATCGCTCCACCTGATTAAGCCAGGAGCTGCTGGTGGGGGTGAAATGAAAGTGGAAGCGGCGGCGCCGTTTGGGCTTGAGCCAGCGCTGCACGGGAGCGCTCTTGTGGGTGCCGTAGTTGTCCATGATGAGGTGAACTTCCAAGTCCCCTGGCAGTTCCTTTTCCAGTTGATTGAGGAATTTAACGAACTCCTGCCCGCGGTGGCGCGGCCGGCAACTGCCGATGACTTTCCCGTTCAGGATGTTGAAGGCGGCAAAGAGAGTGGTCGTCCCATACCGCTTATAGTCGTGGGTTTGACGTTCGGGCAGGCCCGGCCGCAAGGGCAAGATCGGAGCGGTGCGATCCAGGGCTTGGATTTGGCTTTTTTCATCCACGCAGAGGACCAAGGCGCGATCCGGCGGGTTGAGGTAAAGCCCCACCACATCTCGCACCTTTTCCTCCAGCTTGGGATCCTGGGAGAGCTTAAACTTCTCCACTCGATGCGGCTGGATGTCATAGCGCTGCCAGACGCGATGCACCATCATGCGCGCCACTCCCAACTGACGGGCCAGTCCTCGCACGCTCCAGTGAGTGGCGTCCAGCGGTCGCGTCTTCAGCGTTGTGTCCAAGATCTTCTGCTCCAGTTCGGGGGTCAACTTCGGCCGCAACCTGCGGCGTTTCTGCAGCCGCCGCAAAGCCTCGACACCCTCACCAAGGAAAGCGGTGCGCGTGGTCAGAACCGTGGGACGGGACAACCCGGTTTGCTGGGCAATGGAATGGTTGGAAACCCCTTGGCTCGCCAGCAAGATTGCCTCACACTTCCGGCCCAACCTTTGCGGCGTCCTGCCGTCTCGAGCCAGGGACTCCAACTCACGTTTCTGACTTGCGTCGATCATAAGGGCTTTGGCAGTTGTAAACATGCTGCCATAAGATCACAACTCAGCCGTATTGTCAATAATTAGATGGGACGGGACACTAGGTGCGCCCATTGCGTCGCGATCGAGGACCTCCCACGGGCTACGGCTCACCTTGGTTGGAGATGGTGGCAGTGGTTCCGTCGAATTTGGTCAACTGGACAGTGAATGGCTCGTTGTAGGTCTTTGCCCTATGTCTGAGGAAACTGAGTGCAACGGCTTCGCCCAGCAACAAAGACGTGTCGGTGTCGCTGCGCCAGTGGATGCCGGCATGGATTCCGTGGCCGAAGGAGACATTGTGGCCGAGTTTGTTCAACTCGCCGTTGACGGTGAGTTGTCCCGCATCGGAACCGGTGTAGGGTACCAGCGACAAGCCATCGCTCGTGGGCACCATTGGGTTCGGGATCACGAAATTGCCGTCGAAGATGAACTTCAATATCGTGATGCAAGCGCCGCCAACCGTGCCGTGCCCTGTGGGGTAGGCCGGGTGCGTCGGCGAGCCTTCGGGAAACGCCTGCGAAAGCAGCCAGGTCCCGTACTTGTTGAAGTTCTGCTGAAGTCCCACCGAGTTCAGGACCACGTTGCTCGGTTTGACATCGGTTTCGCCTCCCTGTCCGCTCTTGACCAGATGAACTTGTCCGCCGGTAGCTTCCGGGCGAGGACGGAGGTGAACAAACCACTTCTGGTACCACACGGCGTTCAAGGCCTTGGTGGCTACTTCCCCCAGGGTTGCCGCGAAGTCAGGCCCACCGAAGGTGCCGAAGCCGTTTTCACACCTCGATCCGACGTAGGGGTTGCCAGGGTTCAAGGCCGCACCCATGCCGGCGAGTACAAGGAACGCCGTAAAATAGGCCTGATAGAGCACGTCCACGTGGGTATACGCCGCGAGGTCCCGGCCCAGACGCCGATAACGCAATACCGGGTCGATCTGGTTGCGCAGGCCGGTGAAGCTGCCATTCTGGACCGTCAGCCAGTCGCTGAAGCTGGTCATGTAGTCGACGTTCGGCAGGTAGCTCACCATCTGTTGGCTGATGGGCTGGGCTCCGAAGTAGGTGGGCGTGATGAAAAATTGGGAGATGTAGGGTCCCAGAGTTTCGCCCGGGAAAACTCCACGAAAAAGCAGATCAGTGGTAACCTGGCCGCGGCTGTTCCGGGGACCCAGGTAGGTAGGCAGCCCACTCAGTTCCGCCGCTGCCTGAGCCGCCAGCGCGCTTGAACCATAATCGGTGAACGCCACATCGCGCAGCAAGGAAGCCCAGTAATGTTCCAGCAACTCCGTGGCGGTCTGGTCGCCGGCTATTAACGGTGCCGGAGGAACTTGCGGCTGGCCATACTGCGCATTATCGAGCGCCTCCAGGTCGAAAGCCAGTCCGCCTTGCGGGCCGTTCAGCGTCCGCATGCCGCCCATAATGATTCTCTCGAAGTCGGAAAACTTGCCGCTGGCCAACGCGGTCTTGAAGGTTGCGTACGCGTTCAGATCCACTCGCCCAAAGCTGTCGTGCGGGAGGCTTTTGGTAAAGGTGCCGCCCTTGTCAGGATAGCGCGCGTCATCGCCGTTGCTAACGTTCTTCGCCGCCCCAACCAGGGCGTCCTGAATCGCCTCCCGGACTCGCAGATTGAAGGCGTCGATCAGCCGCTCGTGGGTTACACCCTTCGGCACCGCCAAGCCGGTGTCGCTACTGCCAGGGGACTGGGCGGAAGCCACGGACGACGTCGTTAGCGCGCCTGCGGTAAGCGTCGCCGCACCGACTCCCACTCGTCCGAGGAAGTGCCGCCGATTCGCGCCTTTCGGCGTCTTCCCGGCAGCGGAAGCGCTGTGTCCTTCGAGCACACCGCTCACACTATCCTTCCTCTTACTCTTTTTGTTCACCTTTTTCATTTAGCCGTCTCCTTCCTGTGAGACATGCGTAACCTTACCTTGGTATCGCTCTGCAGTCTGTGATCCTGGTCACGAGGGACTTTCCCTTAGTACTCTTTTTCACAAGTATGGCACATACGGACTGACCCTCCCCCGGTCCTGCCCAGCGGGACCACCCTCTCCCAAAGAAGGTGTGAAGTAATTGCGAAGGCGCTTCCAACACAGAGACACAGAGGCACAGAGAAAAATGGGAAGCGTCTGGAAACAAACGACATCTCATGCACTCTTCTCACTCTTTCTCTGTGTCTCTGCGCCTCTGTGTTTAA
>Ga0209039_10000343_pt1 | contig 45324 bp, 49 predicted proteins | sample BogFormECP12_OM1_FD_188238 | JGI IMG/M metagenome (GOLD analysis project Ga0209039, IMG submission 188238) | Bog forest soil microbial communities from Calvert Island, British Columbia, Canada - ECP12_OM1 (SPAdes) (version 2) | ecosystem: Environmental > Aquatic > Freshwater > Wetlands > Bog ...
CGACGTGCTGGCCAAGATCCCGCGTGAAACCACCAAGACCAAGGACATCACCGGCGGTCTGCCGCGCGTGGTGGAGCTGTTCGAAGCGCGCAAGCCGCGCGAGACGGCCATCATCGCGGAAATCAACGGCGTGGTGAAGTACGGCGAAGTCAGCAAGGGCCAGCGCAAGATCTTCGTGGCCGGCGACGATGGCGAGCAGCGGGAATACGCGCTGCCGCGCGGCGTGCACATCAACGTTCAGGAGGGTGAGCGGGTGAAGGCCGGCGAGCCGCTCATGGACGGCCCGCGCAACCCGCACGACATTCTCGACGTGCTGGGCGAGAAGGAACTGCAAAAATACCTGGTGAACGAGATCCAGGAAGTCTACCGGCTGCAGGGCGTCAATATCAACGACAAGCACCTGGAAGTCATCTCGCGGCAGATGATGCGCTGGGTGAAGGTGGAAGATATCGGCGATACGGAATTCCTGCCGGAAGAGGTGGTGGACCGGTTCAAGTTCCGCGACGAGAACATGAAAGTTCTGGAAGCGGGGCAGCGGCCGGCGCGGGGCAAGGCCGTCCTGCTGGGCATCACCAAGGCTTCGCTTTCGACCGATTCGTTCATTTCGGCGGCGTCCTTCCAGGAGACCACGCGCGTGCTCACCGAAGCCGCCATCAACGGCAAGGTGGACTACCTGCGCGGGTTGAAGGAGAACGTGATCATGGGCCGGCTGGTCCCGGCAGGCACCGGCATGGAGTATTACCGCCAGGTCAAAATTGCGGGCGAGGACGTGGTGGAAGAGCCCGCGGCCGAGCCGGCGCTCGACACCATCCCCGGATACGACGAAGAGACGCGCCTGCAATACGCCGGCGGCCTGCCGGAGGATACCGGCGAGGAGTCGCTGGCGGAATAGGGCGACGGACATCAATCAACCGCCGGCGCGCCTCGTGTGCGCCGGCATGCTTTCTCTGGGTAGAGTATGAACGAGATCATATTCATCGTGAACGAGCCGCCCGAGGGGGGCTACGTTGCGGAAGCCCTCGGTCAGTCGATTTTCACCGTCGCCGAGACGCTGGAAGAACTCAACGAAATGGTACGGGACGCCGTGATGTGTCACTTTGAAGAGGAGTCTCGTCCCAAGATCATTCGCCTGCATTTTGTTCGCGAAGAACTCATCGCGGTATGAGGGTCCCGCGGGATTTGTCAGGCGCCGATCTCAGGAAAGCTCTCAGGGTGCTGGGCTATGAGGAGACGCGCCAGACAGGCAGTCACGTCCGGATGACGACCCGGATGCGCGGCGAACATCATGTCACCGTGCCAGACCATAAGGCGCTCCCCGCCGGAACGATCAGGGGGATCTTGAGAGACGTGGCGCGTCACTCCGGCTGCACAATGGAAGAGATTGTATCGCGCCTGTTGGCCTGACGTCGTTTTCTCCGCCCAGGATGGGGAATCGCAAGGGTTGAACACTCGAAAGCAGCCGAGGCGGCTTCCTCTTTGGTCGCGGGCGGCTCCGATTTCGAGCAGCTAGGGAGTACCTTTACGTGATCCAGAGACCCAATCTGGAAGGCCTCGCGGTATACTCGAAAGGGAAACTAGTCAAACAAAGCGGCGTGGAGACGTACTATTTTCTCGTATCGTCAAAACGCGTAGTGTAGCCATGGCAATGACAATCAATCGATGTCCGACCTGTGGAAGCGACCGGATACGGAAAGCGCCCCGGAATTGGACCGGTGAATTCCGTGGCAAGACTTACCAGGTGAAAGGTCTGGAATTTCACGAGTGCGCGGTTTGTGGCGAGCGAGTTTTCGACCGCGAAGCGATGCGCAAGATCGAGGCCCAATCCCCGGCTTTTTCCGGCCGAGCCGGTGCGCGACACCATTCCCGGATACCACGAAGAGACGCGGCTGCAATACGCCGGCGGGCTACCGGAGGATACGGGGGAGGAGTCGCTGGCGGAATAGGCGACAAACGATGACGATCAATATCCCGCTGGATTCGGAATTGGCCGGCGTGCTGCAAATGTTCGACAGGCCGTTGAAGGACACCGCGCGCGAGTTGATCGTCCTCGAGCTGTACCGCCAGGGCAAGATTTCCAGCGGCAAAGCGGCGGAATTAGCGGGGATGCCGCGCATCGCCTTCATCCAGCACTCCTCCGCCCTGGGCATCCCTTTCTTCGACATGACCGAGGAGGAGTGGCAGGCGGAAGTCGATCGGGTGAGAAAGCTCTAATTGCGGATCGTCTCGAACACAAGCCCAATCGTGGCGCTCGATCACCTCGGCGAACTTGACCTGCTGCGGAAGATCTTCCACTCCGCCATTCGTCACGGCGCGCTTCTCGGAACTCGAGCCCTCACTCCGCTGAATTCCATGGATCAGCAATCGATCGTCCCCGAAATCGATCCCCGCTCCGTTCACGCCGCCATCGCCCAAGCCAACAAGGACGTGGAGGCGTGGAAAAGGGCACCGCCGGCGCTGGCGAGCGCATGCAGAAGTCCCTTGAGCGCATGGCCGACATGCTGCTCAAGATAAACGACAAATCCCGCACCTCGATGGAGCGGCCCATGGCGCACTACAGCCAGGTGAAGATTGCTGGCGATGAATTCACCCATGGCATGTCGATACGGCCAGCGCGACTAAGATGGTCGCAGACACCCAATGAACGGGGCGCGGCAAAGGAAAAGGCGTACTTGCGCCAAGTCCGGAAGCTGCAACTCTCGAAAGAAACCTGGGGGACCGCCCTTGCGCGCCGCCCAGACGTAAATACATAATGTAAATATGGCGCCATGAGCTACACTTGGGACCCGAAGAAGAATCGAGGCAACATTGCCCGCCACGGCATCGCGTTCGAGGACGCCGTGAAGATCTTCGAAGGCCCCACGCTTGAGAGAGTGGATGATCGCTTCGAGTACAGCGAGGTTCGGGTGTATGCCATTGGCATCGTAAACAGCATTGAGATCACGGTGATCTTCACCGATGTGTCCCCGAATGAGCGTCGAATCATTTCGGCGTGGAAGGCAGAACGACATGAAAGAGAAGCGTACTGGGAGAACTTCAGTTAAGATGGGCACCGATTGGAATCACCTCCGTGCTCTGAGCGGCCGTCAAATCCGGCAGGCCATCGAGAGCGACCCGGAGGCGCGGCCGACGGATGCGGAGTTTTGGAAAAAGGCGCGCGTGGTGATTCCGGCGGCGAAGCAGACCATTACCATCCGCCTGGATGCGGATCTCCTCGAATGGCTAAGGAAACAAAAAGGTTACCAAACACGGATCAATGCCGTGCTTCGGACTTTTATGGATGCCAATCTGACTTCTGGGCGGCGGGATTGAGCGCGCGGTATAGCCATAGCAATGACAATCAATCGATGTCCGACCTGTGGAAGCGGCCGGATACGGGAGGCGCTCCGGAATTCGACCGGGGAATTCCGCGGCAAGACTTACCAGGCGGAAGGTCTGGAATTCTACGAGTGCCGCGGGATCGCTTCCGTAAGCGACGCCGACGGATCGCGTTTGAAATCTGCCAGAACTGGTGCCGTGAATCCTGATACCCTAGTCCTGATCGGCGAATCCGCCGATCGCCCGAAGATGAACAGACTCTACTACGGCGACAATCTCGATGTTCTGCGGGGCTGCATCGACGATGAGAGCGTGGATCTGGTTTATCTCGATCCGCCATTCAACAGCCAGGCCACGTACAACGTTCTGTTTCGTAGCACGGCCGGCGAGAAATCGCGCGCACAGATTGAGGCCTTCGAAGACACCTGGCACTGGGGCGATGAAGCCGAGCTTGCCTTTGACGGAGTGATGCACGGCCCCAATACCGACGCTGCGGAGATGCTGCGGTCCATGCGCGCGTTCTTGAAAGAGAACGACATGATGGCGTACCTGGCCATGATGGCGGTGCGCCTCCTGGAACTGCATCGGGTCTTAAAGCCGAACGGGAGCGTGTACCTGCACTGCGACCCGACTGCCAGCCACTACCTGAGAATCCTGATGGATGCCGTATTCGGAGCCGAGAATTTCAGGACGGAAATCGTCTGGAAGCGGACCAGTTCCCACGGCAATGTATCGAGCGGCTATGGGGATGTGACCGATACCATCCTCTACTTTTCTAAAGGCGACAGCCCGACCTGGAACCAAATCTACGTCCCGTACTCACAGAAGCACATCGACACAAAGTTCACGTACAAAGACCCAGATGGCAGGGTATTCACCACGAGCGACCTGAGGAATCCTGGTGTGCGCCCGAATTTGACGTACGAGTACAAGGGCTACAAGCCGCACCCGAATGGATGGGCCGTCAGCCGGAAGAAGATGGAACAATACGACAAAGAAGGACGGCTTTGGTTCCCGCCTGCCAAGGGCGGACGTATCCGGCTAAAGCGCTATTTGGATGAACAGCCGGGGCAGAAGATCCAGAATCTGTGGGATGACATATCGCCGATCAATTCTCAGGCTCAAGAGCGACTTGGGTATCCCACACAAAAGCCACAAGCCCTGCTGGAACGTATTCTAGCCGCAAGTTCAAATGAAGGGGATGTGGTTCTAGACCCATTCTGCGGTTGCGGTACCACGATTCACGCCGCGCAAAAGCTAAGACGCGAATGGATTGGAATCGACATCACACACCTCGCGATCTCCCTCATTGAGAAGCGCTTGAAGGACGCTTTCCCAGGCATCCAATACGAGGTTCACGGCACGCCGAAGGACCTGGACGGGGCGAGAGCACTGGCGAATCAGGACAAGTATCAATTCCAGTGGTGGGCCGTTTCGCTAGTGAACGCGGTTCCGTTCGCCGGCAAGAAGAAGGGCACCGATACCGGTATTGACGGATTGATCTACTTCAAGCCCGATGGCAAGACAACGGAAAAGGCCATTGTCTCCGTGAAGGGCGGCGAAAACGTGAACGTCGCGATGGTCCGCGACTTGGCGCATGTCGTGGACCGCGAAGAGGCCAAGATCGGCGTGTTTATCACGCTGGCGGATTCGACGGGACCGATGCGAACCGAGGCGGTGAAGGCGGGCTATTACAAAACGCTGTACGGCAAGTACCCCAAGATCCAAATCCTCACCATCCGGGAACTGTTCGAAGGAAAGCAGCCCAACATCCCGCTGGTGGACGCATCGGCTTTCAGGAAGGCGCCGAAAGAAGCGCGCGGCGATCAGAATGCCCTGCCGTTCTGATTAACCCCTGTTTCTTTTCAACGCTTTTGCCGATGCCTCAGCCGCCTGACTTCCGGGCGGCGGGGCTGAGCGGCCAGCCTGAGGGCAAGCGGGGAGTGGCCAGTGGTGCTAGGATAGGAGCGACGATTACCGGGCCTTGCCGCGGCACTGGCAGGCAGACGAGCCTTATGACGATCCCCGCGAAATACGAGAACGGTGTCTTCCGGCCCCTCGAAGGTGTGTCGATCAAGGAGGGCACGGTCGTTCAGGTGCACGTACCGCCGGAAGGCGAGCCTGGCGGCAGGCGGCGGTCCATCAAAGACCTTCCCTTCTATGGCATGTGGGCAGATCGCAATGACATCATCGACGGCGTGAGCTATGTAAACACGCTGCGGAACAATCCGCGCGGGTAGCACGGACGGAACCGCCATGGCCCGGTACCTGATCGACACGGATGTAATGATCGACGTATCCCGGAGGAACGTCGCCGCCGCAAACTTCGTCGATTCTCTCGATGACATCACGATCTCCATCATCACCGCGCACGAACTCATCGTCGGCGCCAGGAGCCAGCGCGATGCCGACGGGATCGACAGCCTGATAAAGACGTATCCGGTGCATGGGGATCTCGGTGTGGAGATCACGGGGCTGGCGTACGAACTGCTCAAGCGCTACGCGAAATCGGACGGTCTGCGGACCTTTGACGCTCTGATTGCCGCGACGGCGATCGAGGCCGGCCTCACGCTCGTGTCGAAGAACCGAAGGCACTTCCAGATGATCAGCGGGCTGACTCTCGAGGTGCCCGACTACTAGGACCACTCCTGACATCCAGGAGTCGGGGGTGCCCTCTGGGCCCGGCAGACTGAAGAGTCTGCGCCACTCACCCCTCCTGATTCACCATCTGGATCAGCGCCTGAATGTACCCGAAACAGTAGGCAAACGCCTGCTGTTTGTCTGTGTCGCCGGCGATCACCGGGGCGTGGTCGGGCATCAGCATGCCGTCGTAGCCTACCTCTTTGTAGGTGCGGATCGCACGGATGAAATCTACATCGCCGTTGTCCGGAAAGGTCTCCTGAAAATTCAGGAAGCCGCCCTTGATGTTGCGGAAGTGCACGTTGAAGATTCTGCCGCGCGAGCCGAAGTACCGGATCACGTCGTAGATCTCGTCGCCGGGCTTTTTCAGCATCTCGGAAACCGTGCCCTGGCAAAAGTTCAGGCCGTGAGACGGGCTCGGAGTCAGCGCGATGAATCGCTTCAGCCCATCCACGCTGCCGAGCACGCGGTGAACGCCGCGGAAGCCTTGCGGCTCGGGCATGGCGGGGTCGTGCGGATGGCAGGCCAGCCGCACCTTGTACTCCTCCGCCACGGGCATCACGCGCTTCACGAAATAGCCGATGCGCTCCCACGCCTGCTCCGCGCTTACCGGGCCGGCTTCGGTCGGTGTGTCGCGGTTGGCCGCTTTCTCGTAGTTGAACGTGCTGTAGGTGGCACCGCCGCGGCCGGTGGTGGATTCCGTGCGCACCACCCCGAGAATCGACATGTTGTATTTCAGCAGCCGGATGCCGGCCTGGGAAGCGTTGCGGATCATCTGGCAGATGCCGTCGATTTCGCGGTCGCGCTCGGGGCTTTTGCCCAGCATGATGTTGGGGTTCTCGGACCGGGTGATGTAGGCGGAGCTGAGCGGCAGCGGCACGGCCTCCAGCTTGAGGCCGAAGGATTCCACGTGCTCGCGGCGGCGGGTGAGGGAATCCACGGACCAGTTCTGGTCCAGTTTGGCCGAGGGCAGTTGGCCGCAAATGTGGTTCACGCCCAAGGCGGCCATCACTTTCAGGATGGCGTCGCTGTCGCCGTGTTGCGTGCCGAGTTTGAGGTTGGCCTTGCGGGCGGGCGCCGGCTGTGGGGTTTGGGCCTGGGCGGCGGTCGCGGCCAGGGCAGCAGCGGTGGTGTGGAAGAAATCTCTGCGATGCATGAAGACAGTCTAGCGGATTGCAGGGCGATCTCGGCGGCCATGGCGAAGGGGCGCGAATTCATGCGATATTAAAAGAGAGCGGAGCGCCAAGGCTCCTTGTGAGGATCGTTGAAGAGATTACTACTTATCGGCACTATTCTTGTGTTCGTTTATCAGTCGCGCACTTCCGGGTCGGCGGTCGTGGTGTTGAATACCGTCAATCGGGCAGCCGGAAAGTTGCCGTCGGATTGGCAGATCAAGGTGAACCGCGGCCGGCCCGAGATCTCCGTCTGCAATGACGGCGAGGGCGGGGAACCCTGCCTCCACCTGAGGAGTGTGAAAGCATCTTTCGCCATCGAGCGCCCCGTGGACGTGAGTCCCGAGGAGACCCCGTATCTGACCTGGAGTTGGAAGGTCACTCGCCTGCCGGATGGCGGCGATTTCCGCCGGGCGGCGACCGACGACCAGGCGGCGCAGGTGCTGGTGGCCTTCGCCGACCGGCGCATCATCACCTACCTCTGGGACAGCACGGCCCCCAAGGGCGTCATGCAGAACTCCAGCGAGATCCCGCTGGTGCATATTTTCGCGGTGGTATGCCAGTCCGGCGCCGCCGAAGCTAACCGGTGGGTAGCCGAGAACCATAACGTGGCCGCCGATTATCAACGGGCCTACGGGAAGACCGCGCCGCATGTGAGGGGGCTGCGCCTGCAGATCAACTCCCAGCACACCGGCACCGTGGCGGAAAGCTACTTCGGCGAAGTGGCCTTCCGCAGCGCACCGCGATAATGATCCTGGTGACTGGCGGAACGGGCTTTATCGGGAGCCATCTGCTGGACAAATTGTCTGCCCTGGGCGAGCCGGCGCGCTGCCTGTTGCGCCGCAAGGCCCGCCCGCGCGGCTTGCCGGCCGGGATCGAAGCCGCCTATGGCGATCTCACCAGCGGCGAGGGCGTCGAGGAGGCAGTCCGCGGCGTCGATACCGTGATTCACCTGGCGGGCGTGACCAAGGCGCTGGCGGCCCGCGATTACTACGCCGGCAACGTGGGCGCCACCCAGACGCTGGTGCGCGCCCTGGCGGGACGCGGCATCCGCCTGCTGCATGTGAGCACGCTGGCGGCGATCGGCCCCAGCGGCGACGGCGCGCCTGTGGATGAGGACGGCCCGCCGCGCCCGCTGACGCACTACGGCAAATCGAAGCTGGAGGCCGAGCGGGTGGTGCGCGCGCTGGCGCCCGATGCCGTAATCGTCCGCCCGCCGGCGGTCTACGGCCCGCGCGATACCGACATCTTCCAGGTGCTGAGATCCATCTCCAGGGGTTGGATGCTGGAGATCGCCGGCGGCGAACGGTGGTTCAGCGTCATCTATGTGGGGGACCTGGTGGAAGGCCTGCTGGCGGCGCGGCGCGGGGCGGGCGGACGCGCCTACTTCCTGGCGCACGCCGAGCCGGTTTCCTGGGGCCAACTGGGCGCCACAGCCGCGCGCATCATGGCCCGCCGGCTGCGCGTGGTTCGCGTGCCCTCTAGCGTGGCGTACGCCGTGGGCCTGGGCGCGGAGGCGTGGGCGCACCTCACGCGCAAGCCGGGCATTATCTCGCGCGAGAAGGTGGCCGAGGCGCGCTGCCGTTGGTGGACCTGCGATACACGGCGCGCCGCCGCCGAGCTGGGCTTCGAGGCGTGTACGCCGCTGGCGACCGGCCTGGCCGAGACGCTAGCCTGGTACAAGGAGGCCGCCTGGCTGAACTATTGAACAGGCCTTCCCTCACGCGCTTCTGGGCGGTCGACAAGCTGTTCCTGGCTTATGCCGTCTTTTCTTCCGTCCTGGTTCTGGGCTGGTGGAACCAACTGCCCGACGCCGCCGGTCTTTTCACCGTGCACCTGGCCGGCGCCGCGCTGCTGGTCTTCGAGGTGAAGTTCCCCAATGGCACAAGCTGGCTCTTCCGGAACTTCTATCCGCTACCCTACGTCGGTTTCTGTTACAAGGAGATGGCGATCCTCATACCAGCGGTGCGGCATACCGATGCGGATCGTTGGCTGGCAGACTTCGACTTTCGCATCTGGCATTCCAACCCCACCGTCTGGCTGGAGCGAATCCAGAGCCCCCTCCTCACGGAATTCGTGCAGACGGCCTACACGCTTTTCATCCCGGCGGTGCTGCTGGTCGCTTTGCTGATCTGGCTGAAGCGCCCTCACTCGGAGTTCCAATATTATGCTTTTTTAATCACGCTAGGGTTCTTGGTCTCGTATGTGGGCTACCTGATCGTGCCGGCGCGGGGGCCGCGTTTCCTGCTAAGACATTTACAACACATACCTTTACAGGGATTGTGGCTGTTCAAGGGCATGCAGGGGACACTGGACCGCCTGGAATCGGCCGCCTACGACTGCTTTCCGAGCGGGCATACGCTGCTCACCATCCTGGCGTGGTGGGGCAGCCGTTTTCTTGGAAAAAAAGTGTTTTGGGCCTATTTAGCCTACACTCCGCTCCTCATTTTTGCTACAGTTTATTGTCGATACCACTATACGGTTGATGTGCTGGCGGGTGCCGGGTTGGGGTTCGTCCTGATTCTGGCAACCCCGGCGATTTATAAAAAGCTATCACAAGGGGTTTGAAGATTGGGAGGAATTGAGGTCGTTGCGGTTGACAACCCGAAGACGCTGAAACAATTCGTGGAACTGCCGTACACACTGTACCGCAACGACCCCTATTGGGCGCCTCCGTTGCGGATCGCGGTGAAGGAATTGCTCGACCGCCGGAAGCATCCGTTTTACGCCAATGCCGAGGCCGAGTTCTTCCTGGGGTTGCGGGAGGGCCGCGTGGTAGGGCGCGTGGCGGCCATCCTCGACCGGAACCACAACCGCTTCCACGATGAGAGCGCGGGCTTCTTCGGGTTTTTCGAAAGCGTGAACGATGTGGAGGTGGCCGGCGCCCTGCTGAAGCGTGCGCGCCAGTGGGTATTCGACCGTGGCGCCACGGTGATGCGCGGGCCGATGAATCCCTCCACCAACTACGAGTGCGGCATGTTGCTCGAAGGCTTCGATTCGAGCCCCATGGTCATGATGACGTACAACCCGAGGTACTATCCGGCGATGATGGACCAGGTGGGGCTGCGAAAGGCCAAAGACCTGTACGCCTACCTGAGCAGCACCAGCACGGTGGAGAGCAAGAAGATCGAGCGGGTGGCGGACCGGGCGCTGGCGGCCAACGGGGTGCGCGTGCGTCCGATCGACATGAAGAGCTACGACGCCGACGTGGAGCGCGTCTGGAACGTGTACAATTCAGCATGGAGCCGGAATTGGGGCTTCATACCGATGACGCGCGAAGAGTTTCTCCTGATGGGCAAGGAGATGAAGCAGATTCTGAAGCCGGAACTGGTGCTGATCGGGGAGGTGGGTGACCGCGTGGTGGGCTTCGCGCTGGCCTTGCCCGACATTAACCAGGCGCTCAAACCGGCGGGGGGAAGGCTGTTCCCAACGGGGCTGCTCAAAATCCTGTATTATCAACGTTTGATCAAAAGTCTGCGAGTTCTTACACTAGGGGTGGTGGAAGAGTACCGCGCTTCCGGCCTGGCGGCGGGTTTTTATGCTGCGCTTATCCGCAACGCACGGAAGCTGGGCTATGGCGACTGCGAAATGTCCTGGATACTGGAAGATAATATCTTAATGAATCGCTCCCTCCAGCTCATGGGGGCGAAGCGGTACAAAACGTACCGAATTTATGAATGGAACTGAGGACCATGCGCATATCAACTGGCGACATCACCGGCAAGAAGAAGAGCAGCGCATCGAACGATATTTTCGAAAAGTGCCGGAACTTCACTCGTCCGAGTGATCTGCAATCCACGGGGCTCTACATGTACTTCGAGGTTTTTGGCGACCGCGAGGGGTGTGGGCCGGGCGAAGTCCGCATGGGGCGGCGTAAAGTGCTGATGTTCGGGTCCAACGATTACCTTGGCCTGATCACCCACCCCAAGGTCATCGAAGCCGCCGCGCAGGCGGTCCACAAGTATGGAACCGGCTGCAGCGGTTCGCGCCTGCTCAACGGCACGCTGGACCTGCATGTCAAGCTCGAAGCCGAACTGGCCGCGCTGGTTCATAAAGAAGCGGCCATCATGTTCAGCACGGGATTCCAGGGCAACTACGGCACGCTCTCGGCCCTCACCGAGAAGGGCGATGTCATGATCTGCGACCACAACCTGCACGCCAGCCTGGTGGAAGGCGCGTTGCGGTCGCCCGCCCGCACGGTGCGGTTCCGTCATAACGACATGGACCACTTCGAGCGGTGCCTGGAGAACTGCCCGCCGGACGAGAAGATCTTCGTCGTTTCCGAAGGCGTCTTCAGCATGGAAGGCGACATCGCCGATCTGCGCGGCACCCTCAAGCTTGCCAAGCCCTACGGGGCGCGGGTCTACGTGGATGAGGCTCACGGTATCGGCGTCCTCGGCGCCACGGGCGCGGGCGCGGCCGAGCACCTGGGCGTGCTCGACGAAGTCGACATCATCATGGGCACGTTCAGCAAGTCGCTGGCGTCGGTGGGTGGCTTCATCGCCGCCGAGCGCTCGGTGGTGGACTACTTAAAGCACACCTCCCGGCCGTTCGTCTTTTCGGCCAGCCTGCCGGCGGCCTCGGTGGCGGCCGTGGGCGCGGCTCTGCAGATCATGAAGAAGGAGCCGGAGCGCCGCCAGCACCTGCTGCGCATTGCGCAACTGCTGCGCGACGAACTGCGCTCGCGCGGCTTTGCCGTGCTGCCGGGCGAGACCGCCATTGTACCAGTGGTCATCCAGGACGAGCTGGATCTGTGCCGGCTCTGCAAAGCGCTGCTCGACGAAGGTATCTACATCAACCCCGTGCTGCGGCCGGCCGCCGCGCAGAACCTGCTGCGCATTTCCTGCACCGCCGCGCACACCGAAAAGCACCTGGACCGGCTGCTCACCACGTTGGAGCGGGTGTCGAACGCGCTAGGTATCGAGCGGTAAATGTGGGGCAGGATTGCATCCTGCGCGGCGGTTGGTTACCGCCGCCGGCCTGCTAAGGCCGATTGGAAATCGGCTGCAGCTTACAAAGCTGCCCCACAAGTACGCCTGCCGGGCCGGGCAGGGGGATGCGCCGCACGTCGCTGAACCCGGCATCACGCAGCCACTGGGTGTACTCATCTTCGCTGTAGCTGGCGCCGCCGCGCGTATTCACGAGCATGTTGAGCGAGAACAGCGCGCCCGCCCGCGGTCCGGTCTTATCCGCCCGCAGCAGGAAATCCTGAATGGCCACGCGGCCGCCCTCCGGCAGCGCCCGGTGCACTCGCGCCAGCAGATCCCGATTCTCTTCCTCCGACAGCATGTGGCAGATGGCGGAGATCAGCACGAAGTCGTAGCCGCCGCCGAATTCGTCGGTGCGCAAATCGCCCACACGCGTCGAGATGCGCTCCTCGAGTCCCGCTTCCCGAATATGCCGCTGGGCGATGGCCAGCACCGCCGGCTGGTCGAACACCTCCACACGCAACCGTGGGTTAGCCTGGGCGAACGCGATGGCGTAAGCCCCCGACCCGCCGCCCACATCCAACATGCGGCTGGCGCCCGTCGCGGCGTTCTGCGCCAACTGCACGGCGCGCTGCCGCGCGTTGTTGTGCATGGCGGCGATGAAGGCCTCGGTGCCTTCGGCGCCGCGTTCGTCCGGCGCCGCCGTGCCCGTTCGCACGCACTCCGTCAGGCCCGACCACCGGTGCCACAACCGCACCGTATGCAGCATCGCCATCCGCGCGCTGTCCGGCGACCCCGCCGCCAGAAACCGGCCGGCAACCGGCGAGTTATGAAACACCGCCCCGTCCTTCCGTACCAGGTCCAGCGAAGCCAGCGCGTTGAGGAGCATTTCGGTAGCGCGCGCCTCGGTGCCGGCCGTGGCTGCCGCCTGCGCGGCGGTGGCGCCGTTCTTAATTGCCGTGAACAGGTCCAGCTCCAGCGCCGTGAGGATCACGCGGCTCTCCTGGAAGCCGCGGATGCTCTGCGCCAACTCGTCCGGCATTATGCCCGCGGCGTCCCTGGCGCGCACAGAGGCCAGGAAGCGGTCCCGGTTGGCGCCAACCTCCGCCGCCAGCGCCGCCTGGTCGGTGTTCACCAGCCGGCTCACGGGGCGGCCCTGGCGGAAGTGCGAATCCACGATCTCACGCACGTCCTCGGCCCGCACGCCCGAGTACCAGATCCCTTCGGGGTAGACCACCATGTTGGGCCCGCGCTCGCAGAGTCCGAGCGAGCCGCAGGTGGTGATCTGGACGTCGTTGGCGAGCGACTGGGCGGCGATTTCCCGGCGCAGGGCGTCGATCATGTCGCGCGATCCGCTCGCCGTGCAGGACGGGACGCCCTCCGGCTTCTGCTGGTCGCAAACGTAGACGTGGTATCGGAATGGCTCCATGACGCTCATTTTAGCGAGAAGTACGGGTAAGAAACTTTGGACAAAACTTTGGGCCTCGCCTTGCATTTGAGGAGAAAAGGGTGTATTCCCGGTCAGCACGCCAGTATTCGCACAAGCGAGTCCCAACCCGTCTTTTATTTCTATTTTGAAGACAAGGCCGCCGGACTTGGGAAATTCGGGACCGGGACGGTCTCAAACCCAAACCAGTTTGCCCTGGTCAAGCTTGATGTCACGAAGTCCAGCCGGGAGACGACGATCGGAGAGTTTGGCGCCTCGGGCTTGAACACGTGGGCGGCCGAGAAATCGATGGTTACATTCAGGTCCGAGCGACTGCGCAGCGGACTGTATAAAGTCGTCTCGAACGGTCCGATGGAGCCAGGCGAGTACTGCTTTCTTGCTCCACAGGGCAGCCAGATCTTCGATTTCGCAGCGACGCGTACAGGGGGTGCCGGATTAGGCGATACGCGCCGACCTCGACCAGCGTGGTGGTGTTCTCAAAAGGTAGATTGGTGCCCCCGGCGGCCATGGGCGCTGGCCCGCCAATCGCGCGAAGTAGCCGGAATCCTTCAATCGCCAATCCTATCGAGACCGCACCCAGGAACCAGGAAGCCAGTTGGCGAGCCGAGAGCGGGTTGCGGAACCACACAGGGACGTTCAGCAGGATCAGGGCCGAAAGGAGTTCAAACGCGAAAAAGCGATAGAAGCCGTGAGAGCGCGGGTCCCTCAGCGGCCGCCACGACAACCGAATGATGACGGCCGACACAGCGAAGAAAATGGCGACTCGCACCAATCTGTTCGCCAGGATACCAATTTGTTGCGGCTAGCGCTTGGCGCGGTAGATCTTTTTGCTCATCCCGTTCTGCTGCTGGCTGACCTGCTTCTTCTGCGCCGTGGTGAGCTTGCCGCCGTTGGCCGCGCGGTCGGCGTTGATCTCTTTGCTGATGCCGGCCTCGCCCTTCTCCAGCTTCGCGGTTTGGCCGGCGCTCAGCTTGCCGGATTGAACGCCGTTGGCGATGCGGTTCTGCTGGTTCGCCCGCCGTGCGCCTACTTCGGTCCTGGGCGTGGGCCGCACGGCCGCGTTGTGCTTGTCGGCGTAGATCTGGCGGCTCATCTGGTTCTGCTGCCGGTTGACAGTCTGCTTTTCCTGGCCGGTAAGTTTGCCGCCGTTCAGGGTGCGGTCGGTGTGCACTTCCTGGTTGATGGCCGCCTCCTTTTTTTCCACGTTGGCGGCCTCGCCCGAGGTCAACTGGCCGCTCTTGATGCCTTGCGCCACGCGGTCCTGCTGGTTTTCTCTGCGCTGGTCGACCTTGTCGGTCTGCGCCGCGACGCCCACCACCATGACCGCCGCCGCTACTGCCATCCTGCTAACGATTAATCTCACTGTCTTTCTCTCCTCTGCGATCCTGGTGTTGCCAATCGCTCACGTAGACTATAAACGCAAGGGGAGAGTTAAGTTGCCGTTAAACTCCGTTCATACGGTCCGGGGAGTACTATGCAATTGGTTAACGTCGCTTAAGTACTCAACCGGCTCAGACGGCAAGGCACCGCAACCACCGATCACTGGATTGGCGGCGCGCCCGGATCGTCAATCCCTCCGCCGAGGCCGAGGAACAGCGCCAGTCCCTCGTTGATCGCGGCCATCTCCTGCCGCGGCAGCTCGCCAAACATTCGCCGGACCCGTCGTTTGTCGACCGATCTCAGGTGGTCGATCAACGCGAAGGACTTCTTGGCGAGGCCGCTCCGCCCAGGCGCGAGCGGAGGGTACAGCAGTCCCTCGCCGGGAGTTCCTGTCACCGGCACAACGCAAACCAGTGGAAAGCGCTGGTCGCCGACGACGTCCGGATCGCTCACCACAATGCAGGGCCTGACGCCGTGCTGTTCGTGGCCGAGTGTGGGGTCGAGTTCCACCACGACCACCGCACCGCGACCGAGTTTCACTCGCGCCCCTCTATCCAGCCTTCGCCGGGGGCCCACCGGACCGGCTTGCCGGCACTCCAGTCGACCAGCGCCTCGGTATCTTCCTCAGGCAATCCGCGCGCCCATTCCGCGAGTCCCTGCTCGGCGAGTTCGGCACTTTCGGGGTGGGGATTCTGCAGTGATCGGCGAAGCTCCGCGCGGCGGCGACGATCCAGTTCGTGGCGGACGGCCTCCGCGACGAACTTGCTGCGGTTCTTCTCCAGCCGGTCAATGTCTCTGACGAGGTCATTGGGCAGGGTGACGGTCACACGCTCGACGCTAGCCATTTCATACTCCAGGTATGATCATACCTCATTTCGCCCGGCTCGCATTCCCACCCTTGCATTCCCCACCAAAACATCCGAATATAATATCGGAGGCCAGCCCTATGCCACCACCACTAAGAGGTGCTAGACCATGAACATCGGCGTGATTCGAGAGCGCGGCGCGTTTGATCGCCGCGTGGCGCTGACGCCTCCCGTGGTGCGGCGGCTCACCGGCGCCGGCCACACCGTTTGGGTCGAGACCGGCGCGGGCGATGGCGCCATGTTCCGCGATACCGAGTACCTCCGCGCCGGGGCGCAGATCGCGTATACGCCCGCTGAGGTGCTCCAGCGCGCCGAGTTGCTGGCCAAGATCGGCCGGCCCACGGCGGACGAACTGAATCTCTGCGCGCCGGGTATGGCGCTGATGGCCTTCTACCACATGGCCGTGGCCGACCGCGGACTGGTGGAAACGCTGGCCGGGCGCAGTCTCACCGCCATCGGCTGTGAGATCATCCAGCAGGACGATGGCCGGCTGCCCGTGCTGGCCGCCATCAGCGAAATCGGCGGACAGATGACGGCCGCCATCGCCGCCCACCTGCTGCGCTCCAGCTCCGGCGGACGCGGCATCCTGCTGGGCGGGACGCCGGGAGTGCCGCCGGCCCGCGTGGCGATCCTGGGGGTGGGCTCGGCGGGATTCGCCGCCGCGCGCGCCGCGGCCGCCACGGGAGCGCGCGTGGCGGCCTTCGATTGCGACCCGCGCAAGCTGCGCCACCTCATCGAGCACGTCCCCGACGCCGAAACCTACCTGGCCGATGCAGACGCCATCGCCGAGGCCGTGGCCGCCGCCGACGTGGTCATCGGCGCGGTCCTGGTAGCCGGCACACGCACGCCCCACGTGGTGACGCGCGCCATGGTGGAGGGCATGAAACCGGGCGCGGTCATCATCGATGTCGCCATCGATCAGGGCGGCTCGGTGGAAACCAGCCGGCCCACCACCCTCGGGGAACCGACTTTCGTCTACAAGGGAATCACGCATTTCTGCGTTCCCAACTTCACCGCCGATATCGGCCGCTCGGCCAGCGTGGCCATCGCCCAGGCCATGCTTCCCTACGTGCTCTCCATCGCCCGCCACGGCATCGATGTAGCCATGGAGAAATGCCCCGACCTGGCGCGCGGCGTATACACGCTGCGCGGGAGGCGTCCGTGACCGGCGACTATCGCTCCCGCATGATGACCGCCGATGAGGCGCTGGCCGTGGTCCGCTCCGGGCAGCGCGTCTACATCCACAATGGGTGCGCCGAACCGGTGGAACTGGTCAAGGCGCTGACCCGCCGCGGCCCCGATCTGCGCGACGTAGAGGTGATCCACATGGCCACCATGGGGATCGCCGATTACAGCCTGCCCGAGCACGAAGGCCACTTCCGCACCAACGCCCTATTCATCGCCGCCAACGTGCGCCAGGCGGTGCAGGAGGGCCGCGCCGATTACACGCCCATTTTCCTGGCTGAGATCGAAGGCCTGTTCCGCTCCGGCGCCGTGCCCATCGATGTGGCCCTGCTGCAGTGCACGCCGCCCGACCATTACGGCTACATGAGCTTCGGCCCCAGCGTGGATGTCACGGTTACCGTGGCGCAGTGCGCCCGCCACTTGATCGTGGAAATCAACGACCAGATGCCGCGCGCGCTGGGAGACGCGTTTCTGCACGTGAGCCGCGTGAATGCGTTCATCGAAACCTCGCACCCGCTGGTGGAATACCCCAACCACGAGGTCACCGATCTGCACCGCGCCATCGCCCGCAACATCGCCGCGCTGATCCCCGACGGCGCCACTATTCAGACCGGCATCGGCGGCATCCCCGAAGCCACACTCGCCCTGCTGGGGGACCACAAGGACCTCGGCGTCCACTCCGAAATGGTCCCCGACGGCGTCATCGAGCTGATTCAGGCGGGCGTCATCAACGGCGAGCGGAAGACGCTGCATCCGCAAAAAGTAATCGCGGCTTTTGTGCTGGGCACCAAGCCGCTGTTCGATTTCATCGACAATAACCCCATCTTCGAGTTCCACCCCACCGCCTATTGCAACGACCCGTTCACGATCGCCCAGAACGACCGCATGGTGGCCATCAACTCGGCCATTGAAGTGGATCTCACCGGCCAGGTCTGCTCGGATTCCATGGGCCGCGCTCCCTACAGCGGCATCGGCGGGCAGGTGGATTTTCTGCGCGGCGCCGCGCGCTCCAAGGGCGGCCTGCCGATTATCGCCCTGCCCTCCACCGCCAGGAACGGTGCGCTCTCGCGCATTGTTCCGGAGCTTCAGCCTGGCGCCGGCGTGGTCACCTCGCGCGGCGACGTCCACTACGTGATCACCGAGCACGGGGTCGCCTACCTGCACGGCAAGACGCTGCGCCAGCGCGTGGAAGCGCTCATCCGGATCGCCGACCCGAAATTCCGCGCCGATCTCGAAGATTTCGCGCGCCGCAGCAAGCTGCTCGTCAGCCATCACGCCGTGGCATAAGCCCGCGACGCTTCGACAAGCCGCGCTGTGTTAGCATGGCGGTCGCCATGAATACATTCGATTCCGCACGCCGTGACCTGCTGAAGATCGGCAGCATGGGATTTGCCGCGTCGGCAGCCGCGGCGCTCCCCGCCTTCGCCGCCGGACAGAGCCCAGGTGCGGCCGGTTCCGCCACGCCCATGTTCTTCGACGTCCGCGCCTTCGGGGCCACCGGCGACGGCAAGACGGTCGACTCTCCCGCCATCAACAAGGCCATCGAGGCAGCCGCGGCCGCCGGCGGAGGCACAGTGGTCTTCCCCAGCGGCAACTATGTCTCGTTCTCCATCCGTCTCAAGAGCCACGTCGACCTCTACCTCTCGCAAGGTTCCGCGATCATCGCTGCGGAGTCTCCGCTTCCCGGCCAGACCACCGGCTACATGGGCGGAACCTACGACGCCGCCGAGCCCAAGACCGCCTGGGACGCTTACCAGGACTACGGCCACAACCATTGGCACAACTCGCTGATCTGGGGCGAAAACATCAGCGACTTCTCGATCGCCGGGCCGGGGCTGATCTGGGGCAAGGGCCTCAGCTTCGGGGCCGGCCGCGCGGCTCGCGGCGGCTACCCGATCTATAGCGCCGAGCAGGCCGGCGCCGGCAACAAGGCCATCGCCCTCAAGAGTTGCCGCAACGTCATCCTCCGCGACTTCTCGATTCTCAAGGGTGGCCACTTCGGCCTGCTGCTCACGGGCGTCGACAATCTCACCATCGACAACCTCAAGATCGATACCGACCGCGATGGCATGGACATCGATTGCTGCAAGAACGTCCACGTTTCGAACTGCACCGTCAACTCCCCGTGGGACGACGCCATCTGCCCGAAATCCAGCTACGCGCTCGGATTTGCCAAGCCCACCCAGAACGTCACCATCGCCAACTGTTACGTCACCGGCTGCTGGGAGCTGGGCACGGTGCTCGACGGCACCTTCAAGAGGAGGGGCGGCGGGACCGGCCGCATCAAGTGCGGCACCGAGTCCAACGGCGGATTTATCAATATCGCCATTTCCAACTGCGTCTTCGAGGGCTGCGGAGGCCTGGCACTCGAGACCGTCGACGGCGCCCTGCTGGAAGACATCACGGTGACCAACCTCACCATGCGCGACATCAACAACTGCCCCATCTTCCTGCGCCTGGGCGCGCGCCTGCGCGGGCCGAAGGAATCCACCAAAGTGGGCACCCTGCGCCGCGTCCTCATCAACAACGTCAACTCCTTCAACACCCCCTCGCGCTACAGTTCCGTCCTCAGCGGAATCCCCGGTTACGCCATCGAAGACGTCAAGCTTTCGGACATCTTCGTGCAGCACGTGGGCGGCGCGCCCGAGGATTCGACCAAGATTCAGGTGCCCGAGCGCGAGAACATGTACCCCGAGCCGGGCATGTTCGGCCCTACTCCCTCGCAAGGCTTCTTCTTCCGCCACATGAAGAACCTGGAAGTGAGCCACGCCGAGATTCAGCCGGTAGCCGCCGACCCGCGCGCGTCGTTCTACCTCGAGGACGTCCACCGCGCCGACTTTGTCGCCATCACGGCCCCGAGCACGCCTTCCGCCTTCTCGATCAACAATTCCAGCGACGTGCGCATCCGCCTCAGCCGCGCCGCGCCGGATTCGACCACGCCGTAAACCCGGAGAGTGTTTGCTAGCCACCCGGTGGAGACTCACCGTTTCCCCTTTGACGTATGCACATAACGTGCGTACACTAAAGTGGTGGCCTTCGAGTGGGACGAAGAGAGCAAAGCCGGGATCAACTTTCGCAAGCACGGCGTCCGGATCCCCGAAGCTATTCCAGTCTTTGATGATCCCTACGCCATGACGATTATGGATGATGAATCCGACCCGGGTGAGCAGAGAACCATCACGCTCGGACTGGGTGCGGCCGGCCGTCTGCTCGTGGTTGTCTACGCATGGCGTGGCGAGAACATTCGTATTATCTCCGCGCGTCCCGCCGAAGCCCACGAGCGCGAGGAGTACGAGGCACAGCGATGAAAGAACGATACGATTTCAGCAAGGGTAAGCGTGGCAGAGTTCTTCCGCCGGAACCCGAGCCCGAGGGTAAGACCCGGATCACGATTCGACTTGACCAGGACATTGTGGATCGCTTCTTTCGAATGGCGGAAGAATCCGGGGGGGCGACCGGCTATCAGACCCTCATCAATGCGGCTCTTCGGGAATACCTCGATGGAAAGGTGCCGAGGTTCGAAGATGCGTTGCGACGCATTATTCGTGAGGAACTGAAGTCGAGCGCGGCCTAAATGATCGCTGGTAGAGTTTTCAGGGGGCTGGTTTTCAGGTCCGCCAGATCAAGTTAGTAAGTCGTGACTAAGACGCGCAGGACCAGCGGTTCGGAGCTGAAATCCAGGCCGCCGTCGGTCTGATCGCCATTCAAGAGGCGGCGGAACTTGAAGACGCCGTTCTCGTAGGTTCCCTCTTCGACGCGTAGAAACCGCCGGCGCTTGTCGGGCATGTTTGGGCGGAAATCGACGCGCGAGTAGAACCCCGACACCAGAAACTGGTGGTCGTTGAGTTGCGCAACCAGGGCGCCTCCCATGGGCTGGGGATTGCCCACCGGGCGGCCGTACCGTTCCCAGACTCCATAGGACACGGTGGCGTCCCACGCTCCGAAACTGAGCGTCTGCGTGAGTTTGCCCTGCTCCTCGGCAACCGCCTGGAGCCTGCCTTCGAAATTCAGGCGGGCGACCTCCCGAGCCATGGGAGCGATCATGCTGTAGGTAGGCACAAAGGGAGCCACGAACTCCTTGGTCCCGGTAAGCGCCCAGGGAGGAAGCAACTCCACCTTTGGCCTGGCGGCATCCGGAATGGTGTGAATTCTGGTGAAGTCCAGGCCGAAGGGCGAGAAGCCGATGGTCTGGCGGCCCAACGCGAAGAAGAAGAACCGCGGACTCCCGCCGGTCTCGGGAACGAATAGCGGGTTGTCGTCGCGATGATACAGATCGAGCATTTTGATGTAGCCCGCGGCGTCTCTGGCGTAGTCGTCGGGCGAGATCATGTCGAGCGCGGGCGCGGCCGTTTTCCAGATGGGAATGACGTTGTCGCTGGGGCCGCCGTCTTTATAGCTGGGCGGCGCCGGCTTGGCCGGGTCGTGCCACACCGCGCAACGGTGCGTCCCCGGCGCGGCGTTGACATACAGGGGAAGTTGGTACGCGGCCTTGCCCGCCGCCGCCACCTGCCCGATGTACTTGGCCACGGCCCAGTTGTGGAAGCAGACGTTGGCATCGGGACCGAAGACTTCCTGCCAGGTGGGCGAAGGCGCGCCCGGCGGCGCCTGCATGGCCTTGAGGACATCGGCCGGAACCGGGCTATCGAACACCTTCTGCGCAGCGGGAGAGTAGTCGCGCAGGTTGCCTCCGGTGCCGGGTTCGTTCTCCACCTGCACCATGAGCACGGTGCGCTGCGGGTCCGCGGTCTTGAGGTGGCGCATCAAGGCGGCGAATGCCTTGGCGTCCGCCGCCAGCGAGGTGGCGGCGAACGGCGCGGGCGAATCGGCCGGGTGGCCGTCCTTATCGACCACGTACGGGTAGCGTTCCGGGGCCAGTTTCATCCACTCCGGAACATAGTGGGGGTTGCCGTTCTTCCAGGTGCCGAACCACAGCAGGACCAGCCGCATACGGTGGGCCCGCGCCTGGGTCAGCAGGGTATCGACCACGCTGTTGTCGAACTGTCCCTCCTGGGGCTCGAACTGTTCCCAGTAGACGGGGATCTCGGCGGTGTTCGCATGCAGGTACTCCATGGCCTCCCAAACCTTGGGAAGCATGGCGGGCCAGCCGCTGGAATTGTTCACCTGCGCCCCCAATATGAAGTAAGGCGCTCCATCGACAAACAAAGCGTAGCGGCCATCCTTCTTGACGAGGCGGGGAATCGGCCGCTCCTTCTCCTGCGCGAACGCCGTCAGGGCGGTGAAGGCCAATGCCGCGGCTACGAAACTGGAGACCGCGCGCTGGATCGAGTGTTTTTCAGACATTTCGCTCCCTATATTATGCCGGAAGGCGCTCCAGCCATTCCGCGATCGCCCGCGGCGAGCGCCTTCGTATCGGCCACCCTTCGATGGCTCCGCCACAGGAGCGTATTGCCGCTTGCCGTGTACTCGCTTAGAATTAAAATTCGACCCAGGATGATAGCCCGCCGGTATCTGGTGACTATCGCTGTACTCTCCAGCGCCGTCATGGAGGTGCTGGACACTTCCGTTGTCAATGTCAGCTTGCCCCATATTGCGGGGAACCTCTCGGCCACCACGGATGAAGCCACCTGGGTCCTCACCTCGTACCTCGTAGCCAATGCCATCATCCTGCCCATGAGCGGCTGGCTGGCTAACTACTTCGGCCGCAAACGTATGCTGCTGACGGTGGTGACGGGCTTCACCGTATCGAGCCTCTTGTGCGGGCTCGCGCCCAGCCTGCCCATGCTGATTCTCTTTCGCGTGCTCCAAGGCACCACCGGCGGCGGGCTCCAGCCGCTTTCCCAGGCGGTGCTGCTCGAGGAGTATCCCCCTCACGAGCGTGGCAAGGCCATGGCGTTCTTTGGGCTGGGGATTATGGCCGCTCCCATACTCGGCCCCACTGTGGGCGGGTGGATCACCGACGCCTATTCCTGGCGCTGGGTCTTCTACATCAACCTCCCCGTCGGCATCTTCAGCCTGATCATGATCTCGCTGTTCCTCACTGATCCGCCCTACCTCCATCGCGGCTCGCTGCGTGTCGATTTCTGGGGATTCGGCATGCTGGCCGTGGGCATGGGTGCATTGCAGATCATGCTGGACAAGGGCCAGGAAGACGATTGGTTCGGCTCGAACTTCATCGTAACCCTGGCCATAACCGCCGCTGTCCTTCTGACCGGCTTCATCATCCGGGAGTTGATGATCGACCAGCCCATCGTTCACTTGGAGCTCCTGAAGTACAGGACCTTCGCCGCCGGCATCTTCTTCGTGACGGTGCTCGGGTTTGTGCTCTACGGCAGCCTGGTCCTGCTGCCGCTTTTCATGCAGACCCTGCTCGGCTGGACCTCAGCCACCGCGGGTCTATGGAGCAGCCCGCGCGGAATCGGGACGGCGCTGTGCATGCCGCTGGTGGGCTACCTGCTGGGCAAGGGCTGGGATGGCCGCTGGCTGCTGGCGTTCGGTTTCGTCATCGGCGGCATCTCGCTGCTGGGCTTTTCCGGCATGAACCTTCAGTCCGGAACCTGGGACATCCTGGTGTGGCAGATCAGCCAGGGGCTGGGCATGTCGTTCATCTTCGTGCCGCTCACCACGCTCACGATGGACCCCATTCCCAAGCGCGAGACCGGCTATGCCACGGCCCTCTACAGCGTCATGCGGAACATCGGCTCCAGCGTCGGCATCTCGTTCGTCACCACATGGCTGGAGCGGCGCGCCCAGTTCAACCAGACCGTGCTGGCCGCCCATGTGACGCCCTACGACACAGCCGCGCAACGGATGCTGAGCGGTGCCCAGGCGATGCTGATGCGCAATGGCGCCGACCCGGTAACCGCCAATCGCCAGGCCGTCGCGATGATCTACGGCGAGGTTCGGCAACAGGCGGCGGTGCTGAGCTTCCTGAGCGTATTCCGTATGATGGGCATCATATTCCTGGTAATCCTTCCGCTGGTCCTGCTGCTACGCAAGCCGAAGCACCTCAGAAAGTCGTAGCGCCGGCGATCTTGTTCGCCGGTGGGTTTTTAGCCGTGCTACCTTTTTCCATATGAACCCTTACGCTTCGCACCTTGGAGATCGGGACCCGCTGCCCGTCATCACCGCCACGCCGCAACGTCTGGCCGCTCAACTGGACCGCCTCGGCCCGGACGGCATTGAGCGCCCATACGCCCCCGGCAAGTGGAACGCCCGCCAGGTTCTCTGTCATCTGGCCGACGTGGAATTGGTTTTCGCCTTTCGCCTGCGCCAGGCTCTGGCCGAGGACCATCACGTCATCCAGCCCATGGACCAGGAAAAGTGGGCCGCGATGTACCACGCCTTCGGCGCGCGCGCCGCGCTGGAGGTTTTCACCACCGTCCGCAAATGGAATCTCGCGTTAATCGCGAACCTACCGCCCGCCGTCATGTCCAAGCCCGTGACCCACCCCGAGCGTGGTCAAATGACGTACCGGGTGCTGATCGAAACCATGGCCGGCCACGATCTGAATCACCTCAAACAGATCGAATCCATCGCCTAGTACTCGTCCCAGGCGCGGACGCAGCATCCCATAGGCGGACAGGGGGGAATTTGCCTTGCTGCGGAAGTCCTTGTCCTGATGCGGCATCCCGCGTGCTCATGGATCTCGGGGAGGTGACTGTGGCTAGAAAAGAACGCCTGCGGGAGACCCCCGAAGACACCCCGGTGCCCGAGTACCTCAAACAGCGGACCGAGGCCGGCTGGCGGCTTGTCGCAGTGGAATGGGAGCGCGAAGCCAAGGACCAGACATCCTCGACATGGACCGAGGATATCCCTTACGGACTTCAGGTATCGCCCGATTGTTCTCGGCTGGTTCAGAACCCGACCGAGACGGAGATCATCGTGGCTGCCCTGGATATGATTGTCGAGGACTGCCCGCTTTCCCGTGTCGCGGACGAATTGAACCGGCGCGGCTACCGGACTCGCGCCGGCGATCCGTGGACGCCGGCAGTCCTGTTCGACCTGTTGCCGCGCATGATTCAGGTCAGCCCCCGGTTGCTCTCAAGCGAGGAGTGGCTGACCCGCCGCCAGCGGCTGCCCAGACTGGCATAGAGTGCTACAATCCAACCGAGGAGGCCCCATGCGGATCCTGGTGTTAGCCGCTCTTCTTGGCGGTGGTCTCTGCGCTCAGACGCTACCCGTCAAGCCTTCCGAACCGCCTCCGGTTCAAGCCTCGACCCCCGCCGCCTTGGACCACAAGCAAGAGTTCCGTCGGAGCTTTTGTGTGGCCGTCCAGTCGGCGTTTCCCAACGCGTTTCACAATGATGATTGTTACGCCCAACAACCAGCAGGACGAGGGTTACTCGCGATGGTTCCCCACGTAACGCCTGCTCCCGGCCAGCCGTGCTCCATCCCGTTGCTCAACGTGGTGCCCAAAAGCGGATTCAACGGCGACCCCAAGATCGCGATCATGGGATCGCAAACGCTCGCCAACATCGACCATATGCCGCTGATCCAGGGCGCGCCTCCCTGCCCGCAGGACGGGCGATAAGTTATCGCAAACTCCGGCGGATGTCTCCCACAGGTGCGGGCGGCTGCCCGTCCAACTGAAATCGTAGCTTCCGGCTCTTGACAGTTGGCGTTACTCTTATCTCAGGAAAGGACACGGATACCATGACCATCCGCAACGAAGATGCTTTGGAGTACCACTCATCCCCGACGGCCGGCAAGTTGGCGGTCGTCCCCACCAAGCCCTGCCGGACACAGCGCGATCTCAGCCTGGCGTACACGCCGGGGGTGGCCGTTCCCTGCAAGGAAATCGAACGCGATCCATCCCTGGCTTACAAGTACACTGCCAAGGGCAACCTGGTGGCCGTGGTTTCCAACGGCACCGCGGTGCTCGGTCTGGGCAACATCGGCGCCCAGGCCGGCAAGCCGGTGATGGAAGGCAAGGCCGTGCTCTTCAAGCGGTTTGCCGACATCGATGTATTCGATATCGAACTCGCCACCGAAGATCCCAAGGAGGTCATCCGCGCCTGTCAGATGCTGGAGCCCACTTTCGGCGGCATCAATCTCGAGGACATCAAGGCGCCGGAGTGCTTTGAGATCGAGGAAGAGTTGAAACGGACGATGAAGATCCCCGTGTTTCACGACGACCAGCACGGCACGGCGATCATCTCCGGCGCCGCTCTGCTGAACGCCCTGGAAATTGTCCATAAGACGATCGGGGAGGTGAGGATGGTCATCAACGGCGCCGGCGCCGCCGCGATCTCGTGCGCCGAGCACTACATCCGCCTCGGTCTGAAGCGCGAGAACATCCTCATGTGCGACACCAAGGGTGTGATTTACGCGGGTCGCAAGGAGGGCATGAACAAGTATAAAGAGCGTTTCGCCCGGGAGACCGGCCGCCGCACGCTGGCCGACGCCATGCGGGGCGCGGATGTGTTTGTCGGCCTGTCCACGGGGAATTGCGTGACGCCGGAGATGCTGCGCTCGATGGCCGATGACCCCATCGTGTTCGCCATGGCCAATCCCGACTCCGAGATACCCTACGAGGTAGCGGTCGAGGCGCGGCCGGACGCGATCATGTGCACCGGCCGTTCGGACTTTCCCAACCAGGTGAACAATGTGCTGGGGTTCCCGTTCATCTTTCGGGGCGCCCTGGACGTGCGGGCCACCGCCATCAATAACGAGATGAAGCTGGCGGCGACGCACGCGCTGGCCGCATTGGCCAAGGAGGACGTCCCGGACTCGGTGCGCGCGGCCTACGGCGCGGATCGCATGGGGTTCGGCCGCGATTACATCCTCCCCAAGCCCTTCGATCCACGGGTGCTGATTTGGGAATCCGCCGCCGTTGCCAAGGCGGCCATGGAGACTGGCGTGGCGCAGCAGCCTGTCGACCTCGAGCAATACAAGGAGCAGCTAGAACGCCGGCTCGGAAAGGCTCGGGAAATCATGCGCATCATGATCCACAAGGCCCGCCGGCAGCCCATGCGCCTCGTCTTCCCCGAAGGAGAAGAGAGCAAGATCCTGCGGGCCTGCCAGATCCTGCTCGACGAGAATATCGCCAGCCCGATTCTGCTGGGCAGGCAAGAGGTGATCCATGCCCGAATCGAAGAGTCGCGGCTGCATGTCGAGGGAGTCCGCATCATCGACCCGGCGACGTCGCCCGAACTGGACCGCTATGCCAAGGAGTTCTACCGCTTGCGCAACCGTAAGGGCATCACCGAGGAAGAGGCGCGCGCCAAGATCCTCGACCGCAACTACTATGGCCCGATGATGGTCCATACCGGCGACGCCGACGCCCTGGTGAGCGGCCTTACCCAGCACTATCCCGACACCATCCGTCCCGCGCTGCAGGTTATTTCCGTGCGTGAAGGCATGCACCGCGTCGCGGGCTTGTACATGCTCATCACTCACAAGAGCGATGTTTACTTCCTGGCCGACTGCACGGTGAACATCGACCCCAACGCCGAGGATCTGGCCGAAATTGCCGTTTGCACAGCCGAAGCGGCGCGCCGCTTCAACGTCGAACCGCGGGTAGCCATGCTTTCTTTCTCCAACTTCGGCAGCACCCGGCACCCGCTCGCGGAAAAGGTGCGCAACGCGGTGCGAATCGTTCACCAGTTGGCCCCCTCGCTGGTCGTCGATGGCGAGATGCAGGCCGACACCGCGGTGGTGCCCGAGATCATCGCCGGAACCTATCCCTGCAGCTCGCTCAAGGGTGGGGCAAACGTCCTGATTTTTCCCGACTTGGGGTCGGGCAACATTGCGTACAAGTTGCTGAGCCGGATCGGGGACTGCGAAGTGATCGGCCCCATCCTGATGGGCACATCGAAGCCGGTGCACGTGTTGCAGCGCGGCGCCGAGGTGAACGACATCGTCAACGTCGCAGCCGTTGCGGTGGTGGACGCACAGGAAGCCTCCCGGCGCGGCGCGAACGGCGCCTAAACGCTATGGCGCTGCTGCAACCAGAATGCCAGAATCCAAGCGAGGAGAGATCATGCGGATCCTGGTGTTAGCCGCTCTTCTTGGCGGTGGTCTCTGCGCTAACCGGGTGGGGGTGCGCGACGATCCTTGAGCCAGATAATGAAGTCCAGGGTCGGCGGAGTACGGCCAAGTGTTCGCAAGCGCGAAAGGCATTGGCCGCGATGATTCTGACTGTGCATTACGACCTGAATGAGCGCCTCGGCGAGCGAAGGGCGCGAGCCAGGAATCCAGGGCATCTCGATGACTCGTGCAAGATCCGATTCTCCCAGGCTGGTGACAAAGGACCGCTCCTCGCCATGTGTGTCGATGAAAAGGCGCTCCTCCTCGGCGAGTGAAGCCGGCACTTGCAACTCCTTTTGCATGTCGAATGGCCGCTCCAGAAAGAGGGACAGGAAAGCCCGCTGGACCGTGACAATGTGGTGGAGGGTCGAACGGAGTTGTGAGTCGTTCTCCGCTTCCACGTGGGCCTGTGCTGCTCGCAAGAGCGTTGTGTCGGCCCATTCCTGATGATGAAACAGCGATTGGATCATTTCGATCATGGGATCATGTTACCGCGCCTTTGCTCAGAATGCGCCAGCGCCTGCCTCGGCCACTGCGTGATCCTGCTCGCCGGAGCCTCCGCTGACGCCGATGGCGCCTACAACCTTTCCGTCGCGCTTGATGGGTATTCCCCCGGCGAAAATCATGATGCGTCCGGAATTGGAGACATGGACTCCGAAGAACTGGCCGCCGGACTGTGAGTGCTCCGCCAAATCCTTGGTTGACATGTCGAACGCGCGAGACGTGTACGCTTTGTTAATCGAAATGTCTATGCTGCCGATGTAGGCGCCGTCCATACGCGCGTGTGCCACGAGGTTTGCGCCTTCGTCCACAACGGCAATGTTCATGGGCTGTCCGATTTCCGTGGCCTTTTTCTCCGCGGCCGCAATGATCCTTCGAGCGTCGTTGAGGGTGATCATAGACTCTATTTTGAGGCATTTTGCGCCTCAGCGAGCCGTCGCCTTGAACCCCGCCCCGTCCCGTGCTACCTTCACTTCCGTATGAAACTTTACGCCAGAGGTCTGCCGATCGCGTTCGCGTGCGTCCACCTGTTCGCCCAGCAGAGCGCGACCATCGAAATCGATGCGCGGAAGATTGTCCACGCGGTGCCGCGGACGGTGTACGGCGGCTTCATGGAGCCGCTCCGCAGCGCCATCTATACCGGCGGCCTGTGGGCGCAGTTGCTCGACAATCCCAGCTTCGAAGACAACCTCTGGAGCGCGGCGGCCATGGTCCACATGATCCAGAGCCGGCCTGAGTTGGCCCAGGCGGCCAGGCTCGGGCTGCCGATTCCGTGGGAGTCGCTCTATCCGCAGGGCGCGCGCTTCGAGCCCCGCTGGGGAGGCGCCGCCAACTCCGCCCGCTCGCTGCTGATTATGGGACTGCCGGGCAGAGAGACCGGCGTGCGGCAGGCAATCTTTCCGCCGGTTCATCGAGTGCTCCGCTACACCGGAAGCATCTGGGCGAAACCGGTGAGCGGCGGAAAGCAAATCGAGGTTTCGCTGCGGCGGCACAATCGTCCCGATGAAGTGCTCGCCAAGGCGCCCATCGAGCTGACCGCGGGCGGCTGGAAGCGGTATGAGTACGCATTGGAACTTGCCAAGGGACAACTTGCCCGGCGCGAACCCGCCGATTTTGCCGTGACCGTATCGGACGAGGCGCGGGTACTCGTCGACCAGGCGCTGTTGTACCCCGCCGACAATATCGATGGTCTGAATCCGGAAGCTGTCGCGATGACCAAGGCGCTGAAACTCCCGGTGCTGCGGTTCGGCGGCAACTTTACTTCCGGCTACCACTGGCGGGATGGCATCGGCCCCATGGACCAGCGCGTGAGCATGTTGAACCAGGCGTGGGGCCAGCCGGAATACAACCATTTCGGCACCGATGAGTTTCTCAATTTCTGCCGCTTGACCGGGACCCAGCCGCAGATCTGTCTCAACCTTGGCAGCGGCACGGTGCAGGAAGCCGCGGAGTGGGTAAAGTACGTCAACGCACGCTGGGGCGCCGCGGGTTTGACCTGGGAACTCGGCAATGAACTGTGGGGCAACGGCCAGATCGGGTACCCGACCCTGGAACGGCTGGCGGCGCGAACCCGCGAGTTTTCCGAGGCGGTGCGCAAGGTGGATCCCACCGCGAAACTGATCGCGACCGGCGAAGATCCCGATAAGTTCCAGGCATGGAACGCCGCGCAGCTCTCTTCGGGGCCGGGCTACTTTCAATACCTTTCCTCCCACATGGTGGTGGAAGCCGGCGGGGTGCGCAAGGCCGACCCATCCCCGGAGTTCGTAGCCGAGGCCATGTTCGCCATGCCCGTGGGCATCGAGCGTATGTTTCACGACATGAAGCAACAGATTGACTCCGATGCCAGGATGAAGGGCCGCACGGGCATTGCGCTTACCGAGTACCTGTTCCGCGCTTCATTTTCGCCCGCGCCTCCCGATTTCCCGCCGCCTCGCATCCCCGAGTACCGGAACCTGGGCGGCGCCATCTGGGCGGCCGGCATGTTGAACATGCTGATTCGCGTGGCGGACTTTGTGCCGATCGCCAACATGACCGGCATCGTGGAGTATGGGCGCTTGTGGGAAAAGCGCGGGATCACTTACGGCGTCCCCTCCTACTGGGCTTTCCGCATGTATTCCAACGCCGACGTGGCGAACCTGCTCGATACAAAAGTGGAAGTGGCCCGATACAGCGTCAAAGAAGGGGCGCGGCGCACTCCCGACGTTGCGGACGTGCCGTATCTCGACTTAGTCGCGGTAGCGAATCAAACGGGAGACAAGATCACCCTGTTCGGCGTCAATCGCAGCCTGACAGCGGACATAACGTCGACCATCAAGCTGTCGGGATTCAGCGCGCACTCCGCGTCGGGCATGTTACTCGCGGCTGACAATATCTATGTAGGCAACGATGACGAACGCCCCGAAGCTGTGATGCCGACCGAATTCACGCTGGCCGGAAGCGGCTCGACATTGTCACACACGTTTCCCAAAGCCAGCGTCACGCGGATCGAGCTGCGATAGGGGAGTTCACATCCCCAGCATGGCCGCCAGCGTCACCACGCCGCTCCACAGGTTGCCCACGCGCAGGTTTTCGTTGTCGCTGTGCTGGTTGTTGTCGAAGTTCACGATGGGTACTCCCACCGCCGGCACGCCCAGCTCGCGAATGAAGGGAGCGATGGGGACCGTGCCGCCCATGGTCCGTATGCGAACCGGCTCGGCGCCCCACATGCGCGTCAGCGCGCGCGTCACCAGCATGGCCTCCGCCGATTCCGGTTCGGTGCGATACGCTTCCATGCTCTCGCCCGCTTTCAATCGCGCCAGCTTCGGATACCGCAGGCGCGCGGCGTCGTCCGGCTCGCTTTCAGTCACGTGGTAGCCCTGCTTTTCGATGTGCGCGCGCACGCGCTCCACCATCCGCGCCGCCGGGGTCTCCTTCACCAGCCGCATATCGATGGCGGCGGTGGCTTCCGTCGGGATGATGGTTCGCGGCTGGTCCACGTAGCCGCTCGACAGGCCGCGCACGTTCAGGCTGGGGAATTGCAGCGCCTCTTGCAGGCTCCCGCTCACGGCGTCGGGCCGAGCCACGCGGAACAGTTTCAACAGCGCCGGCTCATCGTCGGGAACCGACCGCAGCACGCGCCGTTGCGCCTCGGTGAGCGGCGGCACATCGGCGTAGAAACCCTCGATGGTGGTGCGGCCCTGTTCGTCCTTCATGGAGGCCAGCAGTTGCGCCAGGCGCATCGCCGGGTTGGGAATCCAGTTGCCGTAATGGCCGCTGTGCAGCGCCATCTTCGGCCCGTAGACCGTCAGGTCGAGCGTCACAATGCCGCGCGCGCCGAAGGCCAGCGTGGGCCGTCCGTTGGGGTGCACAGGGCCGTCCAGAATCAGCAGCAGCGACGCCTTCAGCTTGTCGCGGTAGCGCCCGATGGCCGCCGTCAGGCTGGGCGATCCCATCTCCTCTTCGCCATCGATCACCACGTGGATATTGCTCGCGAACTTGCCGCCCAGCGCATCCATGGCCGCGCAGAAGGCCACAATCGGCGCTTTGTCGTCCGACGCCGAGCGCGCGTAGATCCGCCAATCGTCGGGAAATTTCTCGAGCGCGGCCCAATTGGCGATGTCCCGCGCGCCATCGCGCATCACCGGCCGGAACGGGTCGGTCTTCCACCGCGATACGTCCACCGGCTGGCCGTCGTAGTGGATGTAATAGAGCACCGTGCGTGCGGCGCCGGGCACGTTCTTTTCGGCGTACACCAGCGGGTTGCCCGTGGTCTCCAGCAACTCCGCTTGCATGCCGTGGCGCTGCAGCAGGCCGCGGACGAACTCCGCGTTGCGGCGGATATTGGCGCGGTCTGTGCCCACGTTGGGTATGCGCAGCAGCTCGTCGAATTCGCCCATGATCCGGTGCTGGTGGGACGCCACCCAGGTCTCGACAGCCGCGCGTTCCTGCCCGTACGCCAGCGCCGCCGCGGCCGCCAGCAGCGAGATTCGCAAGATCGTCATTTTCCTACGATACTATGGGCCTGCAAAACTAAGTTCCCAGCCGCCCAAACATTTCATTGACGAAATGTTTTGCAGAAACTGCGCACGTTTGAGATCGAACTGTAACCACCTCCGCCCTAAGCTGCGGGTATGGACCACTCAAGAGTGTCGCTGTTCTGGGATCGACCAGCGGCAGTCGGCGGATTCGCCACGGCGGTCTGCCTGCACGGCCACACCATGCATTCCGAGGAATGCCTGTCGTTCCTGCCGCGCTACCTGTACCGCATTCCCGGCATTTCGCAGATCGTCCGGCGTTACCAGCGCGGTCCGCGGCCGGAGGTCGATTTCTCGCGGGCCTACTGGACGCCGCCGCTGACGCCCCCTGCCGCCCTGCGCATCGAGCGCCGGCAGATCGCGGATCTGGGCTTGCGCCCGCTGGTCTCGCTGACCGACCACGACAATATCGATGCCGGCCTGGCGCTCCAAGGCGAGCCGATTTCCGTCGAATGGACCGTGCCTTACGAGCGCACGTTCCTGCACCTCGGGATTCACAACCTGCCGCCGGGTTCGGCGCGTTCGTGGATGTCCGGAATGGCCGCTTATACCGCCGCGCCGGTCGAAAGCCGGCTCCCGGAGTTACTAGGCGAGCTGGGCCGGATTCCGGGCGTCCTGATCGTTCTGAACCACCCGTTCTGGCTGGAAGAGGGCGTGGAGCAAGCCGGCCACCTGCGTGCGCTTGACCGGGTTCTGCGCCAGTGCAACCACCTGTTTCACGCCTTCGAGTTGAATGGAACGCGCCGATGGAGTGAGAACCGGGCGGTCATGGATCTCGCGCGGGAATGGTCGCGGCCGCTCATCTCCGGCGGCGACCGCCATGCCTGCGAGCCCGCGGCCTGCCTCAACCTGACCAACGCCGCGTCGTTCGCCGAATTTGCCGGCGAGGTCCGTTCCGGCCACAGCGTGGTGCTGTTCATGCCGCACTACCGGCAGCCCATGGGGGTTCGTATAGCGGAAGCCATCTGGGACATACTTCGGCCCTACCCCGAGTATCCCGGCCGGGAGCGCTGGACCGATCGCATCTTCTATCGTGTGGAGGAGGGCGTCGCCACCTCGCTTTCGGTCCTTTGGAAGCATCGCCTGCCGTGGATCGTAAGACAGGTGCCGACGTGAGAGATCTCGCCTCCCGGCTGGCTGCCGCTACCGCGGGGCTTTCTCCGCACAAGATCGCCCTCATCGTCGCCGTCGGATTGGTGCTCGGCGCCTTCCCCGTCTACGGCTGTCCCACCATTCTGTGCGGCCTGGCCGCCATCGCGCTCCGGCTGAACCTGCCGGCGCTTCAGTTGGTGAACCAGGTGGCGACTCCCGTGCAAATCGCGCTGCTGGTTCCGTTCACGCGAACGGGATCGTGGATGTTCGGGTACCGCGCCGGATTCGGCGGCGCTGTGTGGAACGCCGTGGCCGGGTGGTTGTGCATTTGCGTCCCCATGGGAGTGCTTCTCTATTTCACGCTGGGATACGTGCTGCGCCGTAGCGCCCTTCGCTAACCAGAATGCGCTCGAGCAGGTCGGGGATCTCGTAAACCGCGGAGGTGCGAAATGCGGCGGCACGCTGCCGGAATCGTGCATAGTTCTCAGGCGCCAGCAATCTTCGGACGGCATCGCCAATCTCGGCGGAGAAGTTCCGGACCACCACTCCGACGCCCTGTTCTTCGATCCATTCCGCGTTATAGCGCTCATGCGCCATGGTCCAGGCGTTGCGCTCTACGATGACCGGCAGCCGCTTCGCCAGCGCTTCGCTGATGGAGCCCGGCCCCGGTTTCCCGATGAAGAAATCGGCCAGATCCATGTACGACGGCACTTCCCGCGTGAACCCCACAACCAACATTGGAATCCGCTTCTTCATGGTCCGAAGCTGGCGGGCCACCGGCTCATTCTTGCCGCACAGCAGGATGAGTTGCACCCCGCTGTCGGGCCGGTTGAGGGCTTGGGCGATCCTCAGCATCTCGCTGGAGCCTTCGCCGCCGAACAGCACCAGCCCTGTCGGCCGATCGGGTTCCAGGCCCAGCCGCATGCGCTCTCCCTGGCGATCCTCTATCCCCGGCGCGTAGAACTTCGGATTGAGAATCATGCCGGAGGTGCGCAGCACGCGATGATCGGGAATTCCAAGCTGCCGCGCCTGCCCGGCCGCGCGCTTCGACCCGCAGATGACGTATTGCTCCTGCCGCTCGATCCAGAAGTGCGGCGGGTAGTCGGCGATGTCCGTGAGCACGGTCACGAACGGGGTGCTGGGCCACGCGCGGTCCAGCGCCGTCTTGAGCGCGCGGTTGTAATGCGGAATCAGCGACACCACCAGGTCCGGCTGGTATTGCGCCCAGTGGCGCTCCAGCACCCGCACCTGCGAGCCGTGCGACAACCGGATGAGCAAATGCATCAGTGGAATCGTCTGCGCCGTGCCCAGCGTCCAGCCGCGCCGGAGCATGATGTTATAGACGTCCTGAAAGGGAATGCCGGTGAACTTGCGGACGAAGTCGATGGAATTCAGCAGGTCCTGAATCGAGAACATCTCCACCTGCCAGGGACGCCGCTGCTCCCGGATGACTTCACACAGAGCCGTGGCTGCGGCCCGGTGCCCTCCGCCGGCATCGATGTAAATCAGAGCGATTTTACCGTTCACTGCCCGCTCCTTTGGTGCGCAGGCGGTCGAGCAGCCGCGCCGCATCCGCCTCGGTTGGTTCGTTGCCTTCGGGTTCTTGTGCCAGGTACGCGCGAAGATACCGCTCCGCTCTGGCGGCGTCCCGCAGATGCTCGGCCGCGCGGTAGTATGGCGCCAGATCGTCCGGCACCGCGCGGCGCGCTTCCGCCAGGAACCCGTCGAGATCGTTTCCGCTGGCGCGGTCCGCGTAGATCCCCGCCAGAATCGCGTAGGCCTCCGCCCGGCCGCCATCCAGTTCCAGCGCCGCCTTCGCCGCCGATTCGGCCGCGCCCGGGTTGCCGTGCGCGGGGGCCAGGTAGAACCGCGCCAGCGCAATCCGCGCCCTGTAACTCGAAGCCTGCCGCAACAGGCCTTCCGTCTCCGCCGGCGGGGCGACCCGGGCTTTCGCCAAGGGACCCTCCGCGCCGTCGACGGCCGCGATCCGCTCGGCGGTGGAGATCGCCTTTCGAGGATCGCCGCCCGCGATGCCCGGCGCCAGTAGGTAGAACTCCAGCAGATCCCGCAGCGCCTGGACATCATGCGGATCGAGCGCCAACGCTGTGTCGATCTCTTTTTGGAACCTGTGCGCCAGAAAGAACTGCTGGATCGCATTGGCATGTTGCGCCGTGACACCCAGCACTTCGGCGAGCTGCCGGTGATACTTGGCGACGCCGCGATTCAATGCGACGGCCCTCTCGGCAAGCTGCAGAGGAGCGGCGTGGTCGCCGAAGGCGTTGCGAATCTGCGAGAGGAGGAAGAGCGCGAGCGGGTCGTCGGGAGCCTCCCGAATCCGCGCCTCGACGATAACGCGCGCCCGCTTCCAGTGGCCTGCTTCGATCAGCCTCTCGGCCGGAGTCTGCTGCGCCCAGCCCAGGGACGCCGCCCAGAGGATCGATGCCAGTGGGATTGCGATTTTGATTTCCACTCCGTTCCAGAATCACTCCACAACGGTTTCAGGAAGGTGACAGACCCATGAATTCTCGCAACGTGGGGCGGACGCCCTGGTCCGCGCCGGCCCCCCTGGTCCGGCTTTTCTTGCCGGCCGGTCGCATCCCCCGTTCGCGACTCCTACAATGTTATTTGAATGGCCGGAGATGCCGAAAGGGGCAGGAGACGAACAGACGTAGCGGCCGCTTTGGCAGTGACATGCCTTGTTCTGCTGGCGGCGGTGTTGGACAGCGTTCAAATGGCACCGGCGCTTGGACATTCCACGAGGATCAATCCGAAAGACGGTCTCCCCTATGTCTGGATACCAGCCGGGAAGTTTCGCATGGGCTGCTCCGCGGGCGATAACGCTTGTTTTGTCTGGGAGCTGCCTTGCCGCTCCGTCACCATTAACAGAGGATTCTGGATTGGCGCCACGGAGGTGACTCAGGACGCATACAGGCGTGTGACAGGAAGGAACCCAAGCCTCTACCGGGGCGATCGTCTGCCAGTGGACCGCGTTAGCTGGCATGATGCAAGAAAGTACTGTCAGGCGGTCGCCATGCGCCTGCCGTCCGAGGCTGAGTGGGAATATGCCGCCCGAGGCCGTACTGTCGCGCCGCGGTATGGGCCGCTGGAAGAAATCGCCTGGTACGCAGGCAACAGCGCCGACACCACCCACGAAGTCGGTAGCAAGCGCCCGAATGCTTTTGGACTTTACGACACTCTGGGCAACGTGTGGGAGTGGGTCGAAGACGCATATGAGAAGGCGCCAGACAAGAGAATCCTGCGGGGCGACTCGTTTTATAATCTCGCCCCACAAGTGCGCGTTTCGGACCGTCTTTGGGCCACGCCCGATACCGCTCACCGCGACATGGGGTTCAGGTGTGTTGGAGACTGAGGCTCCACGCCGTCCCACACCGGCACAGGATGTCCCATTACCGGACACCCCCCTCCGCCCGCTATCCCTTTTATCTTCTGAAACGTCATAATGTTAAGTCAGGCGCGGATTGGCAGGCGCCGTGCCCAATCATCACCGGACATCGAAATGGACATACCGCGCAAAGACGCTGCCCGGAAAAGACTGATCCGCCGGATCTTGATTGGATTGGTGGTGCTGGCGGCCATCCCCGCGATTACCATCGGCCTCTCGCGCCTGAAGCCGGCGGCGCCCGGCATCGACCGCTCCACGCTCTATATCGACACCGTCAAGCGCGGCCCCATCGTGCTCGAAGTGCGCGGCCTGGGCACGCTGGTGCCCGAGGAGACCATGCTCATCCCCGCCACCACCGAAGGCCGCGTGCAGCGCATCCTGATCTACCCCGGCACGCCGGTCAAGGCCGATTCTATCGTGATGATTCTGACCAGTCCGGAGCTCGAGACCCAGTTGCTGGACGCCGAATACAACCTGAAAGTCGCCGAGGCGGATTACGCCAACTTGCAGGTCACGCTGCAGAAGGCCAAGCTCGACATGCAGTCCACCGTGGCGCAGGTGGGAGCGGATTACAATACCTCGAAGCTCCAGGCGGACCGCGACCAGGCGCTTGCCAAGGAGGGCCTGTTCTCCGAAGTGGATGCCAAAATCTCGGCGGTGAAGGCGGAGCAACTGGGGGGCCGGGTGGAACTCGAGAAACAGCGCCTGGCCATCAACGGCAACGCGGAAGAGGCGCAACTGGCGGCCCAGAAAGTGAAAGTGGAGCAGCTTCGCGGCCAGTACAACCTGAAGAAGAGCCAGGTGGACCAGTTGAAGGTGCGGGCCGGCTTCGACGGCATGCTGCAACAGCTTCCCACGCCCGTCGAGGTGGGCCAGAAGGTCCCGGCCGGAACGGCGCTGGGGAAGGTGGCGCAGCCTTCCAAGCTCAAGGCCGAGCTGAAAATCGCCGAAACATCCGTGAAAGACGTTGCCTATGGGCAGCCCGCCGTCATCGACACGCGCCTGGCCGGAGGCGGCTCGAACGGGCTGATCGAGGGCCGTGTTTCGCGCATCGACCCCTCCATTTTGAACGGCACGGTGACGGTGGATGTGGCTCTGAAGGGCACGCTTCCCCCCGGCGCGCGTCCGGATCTGAGCGTGGACGGCACCATCCAACTGGCCAAACTCGACGACGTGGTGTATGTCGGGCGGCCGGTGTTCGGGCAGCAGGACGCCACCGTGCAGCTTTTCAAACTGGAGCCGGACGGCAAATATGCCAACAAAGTGAAGGTGCAGCTTGGCCGCAGCTCCGTCAATACCATAGAGATCAAAGATGGCCTGAAGGTTGGCGACCAGGTGATTCTCTCGGACATGTCGCAGTACGATAATTACGACCGGATTCGTTTGAACTAAGTTCTCGCGGTTTTCGTAGAAGGGGTAAATGACGATGGATAACGGCTCGCAACCGCTGATTCGACTGGAGAAGGTGAGCAAGGTCTTTGTGACCGATGAGGTGGAGACGCACGCGCTGTCGAGCATCCACGTCGATGTCGCGAAAGGAGAGTACCTGTCGATCGCCGGGCCTTCCGGCTGCGGCAAATCGACGCTGCTCGCCATCCTGGGGTTATTGGACACGCCCACCGACGGCACCTACTACCTGAATGGCAAGCCGGTGACGGGGCTCAAGCTTTCCGAGCGGGCGCGTATCCGCAACCGCGAGATCGGCTTTATTTTCCAAGCCTTCAACCTGATCGGCGACCTCACCGTTTATGAAAACGTGGAGCTGCCGCTGACCTACCGCGGCATGCCGTCGGCCGAGCGCAAGCGGCGCGTGCAAGAGGCGCTGGAGCGCGTGGGGATGTCGCACCGCATGAAGCATTACCCGTCGCAGCTTTCCGGCGGCCAGCAGCAGCGCGTGGCCGTGGCGCGCGCCCTGAGCGGCGATCCGTTGATCCTGCTGGCCGACGAGCCCACCGGAAACCTGGATTCGGCCAATGGCGAAGCGGTCATGAACCTGCTGCGCGAGCTGCACCAGGGCGGCGCGACCATCTGCATGGTGACCCACGATCCGCGCTACTCCGAGTTCGCGGACCGCACCGTCCATCTGTTCGACGGGCGGATCGTCGAAGAGAGCGTGGAGACGGCCAAGAGCTAGCGGTCAGCGATCAGCTCTCAGCTAAGACAACGCCGCCGCGAGGGTTGGCTGAAAGCTGAAAGCTGATCGCTGATAGCTTGCCGGGCCGCCATCTGCTAACCTGACAGGCCATGGACTCGCTTGGCCGGGACCTGCGCCACGGGGCGCGCCTGCTATGGAAGGCTCCGGGATTCACCGCCGTTGCCCTCGCCGCCCTGGCGCTCGGCATGGGCGCCACCAGCGCCATCTTCAGCGTGGTGGACGCCGTGCTGCTGAGGCCGCTGCCGTTTCGCGATCCACAACGCCTGCTGGCGATTTGGGAAGGGAACCCCGCTCAGAACCTGGAAAAGATATTCGTCGCACCCGGCAATTTCCTGGAGTGGCGGAACCAGAGCCGCGCGCTGGAGTCGCTGGCCGCCATCCATGACGTCCACATCAACCTGACCGGGGGACCGAATGGCCCCATCGATCCGGAAGAGCTGATGGTGGAGCGCGTTTCCGCAAGCCTGTTTCCGCTGCTGGGAGTGCAGCCGGTGGTGGGGCGCGCGTTTCTCCCCGAGGAAGACCAGCCCGGCCGCACGAATTGCGCGCTGCTCAGCGACTCGCTGTGGCAGCGGCGCTTCGGAGGGGACCGTTCGATAGCGGGGAAGGCCATCCGCCTGTACGATCAGAGTTACACGGTTGTGGGCGTGCTGCCGGCCGGTTTTTCGGTGCTGGATGCCACGGTGGATGTCTGGATACCGATGGGTCTCGACCCGCACGACGTTCACGCCGCGGGGCTGCGCTTCCTGACCGTGATTGCGCGATTGAAGCCGGGGGTCGAGATCGGCCGGGCGCAAACTGAAATGGACGTCATCGGGAGCCGGCTGGAACAGGCCAATCCGGCGCTCGACAGGGGCTGGCGCCCCTCGCTGTTTCCGCTGCGGGAGGAGCTTGTCGGCAACGTGCAACAGGCGCTCCTGGTATTGTTGGCGGCGGTGGGGTTCCTGCTGCTGATGGCCTGCGTGAATGTGGCCAACCTGCTGCTGGCGCGAGGCGCCACGCGGCGCAAGGAGATCGCCATCCGCACCGCGCTGGGCGCGGGCCGCGGCCGCATGGTGGCGCAACTGCTTTCCGAGAGCATGCTGCTGGCGCTGACGGGCGGGGCCCTGGGCCTGGGGCTGGCGCGCGCCGCCGTGGCCCTGGTGGCGCGGTTCGGGCCGGCCAGCATTCCGCGGCTGGCGGAAGCCAGAATCGACGCCCGCTTGTTCTTGTTTGCGCTGGCCGTATCGGTTGCCACGGGCGTTCTGTTTGGCATCGCGCCGGCCATCGAAAGCTCGGGCGCCAATATCAACGCGGCGTTGAGAGAAGGCGGCCGCGGCGGCACCACGGCGCGCTCCGGGCGCATGGTGCGCAGTGTGCTGGTGGTGGTGGAAGTGGCGCTGGCCGTGGTGGTGCTCATCGGCGCGGGGCTGCTGATTCGCAGCTTCGTCAGGCTGCGATCGGCCGATCCCGGATTCCAGCCCGCCGGGCTGCTGACCCTGCGGGTGCCCCTGGCGGGCGGCCGGAACGTGGCGCCGGACCGGCGCATCGCTTTCTTCCAGCAGGTGGCGGACCGCATCGCGACGCTGCCCGGAGTTCGCGCCGTGGGCGCCGTGAACGGGCTGCCGCTGACGGGGCTGGGATTGGGCTCGGGCTTCGCCGTGGATGGCCGCCCCGCGCCGGCGCCCGAACAGCGGCCCATGGGGGTGCTGCGATCAGTCACCCCCGCCTACTTCCGCGTCATGGGGATTCCGCTGATTGCGGGGCGCGTGTTCACGGATTCGGACACCAGCCAGGCGCCGCCGGCGATCATCGTGAACCAGACGCTGGCGCGGCGTTTTTGGCCCGCGGGGAACCCCATTGGGGGCCGCCTGGTGGTGGATCAGAACAAGGGGCGCGTGGCTGAGATCGTCGGGGTGGTGGCGGACGTGAAGCCGGAGCGGGTCGAAAACCAGGACTGGCCCACCATCTACAACCCTTACGCACAGGTGCCCGTCACCACTATGATCATGGTGGTGCGGACCGCGGGCCCAAAGGGCGCGCCGCCGCTTTCCCTGGCCTCCGCCGTGGAACGTGAAGTGCATCAACTCGACCCGGACCAGCCCGTGGCCGACATCCGTTCCATGGAAGATGTGGTGGACCGCGCCATCGCCGGGGCGCGATTCAACACCGCGCTTCTCGCTATTTTTGCGGGGATCGCTTTCCTGCTGGCGGCGGTGGGGATCTACGGCGTCATCTCCTGCGACGTGAGCGAGCGGACGCACGAGATTGGGATTCGCGTGGCGCTGGGCGCGCAGCCGGGCGATGTGCTTAAGCTGGTATTAGGACAGGGGGCGCTCCTGGCGGGGTATGGAACGGCGGCCGGGATGGTTGCGGCTTTCGCGCTCACCCGGCTGATGGCTTCGATGCTCTATGGCGTGCGGGCGACGGACGCTTACACCTTCGCGGCCATCCCGGTATTGTTGGGAGTGGTGGCGCTGGCGGCCAGCTACCTGCCCTCGCGGCGCGCCCTGGCGCTGGACCCCGTGATGGCGCTGCGCGAGGAATAAGGAAAGATCATGATTACACTTCGCAATGTCGAGAAGTTCTATGAAGGCGGCTTTGGCCGAAGCTACGTGCTGCGCCGCATCAACCTGGAGATCAAAGAGGGCGAGTTCGTCACCATCATGGGCCCCTCGGGCGCCGGCAAATCGACGCTCCTGAGCATCCTCGGGATGCTGGACGGCGCCTGGACCGGCGAGTTCGACTTTTTCAACCACCAGGTGCACCGCATGAAGCCGCGTGAGCGCGCCGAGTTGAACAAGAAGTACATCGGATTCGTGTTCCAGAGCTACCACCTGATCGACAACCTGACGGTCTACGAGAACCTGGACATTCCGCTCTCCTACCGCAACGTGAAAAGTTCCGAGCGCGCCGCGGCGGTATGCGACACGCTCGACCGCTTCCACATCGTGGGCAAGCGCGACCTGTTTCCGAGCCAGCTTTCGGGCGGCCAGCAGCAGCTTGTGGCGGTGGCGCGAGCGGTGATCGCCAACCCCAAGCTGATTCTGGCCGATGAGCCGACCGGCAACCTGCACTCCAGCCAGGGCAAAGAGATCATGGAGCTGTTCAAGAAGCTCAACGACGAGGGCGCCACCATCGTGCAGGTGACCCACTCGGAGACCAACGCGGCTTACGGACACCGTGTGGTGCAGCTCGCGGATGGGTGGATTGTGGGGGGCGCCTCGGGCGGGGGTGTGAAGGGGTAGCTCTGGAACGTTTTTGAAATCGTTTGTGACCGTGGTGTCGGGAAACGAGGCAACGCACCTCATGGCAAGTGCTGGCGACGCCGCCGCTGAGACGCCTTCGCTCTGCGCTTGGAAGATGTCCTTATGGTGATGCTGACGGGCGCTTTTGATGTCAGTCAGGATCAGCCAAATCGGCGATTCCTGATAATGGCTGGCTTCATCTCTGATGCCGAGCGATGGGTGGATTTTGACCGCAAATGGCGCGAACGACTCGCGGCGGATGATCTGCCATATTTTCATATGAATCTTTTTGCTCAAAGCAAAAAGATATTCAAGGGATGGGAGAAGCAGGAAGACAAGCGCCGCAAGCTAATTCGTGATCTTTTGGAAATTATTGTTGAACATGCCTATTACAAATTCGCCACCGCTGTCCAGGTAGAGGCCTTTGGCAGGCTGTCGCCCGAGGTGCGTAAGGAGTTCGCCCCCACACCAATAGCTGCGGCTGGAAGGTTCATCGCTGGGTTGGTTTTCCAGTGGAGGGATCGGGAGCGCTACAGGGGTGTCCCTGAATTTGTCTTTGAAGAGGGAGACGAGGATAGAGGAAGCCTCATTCGTGCCATGAAGAAACTGACCGGCAAAGAGCCAGTTTTCCGGCCAAAGAAGGACGATCCTGAAAAACAGATTGTGGCGTTTACGCCCCTTCAGGCAGCAGACATTCTCGCTTATGAAGTTAAGCAGATTACGGATGAGATCGGCCGAATCCTGCCACCCGATTTTCGATTTCGGTTTCCGTATGAACACGTATTGAACAAGATCCCTGGAGAGCCCAAGATTTTTCCACTTGAGCGTGTATCAGAAACGGACTCGCTTCTCAAGATTGACCAGCACTTTGTAAAGAACCCGCTGGGCAAAGCCGTGTCATGATGATAATATGAAGTCTCACCCGGACCCGACGACGCAGAGAGGCTCAAGGTCGAAGTTGACGATGAAGGAGTCTTTATGCGCCTCGGCGGCGCTGATTTTCGCGGCCGCTATGGCCACTCCAATACTTGCCCAACCGCAAGACATTGCTGGCTGGGGAAAGATCAAATGGGGAATGACCATCGATGAGGCGAAGGCTCTCTACCCGGATCTTCATCCAATCCAGGAAACGAGGGGAACTGGGCAGGCTCTGATCTTCAACGATTTTGAGCTCGATCCGTCGCAAGCGGCGAACATCACCTTCTACACAGAGAAGACCATCGGCATCACGGATATCTTACTGACGTTCACGAAGGTTGGGGGCAGGGCCGGAGGTATGGACATTGAGAGCCTCCCCGGCTCCTTGCCGGCAAGGACGCGGAGGGGGATTTTCGACGACATGAAAAAGCTGCTCCTCGAAAAGTATGGCGCGCCGAAAAGCAATGAGAACAGGATGGAGGGTGCCTTTGAAAGAACCACGATGCTCTGGGTCTTTCCCTCGACACTGATAGAGCTCCAACTTTCGCAATCCGTCCGCTTTGCGCAGCTTGGGCGATTGAGTATCTCGTACCGATCCGTGGGGAAGAATCCGCTCTAAACGATCATCTATTCTGAGTCCCGCTCCAGTCTTCCGTTTCTTCCCTTGCCATTTTAGATGGCCGCCCGGCGCTGGCCGCGTGATGTTCGTGACAACAGGCTCGATATCCTTTACCCTGGAAAGAGACAGCAAAGGAATTTGGCCATGACCGTGATACAACTTCCCGACGAGCAGGCGGCGGCACTCAAAGCCAGAGCGGCCGCGCAGGGCCTATCCTTGGAAGCTTGGTTTGAGAAGCTCTCGGGGGTCCCGGTGCCCACCAGCCAGCCTGGCCCTCGCCGGTTCCGCTACAGCTTGACCGATCTCATGGCGCAGTGCGATGCGAGCGCCCCTCTATCGGCGGAGGACCGCGCGTGGATCGATGCGCCCGCCATCGGCCGTGAGGCTTAAAGCCGGTGGAGCGTGGCGACGTTTTTCACGTTGATTTGAATCCGATCCAGGGTCGCGAACAGGCTGGCGCGCGATACGTGGTGGTCGTCTCCCCAAAAGCTTTCAATGTGCTCGGAACTCCGCTCGTGTGTCCGATCACGCAAGGCGGCAGCTTCGCGCGCCATGCGGGGTTCGCAGTCCCTTTGAGCAACGCTGGAACTGAGACCCAAGGTGTGGTTCTCTGCAACCAGCCGCGGGTTCTCGATCTGCAGGCCCGCAAAGCACGGTTCATCGAGACGCTGCCGGATTTCATCATGGATGAGATTTTGGCGAAGCTTCTTCCCCTCGTCGAATAACGGCCAGCGGCTCGCGAGCTACACCGGGTGATTCAACTCGCGGACGGGTGGATAGTGGGCGGCGCGGGCGGCGGTGTGAAGGCGTAGGGCGAAGACTTCAGACCAGGTTTTCGAGATCGACCTTCAGCGCAGCGGCGAGCTTTTTCAGCGTGGCAATGCCCCCGGTCTTATGCCCGGCCTCAATTGCCGCGATCATGGCGCGGGAGACTTTGGACACTTTGGCCAGCGCCTGCTGGGTGAGTGCGCGATGCTCGCGCCAGATCTTGACCGGGCTCTCCCCGGCGAGGTGGCGCTCGGTAATCTCAAGTGGTATTAGTTCGTCTTCGCCACGGTCAAGGCGACCCTTGGCCGCATCGTAAGCCCTCACGTCGGCAAGCATCTCCGCATGGTCCATGAGCCTCTGAAAGGCTTGCACCGGAATAACAGCGAACTCCTTGCCCCCGCGGGTAATCTTTTCGATACGCATCAATATACTCCCACTCTCGGTCCGACTTCCAAGATCACCATCAACAGGCGCTCGTCATGCAACTCGTATATCACACGCCAGTCTCCCACGCGAAGCCTGTATGCTTCACGGCCCTGAAGCTTTGTGAGGTTGTTGTTCGGCGCGTAGGGATTCACCGCAACCTCCTTGATCTTCGCCACAATCCGCTTCTGCCAGTTCACCGGGAGCTTGGCGATGGCTTTATTGAAGGACCTTGTGGTGACGATCGTGTACATGGATCGATTGTCGCCCGGGGCAACGACTC
>Ga0209039_10000345_pt1 | contig 45272 bp, 46 predicted proteins | sample BogFormECP12_OM1_FD_188238 | JGI IMG/M metagenome (GOLD analysis project Ga0209039, IMG submission 188238) | Bog forest soil microbial communities from Calvert Island, British Columbia, Canada - ECP12_OM1 (SPAdes) (version 2) | ecosystem: Environmental > Aquatic > Freshwater > Wetlands > Bog ...
TGCGCTCGGTTCCAGCCACGGCGGAGCCAGCCGCGATCCCGGGCGGGTCACCTGCTTCTGTGAGTTCTGCGAGCGTAAGGCGAAGGAGCGCGGCATCGATCCGGCGCGGGCGCGGGCGGGATTCCAGGCGCTGGCCGCTTTCCTCCGGGCTGCGGGGCAAGGCAAGCGCCCCGTGGATGGCTACTACGTGACGGTCTGGCGCCTCATGCTTCGCTACCCCGAGCTGCTCGCCTGGGAAATGCTCTGGACCGACAGCCTGCGCGAGACCTACGCGGCGATGTACGCAAAGGCGAAGGAAATCAGACCCTCCATCGGGGTGGGCTGGCATATCTGGCACAACAATTCCTTCAGCCCGATTTACCGCGCCGAGCAGGATCTCACGGAGCTATCGAAATACTCCGACTTCCTGAAGATGGTGATGTACCACAACTGCGGCGGCGAGCGCCTGGCCGGCTATATCGCGGGCGTGGGCGGAACCATCTATGGCGACGTTCCCGCGCAGGAGCTGCTGGACTTCCACTACCGCGTCCTGGACTACAAGCAGGAAACCCGCCTGGCGGAAATTCCGCGGACCGGGCTATCCGCCGATTACGTGTACCGGGAAGCCAAACGCGCGCGCGAAGCCCTGAATGGGACCAGGACCCAACTGTGGCCGGGCCTCGATATCGACATTCCCACCAATGCGAGTTCCAGCAAGTCGACCCCCGCCGGCACGCGCGATGCGGTGATGGCGGCCTTCCGCGCCGGCGCCGACGGAGTGATCCTTTCGCGCAAGTACTCGGAAATGAAACTCGCGAACCTGGCCGGCGCGGGGGCGGCTATTCGGCAACTGGGCCTGGGGTGAAGGCGCAGGGGAATGCGGGGACAGCGGCGGTTGCAAACGGTTGATTGAAGCGTAGTTCCCCGGATGAGGACTTCTGGGGGCGTTTGGCACCACTTCTACGGGTCGGGCAAATGACCCTCCAGCAGGATTGACCGCGGCCCTTGGGGACTGTTCTCCCCCGAAGGGACACCGCACATAATGCTCCGCTCGCCAAAGGTGCTATCCACGTTCGGGCTCGGCGCCGCGTTCAGCCAAAAGCGCGGCTAGTTCGTCGCGGAAGCAACGAAGGTGTGCCTCTTGGATCGTTTTCTGTACTTTGCCCAAACCTGCACCGGGTTGGTAAAACCACCGCGTTCGATCCAGGGACAGATCATCAATGTTGTCGCGGACACACTTGCCGACTATCCACTTTCGGCAGTCCGGGATCGTCGTGCGCACGTATTTCCATGATGCATTAATAACTTCCCTGTAGAGATCAGGGAAACATTCGATGTTCCGTCGCCTGTCGCGCTGGGTCTTGTTCCAAGGAAATCGAGGGTTCATGCATGCGTGCAGGGACGCATCTGCCAGCCAAATGCCGCGCTTCTTGAGCTTCTTAAGGATCTGGACCTTTCCTGTAACTGAATACGCCGTGCCGAGACCCACGCCCGCACATTCTGCAAACAGATTCCAGAACTTGGTGTGCTCGTTCGATTGCTGGGGCACACGCGTCAAGATCGAACTGTCGCCGTAGGCAAGGCAGTAGATTAGACGTTCGTATTGGGTCGAAGCAGCAGCAGCTTCAGGCGGCAGCAGGTCAGGCCTGATCTGTGCTTTCAGATCGTCAGAATCGGTGTATACGTGCGATTCAGCTATTAGCGTCAAGCGAACACGTTCGGGTTTCCAGAATTGCCTATGACACTCAGCGGCCCAGCAGGCAGCAAAGTCTTCGGGGTGCAGCGAGGGCGCTGGGTTCAGCCGCGAGCCCACCGGAAGGTGCTTCCGATAGGCTACAATGATGCTCTCGTACGCTGTAGCAAAAGCGCCTTTATCAAGTTGCGCTTCCAACATAAGGCTCAAAGGAAAGTATACTCCATACGGAACACTTGACTTGCTTCAATGCGGCCACGGCACCCGCACAAATTTCCCTTCGGGGCGCTGTCTGTCGACTGTGCCGACACGTGATCGGCCGATGTTGTTCAATATCCTCAAAATCTGATAATCTGTTCACGGGAGGTTCCGGATGCGAGTGCTCGGGTACATCGATGGAATGAACTTCTACGAAGCCAGTAAGGACAAGCGCTGGTATCCTGCCGGGTGGTGCAACTGGACGCAGACTTTAGAAGCCTACTGCCCAGGCGCCGATATTTCGGTCCGGTACTTCACGACTTTGTACGCGGGAAGATCTCAGGCGCGTATACGCCGGCAGAAGTTACACTTGCTTGCAATGGATAAGGTTGCGCGAGCGGAGATTGTGTACGGGGCATGTCGCGAACGCTCACTTAGGTGCCCGGAGTGCAAGGCAAGGCTGAGATGTGAATGCGGGTGCGACAGACGCTTCACCGAGAAGATGACCGATGTCAACATAGCTGTGCGCCTACTGGAAGACACGATAGACGACCTTTTCGACCGTGCTTACTTGGTTTCCTCAGACGTCGATCTACTGCCAGCGGTACACGCCGTATTGCGCAGATCCCGTCGCGCGCAGGTCGTAGTATTGGTTCCGCCTGAAACTGAAATGGCAGACGAATTCGCGGAACTAGAAATGGCTTATCCGGGCCGATCAATCGCTCGACACCTCGACCTCAAGAAAATGAGACGGTTCCCTGATGATCTCCCCATCCGATGGGGGATGGCGCTGCCTGCCCACTGGCGTGAGGACGCAGGTAGGCGCCCAGCTATGCCAGATCCAGGCACACCCCCCTGCAGGCCAGGATGCCCAGTACCGTGGTTCGAGGAAAGCATCGGTTATGGCACGAGGCGGGTGTCGAGAACCGGGATCCCGGTCTCGCAACCGCGGCGTTCCTGAAGCGCGTGGAAATCGACACCAAATGTCACCGTGGCTCAGATGTCAACCGCATGGCGTTCCCTGCTGCATTCGGGTTTGGTCACCGCCCGTAAAGTCGCCATGTCGGAATTGCCCTCGCGGTCCAGACGGCGTTCGAGGAGATCACGATGCCGGCGGCATCGCCCGGCTGCGACGAAATGGCCGGCGAACATGACTTCGCTCTAGAACTGTTCGCTACTACCGTCCGGGCTCAGCATCGCTCCCCGGCGATTCGCGAATTAGCGGCATCAGAATACCCGGATCATCCGGGGGGAGCACCTCTGGGGGAAGTTCGTCGAGCCGTTTTCCCATCTCTCCGGAGGCGAGGCAAAGCTCGTAGATCTTGCGCATCTCGGGCATTGCGCCAAAGAGGGCGGTTCTCTGTTCGTCCGTGATCGACCGAAGCCCATAGCAGAGCACCTGAAAGCGCTCTTGCGCCGGGAGGAGGCTGACGATAGCCATCATGGCCTTCGTCGGAGTAAATGCTGCCCGTATGAGATCTTCCGGGGCGATCTTAATTAGCCGATCGCCATCCCGCAGCAATGCCACGAACGAGCCTCTGGGTTCTCTCGACGACTCGGACAACACGCGGTCACCCTCTTTGTACAGCTCATATGCGAGAAGGTCGGCACACTGCAAGGCGATCACCTGTGCGCTGTCCTGGAACTCAATCGAGCCCAGCCGAAAACTGTTCCGCATTGAAGGATCGGCACGACGCGCGTTGAAGTCCCTTTCTGCTTCTGAACGGTGCGTGTTTCCTCGGTCAAGCACGAACTCGATCAGGTGACGGCGTCCAACCGATTCAGCCCAGTCGGCGACTTGCGCGACACAATACCGCATGCACCAGCTATAGGGGCTGCCGACCAGCTCCGGGTACCGCAGCATCTGCTTTCTGTAGGTTGTTTGCATGAACTCGTCGATCACAACAGCGGCACCAACCCCAAGCATTGTGTGCCTGTGAACTAGCGAGATTAAGGGCTCAAGCAGTCCTCGTCTCTGCTCGTTGCTCAAATGCGAATAGCGACCGTGAGGCGGGACGAACTCCTTCATGTGGAGCTCACGAATGCCATGGCGGTCCAGTTCCTCTCGCCACTTCGCCTCCAGCACTGGTAGTGCGTCCGTCGCGACGACAAATCCAGCCATAGTGGTCACGCGCGATCCGTCGTGTGTCCCGCTTTCGTCCAAGAAGACCCGTAATGGCACTATTAACCCGATTCGCGGAGCAATGCCCCGAAACTCACCGGCCGCCCGCAAGTTCATTGGTAGCACAGGGAAGCGATGACAGCCAGCGCCGCAGCCGGGGACTGTACAGGAGGTTAATGGCTGGCGCGGCCAAGCGCGGGAACGTTCCCTCTGTCCCTAGCGCACCCTTCGAACCCCCTGCAGCCCCGGTCTATTTCAGGGCGATCGCTTCGAGGTGCCTTCGCAGATCGCGCTCGACCTCCGCCTTGCCACCGATCGAGTCGTTGTAGAAAACGACCCTGAAACTCCGAATATCAAACGGTAGTGCTGCCCCCCTCTGGGCCAACAGGATCGTAGGCTTGCCGAGGGCGTGAGCGTAGCCCAACTCATAGAAGACGTTCGGGTTAGCAGGAGTTATCTCAGCGATTACAATCTCCGCCTGTTCGATCTCGCGTTGGATATCCTGAAAAATGACTCCCGGCCCACATTTCTCATCAATGCGGACCACGTCGAACCCGGCCGCATCCGCTTGGGTCTGAATCACTTCCCGGTAGAACGTGTCATAAGGCTCGGCAAACTGCATGACAACGAAGGCCCTCGGTCGGCCTGCCTGGACCGCGAATTCGGAGAACAGAATCTCCTGATTACCCGCTGCAATGAGGCCCACCTGTCGGCCCTCGAGAGGGTGAGAAAGCAGATGCTGCATCACCGGAACGTCATCAACCAGCACCCTCAATTCCTGGCCGGAAATGTTGACCTGAAGCACATAATCCCGTTCGTTCTTGAGGTTCTGGAGTTGGCCGGTGGCAAGGAGAGCTCTCCAGCCGAAGCCGCTCACGTATTCCCCAACCGAGTACGCTGCACGCGCGGCGCCCAACTCCGCAAATACGTAATGCTGTTCCGGGGTACGGTAGCCAAGGACAATCCCCCCAGCCTGCTCGCCATCACCGAAAGCCGCGGAGAATCGGATCTGGACTCGACACATTCCGTTCTGCATAGTTACGTTGCTCACCGCCAAACCGACCGCGAACATTTGGCCGTGAGCAGCAGCCGGCTGCCCCTTGCCCTGAAACTTCTGGCTGGCCTCTGTGATCTCCCACTGGCCCAGTACAGGCGCCCAATTGGCCTTTCCGGGGTTCTTCAATCCGGTCGCGAAGTGTAATGGCATTGGCTTAAGCCTCCAAGCACGCATTGTCCCACTGATTTGGGCCATGCGGCGAAATGAGACACGGTCGCTTCCTGAAACAATGAGAGCAGCGCGTGGCTGAAGGCGGCTCTCTGAGCCGTGGCGGGCCGCCGCACACATGGTGCCTCTTATTCGAGGGCTCGCCCGCGAAGGCTGCCGCTTCCCGTTGCGACCGGTAACGACAAATGCTCCTGCGTCTGGAGGTCGGCCTTTCACCGGAGCGTGCAACCTGTCGCTTCGCGCCGGTGGCTGCCGGCGGTTCAAACGGCCTTGGAGGGGATCTCGGGCGTTCAGATCTGCACCGCTGGCGCTGTCCACGCTCGATCTCCCCGAAAACGACAGCACTGACGTCCAACCGTGCTGGGTTTCCGCTGGGGCCGCTTTCAATGGGAGCCTTTTGCATGGTATGGTTTTTGGTATGGCCACTACGAAGATCACCATCACGCTTGAGGATCATCAGCTTGAGGAAATTCGGGCACTTGTCGCGGCCGGAGCGGCAGCGAGCGCTTCCGCCTTCGTGAAGCATGCGGTTGGAGTCGCTCTCTTCGATGCGGCGGGATGGAGGGAGATGCTGGAAGATGCGCTGCGGCAAACGGGCGGCCCGCTAATGAAAAAGGAGCGCGAGTGGGCCGACGCAATTCTCTCTCGCCACGGACAGAAGAGAGTTTCCAGAAGAGGGAAGGCGGCGTGAACGGCATCACTTTCGACGCTGGCGGGCTGATCGCCCTGGACCGTAACGACCGCCGCGTGCTCACACTCATCGCGCGCGCGACAGAGCGTGGCATGCGCATTACAATTCCGGCGACGGCGCTGGCACAGGCCATTCGGAACCCTGCCAGGCAGGCTCGCCTCTCCCGGCTCATTCGACAGGCCGGTACGGACCTTATTCCGCTGGACGGACCGGACGCGACGGCTGTAGGCCTGTTGTTGGCACGTACCGCGACGGCCGACATCGTCGATGCCCACGTCGTCATTTGTGCGCAGAGGGCCGGGCAGGCCGTGGTGACCAGCGACGCCGGCGATCTTAGGGGAATCGCTCCGGAGCTGCGGTTGGTGGTTGTCTGACACGCCATTGACGGATTGGCCGGATTGCCGGGGACTTATGTCTTGGGACGGCCACTCGGACCCGATCCCGCTCCGGATCGCGCTCGGACATTGGTTCAAACGGCGATTTGGGAAGCCAGCAGCCAGGTCAGGGAAAGGACGTCTTCATTGCGTCGCGGAATTGCGCCGGGCCGGTGCGGGGGCGGCTATTCGACAACTTGGCCTGGGGTGACGGCGCCGCCGAGAATCTGTTTCCAGTCCAGACCGGCCGCCATGTTCTGCCCGACCTCGACCAGCGCGGGGATTGCGGAGAGGTCCGCCTCGTCGATGTCGCTGGGCAAGAGCGGGTTGAAGCCTTGCATGACTCCTGGCCACTGGCGGTTTACCGCGTCATCCACCGCGTCCTCGGAGCTATCGACCAACGTGCTGGTGGTCCATCCAATGGTCTTAAACAGGCCCTTGGGCGGATCGTCGGAAGCGGGGAAGTAACCGGTTCCGAGCGCCACAACCCGGGTATCGGCCGGCGTGAAGCCATCGTATTCGAAGGCTTCGACGCAGACCTGGTAGGCGGGATTCGCCGTTCCCCCAACGCCGCCGTCGAAAAAGCGAATCGTCTGTCCGTTGATGCCGTCGATTCGCCAATGGTCGAAGTAGGTGGGAGCGCAGGCGGAAGCGACGGCCGCGTCGATCAGCTTCACGGCTCCCGTGGTTTGCCGGTTCGTGGGATTATCCTTCACGAAGAACCAGTTGTGCCCGTTCATGGCGGTGGCCGAGATCATGACGCCGATGGGACAGTCGTTAATGGTCCATGCCGCCGCCGCGCCGAAGACGTCGGCCAGAACGTCGCGCAGGTGGTTGGGGTCGTACATGAAGCCTTCCACCGCGCGTTTGGCCTCCGCCACCAAGCCGGTTGGTGTGAAGATCTGGCTGGAGCGGCCGGTGTAGACCGTCAGAATCTCGCTGGCTGGAATGCCCGCGGCCACCGCGGCCGTGAGGAGCGCGCCGGTGGATGTTCCACCGCAATACTCGAAGTGGTCGCGCGTCAGGCCCCCCAGTTGCGATTCGAGTTTCATCAGGCAGCAGCACGGAATGATCCCCCGGATGCCGCCGCCGCGGATGGATAGTATGTTACGCATGGTTGCCTCCAATCTATTGCCAGCCCAGGCCCTCCAGTTGCTCGACCAGAAACCGGCGCATGGCCACCACCGTGGCTCCGGCTCGCATGAGGGCGACTCCATCTTCGATGGACGCCACGCCCCCGGAGGCTTTGATGCCGATCCCGGCGCCAACCGTCGCCTTGATCAAGCCAATATCGTGCAGGGTGGCGCGGCCCGGTCCGAAACCGGTGCAGGTCTTGATGAAGTCCGCGCCGCTATCCAGAACCAGCTTGGCCGCCGTGACTTTCTCGGCCTCCGTCAGGACTCCAATCTCAATGATGACTTTGAACGGCACCTGGAAGGGCCGTGCCACGGCCAGGACCTCGGAGATGTCCCGAGTCACCCGGCCGTAGTCGCCGGCCTTGAAGGCGGCGATGTTCATTACCATGTCCAGGTCGGTCGCCCCGCGCCGCAATCCTTCTTCGGCCTCCAGGCATTTGACGTGGGTGGTGGTTCCCCCGCAGGGGAAGCCAACCGGGATCTGCGCCCGCACTCCGGAATCCTTCAGTTCGTCGACCAGGATGCCCAGGTATTGAGGAAAGGCCACTACCGCGCGAAAGCCGTAGTTCCTGGCGGCACGGCATGCTGCCCGCACATCTTCCTCGCTGGCGGTAATAGTGAGCACTTCCGAGTAATCGATCACGGCCACAAGCTGCTGAATCTCTTGGGCTGTGACTCCGTGCATACTGTGATTCGGTTTCATACCGTTCCTCCCAGCACGCGGCGGGCGTAATCGTCGACGCTCGTGAGATGGATGCCGAATTGGTCCACCACGGGCGCCATGTCGATGGCGTCTCCATACGCATAGCCCAGCATCAAGCCGGCAAAGGTCTTCTGCATCGGATCCGTGGCGGCATCGAACTGTGCGCGCAGGGCCTGTTCGGGAACATGCTCGAGCTGGAACGGGCGGCCGCCGATCTTTTCGAAGCGGGCGACAACCTCCAGCGGACTGAGGGCCTCGGGTCCGCCGAACTCGATGGTCCGGCGGCCGGCGGCCGTGGATCGAAGCGCGAGGGCGCACATGGCGGCGACATCGCGGAAGGAGACCCAACTGATGGGGTTTGTGCCGGGTCCATAAATGCGCGCGGTTCGGTTGGGGTAGTCGAACCCCAGCGCGGGGCTGAGCCACACCTCCATGAACCAGCTCGCCTGAATGATGGTGAAGTGCAGGTCGGCGATGGCCTCTTCGACCTGGCGTTTGGCGTCGGCCAGCGGGAACGACATGCCGCGTGGCCGGCGGAAGGAAACGAAAACGAAGCGCGCGATGTTGGCGGCCTTGGCGGCGTCGACAAGGTTCAGTTGTCCGGCTGCGTCCACGGATTCGATGGAGTCTCCAGCCTGCCGGGAAAGGGTGGAGGAGGCGGTCGAGATCACGGCCTCCACGCCCCGGCACGCGCTCGCGAGAGAGACCGGGTCTTTCAGGTCGCCAAGGCAGAGTTCGGCGCCGCCCGATCGCAGGGCTTCCAACTTTTCTTTAGCACTGGTGGCGCGAACCAGCGCCCGCACCTTTTCTCCGCGCTTCGCCAACTCCTGGCAGACCTCGCTTCCGACCAGGCCGGTGGCGCCTGCAACAAGAATCATAAGTCCTCCTGAGGGTCGATTCTACACCGTTGCGGGCGTGGGGGGGACGGATCGGCATAAAGAAATTCCTCCATACGGCCGATAGAAGAAGCCAGGAGCCAACGTGAAAACTCCGGGCTATGCTGGGGTGGCGCAAGACACCGCCGGGCGTGAAGGGGTGGAAGAAAAACTACGCCTTCAGTCGGCGGCGCTCGAAGCCGCGGCGGTCGCGATCGCGATCACGAAGCTGGAAGGCACAATTCTCTGGGTGAATTCGGCTTTTACGACCCTTACCGGGTATACCCCTGAAGAAGCGGTCGGCCGGAACCCCCGCGTTTTGCAGTCTGGTAAGCACGATCAGCCGTTCTACAGAGACCTCTGGAACACGATCCTGGCGGGGAAAGTGTGGCGCGGGGAGTTGACCAACCGCCGCAAAGACGGCACGCCGTATGACGAGGAAATGACGATTACGCCGGTTAGGGACGCAGTGGGGACGATCCGGAACTTCATCGCAATGAAGCAGGATGTCACAGAGCGCAAGCAGGCGGAGGAAGAGCGGAGATTCAGAAACGCCATACTGTCCACGCAGATGGAGACATCCATCGATGGAATCCTGCTGGTGGGCAGAAGAAACGGTGAAATCCTATCGTACAACCGGCGATTTGTCGATATGTGGGGTATCCCTACCGAGGCGATCGAGTCGGGGTCCGACGAACGCGCGCTGGAGTCGGTTCTTTCCAAGTTGTCCGATCCGGATGAGTTTCTGCAGAGGGTGAAGCATCTCTATGCGAATCGTCACGAAGCCAGCCAGGAGGAAGTGTCCCTGCGGGACGGTAGAACATTCGATCGCTACTCGGCGCCGATGTTCGGATCCGAGGGACAGTACTACGGAAGAATCTGGTATTTCCGCGACATTACTGAGCGCAAGCGCGCCGAGAAAGCCCTGCGCGAGGCGGAAGAGCAATTCCGCTCGCTGTTCGCCGCGACGCCCCTGCCCACCTTCCTTTGGGATCTGGAGACGCTGCAGTACCTGGAGGTCAACGCCGCCGCTGTGACCCATTCCGGCTACTCTCGCGACGAGCTGCTGGGGATGCGAATCACGGACCTCCTCCCGCCGGAAGCCGTCCCCGACATTGTTGCCAAAGCGCAAACGCTGGGCAGCGAGTCGCGAGGACAAGGGAGCCATAGACTCAAGGACGGACGAGTGGCCGAGGTGGAAGCCGATGTCCATGCTGTGCATTTCCGTGGCCGCCCAGCGGTGCTCGTGGTCACTCGCGACGTCACCGAGCGCAAGCTGGCGGAAGAGAAGTTGAAGCAGACCATGGCCGACCTGGCGCGTTCCAACAAAGACCTGGAACAGTTCGCCTACGTGGCTTCGCACGACCTGCAGGAGCCGCTGCGCATGGTCTCGAGCTATACCCAACTGCTGGCGCGGCGTTATGAGGGCAAACTGGACGCCACCGCCGACAAGTACATCGCCTACGCCGTGGATGGAGCCAACCGGATGCAGAGGCTGATCGAGGACCTATTGGCTTATTCGCGCGTGGGCACGCGCGCCAGGGGATTCGCGCCGACCGATTGCGCGGCCGTCCTCGATCAGTCGCTCGCCAATCTGAAAGCGGCGATAGAGCAAAGCGGCGCGGTGGTTACGCACGGCCCTTTGACGACCGTGGTGCATGACAAGCTGCTGCTGGTGCAGTTGTTTCAGAACCTGATCGGGAACGGCATCAAGTTCCACGTTGAGGCGCCGCCGCGTATTCATGTCTCGTCGGAACAAAAGGGCGATGAATGGGTTTTTGCGGTCCGCGATAACGGCATCGGCATCGAGACCCAATACGCCGAGCGCATCTTCACCATCTTCCAGCGCCTGCACACCAACGAAGAATACGCGGGCACGGGCATCGGCCTGGCCATCTGCAAGAAGATCGTGGAGCGCCGCGGCGGGCGCATCTGGGTCGAGTCGCAGCCCGGGCGAGGCTCCACGTTTTACTTTACGGTTCCCACTGGAGGCGACGGAGTATGAGCTCTGGGGCGTTTGGCCGGCCGGTTGAGATTTTCCTGGTGGAGGACAACCCCGGTGACGTCGACCTGACGCGGGAGACCTTGCTGGATTCGAAGCTGCTCAACCATATGAGCGTGGTGAACAACGGGGTGGAGGCCATGGCGTACCTGCGCCGCGAAGGCAAGTACGCCGGTGCGACTCGCCCGGACCTCATCCTGCTGGATCTGAATCTGCCCAAGAAAGACGGGCGTGAGGTGCTGGCGGAGATCAAAGTCGATGAGCAGTTAAGACGCATCCCGGTGGTAGTTCTGACCACTTCATGCGCCGAGAAAGACATTCTGGAAACCTACGACCTCCACGCGAACTGCTACATCACGAAGCCGGTGAATCTGGACCAGTTCAGCGCGGTGGTAAGAGCGATCGAGGAGTTCTGGTTCACTATCGTGAGACTGCCACCGGGATAAGGGGAAGCCATGTCAACGGAACGCATCAAAGTATTGGTGGTTGAAGACAACTTGGGCGATGCCGGCCTGCTGTACGCAGGCCTGGAGGAAGCCGTGCCCGAGCAGTTCGAGATGACCCACGTCCGGCGGCTGAGCGAGGCGCTGGAATACCTGTGGGAAGAGACCTGCGACGTGGTTCTGCTGGACCTGGGGCTGCCGGACAGTCACGGCCTGGACACGCTGGTGGTGACGCGGGCGCAAGCGCCGGGCGTGCCGATTGTGGTGCTGACGGGCTTCCAGGACGAAGCGCTAGCGGTTGAGGCGCTCAAGGCCGGGGCGCAGGACTATCTGGTCAAGGGGCAAGTGGATGGCACGCTGTTGGGGCGCACCATGCGCTACGCCATTGTGCGCAAGTCGACGGAGGAGGCGCTGCTGCGGGAGGGGTTGGCTGTGGCCCGTGCGAAGGAACTGCAACGCTCGCGACAGCGGCTGATCGCGGCGCAAGAGCGTGTTCGCCGGGAAGCCGCCGCCCAATTACAGGAATTGAGCGAAGTGAACGACCTGAACGAAGCGATTGGGCAACAGGTAAGGGCTATCAGCCGCAGGCTCTACCCGGCGACTCTCAGCCAGGGGCTGGTCCCGGCCTTTCAGTCCTTCGCCGATCGGTTCCCCGCGGGTCCGGCGGTCGAGGTCGCGCTGGATGAAGAGCTCACAAAGCGGGAGAAGGGCGACCCGACATCCGTTCCAGAAACGGTGAAGCTGGCGGTTTACCGCATCGCCGAAGAGGCCCTGACTAACGCGGCGAAGCACGCCAGGGCCGGCCACGTCACGGTACGGCTAGATGCGTCTCGGGAAGGGTGGCTGCGTCTCACGGTGCGGGACGACGGCCAGGGCTTCGACGCGGAAAGCGCCCCGGCTGGACCAGGGGTGGCGACGATGCAAGACTACGCCGACGCGTTGGGGGGGCAATGCGTGGTCCTGAGCGCTCCAGGCGCGGGCACGGAGGTTACGGCCGTGCTGCCGCTGGCGCGAGCTGGCGCGGAACAACCGGAGACCCTGGAAAAGGTAGGCGCCTGATGGAAAAGCAGATCGAACCATGCCCCTGGTGTCATAAAGAAGTGCAGGTGGAAGCGGGGCGTCAACGCCTCTACTCATGCCCTTTCTGCAAGAAGGAGTTCACCTACAGTCCTGGTCCTAGTGGCGCGCAGGTGGGCGGTAAACCGCCGGCCCAGCAATCGCGGGGAGAAAGCGCTCCACCGTCGGACTTCGTGGAAACGCCATTCGTCAAGGATCTGGTGGACCGCACGCTGGTGTATCTCCAGGATGGTCTGCACGTTCACCTCTCCGGCCCGGCGGGGAGCGGCAAGACCACGATCGCCCTCCATGTGGCCCGCCAGTTGGGTCGTCCGGTGGTGCTGATCCATGGCGACGACCAGATGGGCACCTCCGATCTGGTGGGCAAGGAAAGCGGCTACAAGCGAAGTTACACGCACGACCAGTACATACACACGGTGCTCAAAATCGAGGAGGAGTCCAAGCCGCTGTGGGTGGGAAGGGCACTCACCGAGGCCTGCCAGAAGGGCTGTACGGTGGTGTACGACGAATTCACGCGTTCGCGGCCTGAGGCCAACAATGTGCTGCTTTCGGTTCTGGAAGAGCGGGTGCTGCCGCTACGCGGTGAGCACATAGCCGTAGACGCCGATTTCCGAATCATCTTCACCAGTAATCCCGGCGATTACGCGGGGGTTCACGGCGCGCAAGATGCCCTGCTGGACCGAATGGTCACGATCCTGCTGAACGGGTTCGACCAGGATACCGAGGCTGGCATCACGCAGGCGCACTCCGGCCTGCAGCTGGCGGAGGTGGAGCGGATCGTCGCGCTGGTCCGAGCCTTCCGCGATGCGGGGCTCAAGACCAGCAGCGCCAGCGTCCGCCCGGCCATCCTGGTCTCCAGGATTCTGCGGGTGCGCGGCGGCCACGCCCACGCCGACAACGCCATTTTTATCCAGACCTGCCGGGACGTACTGCTCTCCCAGGCACGCCGCACGGGCGCGACCGTCGCGGAGGACCAGCAAAATGCGCAAACGCTGTTGCGCCTGATCCAGGAGATCTGCTCCGTACCGCTGCCGACTGAATGCCGTAGTATCGAGGCGGCAATTCATGGGATTGAGTCTGGCAACCTCATGGCGGAACTGGGCGAAGATAAGGAAGTTCAGGAACTGCTGCTCAAGAAGATGCGGGAGAGAGGGCTTTTCGGCAAGCTGCTCGCGAGAGCTTCGTAAGGCTGCCGGGCGGCAAGGCGGCGTCCTAGCGGACAAACGGCTCAGGAGTCGGGCAACCGAGATCTAGCGCGCTGCCGCGCCTGGACACCCCGTGAAGGGGGCCGTACCATCCAGGCATGGGCCCGATCTCGGAGACCTATCGTTATATCGTCCGTTCCGCGGGCGTGCGGAATGGGAACCCCATGGTGGAAGGAACCCGTATTGCCGTCCACGACGTAATTGGCTTGCTCCAGAATGGCGAAACGGTTGACACCTTAAGGGCAAACTGCTTCCCGCAGCTCACCAGATCCCAGGTCTACGAGTGCCTTGCCTACTATGAGGACCATCGAGGGGAGATCGACTTGCTCGTTGCCAGGCAGATGGCGTTGGCTTCGGCGTGAAGTTCTTGCTCGACCACGACGTGCCCGACGACCTGAGCTACCTGCTTGAGCAACTCGGCCACGATGTCACGCTCTTGCGTAAAGCCCTTCCCGTGCAACCGCGACGACTTTCTCAATCTCGCAACGACGAGGCCACATCATGGCATCGTCATTGTCGTCCGCCGTCGAACCCGAGCAGACGAACGGGCTGCGTTGTTCCGGCTGCTAGAACGTGCTGGCGAGACGGGTCTCCGAAACAACGTCAACTTCGCCTAATCGACGGCGATGCATCCGCCGACGCGAGGGCTCTTCGGTTTGAAGAGTTGTGAAGTCGCTGGCTCCCCACACTGGATTCGAACCGCTCTCGGCGCCGCATGGCCTAGCCGGCCTGGCGGCAGTTCATGTGGCCAGGTTCGCTGCGCTCCCTATGCTACATTGGGGGAAACCGCTCCCCTACCATGAAAACCGATTCCACGGCTGGCGAAAAATTCCAGAAACTGGTCGGGATCATGGCTCGGTTGCGCGCTCCGGATGGCTGCCCGTGGGACCGCGAACAGACCTTCGATAGCATCAAGCCGTACACCCTGGAAGAGACCTACGAGGTTCTGGACGCCATCGAGCGGCGCGAGTGGAAGGAACTGGCCGAAGAGCTGGGCGACTTCCTGCTGCAAGCCGTCTTCTATGCGCAGATGGGTTCGGAACAGGGGCTGTTCGGGATCGAGGACGCGCTCGACGCCATCAATGAGAAGCTGGTCCGGCGGCATCCGCACGTGTTCGGGGAGGAATCGGCGGAATCGGCCGGAGATGTGAAGCGCATCTGGGCCGGGGTGAAGGCGGCGGAAAAGAAAGAACAGGGCAGGGAAGAGGGCGGCCTTCTGGGCTCGGTGCCGCGGGCGCTGCCGGCGCTGGTGGAGGCGCAACAGATCGCCGCGCGCGCCGCCGCGGTGGGGTTCGATTGGGAGAATCCCGAGCAGGTGCTCGAGAAGCTGCATGAGGAGTTGGCCGAGTTCGACGAGGCGCGGCGCAACGCGTCGCAGGCGCGGCTTGAAGACGAGATGGGCGACCTGCTGTTCGTGCTGGTGAACCTGGCGCGATTCGTGAAGGTCGATCCCGAGCAGGCGCTGCGCGGAACCAACGCCAAGTTTCGGGAGCGCTTCGGCTACATCGAGCGCAAGCTGGCGGAGCGCGGCAGGAAGCCGCAGGATTCCAATATCGAGGAACTGGAGGCGCTGTGGCAGGAAGCCAAGCGGTGATCGAGATCCGCCCGTTGTACCAGTTCGAGGAATTCGTGGAGGCCGTCCGCTTGCAGCAGACCATCTGGGGGTTCGACGACATCGAGATGTTGCCGCTGCGCTCTTTCGTGGTGTACGAAAAGATAGGCGGACAATTGTTCGGCGCTTACGACGGCGATGAAATGGTCGCGTTCCTGATAGCCGTGCCGGGCATCAAGCCGGGTCCGCGGCCGTATTTGCATAGCCACATGCTGGGGGTGCTGCCGGCTTACCGGGATGCCGGAATCGGGCGGCGGCTCAAGCTGCGGCAGCGCGAGGAGGCCCTCGCACGCGGAATCGAGCTGATCGAGTGGACGTTCGATCCGCTGGAACTCAAGAACGCTTTCTTCAACCTCGAACGGCTGGGCGCGATTGTGAGGCGGTACGCCGAGAACCAGTACGGCTTGACGGCCAGCCCTTTGCACGGCGGGCTGCCCACGGACCGCTGCATCGCCGAGTGGTGGATCGATTCGCCGCGCGCGCGGGCGGTGCTGGCGGGCGAAACGGTGGCGCGGCGCGCGAAGGAGCGCATCGTCTTCCCCTCCGATATTGCGCGGATTCGAAGCGAAGACCCCGGGCGCGCGCGCGAAATCCAGAAAATCAATGGCGAGAAATTTCAGCGCGCCTTCGAGCGCGGGCTGGCCGTGACCGGCTTCGAGCGCAGCGAAACGGACGGAATCTACGTGCTGGAGCCATGGCCATGAAACTCGAACGCATCACCCTGCGGCAGATCAACATGCCGCTGGTACATTTCTTCGAGACCAGTTTCGGGCGCACCACCGAGCGACACATCATCCTGGTGGAAGCGCGGGGCGAGGGCGTGTCCGGCTGGGGCGAGGTGACGGCCGGCGAAAACCCCTTCTATAACGAAGAATGGACCGGTTCGGCGTGGATGATCCTGCGCGATTACGCGGCGCCGCGGGTGCTAGGCCGGGAACTGGAGAGCGCCGCCGACGTGTACCCGCTGACGGCCCACATACGCGGTCACAACATGGCGCGCGGGGGCCTGGAAACGGCCGTGTGGGACCTGGAAGCGCGTCGGCAAGGCGTGCCTCTGTGGAAGAAGATCGGAGGGGGCGCACGGCGCGAGATTCCCTGCGGCGTCTCGATTGGCATTCAAGATACCGTCGAGCAGCTTCTGGAGAAGATTGAGCGCGAGCTGGCCGCAGGGTACCAGCGCATCAAGATCAAGATCAAGCCGGGCTGGGACGTGGACGTGGTGCGTAGAGTGCGGGAGCGGTTCCCCACAATTAAGCTGATGGCGGACGCCAACTCGGCCTATACGCTGGCCGACGCGGAACGGCTTCGCCAGCTCGACGATTACTACCTGATGATGATCGAGCAGCCGCTCAGCCACGACGACATCATCGACCACGCGGAGCTGCAACGGAAGCTCCAAACGCCCATCTGCCTGGACGAATGCATCCGCACCGCGCACCACGCGGAGCAGGCCATCAAGCTGGGAGCTTGCGGCATCATCAACATCAAGCTGGGGCGCGTGGCGGGGTTCAGCGAGGCCATACGCGTGCACGATGTGGCCCAGTCGGCGGGGATTCCGGTGTGGTGCGGCGGCATGTTGGAAGCGGGCGTGGGGCGCGCGCACAACGTGGCGCTGGCCACGCTGCCGAATTTCGTGCTGCCGGGCGACGTTTCGGCCAGCCAGCGGTACTGGCAGCGGGACATCATCCAGCCGGCCGTTGAGGCCACGCCGCGGGGCACCATCGCCATTCGCGACGAGCCGGGTTTCGGCTACGCGCTGGACCACGACTACATCCACGCCATCACGGTGCGCGAGGAGTCCATCGGTTGAACGCTTTCGTCTCGCTGCTGAGGGACAACCGCAATTACCGGTACACGTGGGCCGGGCAGGTGGTCAGCGAAATCGGCGATCACTTCAACAACATCGCGGTGTTCAGCCTGGCGGTGACGCATACCAAGTCGGGACTGGTGGTAAGCGGGGTGATGTTGTCGCGCGCCATTCCGGCGATGCTGATTGGGCCGCTGGCGGGGGTGGTGCTCGACCGGCTCAACCGCAAGCAGGTCATGATCGCGAGCGATTTGGTGCGCGCGATCGTGGCCATGGCTTTCATCCTGACGGTGAGGCGCACGGACACCTGGCTGCTGTATGTGCTGAGCGCGCTGCTGATGCTGGCGTCGCCGTTTTTCACCAGCGGGCGCGCGTCGATTCTGCCCTCGATCGCCACCAAGGACGAGCTGCACACCGCCAATTCGCTGACCCAGACCACGCAGTGGACCACGCTCACCATCGGCACTTTCCTGGGCGGGGCGAGCGTGATGCAGTTCGGCTACCAGTGGGCGTTTTTCGGCAACTCGCTTTCGTTCCTGGTTTCCGCGCTGTGCATTTCCCGCCTGTTTCTGGCGGGCCACGGGTTCCGGCCGCCGCGCAGTTCGCTCACCGAAGCCGAGGTGGTGCGGCCGTGGCACGAATACCTGGAGGGTCTGCGGTATATGCGCGCCACTCCGCTGATTCTGGGACTTGCCCTGGTCAACGTCGGCTGGGCCACCGGCGGCGGGGCGGCGCAAATCCTGTTCACGGTGTTTGGCGAACTGGTGTTCAATCGCGGCCCGGCCGGTCTGGGCACCATCTGGAGCTGCGCCGGGGTCGGGCTGTTATGCGGCGGGGTGCTGGCGCATACCATCGGGCGGCGTCTCAGCTTCACCAATTACAAACGCTCGATTTCGATCTGTTACGTGGTGCATGGCGGTTCGTATATTCTGTTCAGCCAGATGCGCAGCTTCACCTGGGCGCTGGTGTTTATCGCGCTCTCGCGGGCGGGGGTGGGGTTCAGCTCGGTGATGAACATGTCGCAACTGCTGCGGCGGGTTCCCAACGCGTTCCGGGGGCGGGTGTTCGCTACCATGGAATCCACGACGTGGTCCGTGGCGATGATCTCGATGATGCTGGCGGGCATCGCTTCCCAGCATTGGGACCCGCGGACCATCGGCGCGATTGCGGGCGCGCTGAGCTCCACGACGGCGGTATTCTGGGGCTGGGCGAACTTAGCGGGCCGGCTGCCCGAGCCGGCGTGCGAGGGCGTGGAGCCGGAGGAGATCGAAGTTCATGGAGAGCCGAACGTCTGATGGGGGTCTGGTGCAGCGCGTGGTGCTGGTCACCGGCGCGGCGCGGCGAATCGGGCGAGGGATCGCCCTGCGGCTGGCGGAAGAGGGCGCGCGGGTAGCGATCCATTACCACCGCTCGGAGGCCGATGCGCGGCGCACGGCCGAGGAGTGCGGGGGCGCAGCGCTGTTCCGCGCCAACCTCGAGAGCGTGGCAGAAATCGGCCGCATGTTCGCGGAGGTGGAGGAGCGTTTCGGGCGGCTGGACGGCCTGGTGAACAACGCCGCGCGGTTCACGCGATTCGATCCGCTGGAAATCACCGAGCGGGACTGGGATTTCATTCACTCCGTGAATTTGAAAGCAGTTTTCTTCTGCTGCCAGAGCGGCGCGCGGCTCATGAGAAAGAGCGGCGGTGGGCGCATCGTCAATATCAGCTCGCTGGGCGGCACACGGCCGTGGGCGGAGCACGCCCACTACTGCGCTTCGAAGGCCGGGGTGATTATGCTGACGCGCGCGCTGGCGAAGGCCTTCGCGCCGGAGATCACGGTGAACTCGGTGGCGCCGGGTGTGATTCCGTTCGAAGACATCGACGAGCGCGGTTTGAAGATGATCGAGGCTACACCGGCCAGGCGCGGCGGGACGCCGGCGGAGGTTGCGGACGCCGTGGTTTACTTCCTGAAGGCGTCGAATTTCGTTACCGGGCAGACGCTGGCGGTGGACGGCGGGCTGAGCCAGCGGTAGCGCCGGCGTTCTTCGAGCGCGGACAACCCCACCGGCGGCAAGACCGCCGGCGCTACACTATACTGAAATTCGTGGCGCGGGTGAACTGGACAAGCACGGCTTCGTATGCCGGCCTGCTGGCGGCCGCGTTTGTCGTGGCCGTGGTGGGGAGCTGGATGTTCGGGGCGCAGTTGGACAACTACGCCTACGACTACATGTTCCGGCTCTACCAGCCCAAGCCGTGGCAGCCGCAGTCGGTGCTGCTGGCCATCGACGAGCGGACTCTCTCGGGCATCCCCGGCGGCATCCACGGCATTCGGCAGCCGCTGGCCGAGGCGCTGCGGCTGGTTGCGCCGGCTTCGCCCAAGGCCGTGGCGGTCGACGTGATCCTCGCGGAAAGAAGCCAGGACCCGGCGGTGGATGCCGCGCTCGCGCGAGCTTTTCAGGCGACGCCGAACCTGGTGCTTTCCTGCGAGCTGATCGACGATGGCCGGCAGTGGGAAGAGCCGCTGGAGGAGTTCCGGCGCGGCGCGGCGCTGGGGCACGTGTACGCCGATCCGGACAAGAACGACTCGGTGACGCGCGCCATTCCTCTTGAAAAGCGCTCGGGCCATGTGCGGCGGTGGGCACTGTCGCTGGAAGCGTTCCGGCTGAGCCGGGGCGCGCCCATTATCGAATCTCCCACCGATCTTCAAATCGGCAGCACCGTGATTCCCGTGCGCGGCGACGGCCGGCCCATGCGCGTGCGGTTTATTCCGTTCGATATGGCGCCCATCCCCCGCGTATCCCTGAAGGGCCTGCTCGACAATCCCAGGCTGGCGAAGGAATTTACGGGCAAGGTGGTGTTCATTGGGGTCACCGCCATCACCGAAGTTCGCGACCGCTTGCTGACGCCCTACGCGCTGGGGCGCCAGACTACGGGGATCGAAATCAACGCCCAGGCGTTTGAGACCATGGCGCAGGGCCTCTTCATCGCCGACGTTTCCGATTTTTGGGTGCTGCTGTTCAGCCTCGGGCTGGTGGTGGCCGCGGGCGTGGCGTTCCGGTACCTGCCGGGGTGGCGGGCATACGCCGCGAGCGTGCTGATTCTGGCGAGCGCCGGCGTCACGCCTTACGTCTTTTTCACGCACCAGCGCGTCCTTTCTTTCTCGACGCCGGCATCCGCGGCGCTGCTGGGGACCATGACGGCGGCGGCTTACTATCATCTGGTGGTGCGCCGTAATCTGCGCATCGAGCAGGCGGCGCGGGCGCGCTACCAGCAGGCCATGCACTTCGTCACGCATGAAATGCGCACGCCGCTTTCTGCAATTCAGGGATCGAGCGAGCTGATTTCGCGGTACGCCCTTACCGAAGAGAAACGCAAGCAGATCGCGCTGCTCATCAATTCGGAATCCAAGCGCCTGGCCCGCATGGTGGAGATCTTTCTCAACGTGGAGCGGCTTTCCGCGGGGCAAATGGAGCTGAAGCAGCAGGCCATCCCGGTGAAGGAGATGATGGACGTCTGCGTGGAGCGCGTGAAGCCGCTGGGCGAGCGCAAGCACATCGCCATCACGCTGGAACCCATCGGCGAAGAACTGGAACTTACCGGCGACCGCGAACTGATGGAGTACGCCTGCTACAATTTACTTACCAACGCGGTGAAGTATTCCCCCCAGCGGACCGAAGTCAGGATCTCCGGCTGGAGGGACGATGGCCACATCCGCATCGCCGTGAAGGACCAGGGCATCGGCATGGATCAGAAGGAAGTCAAGCAGGTCTTTCAGAAGTTTTACCGCACCAAAAAGGCGGAAGAATCCGGAGAAGCCGGCACCGGAATCGGGCTTTCCATCGTCCAACAGATTGTGGAACAGCATGGGGGACGGATTGAAGTGACCAGCGAGCCGGGTGTTGGCTCGTGTTTCACGGTGGTAGTGCCCGTACAACATTGATGCAGAGAATACTGTTAGTAGAAGACGACCCAGCGCTTCAGTTCACCATTCAGACGGCCCTGGAAGAGAAAGGGTACGCGGTGGACGCCGCGTCGACCACGGCGGAAGCCATCGAGCGGCTGGGCAGCGACGCTTATCCGATCGTGGTCTCCGACATCTATATCGACGAGCACACGGGCCTCGACATACTGGACGCCGCCAAGCGGAAGGATCCACTCTGTTCGGTGATTCTGATGACCGGCCGCGGCACGATTGAGACGGTGATGGCCGCCACCCGCGGCGGCGTTTTCGATTACATTGCCAAACCCTTCGAGTTCGACGTGCTATTCGACGCCATCGAACGCGCCGAGGCCGCGCGCGGCGACCAGGGGCGCGAAGCCGAAGAAGAGGATTTGCCCGAAACGGAGATGATTGGCAGCTCGGCCGCCATGGTCGAGATCTACAATACCGTGGCGCGGGCCGCTCCCACCGACGCCAGCGTGATCGTCGAGGGCGAGACCGGCACCGGCAAAGAGCTGGTGGCGCGCATGATTCACCGCTACAGCCGCCGGGCGGACAAGCCGTTCGTGCCGGTGGATTGTGCGTCGATTGCGCCTTCGCTGTTGGAGAGCGAGCTGTTCGGCGCCATGCGCGGAGCGTTTACCGGCGCCGACCGCGACCGCGTGGGCGTGTTTGAAGCCGCGCATCGGGGCACCGTCTTCCTGGACGAAATCGGCGAAATCGAAATGAACTTTCAGTTGGCGCTGCTGCGTTTTCTGGAAGGGCACGAGATTCGCCCGGTGGGCGCGTCGCGGTCCAAGGAGGTGGATGTACGCGTGATTGCCGCCACTAATCGCGACCTCCAGCGGCTGGTGGACGAGAAGAAGTTCCGCGAAGACCTGTGGTACCGCCTGAACACGGTGCGCATCGTGTTGCCGCCCCTGCGCGAGCGGCGCAGCGACATACCGCTGCTGGCGCGTTTCTATATCAACAAGTACAACGCGCGCTACAACCGCGACGTGAAGCTGATGGATTCCGGCGTCAAGGCGCTTCAGGATTACACCTGGCCGGGCAACGTGCGCCAGTTGCAGCACGTGATCGAGCGGCTGACGATTCTGGCGGACCGCGTGGATTCGGAGTCGGTGCACGATGCCCTGACCAGCATGGAGTCGCGCGAAAAGCCCGTCGAGACGCTGGCCGACGCCGAGGAAGACCAGATCCGCCGCGTGTTGGCCGCCACCGGGGGGAACAAGAGCAAAGCCGCGCAGATCCTGGGGATTGAGCGGAAGACCTTGTACCGCAAGTTGGAGCGGATGAAGCTGTAAAAACCCGGTGACAGACGGAACGTTTCCCGGTTTTTGGCCCGGGAAAACCGGGAAACGTTCCGTCTGTCACCGGGTTTCCAGGACGACCAGGGTGATGTCGTCGGATTGCGGGGCGCCTTCGGTGAACTCCGTTACGGCCTGCTGAATGGCGTCGTGAAGGGACTGGCACGAGGCGGCGGCGTGGGCGGTCACAATCTCGCGCAGGCGCTTCTTGCCGAAGAATTCGCCGGCGGCGTTCTGCGCCTCGGTCACGCCGTCGGTGTAGATGACAATCTTGTCGCCAGGCGCCAGGCGCTCCTCGGCCACGCCGAACTCGACCGGCTCCATCAGACCTACCGGCATGCCGGTGGCCTTCAGGGTCGAAAGTTCGCCGCCCACCCGCACGATGATCGGGGGGCAGTGCGCGGCGTTCACGTAGCTGAGGCGTCCGTCGAGCTCCAGCAGGCAATAGAACACGGTGGCGTACTTCTCGCCGCCGGTGCGGTCCATGAGGAATCGGTTCAGCCGCTCCATGCGGTGGCCCATGGCGCCGGGGTGGTCGGTAGCCGTAATCAGCGCGCCTTGCAGCAGCGAGGCCAGTAGCGCCGAGCTTACGCCCTTGCCCGAAACGTCCGCCACCACCGCGCACCAGCAATGCTCGTTCACTGGCGTCACGTCGAAGTAATCGCCGCCCACTTCGTGCGATGCCACGCTGCTGCCGCTGGCCCGCAGCCATCCCTCGGAGGGCAGTTTGCCGGGCAGCAGGCTCTGCTGGATGGTCCGCGCCAGGCTCAGCTCCTCTTCCATCTGACGCTTGGCGCGCTCTTCCTCCAGCAGGCGCGCGTTTTCGAGCACCGTGGAGGCTTCGATGGCCAGCGTCTGAAGCAGTTCGCGGTTGCCGCCGGCCAGGTCGGCCGCCACCAGGCGCGAATCCATGTAGAGCACGCCCACGGTTTCGCTGCCGGTGGAGAGGACGCTGGTGGCTTCGCCCTGGCCGGTCCGGATACGTACCAGCGGGACGCAGATCACGCTGCGCAGATCGAGATCCGCGACGCTCGACTGGGGGCGCGTCTCGCCTTCGCCCAGGGGATCGAAGTTCATGGAGAGCAACTCGCGGCGGCGTTCCAGGGCGCGGTGTATCACATCGCGCGGCACGCGCAGGTCGCTGGCGTGCAGATGGCGCCCGCGCCGGTGGCGGGCGATGCGCATCTCCAGACCGCCGCCCGCGCGGAGCATCAGGAAGCCGCGCTCGGCGCCGGTGATGGCCAGCGCGGTATCGACCACGGAGGCCAGCACGTCGTCCACGGAGAAGGAGCTTTGAACCGTGCGCGCCAGGTCCAGAATGGCGCGCAGCTTGGCCAGGTTGCCGCCTACCCCAAGCGGAGCGCTGGAACCTACCTGTTCCATGAGCCGCTTCAGCTCCGCGCCGTCCAGCGCAAAGACGAGCTGGTAGGAATCCTGCGCGCCGAATTCGATCTTGTCGGAATTCCGCAGCGCCTGGCGGGTGATGCGTTGGCCGTTGACGTAGGTGCCGTGAAGGCTGCCGCAATCCTCGATGGCGTACTCGCCGTTCTCCGCCAGGATGCGGGCGTGGGTGCGGGAGACGCGGCTGTCGCGCACAATGAGGTCGCTATCGGGCTGGCGCCCGATCGAGAACGGCAGCGGGTCGATGGCCACCCGCGTGCGGTGTCCGTTCGGGTCTATCACCACTAGCGACGCCGGTTCCATTCAGGTGCGCCGGGCCCGGAGGGCACCCCTTCGACGCCGGGCGGGGGGCCCGGGCGGCTCTATGGGAAGGAGCCGTACCTCTTCCAACTCGCGGGCGCGCAGCGTCTGGCAGTGCGCGCAGTAGCCGCCCACCTCCGTCCGCGCCAGCAGGACCTGGAAACCGAAGTGGCTTTCGATCTGCTTCCGCAGGCGTTGCAGCGGCTCTCCGAAAAACTCCTCCACGCGGCCGCAACGCAGGCAGATGGCGTGCGCGTGTTCCTGCTTCAGACGCGTCTCGTAATAGTGCTGGTCGCCCCCGTAATGCATCAGGTCCAGCTCATCCACCAGGCCGCCGGTCTTGAGCATTTTCAGGGTGCGGTAGACGGTGACGCGGTTGATCTTGGGGTCTTTTTCCTTGGCCAGTTCGTACAAGCGCTCGGCGTCCAGATGCGCGCCGGTCTTGTCGATCAAGCCGAGCAGGATCTGGCGCTGGCGGGTAAGGCGGACGCCCCGCTCTTTCAACGATCTTTGAATCGCGTCGAGGGTCATATCGCCAGGGGGACCTCCCAATTCTAGCAAGGGGCCACGCGGGGCTGTAAACTGGATCGTATGGTGGGGATCTTTCTGCTGGGTCTTCTGTTGGCCGCGCCCAACCCGCCGGCGCCAATCGCGATCGATTATCCCGAGGAAGGATCGATTTTTCCACCGGAGATCACGCCTCCGACTTTCCTGTGGCGCGACGCCGCGAAAGGCGTGACCGTATGGCGGATCGACGTCTCGTTCGGCGCTGGTGTGGCCTCCATTCACGCCACCTCGAAGGGCGAGCGCATGCGCATCGGCAGGATCGATCCGGATTGCGTCGCCGACACCAACCAGCCGCCGCCCCAACTGGCGGCACATTCCTGGACGCCGGACGCTGTGACGTGGCAGGCCATCAAGCGGAAGTCGGCCGAGAGCGCCGCGACGGTGACGATCACAGGTTTTCGTGCCGACCAGGCAGTCTCTCGTGGTAAGGTCTCGATTCGCACTTCCAAGGACCCGGTGGGCGCGCCCATCTTCTATCGCGACGTGCCGCTGATGCCCTCGGAGCTGGAAAAAGGCGTTATTAAACCGCTGGCCGCGGAGGCCATTCCGCTGGTTGCCTGGAGGGTTCGCAACGTGGGCGAAGCACGCAGCCGGGTGGTGATGGACAACCTGCCGGTGTGCGCCAACTGCCATTCGTTTTCCGCGGACGGCAAGACCATGGGAATGGATCTGGATGGCCTGCAGGGCAACCGGGGGATGTACATCCTGGCGCAGGTTGCGCCGGAGATGGCGGTCCACAAACAAGACGTGATTCAGTGGAGTTCGCCCGAGGGCAGGTTGAAGGGCGGCGTCCGCATCGGCTTCATGTCGCAGGTCTCACCGGACGGGCAGTACGTCGTCACGACCGTCAACCCGGCCGCGATGCCTACCGCCTCCGTGGAACCTCCCAGCAACTATTACGTGGCCAATTTCAAAGACTACCGTTTCCTCCAGGTGTTCTATCCCACGCGCGGGATTCTAAGCTGGTACAGCCGCCAAACGGGAGTGCTGCGGCCGCTCCCAGGCGCCGACGACCCGCGCTTGGTGCAGATGGGCGCGGTGTGGAGCCCCGACAGCCGGTACCTGGTATTTGCCCGTGCGGAGGCCACCGACCCCAATCCGCCGGGTGTGCCGCTGGCGAAATTCTCCAACGACCCCGACGAACTGCAAATCCGGTACGACCTCTACCGCATTCCGTTCCACGACGGCGACGGAGGTAAGCCGGAGCCGATCGCCGGCGCCTCGCGCAACGGCATGAGCAATACCTTTCCCAAAGTGTCGCCCGATGGGCGATGGATCGTGTTCGTCCAGTGCCGCAACGGGGAGCTGATGCGTCCCGACAGCCAGTTGTATATTGTCCCCGCGGAGGGCGGGCAGGCGCGCCGTATGCGCTGCAACACGCCCCTGATGAATTCGTGGCACAGCTTTTCGCCCAACGGCCGCTGGCTGGTGTTTTCGTCGAAGGCCCGGTCGCCGTATACGCAGATGTATCTCACGCACATCGATGCGGACGGCAACGACAGCCCGGCCATTCTCGTCGACAACGCCACGGCCGCCAACCGGGCGGTGAACATTCCGGAGTTTGTGAACGTCGCGCCAGATGGCTTGCGGGCAATCGGCGGTCCGGTGATCGACTATTACAAGCTGTACAACAGCGCGGCGTATCTGCAGCGGACCGGGCGGTATGAGGAATCGGCCGCCAAGTGGAGGAAGGTTCTGGAGCTGAGCCCCGACGACGAAACGGCGCACCGCAGCCTGGGAACCGTGCTGCTGATGACGGGTCACGCTGGGGAATCCGCGGCGCACTTCCAGAAAGCGTCCGAGATGAAGCTGCGCGCGGCGACGGTGGCCGACCCCGCCTCCGCGCGGGCATGCAACGATCTCGGGGTGTTGCTGGAGGAAACCGGGCGTGTGGAGGAAGCCGTGGCGCAATTCGAGAAAGCCGCCGAATTGAAGCCGGATTTCGCCGCGGCGCGCGCCAACCTGGGTGGCGCCCTGGCCAAGGCGGGGAGGCTCGATGCCGCGCTGGTTCAACTGCGCCAGGCGCTCGAATTGGACGCCGGGTATGCGCCCGCGCATTATAGTCTGGGGCTGGTCTTAAGCAAGCGGGGGGATGCCGAAGGCGCCATCCGGGAATGGCGCAGCGCGCTCGCGCTCGACCCGAAATACGCGGAGGCCCACATCAGCCTGGGCGACGCGCTTTATGCGCAAGGGCGGACGGCGGAGGCCCTGGCGCACTGGCGGGACGGCATTCAACTGCAACCTAACAACCCACCGGCGCTGCGGCGCGTGGCCTGGGTGCTCGGGACCTCGCCCGATGCCGCCATACGCGACGGCGCCGAGGCGGTGGCGTTTGCGGTGCGGGCGCTCGAACTCTCCGGCGGAAAGGACGCACAGGTGCTCGATACGCTGGCGGCCGCGTATGCCGAGAAGGGGCAGTTCGCCGACGCGGCACTGACGGCGCGCCGGGCTCAGGCTCGGGCCGCGGAAGAGAAGCAGACGGCGCTGGCCCACGATATCGGTGTCAGGGTGGCGTTGTACGAAGCCGGCCAGCCGTTTCGCGACGGCGTGAAATAGCGGCCTACTTCGAAAACGCCATCCCGGCGAAGCTCACCACGCTGCGCTCGTCGATGTTCCACTGCTCGTATCGCAGCAGTTCGCCATGCGCCTTGGGAGCCGCCTTCAGGAAGGTGTAGAAGGGCGCGGAGCCGCACCACTTCAAATCGTCGTCCTGGTGGTTCTCGCGCACCAGCTCCCAAAACCCCGCCGCGTCGGAAGCCGCGATGCGCGCGATGCGCTCTTCGTCGCGTGCGCCCACCTCGCTCATGATGCCCTGGCCGGCCACCGCCGTGAACTGGTCGTGATAACGCGCGCCCATGTGCGCCATGTCCACGCCGAGAACCCAGAAGAGGCGGTCGCCCTCACGCTCGCGCAACTCGCCGAGCGCCTCGATAAAGCGCTGGACCTTCTCGTCATCCTCGGGCCGCCCGCCTCCGGCAAAGCTGCGCGAAAAGGAGCCGCACAGAATTGGCAGAATGCGCACGTCCGGCCCCATCGCGTGCTGCAGGAAGATCAACTGCAACTCGATGGTGTGCTCGAAGGAATGGCAGTAGTCCTCCATCTCCACGGCGCCGCCGCCGCGCGCGGCCAGCCAATCCGTCAACGGCTGGTCGGTCTGGGCCTCCCCGAGCGGCGTGCGGAACCTCTTGCGCGTCAAGCCGAACCTGCCGGGCTCGCCCCAGTGCGAGGTGGCCAGAATCACGAAGGTGCGGTCGCGGTGCTCGGGCTTCAGTTGGCGGTAGGCCGCGCGGTACGATTGCCATCCGCCTTCCGGGCTGACGTGGGGAGACGCAATGGCGAACAGATCGCCATCGGCAGCCGCGGCTTCGCCGGCCTCATCCGCCATGTACCGCGACATGGTCTGGCGCAGTTCATCGGGCTGGGCGGGATACGCGCCCCCCGCGTGGGCCGGCTCGCGCACGGTCTCTTCGGTGAACTCGCGGCGCCGTTCGGCCTCCATGCGTGCGAAGTTCTCGTCCTCCAGGAACCCCGCCGCGCTCAGCGTCTCGATCAGGTGCTGCGCGATCTCGCCGACTTCGAGAGTGTTGGTGATGCGCACCAGCGCGGCCCGCAGGTCCAGATCCGTCTGGAGCCCGTCGAAGCACTGGAGGCACTCCACCAGCACGGGCGGAATGATCAGCATGGCATCGGAGAACCGGTACGGATCGCGAATGAAAAGCCCCGGGTGCTCGGGCGAGGGCGAGGGCATGAAATCCAGGTTGAGGCGGAGTCGCGGAAGTGGGTGGGACAAATTCCATCGTAACGCAGCGTTACGCGCACAGGGCCCGATACTTCCGCAGCAGCTCGTAGATCACCACGCCGCCCGCCGTGGCGACGTTTAGGGAGTGCTTGCTGCCCAGCATCGGAATGCGCACGTGGGTGTCGCAGAGCGCGGAGATCTCCGGCCCAATCCCTTCCACTTCATGGCCGAAGACGATGCACACTGGAAAGCGCGGCGCCCAATCGAACAGGTCCACCGCGTGGACGGTGGTTTCCACGGCCGCGATTTCGGTTCCCCGCTGCGCCATGCTCCGCAGCAGCGCGGCCGGCTCCCAGGTGTGCTCCCAGGCGACCGACTGCTCCGCGCCCAAGGCCGTTTTCGCGATGGCCCGCTGCGGAGGACGGCCCGTGATTCCACCGAGGTAGATGCGTTCGACGCGCGCGGCGTCGGCGGTGCGAAAGAACGCGCCGACGTTGTACAGGCTGCGGACGTTATCCAGCAGAACTGAAACCGGCAGCGCGGGAATGCGGTCGTACAGCGCGCCCACGCTGGTCGCCTGAAAAGGAACGCGATCCATGATGTTAGACTAATATTTTCCATGGCCCTGCTGTCGATCGTGATCCCGATACACAACGAGGAGCACTCCATCCTGCCGCTCTACGACCGTCTGACGGCCGTGCTGGAGAAGTTGCAGCGGCCGTATGAAATCCTGTTTGTGGACGACGCCTCGGGCGACCGCAGCTTCGATCTGCTGGCCAACCTGGTGGAAACCGACGGGCGCCTGAAGGTCATCCGGTTGCGCCGGAACTTCGGGCAGACGGCGGCTTTGTCGGCGGGCTTTCACGAAGCCCAAGGCGACGTCATCGTGGCCATGGATGGCGACCTGCAACATGCGCCCGAGGACATTCCGGCGCTGCTGGGGAAGATCGACGAAGGCTATGATATCGCGAGCGGCTGGCGCCAGCACCGTGTGGACAACGCGCTCAGCCGCAAGCTGCCTTCGCGCATCGCCAACTGGTTGATGGCCAAGGCGTCGGGCATCGAACTTCGGGATTTTGGCACCACGTTCAAAGCCTACCGGGCGGAAGTGCTGAAGGACGTCAACCTGTACGGGGAGCTGCACCGCTTCATTCCGGCGCTGGCCAGCTTCTATGGGGCGCGCATTGCGGAGGTGCCCATTCGCAGTACCCGCCGCGCCTCCGGCGGTTCGCACTACGGCATCGGGCGCACGTTCCGGGTGATGTTCGATATCCTCACCATCAAGTTCATGCTGAAGTATTTCACCCGCCCCATGCATTTCTTCGGCTCGCTGGGCCTGGCGGGCACCACCTTGGGCGGCGGCATCATGGGCTACCTGGCCGTCAAGAAGCTGCTGGGATATGAGATTGTGGCGGCGCACGGCCCGCTCATGTTCGCCGGCGGCCTGTTGCTTCTGGCCGGCCTGATGATGTTCACCACGGGGTTGATCGGCGAGATGATGATGCGGACTTATTTTGAAAGCCAGGATCGCCGCATCTATGCGGTGCGTGAGATTCTCACGCGCAAGCAGCACGGAGTGCCGGGCGGCGCGAAATAAGGCTACAGGTTCTTTCCCCTGCGCCAGTGGTCCTCGAACAACCCCTTCATCGCCTCACCCATCCCTTCGTGATCGAAAACTACGGCCGTCCACATGGGACGGGTGATGACCGGGTCGAGCAGCGCGATCAGCCCGAAGTGCCCATCGAACAGCGCCAGCTTCATGGGCAGGGAATCGGCGACCTTCACCTCCACGCCAGCGGCCATGTACTCGCTCAGCCGCTGCCGGTGTTCCTCGTCGAGCGACGCCGCCTCGAGCAGCAACCGGCAGGCGACGCCACCCAACCCGGCCTGCTTGACCAGCTTCTCATCCAGCGGATCTACGGCGTACGGCGGACGTGAGAACTCCAGGTACTCGCGCTTCACCTCCGACAACATGCGGCGGTACTCGGCGCCGGTCTGCGCCGGCTCGGTGACGATGCGCAGAAAATCGAGGGTCCCGCGGCCGCCCTGGCCTTCCGAATAGAGCATCTTCAAATCGTCGATCAGCCCCACGCCGGCGCGGCCGTTGTCCGTCAGTTCCTGCTCCAGCGTCTGCCGCTTGCGCGCCAGGTAACCTGGAATCGCCAGGCTGGGCTCCACGGCCGAGAACAGCTTGGTCTTCTCCTGCACCACCTGCGCGAAGCCTTTCTCCACCAGGCTGTCGAGGACTTCATAGATCTTCTGCCGCGGCACGCGCGCGCGCGCGGCCAATTCCAGCGCCTTGAACTTGGGATGGCCCATCAACACCAGATACGAACGCGATTCGTAAGCATTCAGCCCAAGTTGTTGCAGCCGGCGCCAGAACCGTTGAAAATCGACTTCGGGCAATTCTTCGCTCATATTCTCTTCACCTTATCAGAGCCGGAACCGAAAAGTTGGGGTAAACGGATCGTGGCCCCACAAAAAGGTGGCGGAATGGGGTAAACACCTGATATCTTGAGAGATGAGATTTGACTTGGTACTATTAGAACTTTAGAATGGGCCTAAGATAGAAATCGTATGTCTGAGAACACCGTAAACGACGGTTCCCCGACCGGAGTGGGAATGGCTTCGGGTGCCAAGATCCGGATCGTAGTAGCCGACGACCATCCTATTTTTCGGGACGGCCTCTGCAAGCTACTGGCACTGGAAGAAGACTTCGAGGTGGTGGCCCAAGCTCAGGATGGCCGGCAGGTGCTGGAAGTCCTGCAACAGTACGAGCCTGACATCCTCCTGCTCGACCTGAAGATGCCGGGTCTGGATGGCTTGGGCACCTTGCAACGGCTGCAGGCGGTCAAGAACAAGACCCGGGTGATTGTGCTGACCGCATCGGACGACAAGAATGAATTCGTCCAAGCCATGCGGCTGGGCACCTCGGGAATTGTCTTGAAACAGACCGCCACGGAACTGCTGATCAAGAGCATTCGCAAGGTGCACGCCGGGGAAATCTGGCTGGACTCGCATACCACGGCAGCCGTGATCCGCCAGTTCGTGGCAGCCGACGAAGCGCCGCCTCCGATGGTGGCCACCAGCCCGGGCCGGGACCGGGAACGTTCGCCATTGAGCCAGCGGGAGCGCGAGATCGTGGCGCTGGTGGCCCAGGGTTTCAAGAACAAGGAGATGGCGGAGAAGATGTTCATCAGCGAACAGACGGTGAAAAACCATCTGCACAACATCTTCGACAAGCTGGGTGTCTCCGACCGGCTGGAACTGGCGCTTTACGCCATCCACAACAACCTGCACGTAGGAAGGTAGCCCGCGGTTCGGCACGCGAGGGAGGGGCTGTGTTCACTCTGGTCCGGAGGGCAAGGCAACGTCTGCTATATAACGAGTTGCTATCCCAGGGGGCCAATGCGTCGAGCGCCGCGCTGATCGCGTTTATTCTGCTGTTGCTCGTCGGCACCGAGGTTCTGAAGTGGCAGTGGGCGGTTGCGATACCGCTGGCTGCCGCTGCCGTGGGGCTGGGCCTGGCGCGCCGGCGTTGGCCTTCGATGTACACCGTCGCCCAGATGGTGGACCACCGCTGCGGGCTGGCGGACACGCTCTCGACCGCGTTCGTTTTCAGTCAAGGCGAACCGCCCTCTGGCGTTTCACGGGAAATCCGCCAATCCCAATTCGAGCGGGCCGGCCGGCTCGCCGAGACCGTCGATGTGCGTAGAGCCATCCCCTACACCGTGCCGCGCACGCTGTATCCGCTGGCCGCGCTGCTTCTGGCGGCTGCCAGCCTTTTCGTGCTGCGCTATGGCCTGAGCCGGCGGCTGGACCTCAAGCCGCCTCTGGCTCGCATTCTCGAACAGAAGTTCGGTGGGAATCGGATAACTGAGCAGGCCAAGGATATGCGCCCGAAGGCCCCGGAGGTTCCCGACTCGCGGGATGAGGGGACGGCGCCGTTCTCCGATCCGGACCAGCCGCCGGAAGTTTCCAGCGACCCCATTGAGGACGCCGGCGCCGGCCAGCCCGCCGGCGAATCAAGCCAGGACCAGAACAAGCAATCCGCGGCCCAGCAGGGTTCGAGCAGTTCCGATGAGAGCTCCGGCCTGTTGACCAAAGTCGCGGACGGCATTGAGAACCTGCTCTCCAGCCTGAAGCCGCCGCGAAGCTCTCCAGGCAGTCAGCCGCAACCCGGCAAGGACCAGGGCGGCCCGCAGCAGCAGCCAGCCAAGGGACAGCAGCAGAGCGGCGGGCAGCCAGGCGATTCGCCGGACGGCCGGCCCGGCGAGGAGGGTACGGACTCGCAGGATTCCCAAGGCAAGAGCGCGGACGCCCGCGACACCGAGCAGGCCAGCAAGCAGCCTGGCAGCGGCATCGGCAGCCAGGATGGCGACAAGAACATCCGGCAGGCGGAGCAGCTCGCCGCCATGGGCAAGATCACCGAGATCATCGGCAAGCGGTCCGCCAATGTCAGCGGTGAGGCGACGGTCGAAGTGCAATCCACCAGCCAGCAGTTGCGCACGCCCTACGCGCCGCGCGGCGCCGAACACTCCCAGGGCGGCGCGGAAATCGGCCGCGACGAAATCCCGGTTGCGCTTCAGACTTACGTGGAGCGTTATTTCGAGGAAGTGCGTTCCGATTCCCAAACCCGCCTGGGAACGCCGCGGTCGCGGTCCTTGACGCGGTCGTACAAATAGAACGTGGAGACCGTGCCCAGCGACTGGTTGTAGTAGCTCTCCTGGCCCAACCCCTCATTGAGGTCTTCCTCGAAATCGTGAAGGGCCTTCAGCTCGTCCGCCAGCGCGGGCTTTCTGGCGCCGGAGGGCGTCTCAAAGAACTTCTGAAATCCGCCATCGACCAGCGCGCCGATTTCGCTCCCCTGCGCCACGCCGGCGCGTCCGGCAATGACGACCGAGCCGTTGTCGTCCTTGAGGTCCACGGCGCACCCGCCGCGGCTGGCGCGCACCACGCCGCCGGGCATGGGAGTAATGGTGAAGCCCGCGTGGCGAAGGTTGTCGAGGCGTTCCACGACGGTGGGAATGTGGGGGTGCTGTCGGCGAAAGAACATCAATCCCATTATAGTGGGGCGGCTCAGCTTCCAACGTGGCGCAGAGTCTGCACCCGCATGACAGATTCTGCACTCACCCTCACGCTCAAGACCTGCGCCTGCCTACTCCGCCGAACGGCCAGCAAACTGCCTATTACCCCAGTGAGGATAACAAAATGAAACGGTTTTTGATTTTGAGCGCGTTAGTGTTGAGTACCACATTGATCGGTCCTGTGGTAGCGCAAGCTGGAGCCCCTCAGGAAAAACGCTACTATGATCGGAACGGCAAGGACTATCACACGTGGAACAGCAACGAAGATCGTGCTTACCGCAGCTATCTCACGGAGCAACACCAGGACTATCGTGAGTTCAACAAAGTGAACCGGAGCCAGCAACAGCAGTACTTCACGTGGCGCCATCAACACCCGGACAATACGCTTTTCAAAGTTGAAATCCGGTAGCTGCCGTCCGGCTCAGCGTCCGACGGTGATTACCGCCGTGTTGCTCTGCGCCGTGCCTATCCCCACTTGAATCGGGTAATCGCCGGCGGGCAGATCGGGCACCTGGAAGTCGATCTGAACGAGGCCGACAAAACCGGGGGCCATGCCCGCGAAAGGGACCTGCGCCTGTATCCCGCCAACCGTCACGGTGGTGGTGAGCGTCTCCTTCGTCAGCGGGGAAGCCGCCACCGGGACACCATCGATAACCGCCGGAGCGACCGGGCCGGAGCCGATCAGGTAGGCGACCGCATAGCTGCCAACCTGCGCAGGGTTGGCGGACGAGTTGAGACTATAGTCCTGGTTCTGCGCGATAGCCCGGTTCGCTCCGTAGGTGAGTATGCTTGGCGCGGCCTGCTGAACCGTGATGCTTGCTGCCACGCTGGCGGCGCCATCGTGGAGCACAACCACGGAAGCAGGGCCAATCACAGTTGAGTTGGGAATCTGGGCCACGATTTGGGCAGGGCCCACATAGAGCAGGGGCGCCGGTATCCCGTTCACCAGCACCTGCACGTTCCCGAGGATGGATGGCAAAACCGGCAAGCCCGGCGGCGGGGTTGCCGGGGCTGAGGCCAGGTTTGCGCCGTAGATATCGAACAAAGAACCTGGCGAGACCGTGGTGGACGATATCTCTTATCTCGACATGCCCACTACAGGAATCGTCGGGCACAGGCAGGTCACGGACGTTTACCTTGTGCTGTTGGCGCGGAAACACGGCGGTTCTGTGGCCACCATGGACCTGGCGCTGGCTGCCGTTCACGCAGGAACCACACTCCTCGCGTAGCGCGCCACCCTGAAACGGCATCCCCCTCAGCGGTCTTCCGGCCACAAGGCGCGAGAGCTCTTGATGCGAACGACGGTTTCGGCCTGCAGCGTCCCACTCTTATCCAGCTTGCCCTCGGCCGAAACGGCAAGCCCTTCGTAGAGAGCCGCGCTTCGTTCGGCCTTGACGGCGGCCGCCGCGTTGACCTGCACCGTTTTTCCGTCTCGAGTTTCCAGCGCAAATTTCGCGCCGTTGACCTTGTGAACGATGCCGCAGATGAGGTGCTGCCCCGCGGCAGGAGCTGTCTGGCCCCATGCCACGCTGGTCAGCGCTGCCATGAGAACCCATGCTGAAACCCAAAGTCGCTGTCGCATACGCCTCCCTCAGTGAAGTCCAAAAATGCGAAGTTGCTTGTAGCTGGCCACAAACACTTCGCCGTTCGCCACTACCGGCACGATGTTGGCGTTGGCATTGTTCCACGGAGTGAACCAACCGCCCGCCGTGCCCTGAAAGAGTTGCTGCAGCGTGCTGCCCGTGGGCTGGCCCTTAAAGGCCCAGAGACCAATGGGCCCCGGGCTTTTGGCGGTGCCCTTCGTGGTGGGCCGCGAGACGGCCCAGACGATGGGATCGGAGGAGGCGCCGGTTCCGTTCGATGAAACACTGGTGAAGAAGCCCGCATCCTGGCCGCTTCCAATGGAGACCGACTTAGCTTTCTGCACCAGTGAAAGGGAAGGCGACGTTTGCACGTTCCAAAGGATCAGGTTCGATCCGCCACTGCTCACGATATGCACGGTTCCGTCGGAGAAGTAAGACTGGCCGCACCAGCAACCGCCGATATCGACGGGAGTTCCGCCAATGCCAGTGGCCGATACGCCTCCCAGGCTGCCGAGGTCCAAAAGATACATTTGGCCCTTCTTTCCCGCGGCGGCTCCCATGCTGGCGGAAGCGGAGGGAAACTTGGGGAGCAGCAGCACGCCGCCCGACCCGTAATCGTTATCGGCTGAATCCAACGCCGCTTGGTCCGACGGAGTGAACAGGGTCACCGTGGTGAGATCTCCGGACTCTTTCACTACGCTCTCCTGAATGCTGGTTGCGCCGTCGTAGGTTGAGTCGGAGTTCCCCGTGACGAAATACAGGTTGCCGGTGGAGTCGGCGGCGATTCCGTAGCCCGACATCCAGACCGAGGAGAGGAACCTGCCGCTGGGCCCGATGGGTTGGGTGTCGTTCATCTGGTTGGCGGGCAGCGGTTTCAACGTGGCGGCGTTCCAGCCCAGAACCCATCCGCGGGACTGGCTGCCGCCCCAATCGCAAAAGCTCCCGAATCCCGCGTAGATATTGCCGTTGGCTTCCAGCAAGCCAGGCCTTTGCCGCTGGTATGTGGCGTTAAAGGGGAAAGTCGTGCCGTCGCTCAGCACGTGGCTGGCCGTCACCACCACACTGGGCAGTTTCTCGTTGAGGCTGCCGAGATCGAGCATGTGAAGCCTGTACACCGGTTGGCTATTCTCCAGAGTGTACGTGATGACGTACATCAATCCGGCCTTCTCATCGATGACCGGCGTCCCGTCGATACCCACATTCGGCCCGTTGTTGTTGCAGTTCAATGGCTTCGGCACCGGAGTGCCAAAATGCTTGTAGTACAATATTGTGCCCTTCACGGCGTCGATCATGTAGATGGTGTTGTTCTCGGTGGCGACATAGACGACGTTGCGATCGCCTTGGTTCGACCCCACCGTGACGTTGACGATCGGCACAATCAGCGGCTGCACATCCACCTGGTCGTCAAGGTCGATCTTAAATAGCTGCCCGAAGGACGAGCTGGCAACATTGGCAGAGGTTAAGGCGCCCTCGTTCTGGTTCCAGCCGCTTCGATAGTTGTCGTTGTGATAGGTAACCACGGATGTGAGCGGGGCGCATCCGCTCAGCCATCCCAGAGCGACACACATCGCGAAAGTGGCCACCTTCTGCCGTTTGAAGTTCCGGCATGGAAGGAGGGTAAGCGTTTCTATGAGCATGGAAACTCCTCTCCACGTTTGCATCCAGTATATACGCAACGACGTCTTTTTGGGGCCAGCCGGCCGGCCGGCGTCGAATCACCTTGCACCGCCCCTCCGCCGCCTCTGTTACGATGAAACTTCCCCTTCATATGGCGTTGCGCTTCTACAACACATTGTCCCAGCGGGTGGAGGAGTTCTTGCCGGCGCGGGACAACACCGTCCGCATGTATACCTGCGGCCCCACGGTCTACGATTACGCCCATATCGGCAACTTCCGGACCTTCACGTTCCTCGACATCCTGCGCAAATGGCTGCGCGCCAGCGGATTCCGGCTGGACCACGTCATGAACATCACGGACGTGGACGACAAGATCATCCGCAACGCCGTGGCCCAGCACAAGACGCTGGGGGAGTACACCGGCATCTATACCAAGGCTTTCCTGGAGGACTGCGCCACGCTGCGGCTGGAGCGGGCCGAGCGGCTGGTCCCCGCCACGGAGCACATCGACGACATGGTGGGGGCCATCGAGCGTCTGGGCGCCGGGAACCACACTTACACCAGCGACGGTTCGGTGTACTTCCGGATCTCCACCTTTCCCGAATACGGCAAGCTCTCGCACAACGATTTCAGCGGCAACCTGGCGGGCGCGCGGGTCGATATGGACGAATACGAAAAAGCCGACGCCCGCGATTTCGCGCTGTGGAAAGCGCCCAAGGAAGGCGAGCCGTTCTGGCCCACCGCCATCGGCCCGGGCCGCCCCGGTTGGCACATCGAGTGCTCGGTGATGGCCATCAAATACCTCGGCGAGACGCTGGACATACACGCCGGCGGCGTGGATTTGATCTTCCCGCACCACGAAAACGAGATTGCGCAATCGGAATCGCTGACGGGCAAACCCTTCGCGCGCTTTTGGCTGCACGCCGAGTTCCTGATGGTGGAGGGCCAGAAGATGTCCAAGTCGCTGGGCAACTACTACACCCTCCGCGACCTGTTGAACCGCGGCTACCAGCCGGAAGCCATACGCTACCTGCTGGCTTCGGTGCCGTACCGCAAATCGCTCAACTTCACCTTCGACGGGCTGAAATCGGCCGCCATCGCCATCGACCGGCTGCGCAATTTCAAGCTGCGGCTGGAGACCGACCAGTACCCCGAAGGCGTCCACGAACCGCTGATGGCCCGCACCGCCCAGGCTTCGCAGGCATTTACGGACAGCCTCCACGACGACCTCAACACGGCCGAAGCCCTGGCGGCCGTCTTCGAGTATGTGCGCGACGCCAACAGCGCCATGGACTCGGGTGAGTTCCGCGCGGGCAACGCCGCCGCGGCGCTCGAGTTCCTGGGACTTTTCGATTCCATATTCGACGTGCTCAGGCCCACGACCGCGAGCGGCGAGGTTTCCGATGCGGAAATCGACCGCCGAATCGCGGAGCGCGCCGCGGCCAAGAAAGCCAGGAATTTCGCGCTCGCCGACCAGATCCGCGACCAGCTTCTGGAACAGGGCGTTATCCTCGAGGACACCAAGTCCGGCGTGCGCTGGAAGAGGAGATCGAGTTGAAGATCGAAACCCAAGCCGTCCACGCGGGCGACCGCAAGAAGCCCGGCCCCGCCGTTCCCGTCACCACCCCGATTCACACCGCCTCGAGCTATTTCTACGACTCCATGGAACAACTCGACCGCGTCTTCGGCCGGACGGAGCCGGGCTACAGTTACGCGCGCTACGATAACCCAACCAACGCGGCGCTGGAAGAGCTGATGACCGCGATGGAAAGCGGCCACGGCTCGCTGGCTTGCGCCTCCGGAATGGCGGCCGTGCAGATGGCTCTCACAATCGCGCTGGCCGACCGGCGGAAATCCGTGGTGGCGGCCGACGCGCTTTACGGCGCCACCATCGGCCTGCTCATGAACGTGCTCGAGCCCGCGGGCGTAGCGGTGCGGTTCGCCGACGTGTGCGATCTCGACGCCCTGCGCACCGCGGTGGAGGAAGCCAGGCCCGGCTGCATCCTGGTGGAGACCATTTCCAACCCCCTGCTGCGCGTGCCCGAGATCGACAGGATCGGCGAAATCGCGCGTCTGTCCGGCGCCGCCCTGGTGGTGGACAACACCTTCGGCACACCGCTGCTGGTGCGTCCGCTGGAACTGGGCGCCAACTTCACGGTTCACAGCGTCACCAAGTACCTGGCCGGCCACGGCGACGTGCTGGGCGGCATTGTGGTCTCCGACAAGCGGCATTTCGACGCCCTGCGCACCCTTTCCCGCATTATCGGTCCGGTGCTGGGGCCGTTTGAGAGCTACCTGACCATGCGCGGCATCAAGACTTTTCCGCTGCGCATGGAACGCCAGTGCGCCAATGCGCGGCTTGTGGCCACGTGGCTGGGCGCGCACCCCAAGGTGGAGCGCGTGTACTTTCCGGGCGACCCGGCGCACGCCGACGCGGCCACCATCCGGCGCCTTTTTCCCGCCAACCTCTACGGCGGCATGGTGAGCTTCGAGATCAAGGACGCGGGCAGGGAAGAGGTCTTCCGCTTCATGGACTCGCTCAAGCTGGTGGTGCGCGCCACTTCGCTGGGCGATGTCCACAGCATGATGCTCTACCCGGTGATGAGCTCGCATCGCGAGATCTCGCCCAAGCACCGCGAGCGCATGGGCATTCGCGACAACCTGGTACGGCTGTCGGTGGGCATCGAAGCGGTGGAAGACATCATCGGGGATCTGGAGCAGGCGTTGGGCAATTGCCGCGGGTAGGGTCACGACAGCGCTTCGATCAACCGGTCGATCTCGGAAGGCCTGTTGTAAAAGTGCGGCGAGGTCCGCACCCACCCGTCACGGGCCGCCGTGACGATGCCGGAAGCGCGCAGTTCCCGCACGATCTCCGCAGCCTCGAACGGCGGCCGATGGCTGAGGATGGCGCTGGCGAGTCCGGCGAGGGCGGTAACGAGAGCAATGACGGAGGAGGGCTCCGCCGTACCTGATAAAACGCCGGCGACGGCGAGGAAGTTTCAGGCCTGTTTGTCGCGCTTGCAAGTGGCGAGGGGAGGGAGTACAACGGGAGCTATGCCTACCGATGAAGAATTTGCCGCTCTGAAGAAACAAGTAGGATTTACAGGCTCTTGTGCAACGCATTGGGCTTTCCCACAAAAATCTTCTGGAGAATTTATTTCCTGAAGGTATGAACACACTTACGAAGTTTATTGATCGTGTTTCGGATACCGAAGTGGAGCTTGCCAACAAAATCGCTCAGGTGATGGAAGGTGTGGGAACTTTGGCGAAAGCGGTTGAGGCTATTCAGGATGAGCTTGAACTGCGGGCAGACTTATAAGTTGATCCTCTAGCAAGTAGGAAGGCATCCTCGCCCGCGCATCGGCTTCGGTATCGGCCTCTATTTGATAAAGGGGCACATCCCTTGGTCAGCGAAGAGGTTTTCCGCTTCATGGGTTCGCTCAAGCTGATTGTGCGCGCCACTTCGCTGGGCGACGTCCACAGCATGATGCTCTACCCGGTGATGAGCTCGCACCGCGAGATCTCGCCCAAGCACCGCCAGCGCATGGGCATTCGCGACAGCCTGGTGCGTTTTTCCGTGGGCATCGAAGCCTTGGAAGACATTATCGGGGATCTGGAGCAGGCGTTGGGTTGACCGCTCACGTCCGCTCACCCCTTGACAGTTTCCGACTATCAGATAATCTGAAGGTATGGGATCCAAAGCAACCGCGACGATACCGGAGCCGCTCGGGAGGGTTGGCCAGCGGCGCCAGGTGGTGATTCCGCGGCGCATCTGTGAAGCGCTCCAGTTGAAGGAAGGCGATTTTGTGGCATTCGCCGCCCGAGCCGGTGGGGTGCTCATCAAGCCCAAGCGTGTGGTTGATCCCGACGACGTGCTCACCGGTGAAGAAAGCGCGCTCGTCAAGAAAGCCGAACGGGAGATGCGCCAGGGAAAATACGTGACTCTGGCAAAGCTCGAACATGAACTGGCGCATAATCGTTCACCACGACGCCGCAAAACAGCTTAAGGCGGTACCGCCGGATCGCCGCGAGCGCATCCTCGACGATCTCCGGGAACTCGCCGGCGACCCGTTTTGCGGCCTCGTGAAGCCGCTGAAGGGCAAGATTCACAAAGGCCATTATCGCAAGGTGTCCGGCCGGTACCGCATCGTTTTCAAACCCAGCCACGCGACGCGCACTGTCGAAGTGCTTGCGGTTTTCTTCCGCAACGAACGCACGTACCAGTAGGCCGGCATTCGCCGAACCATGTCCCCCGCTATTCCAATTCTTCCAGCGAGACCAGTCCGCGCTTGAGCGCTTGCACGATGGCCTGGGCCCGATTCTCCACCTGGAGTTTGGAAAACACATTGCCGACGTGCGTCTTCACGGTCTCATCGCCGATGGAGAGGGCATCGGCAATCTCTTTGTTCGATCGCCCCAGCGCAAGCTGCCGCAGAACCTCGATTTCGCGCGGCGTCAAATCTTCGTTGGAGGCCGCGGCCCGGAGGATCTGCCGGCTCACGGAAGGGTCGATGTAGGTCTTGCCCCGCGCGACCGCACGAACGGCCGCCAGCAACACCTCCGGTTCCGCGTCCTTGCGAACATACCCGGCCGCGCCGGCGCGCAGAGCGCCCATCATCCGGGCCTCGTCGGTGGATGCGGTGAGGGCTACGACCTTCACGGAAGGGGCGCATTCCGAAATGCGGCGGATGGTCTCTACGCCGTCCATTCCGCCGGGCATCAGCAGGTCTTGCAGCACCACCTGCGGTTTCCATTCCTGGATCTGCCGCAAGATCTCTTCGCCGCTGGTGGCGACGCCGACCACCTTGAGATCCGGGAACGACTCCAGGTAGGCCTTCAGGCTGCGCGCGACCACCCGGTGATCGTCTACTAACGCGATCGATATCGGGGTCATCGGGAGGCCTCACTTCGCATTCGAGCGCGGCGGTATGCCACTGTGTAGCGGACGACGCAAACAGCGGTCATTGCTAACACCACGACCATCACTGTCGACTTCGTCCGGGCGAGAACAAGGATCGACACCACCAGCAATGCGCCCCATTCCACGGCCCTACGCAGATATTCTCGTGGCGTCTCGCTCGCCGTGTACGGGATGGAGAACGCTACGGAAGTGCCGTTGCCCGGTCCGCTTGCCAAATAGAATTTCCCGCCAAACTCCTCGGCCCTGGCGCGCATGTTCGAGATGCCTTGGCCTCGATCGCTCCGATTTGGGTCGAACCCGGCTCCATCATCCTGGATTGTGAGTTCGACATGCCCATGTACCGTACCAAGTGAGACCGAGACGTTGCCGGCGCGGGCGTGCCGGCCGACATTCGCCAGCGCCTCCTGCGCGGCCCGCAGAATCGCTTCGTGCGCTCCAGGGGGAAGAGCCTCGGTCGGAGGAAGGTCCTCGAGGCTGAACTCCACTCGCGCGCCTGTTCGGAACCCAAGCGCCTCGCACTGCTTCTTCAGGGATTCCACGAGGCCGGCGTTCTCGAGCGGCACTGCACGTAGTTGGTCCAACATCACCTGCATCTCAGTCACAGCTTCGCGGGCCGAGCCGCGGACTTGCCCCAGCGCCAGCTTGGCGCCCGCCTGATCTGAGTCGAATCGCGCCTGTGCTGTCGCCGCGGCTGTCTGAATCACAAAAATCTGCTGCTTGATGGAGTCGTGCAGGTCCCGTGCCAGACGATTGCGCTCTTCTTGTCTGGCAACCTCGCGGATCTGCTGCTCATACTGCGAGCGCAGTCGATCGGCCGGATTCGGATTGTCGCTCCAAAACAAACTGCCCAGAACCCCATGCGCGAGCTCACCTTCAGAAGTTGCCCACAGGTAGAAGAGAAGGAAAGCCACGGCGAATGACAACCATACGGCTCTCTCGGCGAGGCCGGTGCCCCAAATCGCTTTCTGTTGCATGAGCACCACCAGCCAGATGACGGCGTGTCCGGCGGCAAGCCAGAACAACCCGCGGCGGCGGGAGGGCGGATCGTCTATCGCAGCGAACCCGGCGGCACAGCACCCGGCGGCGATCATGATCGAACCCAGCACTCGGATTAGCGCCGCCTTGCCCCATGGTTCGCCAACCAGGTCAGTACCGAACCACATCGGACCCCAACCAAACAGAAGGAATCCGGCGAGCGAAGCCAGGGCTGCGTAGGCGCGGAAAACCCAGCGGGTGTCGATCGCCTCCGCCCGTTGTCCACTGTACATGCCCTAAGTCTACGGCGATTTTCGGAAGTGCACATCCCTCAGGCGCCGCAGCCGGGCTTCCCCTGTGCGGGGGATGGCACCGTCACGGCAGCGCTTCCAGCAGCCGGTCGATTTCGGCGGGACTGTTGTAAAAATGCGGCGACGTACGCACCCAACCGGCTCGGGGCGCCGTGATAATGCCGGAGGCGCGCAGTTTCCGTACGATCTCCCCAGCCTCGAACGGCGGCTTGCGGAAGCTCACGATTCCGGCGCCCGTCTCTGGCGTCCGGTCTCCCAACAGTTCGTATCCCCGCGCCCGGACGCCGATGGCAATCCGGTCGCCGAGATTTTGGACAAGCGGGGCGATTTCTCCTACGCCGACTTCAAGTAAAAACTCAAGCGAAGCTCTCAATCCAAAACATCCTATGGTATTTAGCGTTCCGCACTCATATCGGCCGGCATCCCGCCTTAAGGCCATGTCGCGAGAGGCGTAATCGTCGTACCGCGCCACGTTGGTCCAGCCGAATTCCACCGGCTCGACGCGGTCCTGAAGTGCTTGGTTTATGTAGAGGATGCCACACCCTTCGGGCCCCAACAACCACTTATGGCCGTCGGCTGCCAGGGCATCCACCCAACAGGTGCGCACATCGAGCGGAAACGCGCCAAGTCCCTGTATGGCATCTACTAAATAAATACATCGGTTACGATGGCAAATCTCACCAATTGCTTGAATAGGGGCTCGCCATCCGCTCAGAAATTGCACAAAGCTGATGGCCAGGAGCCGAGCGCCCTTGGTGGCCTCGTCGATGCGAGCCAAAGGGTCCGCCACGGAGAGCCAGGTGACCTCGATCCCTTTTTCTTCCAATCGCTTCCAGGGGAAATAGTTGGCCGGAAACTCCTCGCGGAACCCCACCATCCGGTCGCCCGGCTTCCAATCCAGCCCCATGGCAACTGTGGCAATGCCTTCCGACGTGTTCTTGACCAGGGCGATTTCGGACCGGTCGGCGCCGATCAGTTTGGCGGCCGCCACGCGCAGGCCCTCGTAGGCGGCCAGCCACTCGCCGTAGTGCAGACTGCCGAAAGCCAGGCAATCGTCCGCCAGATGCTTCATGGCATCCGCGGCGGGCTTCGACAGCGGCGCCACGGCCGCATGATTCAGATAGACAAGGCGCTCGCGAACCGGGAACTGGTCCGCATACCGCTGCCACAGTGGCAGGCCGGCCGCGCTATTTTGTACGAATTCGCAACCCATTCCTTCTAGAATACGTTGATAATAGATTAAGAGGGCGCTCATGAGGACTCTTTCCGCTCTAACCCTGGCTGTGGCGCTGGCGGCGGCCGCGTACGCCGGCGACAAAAAGAAGGACGATCCCAGCCAGATCGGCAACCGCGATGTGGGCAAGGGGGTCAATTTCTACTCGCTGGAGAAAGAGATGGCGCTGGGTAAAGCCTTGGCCCAGCAAGTTCAGCGGCAGGCCAAGATGGTGGACGACCCGCTCTTATCCGAGTACCTGAACCGGCTGTGCCAGAACCTGGCGCGAAACTCGGATGCACTGGTGCCCTTGTCGTGCCAACTGATCGACGGTGAAGAACCGAATGCCTTCGCGCTGCCGGGAGGATACATCTTCGTCTACACCGGCCTCATCAAAATTGCGGACGAGGAGGATGAACTGGCGGGCGCCGTGGCCCATGAGATCGCGCACGTGGCCGCGCGCCATATGACCAGGCAGGCTACCAAGAATGAGATCGCCAACATGGCCACCATTCCGTTGAGCGTGCTGCTGGGCGGTTGGACCGGGTATGCCGCGCGGCAGGGCGCCGGCCTGGCCATTCCCATGACGTTTCTCAAATTAAACCGCGCCGATGAATCCGAGGCCGACTACCTGGGTGTTCAGTACATGTACGCCGCCGGATACGATCCCAACGGCGCGTTGAGCATCTTCGAGAAGATCGAGTCCCTGCGCAAGACCAAACCGGGCCTCATGGCGCGGGTGGTCTCAACCCACCCCATGGACGCGGACCGCATCCGCAAGACGCAGGAGGAAATTGAGCAGATTCTGCCCGACAAGCCGGAATACGTGGTCAGCACCTCGGAGTACCGCGCCATGCGCGACCGCCTGATTGGTCTTGGAGACCGCCGCAAGACCGACGAGCAGGATGGGCGTCCACGTCTGCGCGTAGCGCCTGGTGCCGGGGCGCCTCCCGAGCAGGACGGCGGCGGGCAACGACCCACCATCCGCCGCGTAGACCTGGTGTATTAGGGCAATCCGGCAGCGGCTTGGGTTCACACGTGCAACGCGCCGCCTGAAATCTGCAAGGAGATCCCTTCTACGCCGACTATCTTAACCGGTTTTCCGCAAACAGATGTAGTAGTTCGACCATTTTAGAATCTCCGTCGTTGCAGCCATTGCAGTTAGGTTCCGAAAATTCAGAAAAACGCT
>Ga0209039_10000346_pt1 | contig 45224 bp, 45 predicted proteins | sample BogFormECP12_OM1_FD_188238 | JGI IMG/M metagenome (GOLD analysis project Ga0209039, IMG submission 188238) | Bog forest soil microbial communities from Calvert Island, British Columbia, Canada - ECP12_OM1 (SPAdes) (version 2) | ecosystem: Environmental > Aquatic > Freshwater > Wetlands > Bog ...
ACTCGCTCACCTCCTTTTAGTGTATGAAAGAATCTTCCCTCTTTTGCCACCATAATGCTGGCGATGAGTGAAAAAAAAATTGCAGTGAACAGGGGGGAGAAGGAGGAGGAAAACTGGTTATCCGGATCATACATCACGGGACAGAAGAAAGGATTTGCACCCGGTCGCAATGTGGGACCGGTTGTGCCAACCATAGTACACCGTCCGACCCCCTCATTTGATATTTCCTTAAAATTCTTCATTTTTTCGTCGTAAAAATGGTGAAATTTACTCTAATTTTTTTCAGGCATAGGAGGGGGTCGGATGGTGTACTTATAGGAAACCATCACACATGCGGCTATGATTTGTGAGCACAAACCTGATCCTTTTCCTGGAAATATTATCACGTTAGAGTGAAGATGGAAGGACTAAAATGGGTATCAGGTTGTGCGCAGAAAGCAGGGGAGGGGGTGAGAGGGGTCGGGCGGTGTACTTTATGATGCACATTCATGTATACCGATTGGGAAAATGTTCCGCATCGGTAGACGATGCACAATTCCGGAGATACATTGAACCTGAACGTCAAAATAATTTCAATATATATTTCAGAAACAGTCCTCCTGACTGACCGGAACAAGAGGATTATCCTGTCTTCTCTCTCCCCCGAACCCCTTATAAACCCCAACGCCTCATATCTTTAACTATCAACGTACCCATTCGTTGAACGAATAGTATACAACACCATACTATATGGGAGGAAGAATATTTTATGATACTGGTACCAGATACAAGCGTCCTCATCGACGGGCGCATAACCTCGATGATAAAAGCCGGTGAATACAAAGGAGCCACAATAATCGTCCCCGAGGCAGTCATTGCAGAACTCGAAGCCCAGGCAAATAACGGGCGCGAGATCGGGTTTTCGGGCCTCAATGAGCTCCAGTCGCTCTGCAAGATGGCCGAGGAAAAGACCATCGAACTTAAGTTCTCCGGCATCCGCCCCACGCTCGAGCAGGTCAAGCTTGCAAGCGGCGGCGAGATCGACGCGATGATACGAAACATCGCAATTGAGAATGCTGCACGGTTCATCACCAGCGACAACGTGCAGGCCGAGGTGGCGCGGGCAAAAGGGCTCGACGTCATCTACCTCAAACCCCAGATCACTGATTTTGTCCCTCTCGGGATAGACCAGTTCTTTGACGAGCATACGATCGCCGTTTACCTAAAAGAGCGGGTCCCTCCTGCAGCAAAGAAGGGTACCATCAATGACATGAAACTCGTGAAGATCCGCGACCAGCCGGTCAGCGAGTACGAGCTCCGCAACCTCGCACAGGAGATCCTCGAACGGGCCAAGCGTGATCCCGACGGGTTCATCGAGATCGAGAAGCGCGGTATCACGGTCGTCCAGATCGGTTCCCTGCGCATCGCAATCGCCCGCCGGCCGTTCTCTGACGGCATGGAGATTACCGCGGTCCGCCCCATCGTTGACGTGACCCTTGACAACTACGCAAAGGCAGATGTCATCAAGAAACGGATTATCTCCAACCAGAGAGGCCTCATCATTGCCGGCTCTCCGGGTGCAGGAAAGACTACCCTTGCCCAGGGAATTGCGACGTACCTATCCGACAGCGGGTATGTTGTCAAGACCATGGAGGCGCCCCGCGAACTCCAGGTACCCGACCAGATCACGCAGTACACCACGCTCGATGGCAGTATGTCCAACACCGCTGACGTACTCCTGCTGGTCCGCCCGGACTTTGTCATCTTCGATGAGTTGCGCAAGAACGAGGACTTTACTGTCTTTGCCGACATGCGGCTTGCCGGCCTCGGCATGGTCGGGGTCATCCATGCAAACAGCGTCCAGGACGCCCTCCAGCGCTTCTCCGACCGTGAGGACTTCTCCGTTCTATCGCAGATCATCAACACCATCGTGTTCCTGGAAAAAGGTGTCGTAACGAAGATCTACGATGTCGGTTTTACCATAAAGGTGCCCGAGGGCATGGGAAACGAGATGCACATCCGGCCCGTTACCACCGTGACCGACTCCGAGACCGGCAGCCTCGTGCTCGACGTCTTCAGGTACGACGGCCAGACCATCGTCATGCCGGTGCTCCCCGGTATCCCGGCAGCACCTGCCGCGCCAGTTGCAAAGGCACTATCGTCTCAGAACGGTGGCCAGCCTGTCTCTCCGGCCAGCAGACCGGGCAGTTCCCTCGCATCCATCCCCGACGCAACCCCCCGTGCACCATCGGAAGATCGCCCCGGCTGGAAACTGAACGAGAAAGAGATCCAGCGCGAGATCGGGAGATACACGGACGGTGCCGTCGATGTCGAAATGATCAGCGACACCAAGGCGGTTGTATATATCGATGACAAGGATGTACCGGCAGCTATCGGCAAGGGCGGCAAGAACGTCTCGGCCATTGTCAACAAGATCGGCATCGGTATCGACATCAAGCCCCGGTCCGATCTTGAAAGGCAGCATGCCCAGCCGGCGGTGAAAACCGAGGGCGAGATTTCGCTCGGCGGCGGGATCAAAATCCAGACCGATAAGAAACAGCTCATGATCATCGCCCCGGACCAGAGCGGCAAGATCGTGGATGTCTTTGCCGGCAAGGAGTATCTCTTCACCGCAACCGTCAACGAGAACGGCGAGATCAGCCTCGCCAAGAACTCAAGTATAGCGCAGGAAATGATCCGGCGGTACCAGAATAACGAGAGCATCAAGCTGAGGCCGGTATAACCGGAGTAATATAACGCAGCAATTCCCATAACAAGAGGAGAAGGTGAAGGGTTTTGAGCGAATTTGACCTGGGCAAGTTTGAAAAAGAAGCACATGACCAGTGGGCACGGGCGTTTGAGTCCAACCCCTCAGACCGTGAAAAATTTTACCTGACGGTCGCGTTCCCGTACCCGAGCGGCGCCATGCACGTCGGCCACGGCCGCACTTACATCGTCCCCGACGTGATCGCACGGTTCTGGCGGATGCGGGGCAGGCAGGTGCTTTTTCCCATGGCATTCCATGTCACGGGTGCACCGGTCGTCGGCATCTCGAAAAGGATCGCACGGAACGACCCCAAGACGATCCACCTGTACCGCGACCTCTACAAAGTCCCGCAGGACGTGCTTGCGGAATTTACCGAACCGCTGACGATCGTCAAGCATTTTGCAGCCGAGTACCAGCGCGTGATGACCTCGTGCGGCCTCTCGATCGACTGGCGCCGTCGCTTTATAACGGTCGACCCGACCTATAGTAAATTCGTCGAGTGGCAATGGAAGCACCTGTACGAGGCCGGCCACGTGATAAAAGGAGCTCACCCGGTCCGGTACTGCACGGTCGATGACAACCCGGTCGGCGACCACGACCTTCTCGAAGGGGACAAGGCCGAGGTGATCAAGTTCACGCTTGTCATGTTCCACTACGGCAACGCGTTTATCCCCACCGCCACCCTCAGACCCGAGACGATCCACGGGGTCACCAACCTCTGGGTGAATCCGGATGTAATGTATGTCAGGGCGCTCGTTGACGGAAAGCCATGGATCGTCTCGAAGGAAGCAGCAGAAAAACTCATGCTGCAGGACCACACGGTCGAGATACAAGAAGAGATCGAAGGAAAGGACCTCGTAGACAAGACCGTCACCCACCCGCTCTGCGGTACCATCCCGATCCTCCCGGCCGACTTCGTCGACCCCGATATGGCAACCGGGATGGTCATGAGTGTGCCCGCCCACGCACCGTTCGATTACATCGCGCTCCGCGATCTCCAGCAGCAGGGAAAATACACGCAGATCAAACCAATCCCGCTGATCAAGGTCGAAGGGTACGGGGAAGTTCCCGCGCAGGACGCTGTCGAGCGTGCCGGCATCCGGCACCAGATGGACAGCCGGATGGACGCCCTCACCCAGGAGATCTATTCGGCAGAGTTCTCGAAAGGAAAACTCTTCGGGAAATATGGCGGACAGCCCGTCAGGATCGCCCGTGAGGAAGTTGCGCAGGAGATGTGCGAAAAATACAATTCTGTCGTCATGTACGAGTTTGACACCCGTCCGGTCATATGCCGGTGCGGGAACAAAGTCAAAGTTAAGATTCTCCACGACCAGTGGTTCCTGAAGTACAGCGATCCTGCATGGAAGCAGCAGGCGGGTGACCACCTGAAAGATATGGCACTTGTCCCGCCCGAGGTCCGTGCTGAGTTCGACCGGACGGTCGGCTGGCTCAAGGACTGGGCCTGCACCCGGCGCGTCGGCCTTGGCACACGGTTCCCGTGGGATCCCGCCCAGCTGATCGAGCCGCTCTCCGACTCGACGGTCTATATGGCTTATTATACAATTGCCCACAAAATCCGTGAGATCGACCCGAAACTCCTTACCCCTGCAGTCTTCGACTATATCTTCCTCGGCAGGAAATCTCCCGATCTCCCTGAGAAAAAGAAGCTGGACGCGATGCGGGAAGAGTTCCTGTACTGGTACCCATATGATTTCCGGTTCTCGGCAAAGGACCTCATCTCCAACCACCTCACCTTCCAGATCTTCCACCATGTCACGATCTTCCCAAAAGACAAGCTCCCGAAAGGTATGGTCGTCTTTGGCATGGGCCTCTTAAACGGCGCCAAGATGTCGTCCTCGAAAGGCAACGTCTTCCTTCTTGAAGATGCCGTCAGCGAGTTCGGCGCCGACACAGTCAGGATGTTTTTGACCGGCAGCGCCGAGCCCTGGCAGGACTTTGACTGGAGAAACGAACTGGTGCTCTCCACCAAAAAGCAGATCGAGCGGTTCTACTCAACAGTCATGGAGATCCAGGACGCCGGCGGTGAGCCGCAGGATATCGACCGCTGGCTGATCAGCCGGCTCCAGGAGCACATCGCAAAGATGACCGCGGCTCTCGAAAACTTCCAGACCCGGCAGGCACTCCAGGAGGCATCGTTCGGGATCGAGACCGACCTGAAATGGTACCGGCGCCGGCTGCCCGATGGCTGCTGTGGCAGCAGGGAACTTGCTACCCTCTGCTCAGCCTGGACCCGGCTCCTTGCGCCGTTTATCCCCTTTACTGCCGAACATCTCTGGAAGGAAATGGGTAACAAGGACCTGGTTTCGTTTGCAGAATGGCCGGTGGCGGATGAGAAACTGGTCAACACCAGGATCGAGCTTGCTGAGGAACTCCTTGCCCGGACGGTAGAAGACATCGAGTCGATCAGGAAGCTGATCCAGATCACGCCCAAATCGATCACCATCGTGCTCGCACCGGACTGGAAGCACGAGGTCTTCAGGACTATCGCCCGTTCGACCGACCGTAACACAGTAATCAAGGAGATCATGAAGGACGAGGACATGAAGAAGCGGGGCAAAGAGGCCACTGATGCAGCAAAGCAGTGTACCACCCTCATCCACCGGTTGCCACCGCAGGTGGTCGCACCGCTCTCAGAAGAATCTGTCAACGAACGTGCGGTCTTCGAGGCAGCACAGGCTTTCCTCGAACACGAGTTTGATGTGCCGGTACATATCGCCGACGCGGAATCGAGCGGCCATGCCAAAGGGGCAACCGCCCTACCGTTCAAACCGGCGATTGTGATTGAGTAATCTTTTCTTTTTTATCTCTTTTAACCAGACCAATGGAGCAGGCGACAGCCACTCGCTGAAGTCCCTGACACAAACCGATAAACGCCCATCGCCACCACCGCCGCCCTTCCGCGGGGCGCACCGCAAAAGCCCCGCACGTCGGCAGAATGGGGCTCGGGCGGGTTGTGATGGTCCCCCGCTTTGCGGGGCAGAAGCGGTTCGCACTCTTGCTTTCCCGGAAAAATGTGCAGATAACTCCCTTACCCCGCCGTGCCCCGCAAGGGGCCCTGAGGCGGGAAACCCTCGTTGTACATCAAAAAAGATCTTCTGTCGTGCCAGATCTCAAACGTTCCCTCTTCTTAGACAGTCCCTCCTTCCACTGCCTTCCCCAGGTACCCATGCGCTGTAAGGATCGCACAGACCCGCTCCAGCCATGCCGGATCACTGCAGGGAGTTGCCGGGCTGGGCAGAGGTTTGACCTCATCGTTCCAGATCCGGGCAAGCACAGGATCGGCAGTCTGGATATCCGCTCTCCCAACCATCCGGCCGGCGGGCTCGTCCCGGGCATTGAAGATCACCATGTGGTAACACCGGTACTCCCGGCAGAGCCGGGGCCGGGTCGGGTAGATTGCACAGACAAAGCACGGGCCAGCAGGATTCCTGCGCAGGAAGATGCAGCCCGGCCGGGAACCAGCGGTACCTGAGGTAAAGTTCTCGTCAATTTCACGGGCAAATTCCGGTGCTACATGCACCGGGAATATCTCACCGGTAATGCCATTTTTGCAGTAATAATCCTGCTCCGAGAGCTGTCGCTCGATCCTGATATATGCACCAAGACTGGAACAGCACTTCCCACAATGATCGCACAGAAAAGATATCATAAGCACCAGTAACGTGCAGCCAGGGAAACCACCAGACAGCAAAAAAGCGGAGTGGAAGGTTATTCTCCTTCTACGCTCTTTGCCCGCTTCACCCGTTCCTTGGTGGAGAATCCGGTTGCCGCGTCCAGAAATTTCCTGAATCGCTTGTTGGTGTCAATGATAACCTCATCGGCTGCCGAAGTGTCTGACTCGGTGTCCACCCGGAGGGTCTTTCCCCCGGCTCCGGGGGTCGCCTCCAGATTTTTCAGGGCCCCGAACCGTATCCGGTAAGCGTTCCCGGTCTTTTCCGGTTCTACCCCAAAACAGTTCCTGAGTTCAGCGACAATTCTTTGATCGAGATCTTTTGTCAGGCCTCTTTTGATGGAGTACTCCTGCATACTATTTTTTTAGGTAGTGCGTGTATGTTAACTTAATGACGACAGACTCATCGCATGACCTCACGATTTTTGCAAATCCGCCACCCGGGGAGGGCGCTGCGGTGCTGATGGGGTTTCCCGGGAGCGGGCTTGTCGGCACGATTGCGCTCCAGTACATGGTCGACCAGCTCGAGTTCGAACTTGTGGGCACCATGACCTCCCGGTACTTTCCCCCCCTTGCCATGATGAACAAAGGCGTGATAAACGATCCCGTACGGCTGTACATGAAAAACGATATCACCGCCATCGTTGCCGATATCCCTATCCACCCCATGATCTGCTACGAGATCTCGACCGGCATCCTTGACTGGCTCGTCCCGTACAAGCCAAAGGAGGTACTCACTATCGCCGGCATCGTCACCAACGAATCGGAGAAGCGCGTGTTTGGCGTGGCGACGACAACTGATGCACTCCAGCGGATCCAGGATCATACGCTCGTGCTTCCCATCGGGAGCATTTCTGGTATAGCCTCCAGTATCCTGACGGGATGCAAGATCCGGGGCATCCCGGGGTTTGGCCTCCTTGGGGAGACCGTGAACGCTCCGGATCCGCGCTCATCCGCGGCGACCATCGAGGTGCTCAACAAGATGTACAACCTCGGTCTCGATGTCAAGCCACTCCTTGAGCAGGCCGAGGAGATCGAGCAGAGCATGCACCGGATCTCCGAGGAAGTTCAGCAGTCCGCAGACGATACGACGCCGAAAAAAGATCTGCCGATGTATGGGTGACCTTATGAAGTGCGCTGCGTTAACCGGAATATCGCCAGAAGTGATCCGGGATCTCCGGTCAGGGAGACCCCGCACCATCGAACTTCAGAGTACCCATAACATTGTGACAATCGCCGGGGTCGAACCCGGGCCCAAGCTCCGTATCTTCATGACCTCAACCGATATCGAAGACCTGGGCCCGGGGGACACCGGGATCTGCGTCGATCTTCTCTCGTCAGTGATCTCCATGAAACGGATCGTGGAGTACTCACAGGGCGTTTATTACGAGGAACGGGAACGAATGTCAGCCCGGGTGCAGCTAAAATACTGCTCCTCATCGGTGGTAAAAGGAGTTTTCCATAAAGGCCTCTGTGATCCTACCCAGGTAGAAGTGCTCAAGTCCTCATGCTATCATGCCGGTTGAAGATTGTGCGGGTATCTTACGCCTGTTTTCTTTTTTATTGCACAAACTCGCTCGTTAACTGAGCGGTATGCGGCTCTTCAAGCCCCGGCAATAAGGAGTGATCAGACTCACAACCGGCTCATGACACAGATTAATTAGCCCGGAACACGAACCTAAGAGCCACCACGTGGGCTTGTGGCTTAGCTTGGACATAGCGCCGGGCTTCTAACCCGGATGTCGGGGGTTCAAATCCCCCCAGGCCCGTCGTTCTCTTTTCCCCTTACAAATGAAGGGATACGATCCTGGACTGGCCAAAGCCGATAACGACTGGTGGGGATAGGACCGAAAAACGGGTTACCACGAAAAAAGGAGGTTACTGCATGGCAGCGGATTCTTCGCTGTCCGCCGGCTTCTGGAGGATTTGCACATCCACGATGTTATGCTGACGCAGGGCCAGTTTCTTTGCCTTGAAGATATTCTTGCCATCTTTACCGATAGCGATGCCCCGGTCCTCGTCACGGACTTCAACCGTGGCAGCCTGTGCACCGGGTTCACCGGTAAAGACGATACTGGTCACCTGTGCCGGGAGGAAACAGTTTTTCAGGAACTGCTCGGGGTTGCTGTTATACTCAACAACCTCAATCTTCTTTCCCATCACTTCGGACGCCTTCTTGATGGACGCACCCTTTTTGCCGATCGCAAGCCCCATGTCTCCGGGGTTGACGACAAAGATGAGTCTCTCGTTCCTCTCATCGATGACGCAGTCGCGGCTTCCCGCCCCGGTCAACGACTCGAACTGGGAGATCAGGCGCATGCAGTCTTCGGTCAGCTTGACTTCGACCATATCATGCCGTCCTCTTCAGGGAGAGAATATCTGACTCGCCGGGGCTGACAATGGCGAGCGTGCTCACCATGAACGGTTTACCACAGGCTTTGCCGAGCGCCACGCTTGAACCCTCAAACGTATGGATGAAGAGGTTTTCATAGCCGCCAAGCTGGTTTTTAAAGTTCTCCGGGCAGTTTGCCGCCACGACGATCATCTGGGCCTTACCCTCTCTTATGCATTTTTCCGTGTTGTTCTGACCGAGAATGACATTTCCGGTCTTGATCGCTCTTCTCAATGAAGCATTAAAATCCATTTGCAATTCTCCTTAAATTTGGTTGGTTATTTCTGGTTTTGTCGTTAGTTATCACGTTGTTTGACGGCCACAAGCCTGACATCGCCGGTGCCGAGCTGGATCGGCTGGCCGACGATAACATTCTCAGTGACACCACTCAGTTCATCGGTCTCGTTCGCGACCGCGGCATCCAGCAGGTGGTTGACCGTCACTTCGAATGCTGCACGGGACAGAACACTCTCCTTCTCCCCGGCAATACCGTGACGGCCAATCTGCTTGACTTCGCCTTCCATGCACATCATGTCAGCCACGAGCATGATGTGACGGACATCCACAAGGATACCCTGTTCGTTTAAGGTCGACTGGGCCTCGTGGATGATCGCGTTTCTTGCCGCTTCGATACCGAGTACCTGAGCGATCTCACTGATGTTGTTGGTGCGGGTCCGTGTGGTGTCCACACCGGCAACGTCAAAGACATCTTTTAGGTTGGATCCTTCAGTATAAAGTATATACTCCCCGGTCTCTTTCCTGACGACGACACGGAGGATGTCATCAATGCCCTGCACGATGACATTGCGCACATGCTCGGCAAGCTGGAAGAGATTCTGGTAGCTCTCCCGGTCCTTGGGCGTGAAGATAAGTGTAGCCTTTGCCTCATCGATATCGTGCTCGAAGTCGCGATAGTGACGGCGGTCACGGATCTTTTTCGGCGCGACTTCCATAATCTCCGCGGGGGAGATCTTGCGCTTTTCGCAGACCTTGGTATTGAGGTGGACGACAACCTGCATGTTCTCCATGTCGGTGGTGATGTCCCCGAACTCATGGAGCGGGGCCGCCTCGATCTGCCAGCTGACCTCACGAGCTCTGTCCCGGTCAACGCCGTACTCGGGTTCGAGGTAGACCGTCATGGTCGGGGTGCTGGGCTCTTTCCTCGCATCCATGATCTCGATGAGACGGGGCAGGCCCAGCGTTACGTTGATCTCAGCCACACCAGCGTAGTGGAAGGTTCGCATCGTCATCTGGGTGCCCGGCTCTCCGATAGACTGCGCGGCAATCACGCCAACCGCTTCGCAGGCCTCGATACGGGTTGAGAGATATTCCTTGACGACGCGATCAAGGATTTCCTTAAACTGGGCATCGGTGATTTCCTTGCCTTCAAGGAACGTGCGTAACTGGTCCTTGGTCTTCTGCGGGAGATCTGCTGCTTCGATCTTCTTGTTGTACTTGTCAGCAACCATGATATTCAGACCTCCTCTTTGAGCACGGCTTCGACAATGCCTTTGACATCAACCGGGTCCCCGAATGCACTCTTGGTGGGGTCGGTGCTGTCTTCGCCGTACTGGAATTGGATGATCCGGCCACCGGTCGTCCGCACGGTCCCATCGTAGGCGACCTTGAGGTCCTGCAGCGCGTTTATCATCCGGCGCTGGAGGTACCCGCTCTGGGACGTACGGACTGCCGTATCCACCAGCCCTTCACGGCCACCGATTGCATGGAAGAAGAACTCGGTCGGGTTGAGACCGCCCTTGTAGCTGTGCGCGATGAAGCCATGGGCATCGGAGCCACGATCGCCCTTTTTGAAATGGGGAAGGGTGCGGTCGTCATACCCACGGACGATACGCTCACCACGGACGGACTGCTGGCCGATGCAACCGGCCATCTGGGTCAGGTTCAGCATCGACCCACGGGCACCGGAGACTGCCATCACGACAGCGCTGTTCCCGAGACCGAGGTGGCGGCCAGCGATCTGGCCGGTCTGGTCACGGGCTTTTCCGAGCACCTGCATGATCTGCATCTCGAGCGTTTCCTCAACGGTACGTCCGGGCATCGGCTCAAGCTGGCCGTCCTCGTAGATCTTGATCCTGCGGGTGACGTCGATAGCTGCGTTATTGAGGACATCGTCGATTTGGCCATACTCGGTCTTGGAGAGATCTTCGTCATCGATACCGAACGAGAAACCGTCGATCATGATGCCGCGGATGGAGAGCTTGGTCACCTGGTCGATGAACTCTGCCGCCCGCCGCATGCCGTACTGCCGGATGATGCGATTGACAATCTGCCCGTCGAATGCACCGATCGCTTTCTTGTCGATCGTCCCGTACTCGAGCTTGCCTTCGATGATCCGGACGTAAGCGTCGCGTTCGCAGAGTTCTTTCTTGCAGGTATCGCAGTTCTGGCAGGAGCTGGCCTTGAAGACCATGTTGAGCGCTGTCGGGAGGATCTGCGAGAAGACCTGTTTGTTGCTCCAGTACTCGATGCCATTCTCGGTCTTGCCGGCCGGGGGCATGTGCTCGATCTTGACCGGCTTTAAGAGATAAAGTGCCTCCTCCTTGGTGAACCAGCGCATATCGTGGGTCAGCATGAATATGCCCGATATGTGGTCGTGGATGCCGCCGATGATCGGGCCACCGAAACGGGGAGACAGGATGTTTTCATGGACGGAACAGAGAATAGATGCCTCTGCCCGGGCCTCCTCGGTCTGGGGGACATGGAGGTTCATTTCATCACCGTCGAAGTCGGCGTTGTAGGGAGGGCATACAGCGGGGTTGAGGCGGAAGGTCCTGCCTTCCATAACCTTGATCCGGTGTGCCATGATGCTCATCCGGTGCAGTGAGGGTTGACGGTTGAAGAGTACGATGTCGCCATCGCGGAGCTGGCGTTCAACCGTGTAGCCGGGTTCGATCATGTCGGCAACCGTGTCAAGGTTGTCAGCACCCAACCGGAGGCGGCGGTTGTCCGGACGAATGACATAGTTTGCACCACAGGGTGCATTGACATCGGGCCGTACCGGGCCATTTCGGGCGATCTGCTTGAGTTCTTCGATGTTGTACGGGGTGACTCTTACGGGGATCGTCATCTCGTTTGCGACAGCACGCGGGACACCTACTTCCATTACCGAGAGGTTAGGGTCGGGGGAGATGACGGTACGGGAGGAGAAGTTCACGCGCTTACCAGACAGCGAACCACGGAACCGGCCGTCCTTTCCCTTGAGCCGCTGGGAGAGAGTCTTTAGCGGCCGGCCGCTGCGGTGGCGGGCTGGCGGGCAACCGGCGACCTCATTGTCAAGGTAGGTAGTGACGTGGTACTGAAGCAGTTCCCAGAGGTCTTCTATGATCAGCTGGGGTGCGCCGGCGTCCTGGTTCTCCTTGAAACGCTGGTTGATGCGGATGATATCCACGAGCTTGTGGGTAAGATCGTCCTCCGATCGCTGCCCGTTCTCAAGGATAATGGACGGGCGCATCGTGACCGGCGGTACCGGGAGCACGGTGAGAATCGTCCACTCAGGACGGGCGACTTTCGGGTTGATGCCGAGCGGGACCAAATCCTCGTCCGGGATCTTTTCGAGGCGTGCGCGAATATCGGCGGGTGTGAGCTTGTGCTCGACCTTCTTGCCGTCCTCAATCATCACTTCAGAGAACGTGGTCGGCTTCTCGAAGTTGATCTTAAGCTGCTGCTCGCCACAGTGCGGGCAGATTCGCTCCTTTTTGACGTCCTTTTCCGAGATCTGGTCGCCCGTCAGGTCCTCGTCCGTCCCGACCACCTTCTCGACTTCATCAGGGGAGAGGAGCACCCGGCCACAGGACCGGCAGGTGACACGCAGGAGTTTTCTTATCAGCCGCGTGTAGCCGACATGAATGACCGGTTTTGCAAGCTCGATATGCCCGAAATGCCCCGGGCAGTCGCTTGCCTTCTGGTCGCAGGTCTTGCACCGGAGCCCCGGGTCGATGACCCCGAGGTTGAGGTCCATAAGCCCCTGCGGGTACGGGAAGCCATCATCATCATAGGTGTCCGCCCAGATGATCTTCCTGACACTCATCTCCCGTATCTCCTTGGGAGACAGCAATCCGAATTCTATTTTTCCAATTCTCTTTGGGCTTGGCATGACGCACCTCCTATACGACGTCCTCTAATCTCAAGCGGGGTGCTATCCCCATGCTCTTCATCTCATCCAGCAGGAGCTTGAACGCGTAGCTCATCTCGACCGGATAGATATCGGTCTCATTGCCGCAGGCAAGGCACCGTGTCATGTTACGCTTGCGGTCAAGCATCGCCACCATCCCGCAGTGGGCGCAGACATATTCCTGGACCTTGTCTGACTCGTCGAGTAGCCGTTCCTTTAAGGCCATTGCGGCACCGTGGCCGATCATGACATCACGCTCCATCTCACCGAACCGGAGACCGCCTTCACGGGCACGACCTTCGGTCGGCTGGCGGGTGAGCACCTGCACCGGCCCACGGGACCGGGCGTGCATCTTGGAGGAAACCATATGGTACAGTTTCTGGTAGTAGATAACGCCTATGTAGATATCAGCCTTGAACGCTTTGCCGGTGATACCATCGTACATCACTTCACGGCCGGTGTGCGAGTACCCGAGGCTCTTGAGCGATGCACGGAGGTCGGCCTCGCTCTCGCCGGAAAATGCGGTGCCGTTGATGCGTCTGCCTTCGAGCGCCCCGACCTTGCCGCCGATCATCTCAAGCATGTGCCCGATGGTCATACGGCTCGGGATCGCGTGGGGGTTGATAACGAGATCGGGCGAGAGCCCGCTCTCGGTAAAGGGCATGTCCTCCTGGTTTGAGATGAGGCCGATGACCCCTTTCTGCCCGTGCCTTGACGCGAACTTGTCACCGATCTCAGGCACACGTAGGTCGCGGGTCCGTACCTTGACGAGACGCGAGCTGTTCTCGCCTTCGGTGATAATGACCGTGTCCACGATGCCGTGTTCGTTGCTGCGCATCGTGACCGAGGTGTCGCGGCGCTTCTCTACGGCAATGAGCTCGCCGGAGGGTTCTTCGAGGAAACGTGGGGGCGAAGTCTTCCCGATCAGGACATCTTTTTCCGCGACGATCGTCTCGGGGTTGATCACGCCGTCCTCATCGAGGTTTTTGTACGACTCCGCACCGTGAGCACCGCTTACGTCCTCATCCGGCACTTCTATCCGGTCGATCTGGCCGCCCGGGTACCGGCGCTCTTCGCCTTCGTAAGTCCTGAAAAAGTGCGAGCGCCCGAGACCCCGGTCGATCGAGGCCTTGTTGAAGATGAGCGCATCTTCGATGTTATAGCCTTCATACGAGAGGATGGCAACCACGAAGTTCTGCCCGGCAGGCCGGTCGTCCGACCCGATGAGCTCTGATGTCTGGGTATGGGTGAGCGGCTTTTGTACGTAATGGAGCAGGTGGCCCCGGGTATCAGGACGGAGCTTCATGTTTGCCGCGCCAAATCCGAGCGCCTGCTTGACCATCCCTGCACCCATCGTCACACGCGGACTTGCATTGTGCTCCGGGAACGGAACGTGCGCCGCACCGATCCCAAGGATCAGTGATGGGTCGATCTCAAGGTGTGTATGCTCCGGCGTGATATTGGCAGGGTTCATGGCAATGAAGAGGTCTTCTTCTTCCTCGGCATCCACGAACTCGATCAGGCCCCGCTGCACGAAATGTGAGAAGTCAACCTCATCCTTGGCGAGTTTCTTGATATCCTCGTCACTGATAAGGCTTTTACCATCTTTCAGGACGATTAGGGGACGGCGTGCACGACCACGGTCGGTGAGGAGAACCACGTCGCCGTTGAAGTCCTTGAACGAGACATTGACCTCGGACGAGATGGCGCCCTGGCGGCGCATGGAACGGATATTATCGACGAGGGTTTTAGGATCGTCGACAAGGCCAATCAGGGCCCCGTCAACGAATACGCGTGACTTCTTCATTTTGCCTCACCCCGGATATGCTCGACATCGAGTGAATGCAGGATGCGCATGATCTCCTCTTCATCGTTGACACCCTTGCTGATCTCGACCATCTGCGCGAAGTTTTTCACGAGGCCGCAGTTCGGCCCTTCAGGGGTTTCGCTTGGGCAGATCCGGCCCCACTGGGTCGGGTGCAGGTCACGGGCTTCGAAATGGGGCTGGGAACGCGAGAGCGGGGAGATGACGCGGCGCAGGTGCGAGAGCACGGCCATGTGATCGACCCGATCAAGGAGCTGAGAGACACCGGTCCTCCCGCCCACCCAGTTACCGGTGGCAAGCGGGTGGAGCAGCCTTTCTGTGAGCACATCGGCCCTCACGGCCGTTGCGATCGAAAGGTCGCGGTGCCGCATGCTCGCCCGCTCGAGCTGGTACTTGATGTCCCGGGTCAAGCGGTTGAGTGAGATACGGAAGAGATCCTCCATGAGATCACCGGCGAGCTTAAGCCTTTTATTAGAGTAGTGATCTTTGTCATCGATCCTGCGCTTGTTTAAGACAAGGTCAAAACAGGCCTCGGCCATGCGGCCGAGGAAATGGGCCTTTGCGAGCCGGACAGAGGCGACTGCCTCAGCATAGCCCTCGTCGCCTTCCTTAAGGGTCGCAGGTAGTGCATAGTTGAGATGCGGGAGCAGGTAGTTGTCAAGCACGAACTCGGCGCGTTTCTTCTGGTAGTCCTTGGTCTGGTTGGGGGCGAGTTTCTTCCCCACATACATGACGCCACCCTCGACAGAGTCGCATTCGCTCTCTTCGAGGTTCTGCATCATGAAGGTGAGGATATCCTCGTCGGTTGAGACCGCGTTCACGACCTCCTGGTCGTTGGTCATGCCCAATGCACGCATAAGGTCGACGAATTTCAGGTGACCGGCGACAGAGGGAAACGAAACCTCAAGGAGGTTCTTCTTGTTGCGTTCGACAACAACAAGCGCACGGTATCCCCGGAACTGCGAAAATACTTTTGCAACATAGATACGCTCGTTGTACCGCTCGGTGAATTCGGTCATGATCTTGTTGGAGGCAAGATCTTCAAGGGTCATGAGCACGCGCTCGGTACCATTCACGATGAAATAAGCGCCCGGGTCAAACGCGTCCTCCCCGTGTGAGACGCGCTCATCATCGCTCATACCGTACAGGTTACAGGCAACCGACCCGACCATGATGGGCAGCTGCCCGATAGTCGTGACGATCGGCTCCTGCCGGTCCTCCCCATGCACAAGCGTCAAGCCGAGCTGGATGGGGGCCGCATAGGTAAGGTTGCGCAGGCGCGCTTCGCTCGGATACAATTCACCCTGCGATCCGTCTGCCTCACGCACGAGCGGCCTTTTTACTTCGATATTGCCGAGTTCGACCCAGACCGGATCATTGTTCCTGCCCCGGTTCTCGATGTCGGTCTCGATGATCTTCTGTTCATTGACCACTTTCTGGAGATTTTCTGTCAGGAAATAATTAAAGGAGTCAAGCTGGTGGCGCGCAACATGCTCCCGTGCAAAGTATGCCCTCGATAAAACGCTTCTGTCAATCAGATAGACCAACCCCGGCCCTTATTTTTTGGGTCTCCTGATAACAAGTCGGTACGCTTCGGCCCTGCCGGCGGTATGACTCTTCCGGATAATCCGTATAACGTCATCGACTTTTGCGTCGATCGCTTTTACAGCAGGATCGTCATGGTAGATTTTTGGTAATTGTTCGGTAGTAATATGGTAGCGGGAGAGCAGCGCTGATACCTCCTCCTCGCTCATGAGCTGGTGATCCGGCACCATTACGTGGCTCAACACATTCAATTTGGTGCTCAATGAAAAACCCCCTTAAAGTTGAAACGATTGCCTCTCAGATGCATCACCGCAAAAAATCCACGATTGGTCGTGGTAACGGGCCCGGAGGGATTTGAACCCCCGACCACCTGGTTAAAAGCCAGGCGCTCTACCGAACTGAGCTACGAACCCCGGGAATAAGATGTACAGCATTATAACAATGCAAGAAGAATATTTAAATGTTGCCTCTAATCCTCTGGACTCATTTTCCCTGTATGGGTTCGGGCATTTTTTCGAGCAGGGTGTGGATCTCCTGCAACCGCTGTTCCTCTTGGGATACCTTCTCTTCCAGATTCCGGATCGCATCGATGTCCTCGTGGGGGACATTGCGGCCGGGAACGTCCATCCCGCTCGATGCACGCAGCACTGTAAGCAGGTTCCGGTCGACCTCGATATTTTTACGGAGCGCAGTATATTCATCGATCATCGCCGCGTCGATACCTTTGTCCTGTGCTGCAAGCCGTTCCAGCAGGAGTTCGTTCCTACGGGAGAAAATCCGTTGGATCGATTCAAGAAGCTGCGAAGGGCTTACCGGTTTTGAGACAAAGTCATCGATGCTCATGCTGTGCTCCCGAGCTTCAGCAGGAGTGATCTTCTTTGCCGAGAACATGAGGACCGGGATATCTTTTGTGGCCGGGTTCTCCCGGATCTTTTCAAGGGTCTCCCACCCGTCCATCGGCTCCATCATGATGTCGAGAAGGATCAGGTCGGGAATCACGGTCTTGAGGATCGTAAGACACTCTTCCCCACCGTTGGCACAGACGGGTGTGTACTCTTTACGGGAAAGAATAGCCGCAAGTCCATCCACGATGAACGGGCTATCGTCGACAATCAGGATAGTCGCATTCATATAAAATCTCCATTATCCGTGGATTTACAGGCAGGGTATATCGATTACCCCGGCCGCAGGGAGCCAATGCCGTATAACTATTACATGGGGGCAATATTATTCAAATGTTTATTGGTGTTGCTCTTTGTCCACCAGCATGAACCATCACTGGATCTTCCCGGCCAGTTCTCCTTTGATTTGCAGGAGCCGGGCTTCCTGGAATTTGATGTTGGTATCCATGTTTTTTAACGCCCGTGAGATATCATCGCTGATCCGGACTTTTGAATCATTAAAATTGTAGGTCGTCTCGAGGATCTTCATCAGGCGTTTATTGACATCAATGCTTTTAGAGAGCAGGGCGTATTCGTTGACAATATCGAAATCAACCCCGGACTGCCGGGCCCGGTCCATGTCGGTCCTGAGGGTCTGCCGGCGGCCGAGCACATGCTCGATCGCATCGTAGAGTTCGCGGTGAGTGATGGGTTTGAGGACGTAATCCTCGATAAAGATTCCATATTCCTCCGCCTCGGTTGGGGTCAGCTGTTTTGCCGTAAGCATGAGCACTGGGATATCCTTCGTCGCCGGGTTCTCCTTGATCTTCTCCAGTGTCTCCCACCCGTCCATCGGCTCCATCATGATATCGAGAAGGATGAGATCCGGAGTCACGGTTTTCAGGATCCCCAGGCACTCCTCACCGCCGTACGCGGCCACGGTGCGGTACCCCCCCCGTTCAAGCATCGTGACAAAGACATCAACAATAAAGGGACTGTCATCCACTACAAGAATTGTATACAATTACATCACCAGCCCGATTTCTGCAGCGACGGCATGAATCCGCAAACACGCATCTTTTTGCTGTGCGTCGCCTTTTATGAGCGCGGCGACAAGGAAATGATCCCCGGCGCCCATGATAAGGATGGAGGAATCTGCCCCGAAGATCGAGACCGTCCCGAGGGATTTCATACCGATAAGGGTTCCTGCCGACTCAGCGGATGCGAGAATAGTGGCAGCGAGAGCGCCAAACCATGGTTCGTTAAGATCACGGTCAAAATATTTCCCGGCAATGATGCCATCACGTGAAACAAGGGCGCATGCGGTCACCCCTTCGACCGCCCGTATTTTCTCGACAAATGCCGCAATTTTATCCTTTAGCATGCCCGTGGCTCCTGTGGCGCACTATCCGCTGTATTTCATAATAACTGATGACACCATATATACATATCTTTTTTATTTCAGGTCAATTTATCCCTTTACCGGGAAAGTAACGCCAGCTCTGCCGGTTCCGGAAAATATGTACCCCGCTTCTGCCGTAATAAAACCGGGCCCGGTAAAAATCCCGGTTTTTTACACCAGTAAGCGGGGTGGGATAATCACAGCTGGGGGCAGGAGTACAAATGGCCTGAAGCGGGATTTCGCAGCCCCGGAATTTCTCATTATCCGGGCCGTTGAAGGGAAATTCTGTTATAGGAAAAGAAGGAAAACACTGTACCTGCCTTACAAGACAGAAGTATGTGGCGCGGGTTGTGGGCGGATTGCAGGGCCGCTATCAGAAAGGCCCGGACGCCGGGAATGAGCGCATGGCATTTGAAAGTTACATGGTGGTATTATTCGGCGCGGTGATCGTTGTCCAGCAGTTCATCATGTACCTAATGTATGTCCGTATCCGGCAACTCCTGACCGAGATCAATGCTATCGAAGGAAAGATTAAGATCACTGATCATGAGCTTGACAGCCTGATCCAGAAGGTCGAGGAGTTCAAGCGCAGCAACCTCTAGGGATCCGCCCCGCAACAGACAATAACGATCCTCCTTTCCTTAAATAACAAGATAGATATGGAATATGAGCGAATAGTAAGACCGCGGGGCCATAGGGTAGCCTGGCCATCCTAGGAGACTGGGGGTCTTCTGACTCGCGTTCAAATCGCGATGGCCCCATTTTCAAACTTTGTTTTTGTGGTGTTATACCGTGAAGATTACGGACTCATGCATCGACTGCCTGATCTCCCGGGTACAGCTCGAGTGCAGGCTGGTCGGGGCCGATTCCCCGACGACACAACGAACTATGGACTCCTGCCGCCATCTTCTTTTATCCTTGAAAAATACTCAGTTGAGCCATCCCCAGATTGCAAGCCGCGTCCACCGCCATGCGTACGAGATGCTCAAAACTCCTGATCCGTTCCGGGAGCTCAAGGATCAGGGGAATGCAGAAGCAATCGCCGTGTGCAGGGAAGTCAGGCCCGGCATTTCCAGCTTCCGGGACTTCGTACTTGCCTCAGTGATCGGGAATACGTTCGATTACGGCGTCAAGGGACATACGGTAACAACCAATTTTTCCACATTCTTCCGGCAGGAATTCGCAAAAGGGCTGGTGATCGATGACACGGACCGGATCCTCATGCTGACAGGAAGAGTCGTCTACCTCAGTGACAACTGCGGGGAGATAGTCTTTGACCGGCTCCTGATCCAGTACCTGAAATCCCGGGGCTCCCATATCACGCTCGCAGTGAAAGCCCGGCCGGCGCTCAACGATGCGACCCTTGATGATGCGAGGATGCTCGGGCTTGACCGTATTGTCGATTGTCTCACCACGAACTGCGAGAGCGCCGAGATCGGGATCTGTCCTGAAAAGGCCACGCCCGCCCTCAAAGACGCCCTCTCACACTGTACGGTTGTCATCGCAAAAGGAATGGCAAATTTTGAATCCCTCTTCGAGCGACACGACCTCCCACCCGTTGCGTTCCTGATGGCGGCAAAATGCCAGCCGGTTGCGCATGAAGCTGGTGTCCCGGTCGGGTCCAAGATCGCAATGCTCCGGGAATAAGATTGCCGGGAAGGAGTACCAGTACAGGGTGCTCTTTTCTTTCTCCCCCCTTCTCCACGCTGAAAGAATACCGGCACCCCATTGTCGTTCATTACATAGGAAGACCCTGCATCAGGAACTCATGTAACCGCGATGTTCCCGGTATAATCCGCAAGCCGGAGCCTGTGGCTGTATACGAAATATCATTATATTCTCCTGCGAAATGCACATACCAAGACAGGGAGGAGAATCATGACAGGAACAATTGGCGTGCTGACCGGGGGCGGGGACTGCCCCGGCCTCAATGCGGCAATCCGGGCGGTCGTGCGCAGCGGGATCGCAAGCGGATCGGAGGTCATCGGGATCCGTAATGGGTGGCAGGGCCTTATCACAAACGATACCGTACCGCTTTCGGATCATGCAATCTCCGGGATAATCTCGTGGGGAGGGACGATCCTTGGGTCCTCCCGCACCGACCCGGTGAAAAATTCCGACGATATCAAATCCCTCAAGCGTACGATTGACACTCAGGGCATCGGTGCCCTCGTGGTGATCGGAGGCGATGGCACACTTCGCGCAGCACACGAAATATCATCCCGGGGCGTCCCTCTGGTGGGGATCCCCAAAACCATAGATAACGACATTTTCGGGACTGATGTCACCATAGGATTTGACACGGCGGTCTCAACTGTCACCGAGGCCATCGACCGTCTCCATACCACCGCAGAATCTCATCACCGGATCATGGTACTCGAAGTGATGGGGCGCAGGTCCGGCCGGATTGCGCTTGCGGCCGGCATGGCCGGAGGTGCAGATCAGATTCTCGTGCCGGAAGTGCGTGTATCCATGGAGGAGATCTGCCAGTCCCTCGATGTACGGCATCGTTCAGGGAAAAAATTCTCGATTGTTGTCGTGGCCGAGGGGATGCGCCACGAGGATATTGACGGCACAACAGTACCGGAATGCGACCGGGACGAATGCGGCCACGAAAAATTTGTCGGTATCGGAAATTTTCTGGGAAAAGAACTGGAACGGAGGATGGGGATCGAAACGCGGGTGACTGTGCTCGGTCATGTCCAGCGAGGGGGGAGCCCGACTGCCCAGGACCGGATCCTTGCCACTCGTCTCGGGATAGCGGCAGTAGACCAGATCCACACCGGAAACTTCGGTTGCATGGTCGGAGTCCGGGGAAACCGGATCGCGCCTATGGCCCTAGAATCGGTGGTAAACCAGTCCCGGGGGATCGATCCTGCCGAGTATGCACGCGCAAAGTTGGTGACAGGAATACGTGATTAGGAGGGGCAGGTAACGCCTTCTTTGAGATACTGCTGCACCGCACAAGTCACGAACCAGCCGGCACGGATTTAAACGATTATTTTTAAAAAATTTCCGTTTTAATCGGAATAGAAAGTTCTTTTCAGCCGCCCTGCACCTGCCCAGAGAGGGGGAAGGGGTAAGCATCGATCCCTGAACCGATCATCTGCCGCTGAAATGCGTTTGTGCTTGTTTTTAAGAGATATCAAAATAGCGCTATAAACGCGCATTTTGGAGATTAAAAAAATTAAACATGTTTTTACGTTACCGGCAGCCCATTGAGTGACCCTGTAGAAGGCAGCGGAAAAATGAGACCGGTTTTTTTCGGTACTCACATGTGCAGCAGGTATGGCAGAAGGATGAGGGATATCAGGACAACTATCATCACGTAGCTGACCGCTCCGACCACGTACCCGGAATATTTTATAAGCCCGCGCCGGTCAAGCAGCCGGTCCACCCCTTCCTTAAGGATGTAGCCGCCGTCCAGCGGGATCATCGGGATCGCATTGAAGAGCCCCACGTTGATGTTGATCCACGCACACCAGAAGAGGAGGTGGATCACGTCCCAGAACCCGGCAAATGGCACCAGGTAGTACGTGGTGTCCGGAGAATCGAACGCGAGTATGCGCAGGTACTGCAGCCCGTCACCGCTTGCAAAGGGAACGATCAAAAATTCAAAGAAACCGACCGGTGAAAGCATCGTCCCGACTGCCGTCTTCACTGCGCTCCCGTCATAGTACTCGACGCCCATAAACCCGCTCGTCTGGTTGGTGCCGTCTTCCGCCGGCCATGGAACAAGCGTGAGCGTGTAATCGGACGACACCCCGCCTTTCTCCGCAGTAATGGTGATCTTATCTCCGGGCTTTGTCGTATTGAGAAGCGTAGAGACATCTGCCCGGCTTGCAACCGGAATTCCGTTGATCGCAGTCACAATGGAGCCCTGCGGCACGCTTGCATTGTCCGCAGGATATCCCTGGTAAATCCCGTGGACCACAGGTTGAATTGAGGGCATTACCATGCCAAAAAGCAGGATCAGCAGTACGAAACAGGAGAAGCCCACGACTAGGTTGTTGGTGATCCCGGCACCGAACATCCGTACCTTGGGCATACCCATGGTCTTTTCGAGTTCTTCCTCATCGGGTTCGACAAAAAAGCCGATCGGTATCACGGCAAGGAGTACGCCCATGCCTTTGACTTTGATATCTTCCACCCGGCAGAGGATCGCATGGCCGAACTCGTGGACCACGATTGTTAAAAAGAACGCAAACCAGACCGCAAAGGTGGAGGGGACGTAGTCGTTTATCCCCGGCAGCAGAAGGATGTTCTGGGGCTCGTAGATCCCGGTCGGCTCCGGCTTGACAATCAGCGTATAACGGATCGACACAAAAAGCATCACGGTCATGAAGACCGAGACAATGATAACCACGATGACCCCGACCGTGCCGTAGACCTTAAAAAAGCTCCGTACCGCCGTGAATTTATCGAAAAATTTTACCCGGGCGGTCTTGATCGCCATAATCGGACCGTAGAAAACAATGTGATCGGTCCAGAGTTTTTTTCTATAGATAAAATATGCAGCGATGGCGTAGATTGCCACAAGGGCAATCAGGATAAGGAGCCAGTCCATCTGTACTTCATGGACTGGGTAACCACATTAAGGCAATGGTGGAGCATTCAATGAAAAAATTTCACCCCGGTTCCTAGAAAAATGCAGAGAGGTTGCTCTGAGATTTTTTTGCAAGCATCACGCTCACCGTCTTCCAGCTTCTCCGGGCAATGAGCGGGGGCGAATGATGCTCGTCAATATACGTGGAAAGGTACGCTATGGTCACCGGGTCGGAAGGGTACCCGCTCCCGATCTTACCGTATTTTTTTGCGAGTTTTGCAATCATCCGGTCGCGGGTAACTTTTGCAACGATGCTTGCAGCTGAGACTACGGGGTACGTACTGTCAGCGTGGTGCTCGGATACGATCTCGCACGGGATTAAGAGATGGCTTCGGACCGTCTCCGCGTACCGGAACGGGTTGACATCGCAGGCATCGACATACGCGGTCCTGGGGGCTAGTTTTTGGATGACTTCTGCGTGGGCCCGGGCGACACAGGAGTTCATCGTCATTTCGCACCGTAGAGAATCAATCTCCTCAGCAGGAATCACGACCGTGGTAACCCTGCAGCGTTTTTTGATGAGAACAAAAAGCCGTTCCCTCTCCTGTAGCGCAAGTTGCTTTGAATCCTTTACGCCAAGATCGGAAAAAATATCTGCGGATCGAACTCCTACCGCAGCAACCACCATAGGCCCCAGAACCGAACCTTTTCCGGCTTCGTCAACCCCGCAGATCACAGTATAAAGATTTATACACAAATTATTTCAATGGCGATGCTGGTAACCGGCAAAGAAAGAAGCAGATGAGGATTGCCAGCGGCTTCTTAACAAACAGTTGAAAAAATCAGCGGATTGAGGCGGCAAGCGCCCCGAGCTCCACGAGCAGTTTCGGGTTGACTTTCAATAACTCTTTTATTAACGTAAGTGTCGAGAACTCTTTTAAATCGAGCTTCGAGACCGAATGGATGATGGCGTTGAGCTTTTCATCCGGCTGCTTGATCAGGTATTCCTTGATATGGTAGTTGCGTTCGATGCTCTTACCCATCTTGGATGCTCGCCATTCCTGGTCGTAGACCATCAGCGCTTTCTTGGACAGGTCGCCTTTTGCGATACAGTCTGCCGCGACCTCTGCCGCAAGCCTGCCGGTGTACATTGCGTTGTAAATGCCGCCACCCGTGAGCGGGTCGACCACCCGTGCCGCATCGCCCACGAGCATCAGGTGGTCTGCAACCGTGCATTCCAGCGGCCGGCAGACCGAGACGCCGCCGACAATGCATTCTATCGTTTTACCGTGCGGGAACTTCTGTTTCACGAACCGGTCAAGGTAATCCTTGGCCCGGTGCCCCTTACCGCTCTTCCTGCCGGAGATGCCGATACCGACATTTGCAGCCCGTTTTCCCTTGGGGAAGACCCAGAGATACCCTTCGGGTGCAACCTCGTTACCCAGGTAGAAGATCGTGGCATGCGGGTTGATGTCGATGTCCGTCATGACGTACTGCACCGAGCTCATGATCTCTCGCACCGGGACTGTCGTGTCGATACCGCACCACTTGCCAAACTTCGACTCAACGCCATCGGCCGCGATCACGACATCGGCCATGACCTTTGCCGAATTACCACAGTACTCAAGCTGTGCCCCCTTGAGCCGGCCCTCATGCATGATCGGTGCGGAGGCCCGGGTCTTGACGTAGACCTCCGCCCCGGCATCTGCTGCCTGCCAGACCAGTTCCCGGTCAAAGACCTTGCGGTCGAGAATGTACCCGACTTTACCGCCGGCCAGGGAGGACTCCAGCGTCATCTCAAAACCGTCGGGTGCGATAATACCCGCACCGGTCATCTCTGCGGAGATCCAGCATGGATCGGGTGCGATGAACTCAGCGAGAGCCTCCTTACCAATTCCTTCGGCACAGCGGACAGGAGCACCGATCGCGGGGCGCTTTTCCACAAGACAGACTGATAGCCCTTTCTCTGCCGCAGTCCGGGCAGCAAGCGCGCCGGCAGGACCGCCACCGACGACGAGGACTTCGTATTTACTTTTCATGCACGACCTCCAGCGCACCAAGAGGACAGACCTTGGCGCAGATACCGCAGCTCGTACAGTTCTCTTCAACAGAAAGGTATGCGTCGATCAGTTCAAGCGCACCTTCGGGGCAGACTGACACACAGCATCCGCAATACCCGCAGACATCCCGGTGTACGTTAAGCATTCTGGAGAATATGTTGGGGGCCGGTTTCATTAATCTTTACGGACAGCCACAGGCAGGACGAACTGTATATACCCGGAGCCATGACGACGAGGTCGGGGGGGAAAACACAACATTATGTTTAAATATTATTAGTAGGAAATACTCTTCCTATTGCCTGCAGGTGTCACGCGTGAGTTTCACGAGGGTGTGGACTCAGTCATGCTGGCACATCCCTGCCGGTACGGACAGGTGACTACATGGTTCAAAAGAGCAAGAGCACCAGAATGACGAGCGTGACAAAAGACCAGATCAGCTCGATCAGTTCTCTTATCAAAAAGAAGAATATCCAGATCGTTGATTTCAAGTTCAATGACCTGCCGGGCCTCTGGCAGCATTTCTCTATACCGGCATCAGAGCTTGTCAAGGATGCCGATCCTCATGCCGGCATCTGGGCCGAAGGGATCGGATTTGATGGTTCATCGATCCGGGGATTCCAGAAAATCCAGGAATCGGACATGGTCCTGCATCCGGACGCTTCGACAGCAGTTGCAGACCCGGTCTGTGAAGTCCCCACGCTTTCGGTGATCTGCAACGTTTTTGACCCGGTGACAAAGGTTGCATATACCCGTGACCCGCGGTATATCGCCCAGAAAGCAGAGCAGTATCTCAAAGCGACCGGAATCGCCGACGAAAGTTTCTGGGGACCGGAGTACGAGTTTTTCCTTTTCGATGATGTCAGGTACTCCCAGACCGTCAACCAGGGATTCTACTCGGTGGACTCTGTAGAAGGCATCTGGAACTCGGGACGGGACGAACAGCCCAACCTCGGCTATAAGCCCCGCCACAAGGAGGGCTATTTCCCGGTCCCCCCGCATGATTCGCTTCAGGACGTCAGGAGCCACATCATCAACAAGATGATCGAAACGGGGATCCCGGTCGAGGTGCACCACCACGAAGTGGCGACCGCCGGCCAGAACGAGATCGATATGAGGTACAGTCCGCTCGTAAAAATGGCGGACAACTGCATGATGTACAAATACATCGTCAAGAACATGGCCCTGCAGTTCGGTATGGTGGCGACGTTTATGCCAAAGCCTCTCTTTGGCGATAACGGGTCCGGTATGCACACCCACCAGTCGATCTGGAAGAATGGCAAGAACCTGTTCTTTGATGCGAAGGGCTATGGGATGATCAGCGAGACCGCAAAGCATTACATCGGCGGCCTCCTCAAGCACGCCAACGCGCTCATGGCATTCTGTGCTCCGTCCACCAACTCCTACAAGCGTCTCGTGCCAGGCTATGAGGCGCCAGTCAATCTCGTGTACTCCCTGAGGAACCGGTCGGCCGCAGTCCGTATCCCGATGTACTCCGAGAACCCTAAGTCAAAACGGATCGAGTTCCGGCCGCCGGACCCGATGTGCAATCCATATCTCTCGTTCTCGGCGCTGTTGATGGCAGGTATAGATGGCGTCAAAAAGAAGATCGATCCCGGCCAGCCGTTCGAAGGAAACACCTACGAGCTCGAGGGCAAGGCAGCAAAGAAGATCCCGACAGTACCTGGTTTACTCGAACAGGCCATCGATGCCCTGGAAGCAGACCACAAGTTCCTGCTCGAAGGCGGCGTATTCACGCAGGATGTTATCGATGTCTGGATAGAGTACAAACGGGCAGAGATCGACTCGATCCGTCTCCGCCCCCACCCGTGGGAGTTCCATCTCTACTTCGATATGTAACCCCAACATCTTTTTTTACACGATCCCTCGTCCGGTGTGAAACGGCGGACGCATTTGAAATAATCATGTAAGAGAGAACGTGCCGTACTTTCCCCCGCCGCCGGGGTGGAGGATCACGCGGTTTTCCCGCAAGGCCGCGATCGCATCTGCGACCCCGGGATGGACTGCCCGGATCTCGGGTAGCGGGGCCGAAATGAGGATATCAATCTCGTTTCCGAACGCCATGATGAACGCATCGTAGATCGCCCGGCATTTCTTCGTATGAGGAGACGAGGTGCCTTCAAGGGTCTGAATAATCTGCCCGAGCGGGACGATGTGGAGGTAGGGCGGGCGCGGCCCCGGTATACCGCGTGAAAGTTCACGGGCCCGGTCAGAGACGCCCTTCTTGATGAGGCCACCATCGGCGGGGCAGCGCCAGTTGTGCTGCTGTGCCTCTTCAAGGGAATACTGGGTAAAACAGCGGATGCAGGCCGTACGGTTGTACTTTCCTTCTTCCGGGAAAAAACCGGCATTCATCGTGATCTCGCCGGCCCTGATGCAGTCAAGTACGTTGCGTACTGACAGGTGGCCGGAAACCTGTATCCGGTTGAACTCGCGGCCGATCTTCTCCAGCTGCGGGCTGTGGGCATCTGAGTTTGAGAGAAAAGGGACTCCCGATAGATCCGGGATACCGGCACCATAGGAGCTGTCCGCCGAGAGTCCCAGTTCGAGAAGGTCGATCTTTTCGTCGCCATAACAGCCGGCAACCGAATCATGGTACGCAAAGAGCGCGGTCCATGGCGTAAACGCATGGGCCGGGCCGATGAGGGCCCCGACCTCATGCGCATGCTCTGCGATGATTTCCCCGGAAAGGTACACGTGGGGGCGGCCGTTCGTTCCGATACTCCTGCTTTTTGGCGCAAGAAGATCGCGGAGCTGGTCAAACTGGCCGAACTCCTCGGCAAGGACCAGATGATGGACCCGGTGATCGTCCTCGATCTCCCCGGTCGGGACAACGCAGATCTCCTGCATATTTTCAAGGAACGGTTTCCATTCCTGTTGCCAGGCCGGGTGCATGGCGTCACCGGTGCCAAGTACATGAAGGCCTTTGACTTTAGACGCGATAAGAAGTTTTTCCGGACGCATCGCGCCGGAGACTGCCATCGAAAAAGGCGAATGGATATGCAAATCGGCATTTGCAAGCATGATTTCCTTCCTGATTACGCCGTGCAAATATATAAGGAGGATGCGCTTCCGGGTTCCCGGAATTTTCCCGCACCCGAGGTACCTTATAATCAGAGATACTCGTTTCGTTTCCTCGGAACGGGTGTATCCTTTTTCCAGAGCCGGATATCCCGGGACCGGTCAAAATAGAACTTCGACTCCTCGGGTCTTCCCAGTTCCTTTAAGCAGATGCCGATGTGGTTCCAGGAATCCATGTTGTTGGGCAGGAGATTGACCACCATCTTGAAGGTCTCAACTGCCGCTTCAAGGTACTTGTTGTTCATCTGCATGACGCCCATCTGTTCGAGAGTCTCCCCAAGCTCGAACAGGATCTCGACATTCTCCGGGGCCAGTTCCACCGCACGCAGGAACGACTTGAGCGCTTCGTCATAATCCCCCAGCGTCCGAATGCAGATACCCCGGTCGTTCCAGACATGGGGGAGTTTCGGGTCAATCTCGATCGCCCGATCGAATGATTCGATGGCCCCACGGTAATTCCGGTTGCGGGCGTAGAGGTTGACCCCTTCCTTGTACTGCACCGTCGCTTTGCCAAGGATCCGGTTGATAAAACTGCCGCCCACCGAAGCAGCCTCGCCTTCTGCAGCCGAAGGAGTCGAGGAGGCAGTGATTGGCGATTCCTCTTCTATACTGACATCTTTGAACGTGGTGGTGACATCCCGGACAATACATGCAGCTGCAATAAACTCACCGTGGTTATCAAAGAGCGGGGTCGCCTTCATCCAGAGCGTCCACTCCGTCCCGTCCGCCTTTCGTGCCCGGGTGACCGCAACCACGGGGCCGTTCTTCTCCCTGTTGATGACCATGTACCGGGCTTTCCGTATGGCATCCTCAGAGAAGAAGACCATATCAATGAGCATTTTCTGGCGTTTGCCAAAAAAGGGCTCTGCATAGGCAGAATTTCCTTTATCCAGTAACGTCTGCGAAGGGACACCGGTCAGCTGCTCCATGGCCCTGTTCCATGCAAGAACATTTCCCTCGGGATCGATGGCGAACTCGGCGTCAAGAGAGAAGTTGATCAAGTCAAAAACGATCTTCCGGGACAGGCCTTTGGCCTTTCCCATGAACCGCTGCTCAACCGCGTGCCGGATCATCCGTTGCAGCTCGATAAACGGCATCTCCATATTCTCACCTTTTTTCAGGAAGAAGTTGGCACCGTTGTTGAGTGCGGCGATTGCGGCATTTTCTCTGCCGACACCGGTGAAGATAATAACCGGGGTCACGTCCCCTTTGCCCCGGATAATCTTTAAGAATTCAATGCCGTTGATCTCCGGCAGATCGTAATCGAGAACGATAGCATCGAAACTGCTCTTCTGGAGCATGTCAAGAGCTTCCCGGGACGAGCTGACCGGCCTGACGGAGATTTCGTGCGAACGCTCCAGTACGAGCCGGATGACATCCAGAATTGCGGGATCATCATCGACAACCATTACGGAGAGCATACGGGAGCACCAGCGCTAGTATATTTACGCAATGTATAATCAGGACAGCATAGGTTTATAAAACAAACTGATACGAATCGCAGCAGAAAGGGTAGGATAAGCACGCATGCCGGTAAAAGAAGAGATCGGTGCTGTCAGATGGAGCAAAAAGGATCGTCAGCCGATATAGCTCAGCTCTTCATCGTGCTGGCTCTTTGCACTTTCGAGGAGTCTCTGCACAACCTTCTCCATCTCAGCTGCACGGTCATTGAGCTGGGTGGGATCGACAGGCACCGCGATAAGTTTTGAGAGAGCCGTAAGAACGCTTGCGGCGCTCATAGGGTCGACGACATACCCGCTCGTCTCGCCCATCAGGCAGATGGCATCGATCCCTCTCATGCACCCCATTCCAAGGAGGAGACCGGCCGCGCCTACGATCCCTCCGCCCGGCTCATCGTGGTCAAATGTCACGCCCGCGTCCATTACTTCAGCCTTGAGCTCTACACGGTTCGTGGCGCCAAAAACCCGGGGTGTGTAGACGAGGTGGCCGACGCCGAACCCCCCGAGTGTGTAGATGCGTTTTACTCCCAGTTCCACGGCGATATCAAGATATGCATCCGTCATAAGGTAATGTCCCTCGTTTGAAGTGCTCTGGAAATCGCCGACCAAAAAAACAACATGCCGGTTTGCCGCTTTATAAAGGTAGATCTCATTGCGTGGCAGCCGGGCGACACCGTTTTCCTCAATAATAACCTGAGGAGGGAGATAGATCGCATGGATCTCCCCGACTTTTTCCGCGCCGAGCATGTGGATCATGTACTCTGCAACAAGTTTTCCGACCTGCCCGATACCGGGCAGACCCCCGATCAGGATCGGGTCAGTAAGGTTCTTATCAAAAGTATCGCAGTACCGGATACTGATATCGTCGATCATTGCGCAGCCTTGTCCTTTGCCATCCTCCGGTACCTGCCGAAACGATCCTGTACCGAAAAACGTGCCGGATGGGCGACCGATGTTGGCTGACCGCACATGGGGCACTGCAGAGAGAAGGTATAGATATGATCTGTGCTGCAGCGTCGGATTCTTCCGCTCATTGGCTTTTCCCTGACTTGGGTTTCTTTATAAGTTTGCCTTCGCCGCCTGCCTTTTCAAGGACAGAAACAGCTGCGTTGGCTGCTTTTTCAAGCGCTTTTTCCGCTTTCTTGTAATCGGATGCTGTCACTTTGATCCGGTAGATCGGTGCACCCAGGTACAGCAGCTCGATGTCTGCTCCGGCAGTCTTGGCTTCGCTTGCCTTTTTTAAAGCATTGCGTATCACCATCACGCCATCAGGCTCTGCAGACATCAGGACCAGCTGGCCGGTTACTTCAACCTTGGGGATCTTTACGCTCTCGTGAGCGATATGAATCAGTGCTTCGCCGGCCTTTTTGGAGAGCCCCAGCTTCTTGATCGTTGCATCGCTGTCGGTGACGACATCTTCAAACACCGCATACAGCTCGCCATACTTATCGAGGATTGCATCTTCTATCGCCGTTGCGGGTTCACCGGACTTCTCTGCGACAAAGCCGATCCACTTACGCGCCTTGGACTCATTCTTCCACTCGCGGATCTTCTCACGGCGTTGGTGCTCGTTGACGTCCTTTAAAGAAAGATCGATATGACCCCGGTTCCGGTCGACATTGAGAACCTTGCAGACGATCTTCTGGCCCTCGCGGATATGGTCACGGATATACTTTATCCACCCGGTTGCAATTTCAGAGATGGGGATGAGCCCCTGCCTGCCACCGTACTCGTCGAGCGATACGAACGCGACAAAATCCTTGACGTTTTCTACGGTACAGACTACCAGTTCCGATTCCTGTGGCCATTCCCTGTCCCTGTCCGGCATGTGATGGCTCACTTGAACTCTGAGATGATCTCAGCCTTTAAGTTCGCTTTTCCGCCCGCCGGTGTCGCGAGATCGCGTCCGCAGACAACACATTTTACTGTCGTGCTTGCCTTGGAAAAGACCGTCTGCTCGTTGTCGCAGTCCGGGCACTTTACCTTTAAAAAACTGCTCCGGTTCGCTCGTGCTTCACGTACCATATTTCTCACTCCGTCAACTCAAACTTCGCGACCCGGTAGCCTTTGCGCAGGTGTGCTTTCCCACACGTTGTGCAGCGGTACCTGACGTTAATCTTCTTTGTGGGCTTGTCGCCACCAGGGACTTTCGAGAACTTGCCCATGTTGCCCACCTTTCCTCTGCGTCCCTTCTGGCGGTCGATCCAGTGGAGGCCGGTTGTCTTGCTTTTCTTGACCTTCTCCACCTCATGGATCTGGTGATTCCTGCAAAAAGGACAGTAGGTTTTGAATTTCACTGGCATCTTCATGATGTTTTCACCGAATGTACTGGATATTGAATCCCAGTATTATTGGCTAAGGTTCATATTTAAGATATGGGTTCACCGGCAGGACAGGATCGTCGCCGTTGTCCAAATCGTGTTGCAATTCTCATCGTGGCGAAGAGTGTTTAGTTTTTGGTGCCGGGATGTTAAAAAGATTAGGATAGGCCGGCCTTCCTGAAAGATCCGAACACGAAATTCCAGACACTTATGCCGGCCGTTCGGAATTTTGGGGCAGAGTATCTAAAAAAAATTCCGGTTATTTTCCGGTCGGGAGGGAGATGGGGCAGACAAGGTTCCGATCGGAAAGCACGGATGCATTCCGCTCGGGAAGCGTGGCGATATCCCCTTTGGCAAGCCCATAGATCCTCCCATCAACACCCATGAACGTATCCATCCCCTCAATCACCCGCACCAGCAGGTAAGGAGGAGTGAGTGTGGGTGCAGCGGGAGATTGGGAGACCGGCTGTTCCTCACCGGACAGATATTCTTCATCGGGGGCCTCCCCGTCATCTTCTGCTACCTCGATCACTGCGGGGGCTGCCTTTGGTGAGGGCACAAGGGGCTGTTTTGCGTTGTGGAGCAGGGTATCCTGGCATTCAAGGAGACCTGCTGCCACCTGATCAAACATCCCGTGCTCGGCCGGCAGCATCCTCTTGACCTCTTCCCGGTCATAGTAATTGCCCTCCGCGTGCATGAGGGCGAGGGCGAGGATCTTACGTGACCGTATCGAGAAGAGCTCGTGCATAGTCTCTTTCATTGCGATCGTCTCTTCTATGAGCGCCCGGGCCTCATCGGAGAGTGGATCCTCAACCGCATAGACCTTCTTGAGAAGTGCTGCGATCTCTACATGGGTACGGTCGAAGATATCCGGGGATATCTGGACCAGTTTGCCGGTTTCGCGTTCGGTGAGCAGGATGCTGCGCAGATCATCAAATCCCATGGCAGGCACTCATGTAAGGGATAGTTTTATGCAATTTCCGCGATGCCGCGGCAGCAGAGAAAGACTGCCACGGCCTCAGGTACTGTAGAGATCCCTTTTTGGATCTGATAAGTGCTTCCCAGCATTGGCATGGCAAGCGGGAACCGGGCGTCCACCCGCACATCACGGGATGAAAAGACCACCGCATCCACCAGCGGGTCAAAACCGGTAAGATCCCGTATCTCAAGCGACTGCACCCGCATCCCGCTGCCGCCGTGGAGGGAGGTCGGCATCCGGATCAGGCGCTTGATGTCCGTAGTGACCGGCTCATCTGCAAGCGCAGCCTCTTCGTTGAGCCTCTTCCGGAACTCGCCTTCGGTCTCGTTCACCACCGCCTTTATGACCCGGTCCTTGAGCAACGTCGGGTCAACCTCCCCGTAGAGGCCGGCGATCATCCCCTCGCGCTTTTTCAAAAACCCGGCCGCCGATTCTTTTCCCACACCCTCAAGTGTGGTAAGATAGGTCATTGCCTCTTCCTCGCTCAGGCTTCCCAGCCATCTAATATATCCGGTCAGCGCGCTGCGGAACCTGGCCGGCCACCCGGACGATGATGATCCGTTCAGCAGTACGGCGGGATCGATCCCGATGCCGCAGATGTAATCGACCAGTTCCCGCCGCTCGGCGCTTCCCCACCCGCGGAAAGCGAGATCCCGGACGTGCACATGATATCCCCGCCCACCGGAAAAGACCAGCTCGATGTGTCTGGGATCGATCCCCAGTTCTTCGGTGAGCATGGCGAGCAGTTTCTCTGTCTCGATCTTGACCCGGGAGAGCATCTGATCGTAAGGCCCTTTGACGATATGATCCGCGTCAAGATCGAAGATCAGGTCGGCCCCGCACCAGCCCTTTTCAGCCATGGTGGGCGCATCCGGTTTCTCGTAGTATGCGCTCGAATAATAGATATGCGACGGGACGAGGTTTCTGATGTAATCGAAGAGCTCCCCGCGTTCGGAGAATGCGATATGCCGGCGCATCCTCATCTCGGCGGCTCCCGAATTAAAAAGGACAAAACCCCATTCCCGCTGCGCAAGCGATGACGGGGACACCAGCATGGCCTTCCGGTAATAGTCTGTAAACCGCTGCCGCACAAACTCCGTGGTTGCCGGGTTCATGGCATCTCCTTTACCATATAGGGGCCCCTGCGCTCATATCCCTGCCTCCGGTAGTAGGGGCGGACACCGATGCCGCTCATGATCGCCATGCGCCCGAACCCTGCTGCTTTTGCGATCTCCTCGGCATGGGAGAGAAGCATCTTCCCGAAATTCCGATGCTGCCACTCCTCCTGCTGTGCAGCATCAAGGCCTACCGGGACAAGGCTCCCATAGACGTGGAGCTCCCGGAGAAGCGCGGCGCCGGAGATCTCGGGTCGGAATTCAGATGAGGGGAACCGGAGCCGGGCAAACCCGATCAGCGAGTCTCCCGAGACCGCAGATATGAAATGTTCCATGCCGCCGCAGCACTCGTATCTGGTCACACGCAGTTCCTCTTCGATTGCAGAGGGAAGACGGCCAATCTCCCGGCACCGGATGCAACGACAGTGCCGGCCCTGCGCGGCAAGCCGGTTCTGGGCCAGCTGCCGGAAGTTGGAATGCCGGGACCCGGCCACGATCAGCTTGGCCGGGATGTCGCGCTGCACCCGCGAGAGCCGCGTGTACTCCGGGATAAGCGTTTTTGCGTACGCTATAAGATCGATGAGCTCTTCCTCATCATATGGCGCATACCTCCTGAGTTCCCAGAGTTCCTCGATCTCGGAGCCCGGGGTTACAAGCGTAGGGTATATCTTTAAAAAATCCGGCTTGAACATGGGATCGGAAAAGAGGGTCTCAAACATCTCCTTATCCGCTGCTATCGTCGAATGCGGCAGGTTGGGCATCATGTGGAACCCGACCTTGAACCCGGCGTCCCGCAGGAGCCGGTTTGCCTCAGCTGTATCTGCGACCGTGCACCCCCGGCGGTTGAAGGCAAGGATAGCATCGTCAAGATGCTGGACCCCCAGTTCTACCTTGGTGACGCCGAGATCGAGCATCCGGTTGATGTGCTCTTTCCTGCACCAGTCGGGGCGCGTCTCAAAGGTGATCGCGACGCACCGGACATCCGCAGTTTCATTTGCGGCCTCGACCGCCTCAACGGAAGGCACCGCTGCTGCCGGTGTATCTTCGGGGTACACATTCATTGCTTCGATGCACCGGGCAACAAACTCATACTGATACTCAAGCGGGCGGGCGGTCATAGTCCCACCCATCACGATCAGTTCTACCTTTTCGACCCGGTGCCCCAGCGTCTCGAACTGTCCGAGGCGGGCGTGGACTTGGGCGAATGGATCGTAGCCATGCTCCCGGGCCCGCTTTGCTGCCGGTTCCTCTCCGGTATAGCTCTGCGGCGAGCTGAACGGGTGGGAAGGGCCGCCCGGGCATGGCAGGCACTTACCGTGCGGGCAGGGGTATGGCGAGGTCATGACCGCAACCGGCGCGACACCAGAAAGTGTACGGGTGGGCTTGACCAGCAGGAAACGGCGCAGGGTTCCCCTTTCTTCCGGTCTGGCAGCGGCAAGGATCGCTGAGTTCTTGGGAACGGCACTCAGCCTGTATTTCCGGCAGATCTCGATCTTTACTGATGCAATCCCGCCATCACCGGGCGGGAGGGAGAGGATGCGGGAGATCATCTCCCGGATTGCAGACACCTCATCCATGACTTAATGTTCGACTGCTACCTGCTGAGTCGGGGCAGTTGCAGTCTCGGGAGAATAGTTCACCACATGCACGCGGTGGTGTCCGCTTATATGGGTAACGACTTCTTCACCCAGGGTGAGAAGAGCATCTTTATGGGCTTTTTTATCTTTATGGATGTGGACTGGCGATATTTCGAGAGCTTCGTAGCGTTCAGTTTCTATTTCTTCGTTGGTCGTGTTTTCGTAATACTTCCTGATGTGTACCATCAGCATATGCAGATGCAGTAACTCTTCCTTTTGCATACTATCGCCTTCTCTGAAAAGTTAATTTTTCTGTACGACAGATATACCTTTTTGGTGAGATTTATAAGAGAATACATTCACCCAAGGGGATTGCTTGCAGGACTCGCAATTGGGGACGCGTTGGGTGCGCCCTTGGAAGGATCTCCCCAGCCTGAAGTCTGGGTGACAAATATGCAGCCCGGAGGGCGCCATTTCCGGAAAGCCGGCCAATACACGGATGATACCCTGCAGGCAAGTGCGGTCGCAGAATCCCTTCTCGCATGTAGGGGTTTTCAGCCATCCGACATCGTAACGCGGTTTCTTTCCGGGTACCTGGTGCGGCCGGAATGGTACGGCCCGACATCTTCTGCATTCTTCAATCTGATCAGTTCCGGCATCCCACCGCACCGGGCCGCATGGCTCGTTCACCGGCGCCATCACGGGAGCCGGACGAACGGGAGCGTGATGCGGGGATTCCCTCTTGGCATTTATTATCCGGCTGACATGGCCTACGGGATCAGCATGGAATGTTCCCGGCTCACCCATTACGATAAAGTCGCCGCCCACTGCTCAGCGTGGCTGACCATGATGGCAGCCGACCTGTGCCGGGGAGCCACAAGAAGACGGGCATTCGTACATGCCCGCTCGCGGTGCCGGGACGCTGAGGTACTCGCAGTGCTGGGCAGTTATGAACGGTACCAGCCCGTCCCCTCGCTTGATGCCGTGCAGTGTTCGCACGCGGCCCTTTTCTGTTTCATGACCTCCCGCACGTTTGAAAACGCGCTCCTTTCCGCGGTAAATCTTGGGGGAGATGCGGATACGGTCGGGGCGTGCTGCGGTTCGCTTGCAGGATCGTACTGGGGGATCGATACCGTCCCGGAGCGATGGATTAAAGTACTCGAAGGCAGGGAGGATCTTCTCCGGCTTGCGGATGCACTCTGGGATGTGCGACTGGATAAAAAACAGGTGTATAGCTGACGGATATATCCGGTCGATCACTTACGCGGGTCTGATCTCGACAAGCTTCAGTGCACGGCCTTTACTGCAGATATCGGACGCATTGCCCAGCACATCGGCAATCACATATTTTTCTCCCTCGACCACTCCGTCCGGCCGGCAGAGGGGGTAGCTCCTGCAGTCCGTCTTGTTGCAGGAGAATTCCACCTTTATCTTCGAGTTAACCATCGCCATATCGGCAGAAATGAGCATGGTTACCGGTGCCTCCATCACTTCGACTGCCGTCGCCCCATTGAGATGGACCGCACATTCGTGGTGTGTGCTCCGGACCGTAACGATCCGGTACCGGTGGCCCCTGTTCAGGTTGTTGCATGCTTTTTTGACCTTGCAGGTTTCGCACCCGGGAGATTCTCCCTCGTAGACGAACTCGATGCCAGGTTTTGCAAGCACCGTTCCCACGAGGGTCACTTTGGTTTTTGTCTCAGCCATGGCACCATTCCTGCATGTTTCATGTGATTATTCTGGATCATTCCATGTAGAGCATCTGGACGAGCTTTTCTGCAGATTCTTTGGTGATACCCATATCAAAGATGGTAAAGCGTTCCGGGCGGATAGTCTTTGCCATCAAAAGCGCCTCGACCGCGATCTCGTCAGCAATGCCCACATCCGCCGGTGTCACCGGGGCACCAATCGTCCGGAGCGATTCACGGATCCCCCGCCAGTCGCCGCCGTGGAGGTACATCGAGATGATCGTACCGATCCCGCAGCTCTCTCCATGCAGCGCTTTCCCCGGGGCAAGCCGGTCAATGGCATGGGAGAACTTGTGCTCCCCACCGCTTGCGGGCCGTGATGAGCCCGCGATGCTCATCGCGACACCGCTCGATACAAGCGCTTTTGTCACAAACCATGCCGACTGTTCCTGGTTCGGTTTTATGAGATCGGCATTCCTGACTAGGATTTCAGCGGTCATCTTGGAAAGCGCAACCGCGTATTCACTCATGGGTTCGCCCTTTATCCGATGGGCCATCTCCCAGTCAAGGATGGCTGTATAATTGGAGATCACATCAGCACAGCCGGCAGCAAGGAGCCGGTGTGGCGCGGATGCGATGATGCCCGTGTCCGCAATAATAGCTGATGGAGGATGTGCTTCAAGCGAGACATTACCCTCTCCCGTGGGAACTGACGCCCGGGCCGACGCGATGCCATCATGGGATGCAGCAGTCGGCACAGAAATAAACTGGCGGTCGACGTTGTACGACACAATCTTTGCCGTATCGATCACACGCCCCCCGCCGACACCTACCACAAAGTCCATTCCCTCTGCGGCCTGCTCCGCTTTCGAGATGATCTCCGGGCTGATCTCCTCTGCAATAAAGACCTCCACAGTACCCGACTGGAGGAGCAGATCCCGGACGGTTTTTCCGGCACGCTCCATCGTATTTTTACCAGAGATCAGGAGGGCTGACCTGCCCATTTTGAGATCGGTGCAGACCGGTATAATCTGGCCAAGGACATCGTGGCCGATCACCACATCCCGGGGTAACTGCATCCATTTGGACTTGTCAAAGACCTTCTCTTTAAGTAATTTTATAGTATCTGGGCTCATCCGGATTATGAATGATTAGTGATTTCATATACAAATACTACATCGATCCCGTGAAGTATGGCGAGCCCTACAATATTGTCGAGACGCTCACCTATGCTATTATTCTCATTATCGGTGTTTATTTTTTATACCGGTGGTTCTCGAATTCTAAATGGCTTTCAGAGCACGGCATAAAACTTGATTCCTCGTTTCTCCTTGCCACGCTGCCCTACGTAGTGCTTGGCGGAGTACTCCGGGTGATCCAGGATGCCGGCATGGTCACCGGTGACTGGCAGTACCTGATCGTCACCCCTCCCATCTACTTCGTACTGTTCTTCTTTACTCTCGGAATGATCTTTATCGGGGGAACCCTGAAGAAAAACGGGCTTATAAAAGACTTCCTGTCATTCTATGCATTCATCGGCTGCATGGCGGTTTTTGTCATTTCGCTCATCCTGCTCTCCTGGGGAATGGCCCACGGCCATGTCGATCTCTTCATCCTTGCGGTGATCCTGCTCATGGCCATCACTGCAACGGTGCTGGTATGGGGCTGCATGAGGTATATCTTCTCCTGGGAGTATGTGCGGGATCCTCTCTATATTGCACTCATCTTCGGGCAGATGCTGGACGCCAGTGCCACCAGTTACGGGCTTACCTTTCACCCTGCTGTTCATTATATAGAACAGCACGTGGTCGGGTCAAACCTGATCGCGATAACCGGTACCGCATTTGTCATGTACCCGCTCAAGCTGGTCATCCTCTTCCCGGCCATCTATATCATGCAGCTCTACCGCAGGGAGGCAAACCCGGCCTTCTGGCACCTGGTGCTTCTGGCGATGATCGTGGTCGGCCTTGCCCCGGGAGTTCGCGATATGATCCGGATGGTCCTCTATGTCTGATCCGGGTGTATCGCCACTATCTGAGCGTTCCCTGCTTGGCACGACCACCACGGTCACAATCCTCCTTTTTATCATCTCTATGATCGTGGGGTGGATCGGGACAGTGCACAACCCGGCGATTGGAAATGAACTGCTCTCCCTGTTCCAGAAAGAGATCGCCGGACAGATCACCATTGAAAATCCCGTTGATATGTGCCTGAAAATCTTCGCAAACAACCTTGAAGCCTGTATCCTGCTCTTCCTCGGGGGAGCCACCTTTGGCATCCTGACTCTGGTAATCCTGAGCCTGAACGGGATTGTTATCGGTGCGGTCACCGAGATCATCAGCAAGGGACATTCGGCACTCTTTATTGCTGCCGCCATCGTCCCCCACGGGATCTTCGAGGTCCCTGCCTTTATCATCGCTTCTGCGCTCGGGTTCTGCATGGCGCAGTCACTAATCGCAGAATGGTACGGGGCTGCTGATACCGCGGCTGATGCGGGACACCTGGCCCGGCTTTTTCTCCTGTACGTGCTTCCCCTGATCGCCATCGCAGCAGTGGTCGAGTCATTTATTACGCCGGCAATCATACAGATAGTAGCTTGAGGGGTTTTTATGGACGAGGATGCGGGTGCCCTGCCAAAAAAAGCGGATTTTTCCGAATGGTATAACGAACTTTTATGGCGTGCGGAGATCATGGACGTCCGCTATCCGGTAAAAGGGCTCTATGTCTGGTTCCCGTACGGGTTTGCGATCCGCAAATTTGTATATCAGCACCTGCGCGAACTGCTCGACCGGGATCACAAGGAAACTCTGTTCCCCCTGTTGATCCCGGAGCAGGAGTTCATGAAAGAGGCCGAGCACATCAAAGGGTTCGAGAACGAGGTCTACTGGGTCACCCACGGGGGCACGACTCCTCTCGATGTGAAGCTTGCCCTCCGGCCAACAAGCGAAACGGCGATTTACCCGATGTTTGCCCTCTGGGTGCGCTCCCATGCCGATCTTCCCATAAAGATCTACCAGGTTGTGAATACCTTCCGGTACGAGACCAAACAGACCCGGCCCCTGATCCGTCTCCGCGAGATCACCTCCTTTATGGAATCGCACACGGTCCACGCGAGCTGGGACGAGGCTGAAGCGCAGGTGGAATCCGAGATCTCGCTCACCCGCGAATTTTACCGGAGCCTCTGCATCCCGATCATCATCTCGAAACGCCCAGACTGGGACAAGTTCCCCGGGGCTGATTATACGATCGCGGTGGACACGATCATGCCGAACGGTAAAACCCTCCAGATCGGCACCGTCCACCATCTCGGCGACCACTTCTCCCGCACATTTGCCATCCGGTATGAAGACAAAAACGGGGAGCAGAAAGTTGCGTACCAGACCTGTTACGGGATCTCGGAACGCTGCATCGCGGCCTTGATTTCCGTCCATGGCGATGACAAAGGCCTGATCCTCCCACCTGCGGTCGCCACGTTCCAGGCCGTTATCGTACCGATCACCATAGGAAAACGTCACGACGATGTGCTCGCTGCCGCTGAAAAACTTAAAACGGACCTGGAGGTGGCCGGCTTCCGGGTGATGATGGATAACCGGGACATGCGGCCCGGGGCAAAATACTACTGGTGGGAACTCCGGGGTGTACCCCTCAGGCTTGAACTTGGGCCACGGGATATCGATGCCGGAAAGGCGATGGCCGTAAAACGGACCGGGGAGAAGACCGCTATCTCCCTCGCAACTGCGGCCGGTGATATTTCACAGGTACTTGAAGATATTACCGGGGAGATCCGGGCAAAAGCCGAGGAGCACATGAAATCCCGCCTCTGTATGGTACATTCCATGGATGCTCTGAACGCAGCCCTCAATGAAGGGAAAGTTGCGGTCGCCCACTGGTGCGGCGACCGGAACTGCGGGGATGCTATCGAAGAGAAAGCAAACTCGAGCCTGCTCGGGACCGATGTACGGTCGGATTACGTCGACGCTACTAACGGGCCCTGCATTATCTGCAACAAGCCGGGCAAAGCAACCCTTGTCGGCAGGACATACTAAACTATTTTTATGTCTACCGGGGATGAATCACGAGGAAAATCCCGCAGCGCTCAGAGGGTTTCGGGCGTTAATGTTAAAAGAGAATACCCCCCTATTTACACAAGCGATCACAACACCGGGTGGCACATCCCGGAAGTACCAGAGGCATCTATGAAACCAAGAACCACGGCCGTAACCCTGCTTGTACTTTTGGTAGTGCTGGGTCTGCCGGCATCTGCCACGCTTACTGCCGTGGCCAGTGGTTCCGGTACGATTGTAAAGGCGGATACCGTAACTCTCTCGGGTACCGGTGCAGTGAATGGTTCGGTAACTCTCTGGATAATCGGGCAGAACTATTTTGCAACAAAAACGATCACCCCGGATAAAAAGGGGAATTACACTTTCATTATCAAACCGGAAGAGACGACGCGGTTTTCCGCGGGAGAGTACGCGTTCCTGATCCAGGATCCGGGTGCGGACAGGAGTTTTGAGATCGGCCCGCTGCTCTGGAACGATGGCAGCATGCGCATTACCGATCGGGGAAAAGTCATTGCCAACATCGGCGCAATATCATCTTTTCCCATGGACATCAGCCCGGTAGCCTCCATCATTCTCAATGCTTCGGTACTACCTGATGTCGATGACACCTTTACCCCGTATTATTTTTACGTTGAGGAGCCAGCTGTGCATTTCAACCGGGTGAACGATGCCGGCAACCTGCCCGACTTGACGACCGGTGAAGCCCTCCTTATCACGGGTTCAACAAACGTCGGGCCTGAAAACCAGCTTCAGGTTACTATCCGGAATACGACATCCGGCGATCTGGTCACCTCACAAACCATCCCAGTCGTGGGGGCCAATTCCAACCAGTGGACCTATTCGCTCGATGAACCCGGCCTGCCAGCAGGAAAATATAACGTGACCGTTGGAGAGCAAAAATACACTACGCAGGGCAGTGCGTCCGCTCAGCTCACGGTTCGCGAATACCTGATCGCGGGCAACTCCACGTTTATCCCCCAGCCTGAACTGCCAGCAGGAGTAACCACCTATGGGGTCCTCCTCCCGCTTCTTATCAGCGGTGCCGCCCTTGCCATTATCGGCATCATCATGCTGGTCTCGTTGCGGAAATGAGCGTTAGTATCCCCGTACTGGATTATATCCTGTTATAATCCGTATGCATCCTGCGCGGGAATTGCCAGGTCACCGGTTACTAAATAAAACCGGATGAAGAATTAAATAAAAAAGAGTTGCGGGATATCAGCAGCGGTTGCATACATACTGGATATGCACTGAGGTGGAACGCATATCACCAAGGATCTGTTTTCGTCCGCCCCTCACAAAGAGCCGGTTGCACTTTGCACACCGCTTGGGCCGGATCCTATCGGTTATCCCCATCGGGAGCTCAAGGGAGAACTCCGTTTTGGTCCACTCTTCCCGGGGTTTCTCTGCGTTCTGCTCGTAACTGGAGATAAAATCCATGATCTGTGAGGGCGGAACACCCAGATCGACAAATTTTTTGAAGACAAAATAATTGAAGATCAGCCATGAAAGGTCGGAGCGATCGAGAATGCCCTCATACTCGCCTATGGACTCTTCGAATTCTTCCAGTGAACAGCCGCACAGCGGGCATTTGCCGCCCACTAACTCATCAAGAAAAACCTCTTCCTGACAGCCCGGGCAGGTGGTGTGGGGGGCATGCATGCGTGATGTCATGGGTATCTTTTCGTTTTTACTCTCTTCGCCTATTCAAACTGAAAGAAGAAAGGATAATCTGTGATCCTGTTATCTGCTGGATTATACATGTGCCGGAGGGGCACTTATAGGTATCATCCGTACACATTCACCCCGATAAGAGCTTTGTGGTACGGGAAATGATCAGGAGGCTTCAGGTTCCTGTGGCTCCATGACCAGAGTACCGAAGATGACCTTCTCAAGCACCTGCGAGACGTAGCGGATATGCATTGCTTTCTCCAGATCCTCGTTCCTGTGGATGTCCGCATAGAGCTGGAGGCGAAGGAGTGCAAAACGAAACTGGTCAAGCGCCTCATCGTCAAGTTTCATCGCCTGCCGGTATACGGGTTCCAGAAGATCGGGAAATGCCTGGGGGTTTTCCAGGCAGGCGATGACCGGCTCATAGAGGGGGAGAGGTGCGGCTTTTCCGGAGAGGATCCGCAGGTAGTCCATACCGGCTTATCCCTCGACGACTTTTATGAGCTCTTCCATGATTTTGTCCACGCTCGCCCATGTTGGACTGTCACCCCGCCGGATGATGAACGGGCGGCCTTCATCGCCGGCCTTGCGCATATCTATATCGATGGGAATGGCTCCAAGGAACGGTACCGAGAGCTCATCAGCAATCTTTTTGCCTCCGCCTTTGCCGAAAAGATCGATCTCCTGTCCGCAGTGGGGGCAGATCATCCCGCTCATGTTCTCGATGACGCCGAGGACCGGCAGGCCGAGTTTTTCCACAAATTTTATGGCCTTTTTCGAGTCCAGCGTGGCAACATCCTGAGGAGTAGTTACGATAACGGCACCACGCACATTGGGTGCGAGTTGGGCAATCGTGAGTGCCTCGTCACCGGTACCCGGGGGGAGATCCACGACAAGATAGTCCAGGGATCCCCAGTTGACTTCGGTGAGGAACTGGTTGATCGCTGCCATCTTCATGGGTCCACGCCAGATGATCGGTGTGCTCGTGTCGGGCAGGAGGAAGGCCATGGATATCACCGAGAGCGCCCCGGTGACATGGACCGGTTCTATCATGTTCCCGATCGTGGAGAGCTTGTGATCCTCGATCCCGAGCATCTTGGGAATGTTGGGACCATGCATATCCAGGTCCAGGAGCCCGACTTTGTAGCCGTGGCTTGAAAGCGCGTAAGCAAGGTTCACGGATACGGTCGATTTTCCCACCCCCCCTTTTCCCGAGAGGACTAAAATAACGTGCTTTACGTCAATGTCCGCCTTGGGCGGGAGGCCGGCTTTCGCGTCAGAACAGGTTCCCGCCGTTGCACAGCTGGAGCATTCGTGGGAGCAGGATTCTTTGGTAGGTTTCTCCGGCAGGGTGCCGGCAGGTTTCTCTTCCATGGGTTGCCTCTGGAGTACGTAAAGGTACTTCTTTCCTCTAACATTCTCCTTGTGAGACAATAAATATGTGGAGCGGGCAACAGCACGGGTACAGGAGGCAGGGGTAATCCGGCACTTCATACAAGGAAGGCCGGAACGTCCTTGTAAACTATAATGTTCACCACAGGTAGGTATGAACAGAATTTTTATGAGTCGCGCCGTTCATGATGCATGCAGGGATGTGAAGAGCATATGGAGTCGTTAAGCATTCGGATCTCTGTCAGGAACCTGCCGAGCGCATACACCTGTGATGGTGAGGACAAATCGCCCGAGATTGAGGTTGGGGGAGTGAACGTCGGGCGCTCGAAACGTCTTGCCATCATCTGCACCGATCCTGATGCACCGGGTGGCGGCGGTTTTATCCACTGGTTGGCGTGGAATATAGAACTGGTTAAGTCCATACCGGAAAAAATTCCAAAAGACCCTGAGGTCACCTTCCCGATACGGGCAGTCCAGGGAACCAACAGTTTCGGGACGATTGGGTACTCCGGCCCTTGTCCTCCCCCCGGGCAGACACACCGGTATTTCTTTAAGATCTACGGGCTGGACAGCGAGATCGATCTCGCACCCGGTGCCACAAAAGAGCAGATGGTACAGGCCATGGGCGGGCATGTTGT